>Ga0209988_10000507_pt1 | contig 24201 bp, 49 predicted proteins | sample N075metaG_FD_183115 | JGI IMG/M metagenome (GOLD analysis project Ga0209988, IMG submission 183115) | Deep subsurface microbial communities from Kermadec Trench to uncover new lineages of life (NeLLi) - N075 metaG (SPAdes) (version 2) | ecosystem: Environmental > Aquatic > Marine > Ocean trench... | reverse complement strand
TCTCTAATTCTGCATTCGATCTGTATGTGAAAGTTAAGAAGCACCGGGAAGATAAGGAAGATGACAAAGAACTCTGATACACTGAAAATCAAAAGTACTCATGTCATCCCGTTTTGCTCATTCCCTTCCTAATACGGAGGGTTTTTTATTTCGATCTTCTCTAATACTAAAAAATAACTATGGTGGATCCTGGCGTGCTTTTGCACTTTAGGCTTAAATCCCTTTGCAGGCGGTATTGGCATTCTGTGTTTTGCTGGCAAAATAAACATATCTTTAAGCCTAAATAACCCATTAGCCCAATCGCTAACTATATTAATGTGCGTACAGTGCATTTTATGATTATGTATAATATCTTGGCATTTAATAACCATTATTCCTTTTTTAGACAGGACTCTATGAGCCTCTTTTATTGTTCCTCGGTAGTGTTCTTCTAACTCATCATAGCGCCAATAACCGCCGAATCTCTTTGCCATTATAGAATTATGACTTCTTGCTGCTTTCACATAAGTTAGGAAAGGAGGATCGAACATAAGACTGCTAACCGATGAGTTATCTAACGGCAAATCTGTACTGCAAGCTTGTTCTACATTATCAAGATTGCCATCCATGTCAAAACAGTAAATAGGCTTTTCTATTTTTAGATAGAATTGTCCGTTCCCATAAGTAACGTCAACATCAAATCTGTCTATTTCACACAGTTCCATTATAGATTTAATAATGTCTGTTTGATTATCATATACTGATTTAATCATGCTCTATATCCCTTAACTCTAATATACAACCCTTTCATCTCATGCTTAACCTCTACCTTCGGCTCAATAGCCCGATAGGTCTGGATAGCGGATACATTAGCCTTTGCTATATTATTACCGCGGTGGTTACGCTTACTTAAGCTAGACTCACCTTCAGGGTTATTCCAGGGCTTAACTACCTTGCTCATAAATACCACCCCTCTCGATTGTGTTCATACCTTTGTCAGTGATCTGGAAAACTTGCTTCGCTTTAGTAATGCTATCCGTGAAAATCATTCCCTTCTTTAACAGGGTTGTCATTAGATAATAAAACTTAGATATATTCATCTTTGTTCTTTTTGCTATTTCAATGGATGTTGCTCGGCTCAAGTTCTTCAGCACTGCTATTACTGTCAACTCTTCACCGCTGAGCCGTTTGATATTAGTGTCAATTGCGAACTCTTCGACCGCTAAAGTGTAGCTATAAGTTGGACTCATGCCTCTATTGCCGACCTCTTTGCGTGTCACTATATTGTTTTTAAACATAGATACCATGGCCACTGAAACACCACCAACATACAGATCAATACCTTCGCTAATATCTTTTGTAAGTGCTTGCGGATTATTCCTTATGAACTCAGCTATTCTAAATTGGCGCGGATTTAGGTACGCGAATGATGTAAGCATTACCGGGTTCTTGTCTTTAAATACTAGCAAGTCAACTTTAGGGGCATTTCCTTTAACTTTTAACAATAAATCTTCAAACATAATTATCTAACTCCAGTAATTCTTTTTCTAGTTTACGATCTGCGTGTAAGTTATCAATAGCGGCAAGTATTGGCCGGGTTTTCTCGCGTTTAGGTGCTGGTGCCAGTGATTGTGCTATTACTCTAGAGCGCATTACTCTTTCTACATCATCCATCTTAAGACTGTTCATGATTCACCTCGATCACGTTTTGTGTGTCGAAGCAAAACTTTACATCGTGAATGTCTTCGATTTTTCCGTCTTCAATAACTCCTGCTTTACACTCAAACCAGCAAGACTGTTCAACTACCTCTACAGAATAATCCAGTTTCTTTGCTAGAAACTCTGCAAGAGCTACACGAATCTCATCATCAGTTAGCTTTATAATCATTTCATTCACCCTTATTCCGTTTAATTAATCGAGGATGAGGCCAACCTAAATCATCAACCAAGCATCCCCGTTTTATCATCAAGCTAACATGCTGCTGGCTAACATCAATAACCAGTGCATAGTCAGTCTGAGACATGTTGCTTTTCTTTAAGTAATCCTCTAGTTTCATTTATCCCCCTGATAGTCATACTAAGAAAGCCCCAGTGAAGGGGCGCGTAATCTAATCTTGGTACAATTCTTCCTCTACCTTTTCCCCGTTAAAATCAGACGCTTTAATTGGATCAAGATTATCTATCTGTATATAAAACTCATCGTTACGGAAATAAATATGATAATCGTGATCTTGTCCAGCATCAAAGTTGTCGCCGTATATAAGCTCAACGGAAGTATTTTTTTGTATATGATAAGCAAGCTGAACTGCCATTGCGCCAGCTCTATTAAACACGTTGGTCATATCTGCCCCGAATTTAATACCATTAGTTAGCTTTTTATCTTTCAGCCAATCAGCTAAATCCTGACCATGGCCTGTTGGATATCCATCGCTATGTCGATAAAATACACACACCAATTTTTCACCTTTTATGTATTGATCTGTCATTTGGTGAATATACGTTAATGATCTAGTGCTCATAATATTTCCTTTTTTAATTTAGTTTTTACCAACAAAGCCCCCAATTAAGGAGGCTACCACTTGAGGTGGATTTGATTAGTTAGAGCATAATGTAATACCTGTGTGAGTTAATTAAGCAAATCTGAGTGACAGTAATATAATACATATAATTGTATGTAGCAACACTTATTTAAAAAGGGACGTTAATCCCTTTGTGGCTATACCCCGATACGATCCTCATGGTATCGAATCTTTTCATTAAGCTCTGCCAGCAAATCAACATAATCAGATTTGTACATTTTCTTTACGTTGGATTTAGTGGCGATCATGTTATCAACAAAGTCGCGGCCATAAGTGTCAATCATATGCATTGTGTAAGAGATTGAAGCTGTACCGTTTTTCATACCAAACCCGTTACACCCTTTGCACTGTGGCCATATGTTCTCAGCTTCAAGTGACCAATACGCGCTGTTTCCTTTTGGTATGTAATGCCCGCCATCCATGTTCTTGTAGTGATCTTTAACACCACATGACACACAAGTGCAATATCCGTTGTCGTCAGCATGAGACAGCCGCGCATGTAACTGCGCAGCTTTCAGACACTTCGACCGTGGGGTTACTTTAGCCACTAGAAGGGCACTTCCCCATCGAAGTCTGAGGAGTGCGGCGTTTGATAACCCTGCTGCTGCTGTGGTGCTTGTTGCTGTTGATGCTGTTGTGGCGTTCTCTGTTGCTGTGGTGCCTGTTGGGGCGCTCCTACTGTTGTATCATTCCAAAATATAGTAGCGTTACCCAGTATATTTCCTCTTTCTACGCCTTGTTTAACATCTTGAACGATCATTCCGTTGTCACCATATTGACCAACAGTATCAATATCAATAAATACAGTCATATCCAGGTAAGTGCCTTTTTTGCCAGCAAACAATAAAGCCTTGTTTATTTTCTTCACATCTATTTTAAGTTTTACGCCAATTTTCATTGTTGTGCTTCCTTATACTCATTATAAATATCTGTTGATTGCGCAGACCATTTAACATTCTCATTTGATCCAAACGCATATAAATACTCTATAAACTCTCCAGCTTCGGCAACCCAGAAATCTTTCGTTGATGGCCTGATATATGTCCACTCCATGTATTTAGAGTCCCATATCCTTTCCCCTGGCTTGTGTAGCGGCGTTCCAGCTTCAATAAGCTCAATGTCATACCATTTAACCAGTAAACACTTCCATGCCTTAGGGGAGCGATTAGGGAGCAATTTAGCTATATCCTTAATCAGTACATGATACTTTGCCTCTTGTGCCCGGCTTTTAGACTCTCTGCCCAGTGTAATAATTACCGGACCCGCAGTAAGAGCCTTGCAACAGTTATCATTTAGCCATTTAGCCGCGGCACCTAACCCCTCACCGCTAAGCACTTTGAAAGTTATTGACTTGCTCACAGGTTAGCCTTAGCCCGTCTATGATTCATGCCATACAATCCCCGACCCCTTGACTTAACTTTTATCGCCAATCCCCGCAGACCGTCTTCTAAAATAGCTGCTGAAAGCTCTTTGGCAGTTGGCTGATATGCTTTGCTTAGGTATGGCTCATCGAATAATTTAATCATTGTTATCACCTGTTATTATAAAATTTAACTTACCATTCCTAAGAGCTTCTAAATTGTGTCTAGAGCTCTCAGGATCTCTAACCCTTGTAATCATTGCCATGCGATTATAAAACTCTTCACGGCACTCCTTGACGTATTCAGCAGTACCTATGCCATTAACTAGAGCCTCACCAAAGGCTCTGTCTGATACGCCATGACTACCACGTAAATCTACATTAAGAGGCATTCTTATATCTCTCGTTAACAGCATGTTGCAAGGTAGGTGGCAGAGTATCCCAAGCCGCATCCCTGCCTTTTTGATCCATCTTCATAAAGCTATCGACTTGCATTTTAATAGTGCTAGCCCCAGCGGTAGGTTTAGTAGCACTGGTCTGACTAGCTGCATTGCCATCATCATCCTCACTAGGTATTCCAGCAATGGCCTGAAGAGCATAGCGCCGCGCATAGGTAATGGCTGAGCCGGCTTTCTGAGGATCTGGCTTAGTCATTGGCAGTAACAATACATCGCTCAACCACTCGCCTGACTCGTGCATTAGGATGGTTTCAACTCCTACCTTATCCCCTTCTGACACAGGAAATTGCGAATAGCTTAAGCCGTTATCAGCAAATGGCCCCTTGATAACCGCTACGACTGATCCTAGATCTGCGTAATTCTTCTTGAAGAAAGGGTTTTCTTTATCCTTAGACGCGCCGCCCATTACTGATTGAGCTTTACATAATGCCGCTGCTAAATTTTTAATCGACTCTGACTTGTTCATTTCTTTTTACCCGCTTCAGTGGTTAATCTAAGTAATTCGTTTACATAACGAACATGCTCAATTGTTCCAGTCATATAGGGACTAAAGGAAATATCCTTATCTGAATGATTCCTGGCTAACTGCTCTGGTGTTATCTTATCCATAATTCAATTTGATCCTCAAACCCGCCGATTGATGCAATTAATAGAAACCCTATGCCTATCCCAATAGCAAGATTGATAATAATCACTTTCATTTCGCCAGCTCCTTTCTAATGTCTTCAATTTTATCCAGTATCTCCATACTCAACAATTGAGCCTCGGATGCTGACTTAAGGCCAGTCATAAACATAAGCTTCCTTAAGCTATTCTCTATTTCCTTTAAGTATTGCTCTCTAACTTCATCCATGTCGGCACCTGTTTGAGTTGTGATTTGATTCGTCAATCCTACTTGATATATCTCCGATCGTCAATATAATTCTAATATAAAACTTATACTTTATTTATACCTATAAAGGTGCTAGTATTATCGAAACTAATAGGAGAGAAACACAATGTATAAGATGGTAAATGTGTCTATAACAGAAGAAGAACATCAGTGGCTTAAGCGCCGACGTAATCTTGATCAGAAGTTCAAGCAGGGTGATTTTATGGCAGAAGCTATTAGCAAGGCAATTAAACGGGAGCAACGGAAATGAGCTATAAACACAAGTGGGTTAATGATTGGGCGCGGTGGGTTTGTGCTGATGATAAAGGCGAAGTATGGGAATTTGAACACCAGCCTCTTTATGAGCATGGTTGCTGGAACTGCATGACAGGCCAAGCAGACAGAGTTATATCTGAAATACCACCTGAATTAACCCAGCGATTTACTGCGCAACAAATTGAACTCGAAGCGGATGGGTGGACGTTGTGGAACTTTGGGGATATTCACCCTGCTGCTGGTTTGTTTATTGAAATCTCAACGGTCGGCGGAGTTGGCGAAAGTCCAAGATACTCCGAGTTCTTTCACTGGCTACTAGACATGAGCGATGACGCGATAATCGCCTACCGCCTATCAAACGCAGACGGTTACAAGGATGGGGTGAAGGTTGACTGCGATTGTGGAAAGTATATGGCCTCGACAGGTGGCAATCATTTGACTAATTGCCCTCTTAATAGAGAGAGCTATATTGATCCTGATAAGCCTGAATGGAAAGCTGGCGAATTGATAACAGGAATCCCGCCTTTAAACGTTGAAATAGAGTTTAAAAATGAAGACGATGAATTGCACGATTGGGAGCCTGTTACTATTTTGCTTATTCAAGGCAATAGATTCTGGGGTAAAGGGTTCACTCAATTAATCAATCTTGATTCATGCAATTATCGCCCCATCCAAACCGAACGCGATAAGGTTATTGCTAAGGCTCTTTATGCAATAACAGGAAATAATAAGTCAACGATTGCAGACGTGGGCGATGTTACTCAGGATGTTTTAAATGATTTGTACGATGCAGGCTGTTTAATCGACCCAGACAAGGGAGAAGAGTAATGACTGATACTCCTATGACCCTCCGAGAATACCTATTACTAGCTCTGCTTTGCTCTGTGTCGATAGTGGGCTTATCAAAGTATCACAACTATCTAAGCACTCGCGGGTCGCCGCAGGTTGTCTTAAATTCATTGCCAGCTACAAAAGTTAAGTGCGATACCTCATCGATTAAAGGTTATTGCTCTGCAAAGGGGATATATGAAAACAAATGGATGGAGGCGCAGAAATGAGTATAACTAAATGTATTAGGTATCATAAAAAACCAGATTGTGAGCGATGTGGCAATACAGGATATAGAAAAAAATGCTACTTAAACGAGTGTGCAGAATATGGATGTTGTGGTGATGGGAATTGTATACCTACCAAGGAAGAGATAGAAGCATGGGAGAGTATGCAGAAATGAACGACTTAACAAACGAAGAACTCCAAGCAATCATCACTAGCATACTAACCCTGCACCTAAAGCATGGTTCAGAGACTAACAGCGCATCAGCACTGGCCAAGGTAAAGCATGAGTTAGAACGGCGCGTAGAGGCCGATAGCTTAGACTTTGGCTGTGATAGCTGCACACTATAAGAGGAAACATTATGAGCAAGATTAAATTAGTACCATGTCCAAACATAACAAAGCGCGAGATTAACGATGCTGTAATGAAAGGGCGTAGATTTGTACTGGACATAGAAATAGAATTTATCCATTTAGAACAGAATATAATTCATTGGGATGAAAAATTTGGATATAACCCGGTAAGAATGGGGTTAAATGCATGGAATTGGCGCGGGTTTAAATACCTGCATGAGATAGTAGAACAGCAATGGTATGAAGATCCCGACATGGTTGGCAAGCCTGTAAAGGTTAGAAACAACAAAGACAATAACTGGAAGTTTGATATTTTTGAAGAGTATAGAGATGAGAATGATAAACCATTCTATTGTGATAATTGGAAAAGTTACAAATACGCCGAACCTCTAACCGAATCAGATCTTTATCAAGGGGAAGTATAATGGAACTAATCGATCAGCTATTTTTTACGTCTCTTGTTGTTTTGTTAATATGCGTTTTCATAGAAAAATCTAATGCTTTAGAAGATAGAAGCATTGCGGGCATTGCGGGTTATGTGAATGCTGTAATAGGAATCAGCTCTATTGTAACGGCGTTTGCTCTCATACTAATTAGAATCTGGCAATAGCCCCCTAAACCCACCTAACCCAAGCCTATTAAGTTAGGCTTTTTATTGGGCGTATGGTTGACTATAGATATATTCGTAATATATACTAACCATACATATTAGATAAGCGAGACAATTATGAAAAAGCTAATAAATTTTAAGGATCTAAGAGAGGCCATACAGGATTACGCTAATGAGTTCTGTGAAGGCAATTATTCGCTGGCAGTTAGGGAGCTAATTAGAGCGGGGCTTTTTAGCAAGAAGGAAGCTAAGGCATAAAAAAAGGCTGCGCTAACAGCCTTAATCAATCGAACAGAACATAGGTAATTATATATGAGTAAGGATAGAAAGTCATTCCTACTGCATATTGATAGCTTGGACATACTTGAGGATCTAACAATCGAGGAGTCAGGCCAGTTATTTAATGCAATCAGGCTTTACCAATTAGGCGAAGAAACACCTCTTAAAGGCGTGGTTAAAATAGCCTTTTCACCATTCAGAAATCAATTTATACGAGACATAGAAAAGTATCAATTAACGTGCAAACGTAGAGCTGAAGCGGGTTCCAAGGGAGGTAAGCAAAAGGTAGCAAACGTAGCAAATGCTAGCAAATGCAAGCAAAAGGTAGCAAACGTAGCAGAGAGTAAGAATAAGAGTGATAGTAAGAATGATAGTGATAGTGATAGTAAGAATATTAAAACACTTGTCGTTGGCACTCCGGTTGACAGTGTGATATTCGAATACTGGAAAGCTGTAATGGGAAAGGACAATTCTGTTAAACCAACAGCAGGCAGAATGTCAAAAATAAAAGCAAGACTGAAAGACGGTTATACAGAGGAACAAATCAAAAGCGCAATTGATGGCTGCAAGTCCTCTGATCACCATATGGGTAAAAATGATTCTGGCAAAGTTTACGATTGTTTAACCCTGATTTGCCGAAGTGCTGAAAAACTAGATACGTTCATTGGATACACAAAAACGGTTAATCCTGATCAACAGCGAGAGCAAGAGGTTCTTGATTGGGTCAACGAAGGCCAGCCACAAAATATTCAAGGGGAGATTTACGACCATGAATGATTCAGACAAAAGCGGGTTTTTAGCACTGCTCAACGGTCTTTCTGATTACTACCGTCAGGATAAATTAACCGTGATCGGGGTGCAGATATACTTTGGCGCCTTAAAGCGTTTTAGTTTAGAGCAGATCACCACGGCTGCCAGTGCACACGTAGGCGATGTTAAAAGCGGACAGTTCTATCCTAAAGCTGCTGACCTGATTAGACACCTGGAAGGTGGGGATATCACACAGGATATGATTATTGCAGCCGCTAAGCTGCGTGAGACGCCTCTGGGCTGCTTTTGTGCCATACACATAGGCAGTTGGGACTTAAACAACCAAGACGCCTTCTACCTACGTCAGAGAGCCTCTGAGTGCCTACAGCTTTTACCACAATGGAAGGAAAGAGCAGCGGCTGGTGATTATTCAAGCCACGAAATAAGTGTAATGCTGAAATATGATATTCACCCGCTAGCACCGTTTGCCTTTGGGCTAGCTGCCCCGTTAAACACCACGCTACTATTAGAAAGGTTTAACGAGGTCAAAGCATCACCTGAACACGCTAGGTTTATAGAGCCTATTCACGAGCATAGTGAAGACGACAAGACCGCGCCAATCAGCGAAGAAATTAAACTTAGAATACAACAAATAAATGAGGCCGCGAAATGAACAAAAGCGCAGCAACTAAAGCAAGGGAGGGTTTTAATTGGTGAATGATTATGGACTGTTACTGCTTTTGTTCATGCTGTTTGGTTTGATTATCTCTTGTGGATGTGTGATATATTTTTCGTACAGAAGCAAAATAGAGAAAAACAAAGAGAGAATAAAGGCAGCTAATAAGGAATTTAAAGAAGAGCTTAGGGAGATCGGTATTTATATGAGTAAAGGTATTCCAGTAAATTGGGATGAGTCAGCCAAGCCCAAACCCAAGCTTAAGCTAGTAGTTAACAACAAATAAAACCAAAGGGATTAGAGCAATGACAGCTAAAACACCAGCAGAGATCCAAAAGAACTACCGGAACAGAGAGCGCCAGAGATTAATCGATAACAAGTAACAGGGGTAAAATCAGGGAGTTTAAAGACATCTTAGGGGCATTGCAGGGGCATTGATTAATAACGGTTTTTTAGGAGTGGAAAAATGATTAGAATGTTTTTAGAATGGCGCATAGATCGGTTAACAATCGAGATAGCTATGCTGGAAAGGAAATTTGAAGTACTTAGGGTGCTGCAAAATTCTTGCAACAGAACTATTCACCATGATGATATAGTTTTAACTGCGTGTGATCTGGAAATAGCCAAGGCTAAGAAAGATATTCTTCAGGCTAAGCTTGATAATCAATAAAACAGGAGTACAATAGATAGTTCAATAGGCGTTTGGAAGCGACTTTGAAAGTTTACACCACGAGATCAAGAACGGGAAAAGGCTTTAGTTAAGAGGATTCATTCGGGTAATCCCGTTCGATTCTCGGCCCACTTCCAAGTTTGGGTCTTCTTAACTAAGGCTATTTTTTTGCCTACTCAAAACTCCTTCCTTACGCCTCCATTAGCACTGTAGCTAGTACAGTTTAAATGGGGTTCTCCGAGCACTCCTCCTAATGCGACTGTAGAGACATGTCATCCTAACGGGTTCACTCACCGAACAGTCGATAGGCGCAGAAGATAGCCCAAGCGCACACTGAGTTCTAAAGCTGTAACAGGGGCTGGACAGTTCACAAACTGGAAGGACAGCAAGCTTATTTAATTGTGATAAAGATAAGCTGCCTGATGACGACCGGCTCGGGACGTTCATAGGTAATAGGGACTAAAGCTCGCTTTCTAGTGGGTTTGGGTTTCTATTGCCAAATTCAAACCTCTCCAGACATTCATATTAATAATAAAGGGAACTATTATGAGCAATACTAAATACTGGTTATGTTGTGGCTCTACAGATTCATATCACGGCCCAGAAAGAGTAGGTCAGTGCACTGAAGCAAGAGCTGGCAATCCAGATAGATGTAGATTTGGGACAAAGGAAGACCACAAAGAATATTTAAATGCAGACACCGCCAAAGATAAGTCCATCAATGCAGAGCTAGTCAAAGCTTTAGAGGGATTTCTAGAGATGTACTGCCAAGGAGTTAATTGCGGCGACTGGGGTAATTGGGACCCAGAAGAAGATGATGAAGTAATTGGAGCACGTAAAGCACTATCAACCGCCAGAGGTGACAGCCATGATACTTAAATTCAGAGCATTTAACGGCAGATCGATGGAGTACGGTGGGTTTAGTATTCACGCAACTGGAGCTATTGACGCCATAAGCCCACTAAGCGCGCTAGGGGAAAGCTATCCTGTAATGCAATTCACTGGCCTAACAGACACCAATGGCAAAGATTACTATCTTGGCGACATAGGCGAGTTTAGCAACGGGGATAGGTTCGTTTTAAGCATGGAGGATTGGCTAGAAATCTCTATTGAATGGATCGGCGAGCCTGAATGCGAAGACCAAGCCCGCGACTTATACCGCATAGTAAACGCTAAGATAATCGGAAACATTCACCAGCATAGCCATTTACTAGACAAGGGAGAATAACCATGAGTAATGAATTAAAGCCTTGCCCGTTTTGTGGAGGCGAAGCGAGAGAGTATAGTGATTGTGCCCAACCAAATGAGATCCTTCATTATTGGATTGATTGCGATAATGATGGTTGTGATATAGAGGTGTCCACTAAAAGGTACTATAGCGAAAGCGAGGCGTTAGAAAAATGGAACAAAAGACATTCAATAGACAGCGAACAAGAGCAACGCGACAATTTAGAGCGTCACAATGAAAAGGTGAGGGGTGATCATGAGTGCCGATGCTATAAGTGCCACATGAAAGACAGATCAATTCCGGCCTTTATGTCGGTATGCAACTACTGCGGAAACAAACGATGCCCAAAAGGAACTGACCATGATTTAGATTGCACTAACAGCAATGAGTGCGGACAAAAAGGAAGCCGTTATGAGCTGGGCATAAAATCAGAGGATCTATCTTGATTAACTACTGGACTAAAGCAGAAGACACGCTCAGAAAGAAGAAAGCACACATCAATACAATATTTCACTTAGGAGACAAACAGACCAGGGAGAGAGTAGTAAAGCCACTTGAAGCAGTCAACAAGGAGATAAAAACCTGCAGAGAGGCAATATTAATTTTTCGATGATTTAATAAAGGGCTATAGCAGCCCTTATTTATTTATGGCTGTGCATATGCTACTTTCAACAGCACAAATATATCTCTGCACTGGCGATAGGATTCATTGTTGAAAAAGAAATCATCGTTAAGGAATACACCGGCAGCTTTAAACGATTGACCCGATCCCATACAGAGGTTGTGGGAATTACGGACATACTCTAATTCAGCACTGCGGTTAATAATCGCCATACGAGCTTCACATTTACCGCTATCGCCCCAGGGTATTACCAGCTTGCCACTAAACGCATAGCCATAGTTTCCAATCTTGGGCGCACCAGATCCACGTAAGCGAGAGGTAGTATTGACAGCCTCAAGGATAGCTTGATTGCTTGGACAAGTGGCAGAGGTTGCCGACACTGTTGCATAGGAGGGTAGAACATCACCACCACCCATTATAAGCGGTGCCACGAAGGTAGGAGCATTGGTATTTTCCACATAGTTATTTGTCGATGTATTAGTCCCGGTATCCGCAGAAACAACAAAAGACATTAGCAACATTGCATAAAGTAAAATTAAATATTTCATAAGGACTCCAAAGACCCGCCATATAGACGGGCCATGTTAATTACTTAATGTATCTAGATGTAGAGAACCAAGAACCATCAGTTTCAACTCTGGCGTAATTATCCATTTGAACAGAGGTGTTGGTTAATACAACTTCATTGAATGATCCAACAGGGATAAAGCCAAACAATCTTTGGTCTATGTCAGTTGTTGAAGTGCCAACAGTGTTAATAATTGAGTAGTCATTAGAATGCGCAACAGACGAATCATAACCTACACTAACAGATCCACCAGCTTCAATATTGCCATGGGAAATACCTGCATACAGAGTAGAATAACCACCAGAAGAGTGGGTAATGCCAGTCTGATTAACGTTAACAGTTTCGATAGAGTGTTTCACAACAGATCCAACTGACAACACATGAGCGTCATAACTATAAACACCACGACTAGAATCTGTGATAGTTTTAACTGTACCGGATGCGGTGTACTTACTAACCCCAGACGTAACAGAAATACTCGAACCGATTCTAGTTGAAACTTCATACGCCTGGGCAGAACCGACAAACGCTAAGGACAATGCTGTAATACATAAAATTTTCTTAAACATGTTTAATACTCCATTTGTGCTAGGGAATCTAGCGTGAGCATTTTAACCTAAGAACACCTCCAGTTAAAGTAGGGTATAATTACGAATGATAAAACATACCCTGCTTTACTCTGCAATCGTCCTATCAGGATGCACAGCAACGCCACAGCTCGATCTATCTGTTATCGATGGCATAACCTCATATACCTTTATACCCCACCTCACCGAAGCTATACCCGGCAATAAAAGCGGTATGCACCTTTACGACAAAGCCACGGATACACATCATATTTATCTAATCAGATCAGAATTCCCTCGATGCTTAGAGCATGAAGTCTTACACATAATATTTGGAAGGTGGCACAAAGGCCGCGAATCGATAGAGTATTGTTCACAGTAAGAAAGGTGTATAATACGGTATTAAATAAATTCAGGGTGTGATATGTCAGTTACAAGAAACGTATTGAGAGGAGTTTTGCGGAGTGTAACTGGATCTGTTATCAGGGCAGGTGTTATATCGAGATACTTCACTTTCCTCGATGAATCAGCTAGTCAGTATTACTCATTTGAGCAGGATGTGGTATTAACTGGGATTTTTGATTTTTCAGTTTTTGCTTCACTACCTTCTGCTGGTGGCTACTTACTCTCAGATAATTCCACAGACGGGACTGATAGGTGGTCTATGGAAAATAACGGGAGTGTTTGGGTTACTATTGGCGGGGAAACCGTGAGTTCCCCTGCGGCTGTTATGGCCCCTTTTCTAGGTGACAATATATACCATATATTTAGATTAACTCGTGATAATGCTGGTCTTGTTACAAGTTACGTCGATGGCACTGAAGTATGGAGCACTGTAAGAAGCGGGGTAATGGCCTTCAATAGCGTTGGCGCTCCCAGAGGTGCAGCTACAAGTGTGCCATATTGGAATAATATACTAGCCAACCTCAACATTTTAGGCGATGGCATACAACCTATACAACTTAAGCTTAACGAGAATTTCGGGGTAACGAGCATAGGAGTGAATAGCTCGCCGGGTACTATCGGAACTTATGGAAACGTCACAGCACAGAACATCAGTACAGACTCACCGTTCTTTACTAAACAGAGTGATGGTAATTGGCTGGGGGTTGAGTTGATTACTCAGAATGTATGGGAGAACCCTAGCAATGCTCAGTCTGAATGGGCATTTGCTGATAATCAATGGGCGTTAACAGGATCAGGGGTTGTAAGTGTATTAGCGCTTCTCCTTACTGCCGACCAGCCTGAAACAATGAGACTGTCGGGTAATTGCGTTTCTTTAAGCGGAGTTTTGTCAGGGGCGAACTCAGGAAGCGAAGCATTAATAACTTCAACAGGTTTTTATAGCTTCGACATAAGCAAAGCTGTTTCGGGATCACAACTGTTTAAAAGAAGTGCCGGTGTAGTCAACGCAACACTAGACAAACCATCCCTCAAACAACTACTAGAGGTAGCAACATGACACAGCAAACAAGATGCGTAATGTACAAGACTGATACACCTAGTGATGACCTGATTGGTTTGTTAGAGAAATGGCCTAACCGCGCAACATACACGGACCTTTATTTGTTTGTAACAAGACCACCAGAATGCACAGACTTTTTAGACCTGCAAGAGCTACCGATTGAAGAGTTACAAGCGATGTTTGAACTAAACGAACAGCCATCATCTTGCATATACATTACCGATGCTCAAGGCCGAGCGATTTACGCAGCTAATAGAACAGAAACAAACGAATTAAATTAATATATGCTAGAATAACAATACAGCCTCAATAGTGGGGCGAATTCAACTACATCAAGCTTAGAAGGGCTAGATTATGAAACACACCTCTGCACACCAATACTCAATACTATTTAAAACTGGCGAGATACGCACTGTCTACGCCCATTATTATAATTCCCTAGCTGAAATGTTTGAATTCTGGGTTATTGGCTATTACCAAGGCGAGGAGGTTAGAGTGTTATCGTGCACTTACCATATAAGCACAGTAGAGCATGTGGTAAGACAAAACGAATACACCACAGAGCAGATAGAAGCAGAGCTTAAAGGTGATTCTGATGACTAGAGTAGACCAAGAGGGAATCCCCTGCATTGTTCAGAGTATAGATATTGACAAAGTGACTAAAGAAAAAGCCCATTTAAAAGTAGCGCTATTCGATGGATCTATTGTTGATTACGCATCATATGGGCTTAAGTTCACGATGGACAGGTCTAGTCTTCTTGGGTTTATGGATGACTACCTTGATAACATGTTCAACGTTATAGAAAAGGATATAGTCAATCTATTTAATCTAGGATCAGTATACAATCAAAAGCAAGGAAGGGGCATGTGCCACGATAGCGCAAGGTTTACGATAGAAGTGGGCAAGAACTGCATCCTAGAGAGGAACGGCTATGGCTCGTAAGCTTACAGACAAGCAAGATTCTTTGGAGGCAAGAAGGATGACTGATAGCGTTATTACAGATAGTGAGTCTAAATTACTTCAAGATAAATTTCCGTTATCATTCCCTTTTTTTGAAGGTATGGATAGGAATAGTATTGACCTGCTGATAACAGGGGCTATTCATACTAAAAAAGCTCGGATGCGCGTAATTGATAGAAAGATTTTCTTAAAGTTATGGGCTGATAATAAAAAAGAGGCGCAGGGATGAACGTACAAGAGTTGATAGATAAATTAGAAAAGGTTGAAGACAAAACAATAGCTGTTTGTAGTCCCGAGGATAGGTGGCCCGACCAAGAAATAAATAAAACAGAGATTAAAGTATATAAAAACAAGAACAATGGAAAGATAACAGAGAATACATTGTTTATTATAAGCTTTAATCTAAGGATGTGGCTTGATGCCAAATGAAGTACTGACAGCAGAGGCGCAAACAATGGCTCGTAAACTTACAGGCAAGCAAGAGGCTTATAAGAACAATAGAATATCAGGGCTTGGCGTTAGTGCGTCCTACAGAGCAGCTTACGATGTAAAGACAATGAGCGATAAATCACTAAGCGTTGCAGCGAACAAGCTAGAGCAAGACGATAGAATATCAATAGAGATAGCAAAAGCCAAGAAGGTAGCAACAGACAGAGTGCTAGTAACCGTTGAGGATGTCGTAAACGGGCTACTGGAAGAGACTAAAAAAGAATCTGATGGCTCTACCTCAGGCAGTAGGATAAACGCATGGAACAAGCTAGGAGATTACACTGGCGGGTTCGATGCAAACAAGCAGAAGGTCGAGCATTCAGGAAAGATTGACCTAGCTAATCTATCCGATGACCAGCTAACACAAAGAATAGCAGAGCTTAGCAATGACTAGAGAGGAATCTATTCAGCTAATCCGCCTATTGGAAGAGAAGAAGCGCAGAGTTATAGAGTGTAAAATGTATCATGCTGTCCCTTACGAGTGGCAGAAGAAGTTTTACAGGATGGGACAGACTAACAAGCAGCGGTTATTAATGGCCGCTAACCGAGTGGGTAAGACCTTCTCATCATGCTTAGAGTTATCCTTTCATCTAACCGGCGAATACCCTGATTGGTGGGAAGGAATTAGATTTAAGCATCCTATTAACGCTTGGGCATTAGGTGTATCGGGTGAGCAGATCCGCGATGTATTGCAGTTTGAATTATGCGGCAGATTATCTAAAGAGGGATTCATCCAGGGTGAGGCAGGGGGGATTCTACCATTATCCCTAATTGGCGAGATAACCCGTTCAATGACTCCTAAGCTAGCCAAAGATGTAAAGGTCAAGCATGTAACTGGCGGGTATAGTCAGGTTAGTTTCAAGTCATACAGTCAGGGACAGCACGCCTTAATGGGGTCTAGTATTGATTATGCTTTAATCGATGAGGAGCCAGAAGACCCAGAGATATACCCGCAAGTCGTTACACGTACAGCAACAGGCAATAGAGGTCAAGGTGGATATGTAACACTAAGCCTCACACCAGAGAACGGGCAAACAAACCTGATCAACCAGTTTATGACCGAGTTAAAAGACGGTCAGTACATGCAGAATGTAACCTGGGATGATGCACCGCATTTAACAGAAGACACCAAGAGACAGTTGTTAAATGCTATCCCTGAATACCAAAGGGAAATGAGAACAAAGGGCATACCATTACTGGGTAGTGGTGCAATATTCCCGATACCTGAAGAACGCCTTAAATCATCAATAGAAAGAATACCTAAACATTGGCCGAGAATAGCAGGGATAGACTTTGGATGGGATCACCCCACAGCAGTTGTATGGATGGCATGGGATAGAGACAACGATTGCATTTATATCTATAACACGTACAGAGAGAGACAAGTAACACCATTGATAGTAAGTGTAACCATTAAAGCTAAACGCGAGTGGATACCGGTATCATGGCCGCACGATGGACTACAGCACGACAAAGGATCAGGTGTACAGTTAGCAGAGCAATACAGGAACTATGGCGTTAACATGCTGGATAACAGAGCTACCTTTGAGGATGGTTCTAACGGTGTTGAGGCTGGGTTGTTTGATATGCTGGATAGGATGCAAACAGGCAGATTAAAAGTTGCTGATCATCTGCATGAATGGTTTGAAGAGTTTAGAATGTATCACCGCAAAGATGGCAAGGTTGTTAAGGAGCGTGATGACTTAATGGCAGCTACTAGATATGGTATCATGATGCTCAGATTTGCAGAAACAGAACCCAAAGACGATTGGGAAGAAGACGACTCTAGCGATGTTAAATCGATAATGGGATACTAGAATGGCACTTAAAAGCGGCGTAAGCAGACTAAACACAATGGAAGCTCAGGAAGAAGCCACCGGGCATAACACTCATAACACTCACGAAGATGATGAACATAACGAAGAAGAACAATTAGATTTGGAAGGCTTAGACCTGCTGACTGATATGTTCGATGATAGCAATGGTCAGAGCGTACCTAAAGCTAACGTTGCTGATATGTTTGATGATGATCTATTGATGAAGGTCGGACGATCAGCTAAAGAAGGTTATGATTCAGACATAGATTCAATGTCTGAATGGTCAGAGCTTGTTGAATTCGGGCTTGATCTTGTTAAGCAAGAGACACACAGCAAGTCTACTCCCTGGGATGGTGCGGCTAACTTCAAATCACCCGAACTAATGAAGGCAGCGCTTAAGTTTAGTGACCGGGCATCGGCTGAATTGCTTCGAAGCTATGAAATACTAAAGATTAAGGTTATCGGCGATGATCCTGAAAGCTTAAAGTTTGAGCGTGGCGAAAGAGTATCTGAATTCCAGAACTGGCAGCTTAATATCGAAATGCCAGAGTGGAGAGAAGAACACGAGAAGATGATCTATGATCTGCCTTATGCCGGAACAGTATTTAAAAAGACATTCTTTGACGCAGAGCTAGGGCGTAACAACTCTAAGCTAATAACCTATCCAAACTTTGCAGTCAGTAATGATGTTGACTCTCTAAGTAGATTGCGTAGATTCTCAGAGCTACATGACTTTAGTGAAAACAAGATCATCGAGAAACAACGTTCAGGTATATGGCGTAAGGTTGATTTACAATTAGGCGATAGAGTCGAAGAGTCAGACATCGAGTCAGAATCAGATAACTTCACTTCATTCATTGAGCAGGACGGTTGGTATGACTTAGATGGTGATGGATACGAGGAGCCTTATACTTTTGTATTCCAAGAGTCGACCGGTGTTATTGTTCGTATCATGCCAAGGTTTGAGCTGAAAGATGTAAAGACCAAGGACGATGAGATTATACGGATCACTGCTGAAGAGAACGTCACCAAGTATGGATTCATTCGTGACCCTCAAGGCGGGTTCTTAGACGTTGGCTACACTCATTTACTGAGCGCTATTGTCTCAGGTATCAACACAACCACTAATCAACTAGTAGATGCTGCAACACTGTCTAACCTTCAAGGTGGATGGCTAGCTAAAGGATTTCGCCGCAAGATGGGTGACACCTCATTCAAGCCTGGTGAGTGGAAGCAGACAGGGATCTCAGCACAAGACTTGCAGAACGGTGTCAAACCTCTACCATTCAAGGAGCCAAGCCAAACACTATTATTATTGATGCAGTTCATGGTAACGAACACACAGGAACTAGCCGCATCAGCAGACCTTAAGGGCGCATTAGGTGCAAGCGCTCCAGTAGGCACTACACTTGCTATGATTGACGAACAGATGCAAGGAACTGGCGCTATTGTTAAACGTATCTACCGTTCAATGTCATCAGAGTTCAGAAAGCTGTTTGAGTTGAATGCTAAGTTTGTCGACCCAGCACAATACGCTGAGATCCTAGATAACCCTGAAGCAAACTTTGAGGTTGATTTTAATTTACGTGGTATGGATATAGTCCCGACAGCTAACCCAGAGATAGCCACCAAGACACAACGTATTATCATGGCTAACGCAGAGGTACAGATAGCGGATAAGCTAGCAATGGTTGGAGGCAACGCAGCACCACTTTACAGATCGTTCCTTGAAACTATTGGCTCGACTGTAGTGGATGAAGTATTCCCAGAGAAAACACCAGAGCAGCAGTTGACAGAATTGTTGACTCAAAACCCACAACTAGAAGGTCTAATCACTGATGAGCAATCAAGGCTTGATATGATTACCCAAGCACAAGTTGAGGCAGTAGCAAGACAGGAAGCGAGAGAAGACGCTGAGCTTGCTGGAACACTAGACGAAAAGAATTCAAAGACAGCTTTGAATGAAGCAAATGTTCTATTGACTCTGGAAAAAGCTGAGACAGAAGAAGTTAATAATAAGATATCAAAGTACACAGCAGGTCAAGGCAGTCAACCGCCGCCAGATTTTGACCTTGCCAACATAGGTAATATGGATACAGAGGAACTTCTAAGAATTATAGGTGCGCAGGATGGGAATTAAATCAGATATTATAAAGGAGCTAACAAAGAGGTTTGATAGCGGCGCTCTTGACATGTCTCAGGCTGCTAGGTTTACCAGAGCTAGGGAGCAGGGATTTAATGTAGATACTCCTCTGTTTCATGGGACGGCGGCAGATATAAATGCATTTGATCCTGCTAAACTAGGATCATCAACGGAATCATTCTCAGCTAATCAAGGTGTATGGCTATCTAGCAGCCCAGACACAGCAAGAAGCTATGCAGAATATGCAGCTAAAGACGTACCTGTTAGAGCCAAGCTTAGAGAAGCTGACGCAGCAGAGGCGCGAGGAGATTGGGACGCCTACGATAAGGCTTTAGTCGATGCCGAAGACTTAGAGCAAGCGATATATAACGAACCAAGGCGAGGACAAAATATATTACAGCTAACAGCAAAAGGTAAGATGATGGAGATAGACGCTGATGGTGCTGAGTTCATGGATATTCAGGATGATATAAACTCTGCTATACGATCAGCAAAGGCTCAAGGGTTTGAGGGAGTAACGTTTAAGAATCTTTCTGATGACGTAGGCGGATACAGTAAGCCATCTGATCACACTATTGTATTCGACCCCGCAAATATACGATCAACAAACGCAGCCTTTGATCCAGCCAAGTCAACTAGTTCTAATCTGTTAGCATCCAGCCCCATAGCAGCCATAGGTGGCGCTGGACTAGCTTCCCAAACAGAACAAGGTCAGCAGACTATTAATGCTATAATAGAGGAGTTAAGAGGCAGAGGAGCGGCAGGGCTAATAACCCCGCAAGAAGCACTAAGGTTAGGTGGTGGTGATGTTGGTGGCATAGAGGCCAGAAGCATTAGAGCACCCAGTATATTCGGACCCATATTAGATGCGATCGATAGGGCATCACAAGTTGAACTACCCATCATTGGAAAGCCTTTGGAGGGAGTCGGTGAGTTTGTTCGGGACATTGGGTTCAAGAACACTACAACCGGCAAGATTAAAAAAGCAGCAGGAGCTGCGCTAGATTTAATATAACCAGCACAGGAGCTGATAAACGATGACAATATCTAATGCAGATATTCAAGACTGGGAAGTAAACCCGGTAACAAAGGCAATACTAATTAAGTTAGGACAAGCGGGATTAGAAACACTAGGCCAAATAGCAATCCAAGCAACATGTGATGAAACAGCCATGAGAGCAGCGGAGAACATAGGGTTCGCCAAAGGCTGCGCAGCTTGGGAAGATGCTGTTGAAGAGCTTAAGGGGGAGTCTGAATGAGCATCCCAGTACTGCCACTAGGCTACAACGTATTAGTTGAGATAATCCCTGTTCAGATCAAGTCAGTTAGTGGAATTATTCTATCTAGCACTGACGAAGCCGAGAGAGAGCGTAAAGGCCGAGACTTAGCACGAATCATTGCGTTTGGTCCTACTTCATTCAAAGGGTATGCAGGTTGTGAATGTCCAGCAGATTGGGGAGTTAAAGAAGGTGACATTGTTGAGTTATCAACTCGATATGATGGCAAGTTCTCACGCGCTGGAGATTACGGTAAACAGTATGAGAACTATCGATACGTGAACGACCAGGACATTATGGGATTAGCTCATGGTGAATTCTTAGTAATGCTACAGAAGCAGTTAGAGGACTAGACATGCCAGATGAACTAGAGGCGCTAGGCGCATTGGACGAAGAGCAATTACCTGATGAGATAGTAGAGGATCAGGAAGAAGCAGAAGAAGCAGAAGAAATACCAGAGCTAAATGCTGCAGAGCAGAAAGCATGGGATGGTGGATGGCGACCAAAGGACGAGTTTGGTGGTAATCCTGAGAACTGGAAGACTGCGCGAGAATACAATCTCTATGGTGAAATGCAAGAACAGATCAGAGAGGCTAAAGCAGAAACCCGGAGAGAGGCAGCAAAGAACGACGAACGAATTACTAATCTCAATAAGCTACACTCTGCCCAACAGAAAGCAGCTATTGCAGATTTAAAAGCTCAGCAGCGTGAAGCAGTTGAGGAAGCGGATACTGAGAAGTACGACAAGATTCAAACCCAGATCGATAGCCACAAGGTCGAGGCCGAGGATACAACACCAGCTAAAGATCCTATTGTTGCTGAATGGGAAGCCAAGAACCCTTGGATCAACGACACTGGCAGCGAGAAGTACGCACAAGCACAAGCAGCCTGGGGCATAGCAGCATCGAGAGGGATGGATAATCAAGCAGCCCTAAACTTCGTTGACTCGCAACTGGCTAAGTTATACCCAGAAGAAATACAACCTGAACCACCAAGAAACCCACGCAGAGAGGCAGCAACCATGACTGAAACAAGTATAAAGCGTTCGCCTCGGCAGCGTGGCGCCAAAGAATTAACGATGAATGATCTTACCAGGGACGAGGCTAAACAGTGGTCGCAGTTCGGGCAAGAAATGTTCGGTGACGAAAAATCATATTTAAAAGCGGTCGCAGACGCAAGGAAGGAGGGTTAATTATGCCAAGAGGTATCCCAAACAATCGCACACCAGAGCGCAGCAATGATAATAAATCCCGTCCTGATCGCGTCCCTATGGGTTCAGGCCATAAGCTAAAGGTTCCTGATTCACTGAAGAAAGAAGGCTATCAATACTATTGGGCTATTACTGGTCCTGATCACGCTGGCAAGCTAGCTCAGATGGAGGCAGCATGGTGGGAGTTCGCAAAAGATAACGAAGGCCAGAAGATTGAGCAGCAAGCAGGAAAGGGAAACACCCACGTTCTGATGTGTATTCCTCAAAAGTATTACAATGAGGACATGGCAGCTCAGCAAAAGAAGAACATGGATACGACCCAAACTAACGTTCAATCCCTGGGAGATAGCGAGTACGTTCCAATGGGACAGAGTAAGGTTGTAGAGCGTGAACTAATCTAATTAGTTTTTTAGATTGTTATGTTATATAATAACGAAATTAGGGCTTCAGTCATTGGCTAAGCCCTCACATTAGAATTTTAGTGTTTTATAGGTAGATGCCTATTCAACCCTAGTCAACCGCCGTATAGATGTACGAATTGATTAGTTAAATTACCGCCCACTTTGGGCTTATTTTAATTCGTTTATTCGAGGATAATATTATGGCTGGTGGATTTCGCCCCATTCAGGATATTTCTGGTAATAGTTATACCGGGAAAATCCAAACATTCGCAGTGGCTTCTGGTCACTCCACACTAATAGCAGTTGGCGACCTGGCACGTATTACAGGTACAGCTAACGCAAATGGTTTAGCAGAAGTTGATACAGCGGCTACAGCTCAGACACTAACCGGGCCAATCGTTGCTATTGATTACGACATTTCTGACCTAGAGCGCAAAGGCTTAGCGGCTGGTACTGCTGGTACTGTTAAAGTTGCTGTTGATCGCGATCTTTTGATGGAAGCTGAAAGCTCAACAACGGTTTCATTGGATGATGTTGGCTCTAACGCTGATATTGTTGCGGCTGTTGCGACTGCTTCAGGCAACCTAGTAAACTCAAACATGACTGTTAACACCACCTCTCCAGGTAGTGCTACAGCTCAAATCCGTATCGAGGGAATTAAAGATGCTGCTGATGGTTTATCCACTGGCACAACTATGTTCGTTCGAATCAATGAATCCACGCTTGGCGTAGTAGGAGTATAATTTATGGCTGGTGTAATAACTACTGGTAACATATCGCGCCTATTACAAGAAGGCGTAAAGAACGTATTTGGTCAGGCATACGAAGAACACGAAACACAGTGGACTATGTTGTTCGATCAAGAAACTTCGCGTAAAGCGTTTGAGTTAGATCAACAGTTTGAAGGCTTCGGGCTAGCTCCTGTTAAGCAGGAAGGCGCTGGTGTCTCTTACGATTCACAACAGGAAGGTTTCACTCCTAAGTATCCCAACTTGACGTATGCCAAAGGCTTTATCGTCACGCGGGAAGCTATGGAAGATAACCTTTACAACTTGTTTACTCGCCGGGCACGCGCTCTAGCTTTCTCAATGCGTCAAACCAAAGAGAATGTTGCAGCTAACGTTTACAACCGTGGCTTTAACTCTTCGTTCCTGATGACAGGTGGTGACGGTGTCGAACTGTTCTCAACTGCTCACATTAACGGACCTTCTGATTCAACAACCTTCAGTAACGAGCTAGCAACCCCTGCTGCTTTGTCTGAAGCGAGTCTTGAGGATCTATTAATCCAGATCAACGAAGCAACTGACCCACGTGGTCTACGGATTGCCATTCGCGGTGAACGTTTAATCGTTCCGCCTAAGTTGGGCTTTGATGCAGAGCGTATTATGAACTCTGTACTTCAGAACGACACTGGTAACAACGCTATCAACGCAATTCGTGCAACCGGTATGCTACCAGCAGGTCATATGGTTAATAACTATCTGACTTCTGATACAGCCTGGTTTATCAAGACCAACTCACCTGAAGGCATGAAGAATT
>Ga0209988_10000504_pt1 | contig 24315 bp, 31 predicted proteins | sample N075metaG_FD_183115 | JGI IMG/M metagenome (GOLD analysis project Ga0209988, IMG submission 183115) | Deep subsurface microbial communities from Kermadec Trench to uncover new lineages of life (NeLLi) - N075 metaG (SPAdes) (version 2) | ecosystem: Environmental > Aquatic > Marine > Ocean trench... | reverse complement strand
TCATCAAATAATTCTCGACTTAGATTCAATTTATCGCGAATTGGGGCAACCACTTTAACCAGATACTTCCCTACAGCTTCTTTTAGATCTGATGGATGTAACTTCTTTGCAGCAAAATCTGTTTCCAGTTGGTTATAATCAGTATAATCGATATTTCCACCAAATCTTTCATCTCTTTCTACTTTCATTTCATTAAACTCGTGAAAGATGATTGTCTTTGCAATCTCTAATATTGGATTATTCTGAGTATTTGCTTCCTCACACCATGCTCTGGTAATCTTTTTTATTATTTCAAAATCAATATCATGAATAAAAACACCTGAATTGGGGTCAGATTTACTCATTTTTCCTAATAACTGGGAATCATTTGAATCAGATGGTTTTGAAAGACCAGGTAATAATTTGTGATGAACAGCTACTGGAACCTTCCATTTCATTTTAGGAAAAATTTCTCTAACTAACATGTGGATTTTTCTTTGATCCATTCCTGAATGTACAATATCTAAGTCAAGTGAATGAATATCAACTGCTTGCATAGGAGGATATAGTAATTTTGCAAGATCAATTTTTGATTCATCTTCTGATCTTCCCATTATTGTTAGAGTTCTCATGGTCCTTTTGATCGACATATGTTTTGAAAATTCCATAAATTCTTTCCAATATTCTTTTCTAGAATCATAAAGATCAGACCCAAGTACAATATTTGCCTGTGGACAAACTAGTTTGAATGCATCTGCATAATATTTTGAAACCTTAGTAATTGTATCCCAATCGCCACCTAGCTTATCATTAATCATTGTATGCCAATCTGCTAGAAATATTGTACAATTAACACCAGCTTTAAGGAAATCATTGATTTTAAAACCTGTACTGATTAAACTACCTAAATGTAAAAATCCAGAAATTTCTAAGCCAATGTAATGTTTTGGAGAAGAATTTGTTTTAAATAATTCAACTAATTCCTCACGAGTAACTACTTCTTCAGTTGGAGGTCTTTCAATTAATTCAACTTTTTCAGTAATATCCAAATCAAAACATCTACTCAACGGTAAACCTATAAAGATTCTTACAAAGTTTAGAAAAAAGAAACTAAATAAAATTAATGACTGACACTTCGAACTAATTTCAAAAAATAGATATTATTTACAACCCTTCTTATGCTTTCTTAAATCTTCAGAAGAACTAAATTCTGTACCACAATTTCGGCATTTTTCTTTCTTCTTGCTGTGGGCTTTTTCTTGATGTTTTTTTAGCCTCTCTTTATCAGGGAGTACTGTTCCACATTTCTTACATTTCATTTCATTTTGACTAGATCCAAATAGTCCCATATCGACTATTGTTAGATAGCAGAAACTATGGTTTAATCTTTTTTGAATTTGAGAATTTTTTTATGAATTTTAAGACTCCAAATCTAAACTTTTCCTTGGTCTCGTACTAAGATAAAATGCATGAGCGCTAATGATAAATGCTGACAAAAAAATCTTTGTTGCAAAAACCAGATTCCATGGTCTATCTGGGTCAGGATATGCAACAAAAAGCATGTCAATATCTGGAACCTGACCCTCGATCACTCCTGCAGTAATCTTTGCATTTAAAACTGTAAAATTATACATTACTTCATACAAAGAAATAATTGCAAATCCTAACAACATTAATTGAAGTAATCCCATCTTCCAACCAATAATTTTATTTCCAGCAGTCCTTTTCCAACCTATTCTTGTAACACAATACCAACCAATAATTGTGGAAAAAAATATCCATGTAGAAACTCTCGCAAAATTCTCAAAGGGAATTACTGTGTTGTTTATTGCTTCACCCATTACGTATGTTCCATTCTCCATCCATTCAATTATGGTGATATAGACTCCAAAGACAAGTGAAGCTGCCATAATGAACCCACATATGTAAAAGAGGTACAAAAAAACTTTGTAAGCAGAATCTGATTTTTCAAGATAATGTGGTTTCATTATGCGTTTGCAAATTTTGGAAATATAAAAATTCATTGATAACAAAGGAAATTTAAAGACTAGTCAGAGAGTAAAATATTATTGAAAATCCCAATCAATGCTCCAATTGTAGGAAAAGAAGATATTTCTGCCGTTATTTCGATACTAAAAGAGCCAATTAATCCCAAAGTTACCTCAAAGAATATTGAATATATTGCAAAATCTTTACGTGAGACTCGATGAACAGTTTAGAAAATATGATTGGTGTGTTATGTAAGGTAATTTTACCAATTCCTGAAGAATCATATCAAGGAAATCCTGATTCTACCATTGCTGTATGTACACTTTCAAGCCTAGACCTGCTTAAAAAAATAGCCAATTCTGACATTTTACAACATATTTCCATCGTTGGAAGGTTACTTTCAGAAAATAAAGGAATAGATCTAATAATTCGACATGTTAATCAGAATAAAAAAATCAAAACAATAATTGTATGTGGTAAAGAGGTTTGGGGACATGAAGCTGGACATTCTTTGTTTAAATTATACAAAAATGGAATTGACAATAACCGAAGAATAATTAATTCTAATAGTCCAGATCCTTTTCTAACAGTTACAAAATCACAAATTAATTATTTTCAAAATGAAATTACTCTGGTGAATATGATTAATGAAACAAATTTCAGCAAAATTAAACAAAAAATAATCTAATATCCAGTTTTCTGTCTTTCTCTATTGATTTCATTTTTTTTCTTATATTCTTCAACAATGTCATCTGGAGTTAAATTAAGTTCTAGTGAAGCTTGCACCACAAAATGCCAAATATCAATTAATTCTTCTCTGGCACCTTCCTTGTTAAATGGAGTTGAAGTTTTCCACCATTTCCAATTGGTAGTCCTTTGTAGTTCCACAGCTTCGTGTATAATTGCAGTACACAAAGCCGAAACTCTACCTTCAGAATCTTTTGGATATCTATCCAAATTCATCATTTCTGTCAGACCTTTTTGTAATTTGAATATGGTTTGGAGTCTATCGGCTATTTTTTCAGATGTTTCTTGAGACAATGAACGTTCTCTTTGGATAAATTATTAAACTTAAATCTTTTTAGAAACGAATCATTTTTTCATATATTTTCACTCGTTTTGTGATATCTGATTTTTTTAATTGAAGTAAACCTTCTAATCCATACTTTTCAACGGCAAAAGAACCTAAAACATTTCCATAAACTATAGCTCTTTTTATTTCTGAGAGACTAGTAGATCTCTTACTAGCAAGATATCCAATCATGGCTCCAGCAAAGGAATCTCCTGCACCTGTGGGGTCAACAACATCCTCCAACGAGAATCCTGCTGATGGAAAAATTACATCATCAAAAAACATCAAAGATCCATGCTCCCCCTTTTTAATAATTACATATTTTGCTCCCCATCCCATCATTTTTTTGGCACATTTTATCAAGTTGAATTCTTTGGTTAGAAGTTTTGCTTCTTGATCATTTATTACAACAGCATCTACCGCTTTTATCATCTTAATCACCGATTCTGGTTTTGTAGAAATCCAAAAATCAATAGTATCACACATTGAAAATTTAACTTTATCAAATTCCTTTATAAGATTGGTATTTTGATCAGGATCATTATTTGCTAGGTATACAAATTGTGATTTTCTGTATTCTTCTGGTACAGTCGGTTTAAAATTCTCAAGCACATTAAGTTCTGTCTTTAAAGTTTCTCTAGTACTTAGAGTTTTGTCAAATCTTCCGTCATAACGAAATGTTTTACCTTCTTTAATAGTAAATCCTTTCAAATCTAGATGTTTTGATAAAATTTTCTGATATTTTTTTGGAAAATCCTTTCCTACAACTGCAATTAACCCCGTATTAACAAAATTACTGGCAGATATTGCGGCAAATGTTGCTGCTCCTCCTAAGACATTTTTTAAAATTTTGTTCGGAGTTCTTATTGTATCTAACGCAATAGATCCAAAAACAGTCAGCATTTTATAAAAAATTAATCTTGATGTATAAATTCTCTTGCTTGTTCTTCAGTTGGATAGAACACAAAGGGAATGTCGATAGTGGAAAATAAAACATCATACTTTGTTATTCCACTAATCATTACTATCGGAACTTCTTGTGATTCTATATTAGATTCTGTTTGGAAGGTACCACTAACTAGACTATTACCTAATGCTGGTAAGGTAAATGGTTCTAATTTTCCTTCACCAACTTTTTTACCATCTGCTATTATAAAAAAATCGGTATTCCCTGCTGTCAATATCAACAATGAAGGATTTTCAAATTCTAACTCTATATTATATGCTGATCCTTTGTCGGTTTTTTCAATAAGATCACTTTCTGTAATTACTATTCCTATTTGTGAGGCTAAAGCGTACTGTGAATACCCAAAGATACTCATTCCTATAACAAAGGCAATAATTATTCCCTTTCTAGAATTCTCCATGTACAATACTCAAAAAATTCCTTTTTAATCTAAAAGAGAAAAAATCCCTGTATTATGTGTAAAAATTTTGATCTAGTCTTTAACCTCATTAGAGCTAACAGAATAAATTAAAATTCTATAAATTAGGAGCATATGGCCAAAATAAAACTGAAATTTGAAGAAAATGAAATTGAAATAGATTCTAGGGATTTCTATGTTGATAATCAAACTTTAGGTGAAGTTATTGAAAATCTTGCAAAGCTAATGAGAGAAAATCAAACTAAACCAATTTACGAAAATTTACAAAGTAATCCCACATCTAACAAATCAAATTTTGATAGTTTAAATTCTCTAGAAGATGTGGAAATTTTTGAACCCGAGTTCAATGAACCAAAACAAATATCATCAAATGAAATTAAAGATAAATTAAAAATTTTAGAGAAAAACACATTCTTTAATGTTCCAAGAACAGCTACTGATACCGTACAGCAGTTAAGGGAGTATGGTTGGGTTGCAAGTCCATTCGATGTTTCAAAAGCTTTGGTAAAAATGGCTTCAAACAGAGAAATTTCAAAAAATTCTACAGAGAACAGAACTCATTATTTTGTACAAGAATCAATTTTAGTTAACTAGTCTTGTAGTGACATTTGTTACAGGAATCAAAAACTTCTCCTTCTAGATGATCAAAATGGACATTGCAATTTTTGCAAGTATGATGTAATTCAAAATACCCATCTTCTTCAATTTCTCCTACTTGATTTGATTCAAAATCTGTTGTTCCACATTTTATACAATGACACCCACATTCAATTTTCATCATATCTAGTCTCCAATAATCTATGTATAGTTCTACCACCTATAGAAATTATTGGAAAAAAAACGAGAAATCCCCATTGAAATTGATGATCATTTTAAACTCTTTGGAAAAGAACCATGGGAAGTAGAATATGGAGAAAAATGTCCAGTATGTAATATTAGAATTGATGAATATGGTTTTTGTTCATGTGGATCAAGTGGAGATTAAACTCTGACCTTTTTTCTTTTAAAGAAAAATACACCAATTACAACTATTCCAATAATTATACTGACTATCACATATTCAACTGGAAATTTATCTTCTGCAGGTATTTCAATTTCACCAAAATCCGTTATTACTGTACCGGTAATTGAAATATCCCCTGAATTTTGAGGTCTCATATTTAGCCAAACATGAGTTCCATTGTTGATATAATTATGAAACAATATTTTTTCTCCATCTAAAAACACTTGATATGGTTCCGATAAAAAATCTATAGGAATAATAGTTGTTACAAATGCATTTTCTCCTTTTAATTCAAAACTTATTTCTCCCAATCCAAGATTAAAATTAAATTGATTTATCTCAGCCCAGGTTCTAATTTCAATCAAATACTCATTATCCTGAATCTTTACATTCTCATATAATTTTGGTTCATTCATAGAATATTCCAATTTCATTTGACAACCATGGCACATAATTCCTTTTTTTTCACCCAGATATACGGGCTTTTCATTTACAAAAATTAGATCTACATCAGGAAATAAAAAAGATGTACTTTTAAGATAAATAAAGTCCATGGTCCAAATATTATCTTTTAGAGTTAATTCATCTAAAAGATCATATTCTACAATTACATCTTCTTTTGATGGAAATATAATTAAACCATCATTATTTCCAATCATACTATGCTGTATTTTATTTCCTTCTTGATCCTTTACTGTAAGATTAACTATCTTACCTTCAATCAAATCTATTTGATTTGGGAAACCAAGACCATCAACTACGTGTTTTATATGAACTTCTCCCAAAGAATTGATTAATACTTCAATTGATCTTTGTTTTGATTGTTCCTCAAAAACTTGAGCGTAGGCTGCAGGAATTATGATTAGTAATGAAACAATAATTGAAAAAACAATAAATTGACAATTCATCTATTCCACTACTACTTGAAGCATTTTTGCTTCCTCTAAAGGACAATCATTGTTGTCCCTTTGTAAATTAACAATTTTATCGGCAACTTCCATTCCTTCAATTACCTCGCCAAATACAGTGTATTGTCTATCCAAAAAAGTAGAATCAGCCGTTACGATAAAAAATTGTGAGCCTGCACTATCTGGATCTTGCGACCTTGCCATTGAAACAATTCCACGCAAGTGAGATCTTGAACTAAATTCAGCCTTGAGAGAATAACCAGGACCTCCCGTTCCCCAGGTGCTTTTATTTCCACCCTTGGTATTTGGATCTCCTCCCTGAATCATAAATCCAGGAATAACCCTGTGAAAAAAAGTTCCATCATAGAATCCGTCTTTAGCTAATTTTTCAAAATTCCTGACTGCCTCAGGAGCCAACTCTGGGAGTGTTTTAAAGGAAATTTTTCCAAAATTTGTATTAATTATAATGTTACTCAATATGAGGAGTTTTAGGGTTTTACCATAAGAGTCTTTTGTGTAAAAATTTTTAAAAATTATTATAGATGGTTATTTTAAAATAAAAATTTCTTAAATGTTAATATACAATTCGTTAATAAAATTATAATTTTTATTTTTGATGGAGTTTACACAATGAATTTCGTAAAATTGTAAATAATTACAATTAGATAAAAACAAAATAAAACAAATTGGAAAAGTTATAGTGTTATATAGAACAAATAAAATTAAAATTTGTTGAATCGTACAAATCAGAGCACGATCATTAAGGAAGCAATTAATTCTTATCTAGACAAGGGGGTAACTGACAAACAAGACATCTATACCAAAGTAGTAGATGAACTTGGAGTTCCACGGCCAACTGTTAGAAGAGTAGCAAGAGACCTGAGAAATGAATTATTACAAAAAATACAGATCTTGCAGTCTGACATGCCTAAAACTACTCCTGAAGACCAATAAATTCTGCTCCTTTTTCTTTTTAATTATTTTTACCCATTGATCTCTAACATTACTAATATAAGCAATGGAATATTTTGGGTTAAATAATGGGCTATTTAGGCAACCATTTAGCTACTGCAGTAGTAGGAATTTTTGCAGCAGTATTGACTGGTTTGCCGTTTGTTTTAGGTGACTTTGCACCCATTCTAGAATTTATATTTATGATGGCAATCCCCGTTACTTGGTTCTTAACTCTCATGTGCTGGCTTGCTCAAAAGAGTACTGACTATACACATAAACATACATCGTATTCAACGCACGAAAAAAAAAACTGAATAACCTAGACAAGTTTCTCAAGTTTATACCGAAAATGGAAAGCAGGCAAGCAAAAGTGAAATTAAAGATGCAAAAACAAAATTAACTGAAGATCTAAACTCTCTAAAAGAGATTGTAAAAATAAAAGATGATGAAATTGAGAGATTAAACCACGAAATTTCTAATCTACAAACTTTGATTCAAATAGAATCCTTAAAGACTGAACTTGCAAATCTTAAGATATTAGCATCTAAATCAAAAAAATAGTATTATTCTTTACAATCGCAACAAACTATTCCATGATTATCTTTACATACAGGGCAACTAACAGCACCACCAAAATGACATTTACATGAACATAGTTCAGTTGGGTCTTTTTTTGCACTCATTGACATAATTTCTACATTGTGTTAATATTTGACTCTTCCACTTTTTAATAATACAACTTGAAACAAATCTTTTATGCGTTATAAGAAATTAAAAAATAACCCATAACAATATTATTTCTAAAAGTTTAATCTCAGGTGTATTTTTTCTTCAATCTTAGTTAGAACCAGTGCTTTTTCTGACCAAATTCAGTCACAAACGAAAATTATTCCGTTTTATGATAGTTATGGAAATATTCAGGGAAACAATATTTAGGTAATTGAATTTACTCAAACCACAGTAAATGAAGTTTGAATTTACGAATACAAATTCTGTGTCTTTGATTCGAACTTATCTGAAAGTCTTTTTGATAGAATTATTTTGTAAAAATTTTTTAAGATAGTGTATCTTTTTTCTACTCTTGTAGTTTAGATGCCATTTTTAGGGTTCCATCTACCATCTCTCTTACTCTTTCTTTTCCAGAATCATCAGATAATACATTTTCAGAGATTGAATCTACTGTCAAAAACACTGCCTTAGGATTAGTAATTACTCGAAAATATGATAACAATTGAGTTATCATAGTCTGAACATCAATAAATCCAATATTACCTGAGGCCATTATTACCATCCCCGCAACCTTCCCTTCGGTTTTTTTATAATTGACGTATTCAAACAAATTTTTTAATGCAGAACTAAAAAAGGAATTGTAAATTGGAGATCCAATCAGCCATACATCTGCATCCATAATGTCTTTGGTTGCATTTTTTGTAGCTTCATTGTACTCTTCAGCGGGACCTCTATAACATTCAACTTGGCCGTCTGAAAGATTAATGTATTTAACATCTACATCTTTGGTTTTGGTGTATTCAAAAACATATTTCATAGCGAACTGAGTATTTGCATTTTTTCTAGGACTACCTGAGATTACTACGACTTTCATAAACATCCAAATTAATCTCTCTATTTAAACCGGAATTACTTTTTTTCAATTTTAAAAACGGGCTTGGAGGGCTTCGATCCCTCGACCTGTAACTTAGGAGGCTACCGCGCTATCCATGTTTCGCGTCTAATTGACTCTGCGCCACAAGCCCAGCAAAAAAAATACTTGTAATTATTTAAGCGTAATCAAGATTAGTTTTGATAATTTCTTGTATGTTTTTCCAGTTTAAATTTTCTTTATCCTCCCATTTTTCAAAATAGATTACATCCTTTAAGCTAAGTCTTGGAAGCCAACCAGCCGTTTCAAGATCCGGTTTTGATGCAAATTCATCAACATATCCTAAACACAAGTATGCTATGGGAATAACATGACTTGGTAAATCTAACACTTCTTTTAAAACATCATTTGAAAGGATACTCACCCAACCAAGCCCCACACCTTCGGTTCTTGCTGCAAGCCAAAGATTTTGAATAGCACAACATACACTATACAATCCGGCCTCAGGAATGCTTGATCTGCCTATTACAAAAGGACCAAATTTTGATGGATCATAAGTTACACAAAGATTTACAGGAGATTCTAAAATTCCTTCCAGTTTAAAGGAAAGATATTTTGATTTTTTTGGTTCTTCAATTAATTGTGAAGAACTTTCTTTTTCTTCCTCGAAGGATTTCTTGATTCTAGCTTTTGTTTGAGGATCTTTAATTAAAATGAAATTCCATGGCTGTGAGAAACCAACGGATGGTGCATGATGAGCAGCATTTAGGATTCTAGATAAAATTTCATCTTCAATCAATTTAGGGATAAAATGTGATCTAACATCTCTTCTAGAATGAATCGCCTTGTATAATCCATTTTTCTCCTCATTAGTAAATTTTTCAGTCATCTTTCCTTTTATTCTATCTTTCATCTGTTAAACGTTAATAATGTCTGCAACTAGTTTTGTTTTTCATTGGGCCGGTAGTCTAGTTGGTTAAGATACCGCCTCGACACGGCGGTGATCGTGAGTTCGAATCTCACTCGGCCCACTTTTTTCATGTAGCGATTACAAATTCCTTTTCAAGTATACTCCAAGCAGTTTCTAATGTAATGATACCTTCAACTTTGAAACTACTAATTTCATCCTCTAGAACTGCTTGATAGATCTCATCCTTTACATCTATCTTGCTTAGGTCAAATGTATTTTTCAATGGAATTTCTGCTCCTGTAATAAATAATGCTCTTCCTGTCATGGAAATATCTTGAGTTGAATATTGTCCAGACCCCAACAATTCGCCATCTGCATATAATTGGTAATTTATCAATGAAACTGTGAATGTTTTCTCACTCGGATTTTTTATAAGGAAAGTTACTTTCAATTCTGCGGTATTTGCTATTTTGTTTACACTGATAACTTCCACATCTTTTAATTCCATTTCGATTTGCTCTAATGCTGGATTATCAAGGCTAGCATACCAAACAATTATTCCCATCATACCCAAGAGTCCTGCAACTGCTGCATAAACTACAAGTTTACTTTGAAGCGCCAAATCATTGATAGCACATTTTAATTAACTAAAAAAGGTTGTCAAGATCCAAATACATAATATTTGATTGAGCATATGAAATTTTATGACTATAGAAACTGCGATTCTTACATGGATTCATCTTATGGCAGCCTCAATTTGGGTTGGAGGTTCCCTTTTCATCGGAATTGTATTTTCACCTTTACTAAAAACAATAGCCCCTTCCACCGAAGAAAGAATTCAAATTATGATAAGAATTGGTAAAAGATTCAACAAGATTGCCGTTCCGTCATTAATTATTCTAGTGGTTACTGGACTCTATAATTCTCAAATGCTTTTGAGCAACCCCTATTTATTAATGACAACTAGTTATGGGACCTTTCTTACTATTAAGATAATTTTAGTAATTGCCTTAATCATAACATATGCAATACATGTTAGAGTAATTCGAAAAGATGTAGAGGATCAAATAATGTCTAAACAAATGCCCATTCAACAAATCCAAAAATTAAGGAAAAAAATTATCATTTTGGGCGAGATAACAGTAGTATTATCTGTGACCATTCTTTTCTTTGCTGCATTACTTGATGCAGGAGTATGAAACTCCCTCAATTCTTACTTCAAAACCATCTCTTAGTCTTCCAATACCATATTTGCAACCAGTGATTTTTGATGCAACAAATAGGTTTGTTTCTAAATGTTTTGAAATATTATCAACTTGAAATACAGTCATTCCATTTGCCAGACTTGCTGGTAATACAAGCATATCTGCAAGATGTTCATCAACACTATACTTGTTTTGAATAAATTTATCCAAATCCAAATCAAATTTTTTTGTTTTTTTATTAAACAAAGAATCAAATCCAATAATCGAATCGTTATCTATACTACTAACCATTAGAGAAGCACCTGAATCTAATGTAGGTTCTTCTTTAACTTGATTTTCAACATTAAAGTCATTTTCAATTAATTTTTTTTCAATATTGTTAATCTGATTATTTATTAATTTAGAAGGCAGTCTGGAAAAGGTACAAGTTAATTTTACACTTTTTGTTTTACGTTTACTTAGAACGATAGGATTAATTTTTTCAAGAGGTAAAACTTCTAATTCAATTAATCCTTCACCTTTAGGAAAATAACCTCTTTTGATTATATTGACTGAAAAATTAAATCCCATTCGTGAATACATTTCTCTTAAAATAATTTGAGTATAATCTATCGTGGGACTCCAAAGGACATCTGTTCCACCTTTAAGGGTAAGATTTAATTTTTTTTTGCAAATAGCAACTACTGGAATTAAAACCAGAATAATTAAAGAAATACTTCCTGCAGTTCCAACATCTTCTTTAAGATTAAGACTTTTCACCTTACTTGGAATAAATTTTAAGCTCATTGCTCCAAATTTTAAGTGATCAAGATTTGCATTACAGATTTTTTTAAGAATTTTTAGTGTTGTAAGATGTTGAGATTTTAGACCTGGATTTTTTCTCCCTTTTCTGATATTTTCTATTATTATTGGTTGATTCATAATACATGATAATGCGGTTGCCGTGCGAACAATTTGTCCCCCTCCCTCTCCAAATGATCCATCAATTTCCAGAAATTCCATTATTTTTTGAAATATTACTTGCTTTATGATAGTTTTTTTAAAAAGAATTTTCTATCTTTCTGTATGAATGGTCTTTTAATTGGAAGATTTCAGCCATTTCACTTGGGTCATCTTGAAGCTTTACGTTTTGCTTTATCAAAAGTTGACAAACTATGGATAGGACTTGGAAGTTCTAACAAACCTCTGCAAAAAAATAACCCATTTTCAGCTGAAGAACGAAAAGAAATGATTTTGTCTTCCATCGATGACTCGATTAAAAACAAAATTGAAATTTTCTTTATTCCAGATTTTGAAAATCATAAAAAATGGGTAAAACATATTGATACTATAATACCAAAATTTGATATTGTTTTTACTAATGATGAAATGACAAAACATCTTTACTCAAAACTAGAGACCAAAGTTCTCCCTATTCCTTTTACTGATCGAAATATTTTGTCTGGAACAAATATTCGTGATTTAATACTCAAAGATCAAAAATGGGAAGAACTTGTTCCAGATGGAACTAAAAAATTTTTGAATGAAACTAATGCCAAACACCGACTAAAAAATCTCTAATTATAAATAAAGCCCAAATGGTGTTTTATTTGAGATAAGATTTGGAATATCTTTCAATGCTTCCTGGTCCAACAAATGTTCCTAATCGAGTGATGCGAGCTATGTTAGCTCCAATAATTAATCATCGAAGTGATGACTTTGTAGAACTATATACTGATGTGATTGATAAAACACAACAAGTTTTTCAAACTCAAAATGATATTGTAACCTTATCTGCATCTGGAACAGGTGCAGTAGAAGCCAGTGTAATTAATCTAATTAAAAAAGGAGATAAAGTCATAATTCCCGTAAATGGCGAATTTAGTAACAGACTTTCACAATTAATTGCAGGTCAAGGGGCTGATGTAGTAAAACTAGAAACTCCACCTGGACAAAATGCCACCCTTGATCAAATAAAAGAAGCATTTGATAATAATAAAGACGTTAAAGCATTCTATGTTGTTCACAACGAGACTTCCACGGGAACAATGGTGAATTATCTTGATAAAATATCAGATTTAACTTCACGAAATGATTCATTTTATGTTGTAGATTCAGTTTCCATACTAGGAGCTGTAGACCTTCCAATTGACAAATGGAATATTGATATTTGTATGACAGGCTCACAAAAGGCTATTGCTGCTCCACCTGGAATTTCTCCAATATCTGTTAGTCCAAGAGCCAAAAAATACATGATCGAAAATCCTCCATCAACAATGTACCTCAATTTGGCAAGGTATTTCAAATATTATGAAGAATCAAAACACACGCCTTTTACTCCAGCATTACCTTTACTTTATGCATTTAGAGAAGCATTAACCATTATGTTAGAAGAGGGATTAGAAGCTGTCTACAAACGTCACAAAGTTTGTTCGGACGCTCTTTATTCTGGATTAAGTGCAATTGGTCTTACACCGTTTGCAAAAGAAGAAGATCGTTCCATTACAATTGTTGCTCTAAACTACTTGGAAGGTCTACAAGATAAAACATTTAGAGATACATTAGCTCAAAAATTCAGAGTGTTAGTTGCTGGTGGATTTGGAGATCTAAAAGGCAAAGTATTCAGAGTTGGATGTATGGGTGAAGTTAGTCCATATCATGTAACGAGAACAATATCGGCAATTTCATCAACCTTAGCAATAATGGGATATGAAACTGATCCTCAAGCTGGTCTCAAAGCTGCTGAAGAGAAACTAAACGATCTATAGTCCATGTTAACTTAATATAAGGAATTTCTAGATCGAACACATTGACTTTCGATAAAAGTTCATTGATACTCATTGATTATGTAGCCAAAGTTAAAGACACCGAGGAAGTCTTTGATACTACTTTAGAAGAAGACGCAAAAAAATATTCCATTCATGAATTAGATGTAAAATACCAACCAAAACTGGTTTCCATAGGTGAGTCTTCTTATCCGGTCCTAAAAGGATTGGATGAAGCACTGGCCAAAACAGCCGTAGGTGATAAACTTACAGTTGAAGTAACACCAGACAAAGGATTCGGAGAACGAGATTCAAAAAAGGTTAGAATGATTCCAATTAGAAAACTTGGGGAAGATGCCGAAAAAGTTTCTATTGGAGACTCGATTGAAATTGATAACAAAAGAGGAATAATACGATTTATTGGTTCAGGTAGAGTTCAAATTGATTATAATCACAGATATGCAGGTAAAACAATACTCTACGATGTAAATGTCATTAAATCACTTGATTCTGAAAATGACAAAATTGATGGAATACTAAAAAACAGATTGCCAGTAGAAAATTCAAAAATTAAATTTACTATTAATGAAAAACAGGCAAACATCACAATTCCTGAAGAAATATTTAGAGCAGATGGCCTTCAAATAATAAAACATTTCATTCAGGTAGATATTTTCAAATTTATCCCATCATTAGAAAAAGTCAACTTTGTTGAAACTCATCAAAAAAAACAAACTCAAACAAAGAAACCTGAAACAAAAGAAGAAAAAGCCCCCGAACCAAAAGCAACTTAAATCAAATTACCTTAGTTCTCTTTGCTAGATTCATAGCTCTTTGTTCTGTCATTTCTATTTCCTTTAGAATTGTGTATCTTTCAGGTCTCAATTCTTGTGCCATCATTAATGCCTCTATAATTTCACTTTCTTTCACACCAATTTGTTTAGCAGTAGTAGGAGCCCCAACTTCATTTAATGTTTTTACAATTTTTTTCCAATCTTGACCCTGTAACTTTGCCATCATTATAGAACCAATACCACATTTTTCCCCATGAAGGCCTTTTCCTGGAGCGATTTTGTCCAATGCGTGAGAAAACAGATGTTCTGCACCTGAACAAGGCCTACTACTGCCAGCGATGCATGATGCTACGCCGGCACTGATTAAAGCTTCAACAATAACTCTAGCATCTAATCCTTCTTTAGAATACTTGCGGGAATTCTCCATTACTATTTTGGCACTCAGCAGGGCCAAGTCAGCAGAATACATTCCGTAATATTCACCCGTTTTTTTATGTCCTAATTGCCAGTCTTTTACGGCAATAATATTGGCAATTAGATCACCACATCCACTTGCCAAAAGCTTTGAAGGTGCTTTTTTAATTACATTGATATCAACAAAAACTCCCAACGGAGCAGTTGCAACCAGTGAATGGGGTTTGTCACTTTTTATAGAAACAAATGGACTTGCCATACCATCATGAGATGCAGCAGTTGGAACACTAACAAATGGGATATCTAGATTAAAGGAGACCATTTTAGCCGTATCTACAGAACGACCTCCTCCAATTCCGGCTAATAGATCACTATGATCTTTTTTGATGTCTTTTTGGATCTGACTTAATGTACTAATTTGATTATCCTTTGAGATATGCCAAGTAAATTTGATTTTTTTTAATTTTAACGACCTCTCAATTTTTTTCTTTATAATTTTTTTCACATGAATTCCAGAAATTATTGAAATTTTTTTGGGCTTGTTTAAAGAAAAAAGAAATTCTCCAAAATCCTTGATGTTATTTTCACCAATCACAATTAGTCTAGGTAGTTCCATGGTGTGGGAGGGCATGGGCTTTTCCTTTTTTGTCACTATTTATCATTTCAATAGATCAAAAAGTTATTTAAAAGGGTGAATACCACCAACATTATCTCTAAAGGTGTATCTTTTGTCAAATAATGTTCAAGAAAAAATTTTACGCGGAACAACCACAGTAGGTATCAAGGCTATTGATGGAGTCGTATTATGTGCAGATATGAGAGCCAGTGCTGGTTACTTTATCGCAAATAATAACACTATGAAAATACAAAAAATTGACATCCATGCAGGCTTGACTCTAGCAGGAAGCGTAGCTGATGCTCAAAACATTGTAGACATTTTACGTTATCATGCAAATCTTCACAGAGTAGAAAAAGTTGAACCAATTTCAATTCACTCTCTAAGTAGACTCTGCTCACTCATATTTCATCAAAATCGTGGTTATCCATTTATGGCCGATATTCTAATTGGTGGATACGATTCAAAAGGTCCAGCATTGTTTAATGTTGACATGTTTGGTTCAGTGGAAGAAAAAACTTTTGTCACAACGGGAAGTGGTTCTCCTGTTGCATATGGTGTACTAGAAGAAGAATATCGTGATGATCTAACAGTAAAGGAAGCAAAAAAAATTGCTTTAAGAGCAGTGAAGGGTGCAATTATTAGAAATATTGGTACTGGCGATGGAATCAATATTGCCATTATGGATAAAGATGGATTCCGTCTTTTAACAGATGAGCAAAAGAAAGCCGTAATTGAACTTTAGAAATTTAAGAAATTAAAAACTCTCAAACTTTAGTGATTTAATGCAAAGGAAACTTCAAGAAAAAGAATTAACTGCTAGCCAAAATATAATGGCCACTATACTGCAAAGTATTCCCAAAGAGGCAAATTTAACAAAAATAGAGTATGAAGGACCTAGAATTGCTCTTTATACAAAATCACCGCGTTATCTTTTGGAACACAATGAAATAATTTCAAATCTTGTTAATATTATTAAAAAACGTATTGTCATTAAAACTGATGAATCAATAAGAAAACCAGAAGATGAAGTTCGAAGAATAATAACAGAATGTGTACCTAAGGATGCTAATCTTCAAGGAACTGTTTTTGATACTGCTGCTGGCGAGGTTTCAATTGAAGCAAAACGACCTTGGTTGCTTCAAAGAAATGCAAAAGAATTCAATCATGCAGAAATTACCGAGAAAACAGGTTGGAAAATACGTATTAGAAAATCAACAACTATTCCATCTCGGACGATTCAAACAATCAAGGCAACTCTCAAACAATCCTCAGCGGAGAGAAGTAAACAACTAAGGGAGATAGGAGATGAAATATACAGACCTAGATTAACACAAAGATCAGAGGTTTCTCTATTTACCTTTGGAGGTTTTGGTCAAGTAGGAAGATCCTCCATGTTATTATCAACTCCTGAGAGTAAAATCTTGATTGATTGTGGAATAAATCCTGGCGCCAAATCTCCAATGGATGCCTATCCTAGATTAGATTCCCTCAATTTTACCTTAGATGACCTTGATGCCGTGGTAATTGGACATGCTCATTTAGATCATACCGGTTTCTTACCTACACTCTGTAAGTATGGTTACAAGGGCCCAATTTATTGTACGGAACCAACCCTTCCTATGATGAACCTTATTCAATTAGATGCCATCAAAGTAGCCGCCGCTCAAGGAAGAAACCCAATTTATTCAGAAAGAGATGTTAAACAAATTATGAAACAAACCATAACTCTTCCTTACGGAACCGTAACTGATATCTCACCTGACATTAAATTAGTGCTTGCCAATGCAGGACATATTCTTGGCTCAGCTTTATGCCATTTCCACATAGGAAATGGAGATCATAACTTTGTTTATTCTGGTGACATTAAATTCGGAAAAAGCATATTGTTTGAAGCTGCAGTTTGGAATTTCCCTAGAGTTGAAACTTTGTTGATTGAGAGTACCTATGGTCTAAAAGAAGACATACAACCAACTAGACAAGAAGTCGAATCTTCTTTCATTAATGCAGTAAATAATACTCTGACAGATGGAGGAAAGGTCCTCATTCCCATTCCTGCTGTAGGCCGCGCTCAAGAAATAATGATGGTAATCGATCATTATATGAAATCTGGAGAGATGGTCGAAGCACCTGTTTTTACAGAAGGAATGATTTCAGAAGCCTCAGCAATCCATGAGTCATATCCAGAATACCTCGCAAGAGAACTAAAACAAAAAATCTTAGAGACAGACGACAATCCATTTGATTCAGAATATTTCACAAATATTGAACATTCTGACGCTAGAGAAGAACCTCTAAGAGAAGACTCTCCATGTATTATTTTAGCAACTTCTGGAATGCTAGAAGGAGGACCTGTTTTAGAATATTTCAAAAATATTGCTCCAGACAAAAAGAACAAAGTCTTGTTTGTCTCTTATCAGGTAAACGGTACTTTAGGAAGAAGAGTTTTGGATGGCTCAAAACAAATTTCTATGCTTGGAAAAGAAGGTAAAGTTGAAGTAGTAACTATTAATTGTGGTGTGGAAAAATTAGATGGATTTAGTGGACACAGTGATTATAACCAATTAATGTCCTTTGTTCAAAGATTAAGACCAAAACTCCGTAGAGTCCTTGTCAATCACGGAGAAAGAAAAAAGTCTGAAAGTCTTGCAATGAATATAAGAAGAATGTATAGAATTCCAGCGCACTATCCTCAAATACAAGAAGCAATAAAATTATTTTAGATCGTATTCAGGTTTCCAGATTTTAATGTTAGAAGGTGCAACAATAATTCTTTCCTCTCCTAATCTTGCAATGTCTGCGCCAGCAGTTTTAGCAATTGAATATAATTCCTCTACAACTGTACGAAGTTGTTCCACATCTTTTTGGGCTAATGGGGTTACTCTTAAAATCAAAATCATTCCCTTTTTGATATCTTCTTTAATTGAAAGAACATCACTAACATCACGGATAGTAATTGCCTTCAAGTATGTGGGGTTTTCTTGTTTTTGCATCCTTGATAAAAATGCGATCTACTCCCTCAAAAACTCTTCCTTAGTTTTAACTAATTTAATTAAAATTTCGCGCCTAGATTCTAAATTTAAGGTAGGAATCTTCCTTTGCAGGTTCTGCAATTATCTCATCTTTTTTCTTATCTTTTTTAATAGTCAAGTAACCCTTCTCTTCCCTTGGTGCATCTGAATATCTTAGAGTAACTGAAGATGCAAACTCAATATGTTTATCTGCATTTTTCCCACGTAAAATTGATACAGGTCCCATATAGTCACGTGACTCTAACAAAATATCATTAGGCAATGCAATAGCCTTTATCATTTCATTTTCATCTTTGTTTCTTCCAACTACTAGCTTTGTTTCCTTGTCTAATCTAAACTGTCTTCCTATTTTTAACAAATCAACATCATTTATCGTTGGTGTCTCTGTATGGGCAAACAAATCTTTGGCACGTAATCCAAAAGCTGGATCTGTTAATAGACAACCACCTCCAGCATTTGGAGGATTTTCAATTCCATATTTTTTTGCCATTTCTAATTGTGCTTTTCTAGTTCTTCCTCTAATCATTCCAAGATTTTCTCTTTTGATTAGTCCATCTTTTTCAGGATCTGTTTCAGGCAGTAAGGCTGCAGATAAAGGTCTTACAATTTTTCCTACAAGTCCGGACTCTTTTTCAATCGTTCTTAATGCAGGAGCATGTTGGCTCATTGGTCTTTGGCCTAGAACTTCTCCTGAAATAATAAATTCGGCACCAATTTCTTCCATATGTTTTTTTGCTGCATCAAACATCATAGATCGACAATCCACACAAGGATTGAAACCTGCACCTCTACCATACTTTGGATGTTTTAGCATTTCGATATATTCATCTCCAAGATAAACTGTCTTTAGTTTTACATTTAGATCGTCTGCTCTTTCTCTAATTTCAAATCCACATCCTCTCCCACAATCAAAATCACAAAAGGGAGTTTTTATTGCGACAGCTGAAACTTCAAAACCTTGTTCTTGCATCATTCTTATAGCAAGTTGACTATCCAATCCTCCTGAAAGCAAGGCAACCACTTTCTTCTTTTCATTTGTCATAATTTTCCAACCTCTAAATCGTATATACAAACTTTACATCATACATAAATTGAGAAAAGCAGATAATTTTTTGTGAAGGATCGAAGAAAAAATCTTCTTAAATTTGCTCAAAAAATGGACTGTGACACTTTGGTAACTTTTGAGCCTGAAAATCTATTTTATTTGACTGGATTTTGGGGTGAAGCAATTGGAATATTGGAGAAAGGGGGAAATACTACGATTATTGCTCCAGAGCTTGAAGTAGGACGAGCAAAAGAGGAGTCAGAAAATTGTAATGTTATTACAGGAGAAAGGGGTGTTGGCTTAATTTCCACACTAGTTACAAAAATTAACAAAAATAAAGTATGTACTGATTGCAATGATTTTTCCATAATGACTTCTCTGAAAAAATCCATTCCTAAAATCAGCTCATCTACTGAACCATTTTACAATTCTCGTATAATAAAAGATGAAAGAGAGATCAAAGTTCTCCAAAAAGGCTCAAAAATAATCGATGAATTGTTTGATATTTGCTCAAAGAAAATGAAAGTTGGCCAAAAAGAGTCTGAACTTCAAGCAATTTTGATGGCATTTGCAATAGAACAACAAATGTTTGATACTGGTTACAAATCGACTCTTAACCCTCTTATCATAGCAGGAGGTCCCAATGGTGCTTTACCCCATGCACAAGTTACCCAAAGAAAATTTAGAAAAGGTGATCTTGTTGTAGTGGACCTAACTTTAAGATACAAGGGATATGTTTCAGACTCAACAAGAACATTTGCAATAGGAAAAATTTCTCAACCAACAAAAGAAGCCTATGAAATTATTAAAGAATCACAAAACCTTGGATTGAAAGCTGTAAAGCCTAATGTAAAATGTAAAGATGTTGATTTTGCATGCCGAAAGTATATTGAGAATAAAAATTATGGGAAATATTTTATCCACTCCACGGGTCATGGTATTGGATTAGAAGTTCACGAAGCACCAACCGTCTCTTTTCAAAGTGAAACTCAACTTGACAAAAATATGGCAATAACAATAGAACCTGGAATTTACATCCCAAACAAATTTGGAATTAGGATTGAAGATTCTTTAATCGTAAAACAAAAACCAATTGTCATGCATAAATTTACAAAGGATTTAGTCACAATTTAAGGCTAATTTTTAGAAATTCTAATCATAAAAATTAACTAAATTAATAATGTATTTTGATTCTTCATCATTTCCCTTAATATCTCCTGAATCCATGTCGATATTCCAATTATAATGAAAATCATCCTTGTATGATTCAAAATCAAAAATAACTTGATATTTTTCATTCTCTATATTTGACACAACAACATTTACTTTGGTTTTCTTATTATCATAAATTTTCTCATTTGGATATTCTTCACTTATTTCATTTGATATTGCATCAATGAGACTTAGACCTTTTTCATTAGGACCATTGTATGCCATCAAAGAATCTAATACCAGTTTTTCCTCTTGGGTTAATGTTTGAGGAAAACTACTTTGTAAATCCCCCTTTATTAAATCGGGGACAATAAAGATAATCATAATTGCTATAGCTGCCAAGTAAATTGGAGCACGTTTTATTAGAAATTTCTTAAATTGGGACTCTTTTGGTTTTTCTTCTTTCTTTTTTGAATCTCTTACCATATTCTCTCATTCCTAATTTTTTGCAGTTAAAATTAAAACTTCCCAAGGAAATTCTATGGTTTTATTTTTTAAAGTGTATGGTTTTACATTTTCTCTAACTGCATTTTTCAATTTCTTTCTCTTGGATCTATCAAGAGCATCTAGTTTTTCTTTTAATGGTTTTGCAACATACCTAAGATAATTTCTCCAATAGTCTTCAAAGGTGCCGGGATTAAATTTAAAAATAAAATTTTTGACTGTAATTTTAGAAAAACCGGCCTTTCTTACTTCTCCTTTAAGGGAAGATTTTGTTCCAAATCTATCTAAATCAGGAGAACCTGGGGGAAAATAATCAGGAATCAATTCTGTAACTGCATCCAAAATACTACTAAAAAAAGGAACTTTTTTTGCTGCTCCATGCACAGTTATGCCTATTTTGCCTGTTTTTTTTAGATTTTTTTTGATATTTTTTAGCGCTTTCTGAGCATTTGGAAAAAAGAACAGTGCATATTGACATGTTATAATATCAAATGGTTTTGAGAAGTTAAAATTCTCAGCATCTATATTTACAAAACCCAAATTTGATTGGGATCCATTCCATTTCTTTGCAATCTTTATTGCCGTAACTGATGTATCACCACCTAAAACATATCCTGATCTACCTACCTTCTGCCTAATTTTTTTTGTAACTACGCCTGTCCCACAGGCAAGATCAAGTACCTTGTCTCCTTTATTGATATCTAATAATTGAATCAATTTTGAAGTACTCTGAAATGGTCCTTGGTTAATACTTGCCCACCTTTTATGATAACGTGGAGCTACTTCATTCCATATTGTGATATTTCTTTGCTTGTATTTTATATGATTTAATTTCATTTTCAGTTCTCTGTTATTTTTGATAGATTCTATGTAGTCTCTTTGATATCAATTTCAATTGGTCTTCCTGTCTCATGAAAATATCTCTGTTCAATTTCTCTTAATTGTTCTATTAATTTATTGTTTTGAGTTTTTGTTAATTTAATTTTAATTTCTTTGTATTCGACAACAAGTCTTCGAAGTTCTAAATTTTTCATTTTAATTTATTCTCAATTTCTTTTATGATAAATTTTACAATTTTTTGCTTCTCTTTCCATCCTGACGATCTTACTTTTCCTGAATCAATAATTAAAACTTCATTATTATTAGGATTTTTTTTATATCGCGGTGAGCCGATATTATTAGCTATAATCATATCTGCATCTGATTCTTGTAATTTTTTTCGGGCGACTCTTATCAAATCTTTTTTTGAGAGATTTACCTCTGCCTTGAATCCTACTAAAATTATATTTTTTTGGAATTTTTTTACCTGATCAATGATTTTTGGTACTTTTTTGAGGCTAAGTTTGATTTTATTTTGAGTGCTTTTGATCTTTTTTTTACTTGGGTTTTCTGGGGTATAATCTGCAATAGCAGCTGCCATTATCACCACATCAAACTTTTTTTCCATCTGCTTTTTTACTGTCTCATACATCTCTTTACTTGTAAGAACTTTGATTACTTTAGCTCCTTTTGGTGGTTTTTCAACTCCTGGACCATAAACTAGAGTCACTTTGGATCCTGCTGAAATTAATTCTGAAGCTAATAAAACTCCAGTTTTTCCTGAGCTTTGGTTTGTAATGACTCGTAAAGGATCAATATATTCAATTGTAGGTCCAGCAGTCATCAGAATTTTTTTATTTTTTAAAATAGATGAGAATCCAAATTTTTTCAAGACATATTCTAAAACATCTTCAGGTTCTGATGCTTTTGCTTTTCCTTCAATCATTTGGGGAGTTAGAAATTCAATCTTATTTTTTAAAAATTCTATATTTTTCTTTACTGCTAAATTATCATACATTGAAGCGTGCATGGCAGGACACATCAAAATAGGAGTTTTGGATCCAAATCCTACTGTAAGAACAGTAGACACAGGAGTATCATCAATCCCATTTGCTAATTTACCAAGTGTATTTGCAGTTGCCGGATAAACAACTATCAAATCTGACCGATTATAATCTGCTAATCTAATATGCTCAAGTTCTCCTGTAAGTTTTGTAATTACTTCATTTCCAGTAGCCCACTTGAAATAGTCTGGTTGTATTAGTTTGGTAACAGCATCACTTGCAACACAAGTTACATTTGCTCCATGTCGCATTAACAGTCTTGCTAATTCTATAGCCTTGTATGCTGCAACACTCCCTGCAACACAAAGGACAATTTTTTTTCCAGATAATTCAACCCCAAAGGAATTTACAATATCTAAAGATGGATGATCCCTTTTTTTTTTAATTTTCTTTTTATCTTTCAATTTCTTCTCTTAATTTTTTCAACTCACCATCATTCATTGAAAACCAATTTTCTTGTGCCGGAAATATGCCTAATTCTATATCATTTTTGTAATTTTCAAGGGCTTTTACAATGTCTTCAGACAAATTCATGTATCGCCTTACAAATTTTGGTTTTAGCTTATCATACATTCCGAGTAAATCTTGAACTACAAGGACTTGTCCATTACATCCGACTCCTGAGCCAATCCCAATGGTTGGAACACTAATAGTTTGAGAAATAATCTCAGCTATCTCGTGGCTTACCATTTCTAATGCAATACTAAACACACCAGCTTCTTCAAGCTCTTTTGCATCATTAATTAATTTTAGTGCAGTGTCTTTTGTCCTTCCTTGAACCTTGTATCCCTGAGTCAACACTGTAGTTTGCGGTTGCAAACCGATGTGTCCCATCACTGGAATTCCTATATCAACAATAGCACTAATTGTTTCAGCCATAGGAGTACCACCTTCCAGTTTAACTGAATCCGCTCCGGCTTTAATTAATCTACCAGAATTTGTTATAGCCTCCTCAATGCTTGCTTGATATGACATAAAGGGTAAATCCGCCACAATCAATGAATTTTTTCTTGCTCTACTTACAGCTTCTGTGAACATACACATTTGATCCATTGTTACAGGGATAGTATTTTCATAGCCAAGCATTACCATTCCTGCACTATCACCTACAAGAAGTATGTCTATT
>Ga0209988_10000503_pt1 | contig 24329 bp, 23 predicted proteins | sample N075metaG_FD_183115 | JGI IMG/M metagenome (GOLD analysis project Ga0209988, IMG submission 183115) | Deep subsurface microbial communities from Kermadec Trench to uncover new lineages of life (NeLLi) - N075 metaG (SPAdes) (version 2) | ecosystem: Environmental > Aquatic > Marine > Ocean trench... | reverse complement strand
TCTAGGCCGGAAAATTACAAAGCTTGAAGAAAAAATAACAAAAAAGAGATAGTATTTTTATATTATGAATACATTAGATATCCAGGAAATCAAAGAGATTTTACCTCATCGCTATCCATTTTTGCTGGTTGATAAAGTATTGGCATATGAGCCAAGAGATTTTTTAACCGCGATAAAAAATGTGACCTATAATGAACCCTGTTTCCAGGGGCATTTCCCCGAGATGACTATTTTTCCTGGTGTTCTGATTATTGAGGCGATGGCGCAGGCTGCGGCACTTTTGGGGTTTATCTCCATGGATCAAAAACCGCAGGCCGGATCAGTATATTACCTGGTCGGTGTGGACAAAGCCCGGTTCAAAAAAACGGTGCATCCGGGTGATCAAATTGCGATTGATATTAAATTTATTAAGCTAAGAAAAAATATCTGGAGATTTTCGGCGACTGCAAGTGTAGATGACAAAATCGTTGCATCTGCTGAACTATTGACCACCGTAGCGGATGTATAACATTGATTGACGATCGAGCAGTTATTGACCCTGATGCGGTCATTGGAACAAATGTTGAAATTGGCCCCTATTCAGTCATTGGTTCAGATGTGGTCATTGGGGATGACAGCTGGATAGGTCCACATGTCGTCATTAAAGGGCCAACAAAAATTGGCCGATCTAACAGGATTTATCAATTCTCTTCAATCGGTGAGGATCCACAAGATAAAAAATATACTGGTAATGAGCCATCAAGCCTTGAGATAGGTGACGGAAATCTTATTCGGGAATATTGTTCAATAAATAGAGGTTCAGAAGGGGGGGGTGGCAAAACGGTTATTGGAAATGATAACTGGATTATGGCATATGTTCACATTGCCCATGACTGTATTGTGGGTAATAGCACTATATTTGCAAATAACGTTACATTAGCAGGTCATGTAACTATCGGTGACTACGTGATACTTGGAGGGTTTACTGCGATACACCAATTCTGTCATTTAGGGAAACATTGTTTTACGGCCGGTTTGTCCATGGTAGGCAAGGATGTGCCACCTTTCCTGATGGTGGCGGGCGATAGAGCTAAGCCAACTGGTCTTAATCGTGAGGGTTTGAAACGTCATGGATTTACCAGGGAAATGATAGATATCTTACGTAAGGCATACAAGATCGTTTACCGCAATGGGCTTACGACAAAGCATGCGCTTGAAGCACTTGAAGAGCTTGCATCACAATCGGAAGTCATTAGAGAATTTTCTGATTTTATAGAAAAATCCAGCCGTGGGATTATACGCTAATCTAGTTTGGCTCAATCTCCAAACAGCTCTATTTCCTGATAGTATTCTGGAACATATATTGTGCTTCGAATAGGGATAGTTGTGGGTGAAGCATCAGGTGACCTTCTTGGTGCGAAATTGATACAGGAGTTGAAAGAGAAGTATACCGATATTGAAGTTGTGGGTATCGGAGGCAAACTTCTTATTGAAAATGGATGTCAAAGTCTTTTCGATATGGAAAGACTGTCAGTGATGGGTATTTTTGAGATCTTTGGAAGATTAATTGAACTACTTAGCATTCGTAGGAAATTAACAAATTATTTTATTAATAATCCCCCTGATGTGTTTATCGGCATCGATGCCCCTGAATTTAATTTAACATTGGAAGAAAATTTACGTAGTAAGGGCATCAAGACGGTTCATTATGTCAGTCCTTCAGTTTGGGCGTGGAGAGAATATAGAATAAAAAAAATATCACGCGCAGTTGACCTCATGCTGGTACTGTTTCCGTTTGAACTGTCGTATTACGATAAAAACAATATTACAGCTCGATTTGTTGGTCACCCACTCGCGAGCCAGTTAAATATAGCTTCTGATAAAAATGCTACAAGGGAAGCGCTGGGCTTACCCAGAGATAAAACTATCATTGCATTGATGCCAGGAAGCCGCCAAACCGAGTTGAAACAACATGTATCAATATTTCTAAAAACAGCAGTATTGTGCCAGCAGCAACATAAGGACCTCCACTTTGTTACTAACCTGGTTGATGAACGTTCCAGGAAATATTTCATCAACTCACTCAACGAAATATGCCCGGAACTACCTGTTTCAATCTTCACGGATGATTCAAGACGTGTCATGCTGGCCAGTGATCTTTTATTACTGGCCTCTGGAACCATCACGTTGGAGGCCATGCTGTTAAAAAAGCCTATGGTTGTTGCATATAGAACTTCGTGGTTAACCTATCAGATAATTAGAAGGCTCATACGTGTTCCTTATGCTGCACTGCCTAATTTATTGGCGGGCAGATTACTTGTGCCGGAATGTTTGCAATATGATTGTACGCCTGAAAAACTCAGCATTGAATTATCAACCTGGTTAAATGATAAGCCTGCTATTGATAAATTAAGATCCGAATTTGATGTGATACATCAGGGTATCATTCAACAAAATAAACACTCAGCCGCCGATGCAGTTGCGTCCTTAATATCTAAGGAACCTCTGATTAAGTCATGAATCGACATCTTGCGATTAAAATATCCTGTTTCTGCGTTGTAAAACTTCGCAATAGCTCTGCTATTACGTACGTTTCACGCCTTGAACCAGAATATTTTAACCAGCAATCTATTCGACCCAGACTTGATCAGAGGTTCCCTAGCTGAAAGAATGTCAGATTATATGGGAAATTATAATTCTATGGATGATGAGATAATAGCTGGCGTAGATGAAGTAGGAAGAGGGCCTCTGGCTGGTCCAGTCATTGCGGCCGCTGTTATTCTGAATCCAGAAAGTCCTATACAAGGTTTAATGGATTCAAAGAAAATCAGCGAGAAAAAACGTAATATTCTGGCAATAGAGATACGGGAGAAGGCACTGGCCTGGGCGATTGGCCGGGCCGAGCACGATGAGATTGATTCAATCAACATACTCCAGGCGAGTTTGTTGGCAATGAAAAGAGCGGTTGAATCACTGTCAATTGAGCCAGAACTGGTTCTGGTTGATGGAGTGCATTGCCCGGATATTATTTATAAAGTGGAAGCTATCATCAAAGGTGATAGTAAAATCCCGGCAATATCAGCAGCATCAATTATTGCCAAAGTTGCCAGGGACAATGAGATGATAGCATTGGACAGTCAGTATCCGGGCTATGGCTTCTCTAGACATAAGGGCTACCCAACAAAAATGCATGTAACTGCACTAAAAGAACTGGGGGTTTCATCGATACATAGAAAAAGTTTTGCTCCGGTAAAACAGTTGCTAGAATAATTAGCTGTCAAATTTGAGGCGTTTGGTGAAAGATAGTTTCGTACATTTGCATATTCATTCCGAGTATTCACTTGAAGATGGTCTGATAAGAATAAATGATCTTGCCAATAAGATTGTTGAAGATGAGATGCCTGCTGCTGCACTTACTGAACAAGGTAACTTTTTTTCAGCTTTAAAATTCTACCGTGCTGCTCATAAGGCAGGTGTTAAACCGATCATTGGTGTTGAGCTTCGAATAAATGAAAACGATAATTATAAAGAGTCCAGTAGACTGGTTTTATTGTGCCAAAACTATCAAGGCTATAAAAATTTAAATTCTTTAATTACACGTAGTTATCAGGAAGGCCAATATCAAGGCGTTGCATTTGTTCAGAAATCATGGATGAAAGACTATGCTGAAGGTTTGATTGCGCTTTCTGCTGCTCAACAGGGAGATATTGGTCAGGCATTACTTGCGGGGAATTATAATCATGCCAAAGACCTTCTAAGTAAGTGGCAAACGATATTTCCGGACAGGTTTTATCTGGAACTACAAAGAACAAATCATCCAGGGGAAAATGATTACATCTATTCTGCTGTTGAGTTAGCGACCGATCTAAATGTCCCTGTTGTTGCCACCAATAATGTCAGGTTTCTGTTAGAAGAAGAATTTGAGGCGCATGAAGCACGTGTATGTATACATCAAGGTTATACCCTGGGGGATCCGAGACGACCAAACCTTTATAAAGTCGAGCAATACTTTCGTTCAAGTGATGAGATGGTGGAATTGTTTTCTGATATACCGGAAGCCATTGAAAATACAATTGAGATCGCCAAACGCTGTAATCTTGAATTGACCCTGGGTAAAAATTATTTACCTGATTTCCCAGTTCCGGATGGGTTCAATCAGAATGAATGGCTGGTTCATCAGGCTAAAGAAGGACTGGGACAACGACTGGTGATTGAGGATGATGAAGATCTTCACGAAATTCAGGGGGCCTATCAGGAAAGGCTGGAGTTAGAACTTGATGTCATCATAGAGATGGGTTTTTCCGGCTACTTCCTGATCGTGGCAGATTTTATTCAATGGGCAAAAGATAATGCTATACCAGTAGGCCCTGGTCGTGGTTCTGGCGCAGGATCGTTGGTTGCATATGTGCTAGGTATAACTGAACTCGATCCTCTTCAGTATGATCTGCTGTTTGAACGTTTTCTCAATCCTGAACGTGTTTCTTTACCTGATTTTGATATCGACTTCTGTATGGAAAGGCGGGATGAAGTCATCGACTATGTTGCGTGCAAATATGGTCGTGATCGTGTCTCGCAGATTATTACCTACGGTAGTATGGCTGCCAAGGCAGTAGTCAGAGATGTCGGGCGTGTATTAGGTTATCCCTATGGTTTTGTTGATCAATTAGCAAAACTAATCCCTTTCGATCTTAACATGACTCTGGATCGCGCTTTGAAAGAAGAGGCCGAGCTCAAAAAACGCTATAAAAATGAAGATGAAGTCAGTACCTTGATCGATCTTGCACAGAAGCTTGAAGGGATATCACGAAATGCAGGTCGACACGCAGGTGGTATTGTGATTTCACCGGAACCATTGACAAATTTTATGCCACTTTACTGCGAGCAAGGTTCGAATTCACCTGTATCACAATTTGATATGGGAGATGTTGAAGCGATTGGTCTGGTTAAATTCGACTTCCTGGGTTTAAGAACACTGACGATTATTGACTGGGCAATAATAGATATTAATCGTATTAGAAGTGAAGCAGGAAAATCTCCAATTGATATCAATCATATCCCGCTCGATGATGAAAAGACCTATGAACTTATTCGCAGAAATGAGACAACGGCCATTTTTCAGCTTGAGTCCGATGGTATGAAGAAATTAATCAAACGCCTGCAACCAGATGGTTTTGATGATTTGATTGCGCTGGTCGCCTTGTTCAGACCTGGACCTCTACAATCTGGAATGGTGGAAGATTATATTGATTGTAAGCATGGTAAGGCAATCAAATATCCCCATCCCAAGCTTGAGCATATATTGAAGCCGACAAATGGTGTGATCCTGTACCAGGAACAGGTGATGCAGATTGCACAGATTCTGGCCGGTTACACCTTAGGTGCTGCAGATTTACTACGCAGAGCTATGGGTAAGAAAAAACCAGAAGAGATGGCCAAGCAAAGGACAATATTTACACAGGGGGCAATTGAAAACGGAGTAGAAGAAAGGGTCGCAAAGGGGATCTTTGATTTAATGGAAAAATTCGCTGGCTACGGATTTAATAAATCACATTCAGCTGCCTATGCATTGATTGCTTATCAAACGGCCTGGTTGAAAGCGCGCTACCCAGCATATTTTATGGCGGCAGTACTGTCATCTGATATGGATAATACCGATAAAGTCGTCATTCTTCGTGACGAAGTTGAATCAATGAATATCAAATTGAAAGCGCCATCAATTAATCAAAGCCATTATAAATTTGTGGTTGAAAATGACGATACCATCAGATTTGGTCTTGGAGCGATCAAAGGTATTGGCGAAGCTGCCATCGATAATATGATCAATAATAGAGACGAAAATGGAAAATTTATCGATTTGTTTGATTTGTGTCGTCGAGTCGACCTGAGAAAAGTTAACAGACGTGTCCTGGAATCCATGATACGTTCAAGTGCGGTAGATGAACTAGGTCCCAGTCGTAGCCGCATGCATACCAGTCTGAATAAGGCCATTCAGATGGCAGAACAATCAAGTAGAAATACTAGCAGTGGGCAAGATGATCTATTTGGTCTGTTTCCTGTGGCTGAAAACAATGAAACTAACAGCTCGGAATTTCTACAAGCTGTTGATTGGTCGGATGATGAAAGATTAATTGGAGAAAAAGAGACATTGGGGTTTTATCTGCAAGGTCATCCCATTATTAAATATGAGTCTGAACTTGATGGCTTGATTGGTGCTAGATTAAAAGATATTAAAATAGGAAATAATGTACGTGTCGCCGGTTATATCCACAGGATAAGGACTCGATCAGGCAGTCGTGGGAAAATGGCAGAAGTGTTACTTGATGACAGGTCTGGTCGTGCCAATGTCACGGTATATTCAAATGTATTTCAGAAACATAGTGATGATCTGATTAAGGATCAGTTAGTCATTATAGATGGCGAAGTCGTAGAGGATGATTTTTTTACGAGTGGCCTTTCAATCATCGCTAATGATATTCATACATTGTCACAATTAAGAGACCAAGCAAAATTGAGGCTAAGACTAGGTAATAAAAGAGATTTTCGCCCTGAGATGAATTATTTGAAGGAGACATTGGCTCCACACTGTAGAGGTGCCAGTACTGTCAGTGTAGAATACACTAATGACAAGGGGAAATGTACCTTAGCCCTTGGAGACGACTGGAAAGTCAATATTAGCGATGCTTTACTGGACTCCTTAAGAAGTCATCTTGGCATGGATAACGTTTTCCTGGATTATCGCTAGTTATATTTCAGGTATCATATAAATAAAAAGATAGCAGGATAGTATTGAATAATGAATTTTCTTGATTTTGAACAACCCATAGCAGAGCTCGATGCAAAGATTGAAGAACTGAGATACGTCGGCGACGATTCGGAAATAAATATTAATGAAGAAATCATTCGTCTACAGAAACGTAGTGATGAGTTGACAGAATCTATATTCTCTTCCTTATCAGCATGGCAATATTCCCAGGTCGCAAGACATCCGCAGAGACCGTACACCCTGGATTATATTGAGCGAATCTTTACAGACTTTGAAGAACTACATGGGGAGCGAAGTTTTGCTGACGATCCTGCTATGGTTTGTGGTATTGCTCGTCTGGAAGGTATCCCCGTTGCAATTATCGGGCATCAAAAAGGACGAGATACCAATGACAGGATCTACAGAAATTATGGGATGCCGAAACCTGAAGGTTATCGTAAAGCATTGCGGATCATGAAACTCGCTGAAAAATTTAAATTACCTGTCCTGACATTTATTGATACACCCGGGGCCTATCCGGGCATTGGTGCGGAAGAACGTGGGCAGAGTGAGGCGATTGCGAGAAATTTGATTACGATGACAGCATTAAAAACTCCGATTATCGCTACCATTATTGGAGAAGGTGGTTCAGGAGGTGCTTTGGCAATTGCTGTTGCAGATAAACTGTTTATGATGAAATACAGTACTTATTCAGTAATTTCACCAGAGGGATGTGCGTCAATCTTATGGAAAAGTGCCGATAAAGCAGAAGCGGCTGCAGAGGCAATGGGCATTACTGCCAGCAACCTACAGGAACTTGGTTTGATAGATGAGATTATTGATGAACCTCTTGGCGCTGCACATCGAGATTATGACAAAACTGCTGAAGTTCTAAAAAAATCATTGGTCTTGGGAGTCAAGGAACTAAAAGAATATGCTATAGATGATCTGGTTAATAACAGACAAGATCGAATCAGACAATATGGTATTTTTAATAATTGAATATCATCAAATATTTAAGTCTTTATATGTTTAAGTTTTTATAGTCTTATCATGAGTTCTCACACACTTCAGTGCTGCAAGAAAATCAATTCTCATTCCAAACAAAGTTAAAAGATATTCTATCTGAATATCCGGATGCTGAAACATGCTGGATTGCATATAGTGGCGGACTGGATTCGCATGTGCTTTTACATGTGTTAGCAAGTATTCAAAATAAAATTAAACTAAAATTGATTGCTGTACATATCAATCATGGGATAAGTAATGATGCTGATTTATGGGTAAAACATTGTCAAAGAATATGTGAAGATCTGGTAATTGAATTCCAGGCTTTTTCTGTAGATCTATCCCATAAGAGTGATAAAGGCACAGAAGCATTTGCCAGGGAAAAACGCTACGAAGTACTCGGAAATCTAATTAGCAGTCATGATTTATTGCTTACAGCGCATCATATGGATGATCAGGTGGAAACAATACTTCTGCAGTTGATGCGCGGTTCCGGGCCCGATGGGCTGGTTGGGATGCCACAGACAAGAGAATTCTCAAAAGGTATTTTGCTAAGACCCTTACTTGATTACTCCAGAGAAGAGATCCGTGATTATGCCTTAAGTGAATCGTTAAGTTGGGTTGAAGATGAGAGTAATAAATCAAATAAATATGATCGTAATTTCTTGAGAAATAGAATCATTCCTGAATTAATTACGCGCTGGCCAGGTGCATTAAAGACAATACAACGCGCGGCAAGACATCAAGCTGAGGCAAGAAGTCTTATCAACGAGATATCAAGATGTGATTTAGATGTAGTCTGCGAGAGCATATATACAAAAGTTGATATATCCAGGTTTAATAATCTATCTGGCATAAGGAAAAAGAATGTCCTCAGAGCATGGATTAAAAAAAATAAACTAGATATGCCTGATGCTCAGATTATTGAGAAAATAATTGCAGAAGTTATTCATGCAAACACTGACAGAAATCCCTGTGTTAAATGGAAAGGAGGGGAGGTCAGGCGTTATCGTGGGTATCTGTATATTATGAAATTACTTCCAGCTCATGATGTGGGATTACGTAAACTCTGGGATCTGGACGAATCACTCAAATTAACATCTGGCTATTTAAAAGCCGTCTCCGGTAAAGGTAGTGGCATCAAAAAGGACATGTTATCGAATGATATTGTCGAGATCAGATATAGACAGGGAGGTGAACAGATAAGGCCATCAGGGCGTGTAGAAACACATGAGTTGAAAAAATTGTTCCAGGCCCAGGGTATATTGCCCTGGCTTCGTGATCGTATTCCTTTGATTTATCATAAAAATGAATTAATTGCTGTGGCTGATTTATGGGTTGAAAGTAAATATGCTGCAACAGAGGATGAAGCTACATGGCAGATCATTTGGCAGTGGGCAGGTAACTAATAATCTCTTTGGGGCTGTTTAAGAGTGCATGATCTACACTAACATAAATAAAAAAGTACCTGGTCAGGCAGGTTTCAGTGATTCAGAATTTACCATGACAGAAAACATAATATGACAGAAAAAAACATTTTAGTGAAATTAGGTCGTATGGCCAAAAATATTGTTGGTCAATCTAATAAATCCACTAAGCGAAATATATATAATAATGCTGAAAGTGCTGATCTTAATCTTGACATGAGACAAAGAGAGAAGGCTATATATGGCGAAGATAATATCAAGCAACAGAAACTCTATGAGAAATGGGTAGTAAAAAAATCCTGGCACCTAAAAAGCCAGGGAATTCCATTATTACTGTCAATGGATCCTGAAAAATATATGGACTCAAAATTAGATGAAGTCACTGAAAAAAAATATCAGAATTTGTGGGCACATGCGCAACATTGCGTCGAGCAAGATTTACTATTCGTTTTGAACCGGGAAAGCCCGGTAGATGAATGGGAAGCAAAGCCTATTGACGTCTATAAATGGGCCGCGATCAGTCGTGTAGAACTTCCAGAGCAATTATCAGCCTTAATGGAATTTGTGATGATGTCATTGCATTCTACAGTAAATGGCTCGAGTGATTCTTCTGATAGTAAAAGTCAGAGTGAGGCCTCTTATAATAGTGATAAAGAATATATTCTAGGTGCTGCATTGGCAATGCTAGCTACTTATCCAGATCAATGCACAAATAGAAAAGGTCAAGTGAGAGCTGAGAATATCGTTTCATTAATTAGTAAAAATGAAAGTCTGTTGTTTGCAGAAAAAGCACCTGATTTATCTACAACCGTAGCTGTAGATCTTGTAAACAAATGGATAAAGACAAGTGCTTGAGGAATATTGCTAAAAAATCAGTGTACTGATGGGATCTTTGTATCCTGGATTTCAGTTGATTCTTCAGATTGATAATCTGTTGGCATGAGTGTGAATCTAAGGCTGATGTCTCCGATATCAATGATATCACCTTCTTTCAATTTATATCTGCCGATTTTTTCATTATTAACAAAAACACCATTAAGCGAATTTAGATCGATCAAGGTAAATTCATCGCCTTTATCCCGGTTAATTTCTGCATGACGCCTGGAAACGGAACTATCCCGTAATGTAATTTCATTGTTTTTACTTCGGCCTAGTCGACAGGTTGTTCGGGTAATTGGATACCTTGCTTTTGTCTCATCTTGTGTTACCAGGAAAGCATATGGCTTAACTTCAGGAAAGTTTATGCTGGCCACCTGATTTTTATTTTGTTTTCTTAACATCATAAAAAAAGTAGCAATAGTCAGCGCCATCAATATAAACAGTGCGACAGGTATGATGTACCATAACCAGGCCTCGAATCTATTCTTTTGTAATGGCTGCGTAACGATCTGGATGGGGGGTGGTATAGTAATGTCTTGTATATTATTCCCAGCAGGAACAGATATTTTTTCTATTATCGTTTGTGTCTGTATGACAGGGACCAACTTAAATTTAATAGACACGGGTAGTATAGTTGTGCCGATATCTGTTTCAAATATTAGTTTAATATTAGTCTCATCGTTCACTTTATTATTAATTATCTTGTGCAAGGGGACATTAAATTCCCCACCATTATCAAGACTGATAAAAGGCTGATTCAAAAACTTAGCAGGGATATTGAACTGGTTGTCAGCTTCTATATATATCCCCCCAGTTTCTTCACTCAGTCTCCTTAATGTTTGCAATGAGACTGATTGAGGGATAGACCTTGGGTAGCCGATGCTTGTAATAATAATTTCTGCTTTTTTCGCAGCATTAATGACATCATTATGAAAATAAGCCTTATCTTCAGCTAGACCATCTGAGAACAGGAATATTGATTTTCTATTAGCATCAACATCTTTGAACAGAGTGATGGCTTCCAGCATATTTCTGTACAGCTCTGTTGTTGAGCCAGTTGCTTTAAGATTATTTGCTGCATTATTTATCACTGAGGGATCAGAACCTATAGGAGCTTCTAGTTTCAACTCCTTATCAAAGCTGGCAAGTCCAAAACGATGATATTCTGTGGATGATGATAAAAGCTTGTTTATATGCTCGATATTCTTATCGATCACATTTTGTCGCGCGGGATCGCTGGTATCGATCAGAAGTAATATTGCTGTGATGCTATCTTTGCCAGGATAGCTTTTGCCTTCTTTCACGGGAAGAATAGTATTGGCATATTCAGCTGTAATGGAAAGGACAGGCTCGGCATTATTATTTCGATAATAACAGGACAAATCCAGCATATTTCTGGACTGATGGCATGAGATAGTCGTATCGCCATTAATTTGAGTAAGTGCAGAAACTTGTGTTGTTACAAGCAATAGGAATAGCTGTAATAATATAGAACTGAAATATTTTATTGATTTCATTACGTAAGCCAATTCGTTAAGAATAATATCATGCACATTATTTATCAGGAAATAATGGGTCTGGGAGATCATAAAATTGAATATCTAAGCTCTCTTGTCCAGTTTCTGATGAATCAAGCACTTCTTTTCTCATGGAGTCATCTTCCTCGTATTCTCCCAGTTGGGGGATACCAAGGTCAATCTTAGACTGAGCACTGATAATTCTTTCGTGCAGTAAGTTTGAGTACGGTAGTACGTATGCTCTCGGCAAAACGTAGGTGGTGATATCTTCAATTTCCTTCAACCATAGATAAACAGCTCCCTCTGTTCCTCTTAATTTATCGGGTTGGTGTACTTCTGTTGCAAGCAACCTGAAATGTGATGGTAAAGCTTGCTTTGTTGGCCAGCCTAATAGTGGTGGAAATGAGAAATAGGAGATCACATAAAAAGCTGAAGTAATAAAAATAGTTATGGCTTTAACTTGCCATGACCATTTGGAATATAAATTGATACTTAATAATAATACTGCAAGCACTATATATGCTGCTATCAGGCCTGAAATTCCCAATGTCATATTTTTAATTTCCCCATATTTATAATGCTTAATATTAATATTTTAATTACTGCTAAATTTGTTCCAGAGTGACCAGGGATTTTGGTATAAAGTTCAGTTTAGATATTTTACCATCTCTGCCAATGGTGAACCTAAATGCAGTTTTTTCTGTGCCGACTTCTTCCAGTTTGACTGTGCCATAATAAACAACTTCTAATGTTGGGTTGACTTTGACTAGACGTACATTGACATCAACTGGTTTGCCAGTCTCTGATGCGTAGTAATGCAGGTTAACAACATACTCACCCTTAACCACACCACGGATGGTGACAATTTCCTGATTAAGAGGATTTTCTACTACTTCACCATTGATGGTTATGGTGTCATTTAATCTACCCCTGTCGTCACGGTCAAGGTGAATCAAACCTGCTTCTGTATTTCTAAACCAGATTATTCGGCCATCAGGATCTTCGATCCAGGTATCAATATCATCAGGACTGTTATCTTCCCAGGTAATGGTAATAATATATTCTGCTTTTGGATCAATGATGCCAGTTTTGGCCTCAGGATTCATGAACATGATGGCGACAAGAAACAGAAAAGTGAATCCAAGTAGTGCATTAAATAATAAATCGGTAAAAGGATCAGATTTAAATCTTTCCCTGGCAGACATGTTTTTAGCTCAGTCTGGGTAAAACATAGACACGAGTCAGGTGCCTGATTGAATCAATCAGATCATCAGAGCTCCGGTCAAGCATTAGATATTGTGTTGCAGCCAGCATACTACACACCAGCCCGGCCAGCGTTGTATACAATGCTGTTCCCATACCGGAACTCATATAGCTGAGTACTTTTTGCATGGTGGTGACATCAAAATCTCTAAGATTAGAGACAGATCCCAACATAAGGATAAATCCCACGATTGTGCCTAACAGGCCCATTTTGATCATAATGTCTGCAATAAACCAGCCAATCTCATGGGGTGATTTTAGTTTTGATTCATAATATTCGATATGGTCAGAGCCGGTATTTCTGATTTCCGGGTTTTCTCTTTCAGCATTTGTTTTGCTGATAAGGTCGTGTATGTATTCAGTTACCAAGCAGTCGGGCAGGAATGTATCATTGTCTATTTTGACTTTATTCTCAAAAACAACCAATTTTAGATTTTTTTCTTTAATAATCATTGATTCAACCTTTTTTGAGGCATTGATTTGAGATGAAATATTAAAGACTCTCATTGCACAATGAATAGTTACGAAAAAATAGAGCAGGGATATAGCTACAGATATTTTACTGCGATCAGTGGTGAAAAGAAGATAAAGCACATCTTGTTGCCATGCGAGTATTAATAGAAAGAAGACAACGCAAGTGAAAATTAACCAGACCAGGAACAAATGATGTTCATGTTTTTGCATTATCAAATCTCTTTGTTAAATGTAATAAAATGTTATTACGTACCAGCAGGATCTTTATCATAGACAAATAACCAGTCATCCGCGGCATAGTCGACTATTTCACGTATCAGGACGTTCATTTTCTGCATATGCGATTTTAGTTCTTGGTTTTTCATTTCTACTGGCCACAGAGGCGCTGTAATGATAACTTTTTCATTGTCCTGGCGAACAGTAATACGTCCCGGACAAGAAGTAATCATATCTGGGTCAAGTTCCAGCATTATTTTTGTGTAGACAAGATTACAGTAAAGCAATACTTCATAATCAGGAAACTCCGGGTTCTTTCTTTCTCTGATCCCCTTACCAATATGCAGGTGCCCGGTAATACGAAAGTTGCGCTCAGTAATTGCGAAGATCGTATCATCCAGAACTTCCTCAAATACTTTTTCAGTTGTTAGCTGATAATAGGTAGCCTGATCGGTATGGTCACCAACTTCAGTAGAACATCCTGATTGTAATAAAAGTAGAATTAAAATAAGAGGAAAATGTGAAATTTTCATTATTCGTTGATAATGACTCTGGTACCTATATCAACATATTGTTTTAGGACATTAATCTCTTCATTTGTCATGGCGATGCAACCTAGAGTCCAGTTAAGCTCATTATGAATAGCAAGTTTTTGATCAGTGGTATCCCCTAGCCCATGAATGCCAATATATCCACCTAGTTTTGTATCCTGAGGGGGAATGTCGTCATTTTTTATTGCAGTTGTGATATTTTTGAATTCATTTGCAGTGATAACTTTATTCTTATAACCGTACCAGGCGTCCAGCAAGTTGGGATAGTCAAGTTGCATAAAATAATAAAATTTACTATCACCCTTGAAATTAACAATTTTGTATACACCTAGTGGTGTTTTTCTGTCTCCCAGTACTCTCTTGGCACCTTTACCTCCCTTTCCATAGGTAATACGAAATTGTTTGATTATTTGCTCGCCGTTCATGATTTTAAGTTCTTGAGAGGATCTTGAAATCACCAGGTCATATTGGGCATCAGCTGCCATGACATTGTTGTACAGCAGCAATAAAAGACTGATGAGGATGTATCGATAAAAAACATTGATTCGCACCATGGTGTTACATCCCCTTTAGTGATTAATTTTCTGAGAATTCTATTATCCACGCATCTTATATGGAAAAGAGCGAATACGGTAACAAAAATATTAAAAAATCTGCTAGAATTACCGCATGTCGCTGAGTAACCAATGGAGTGCTCGGCTTTTTTATTGTCTGGAATAATGTGATTGAAGTAGGGTAAACCTGAATGACAGTGAATCAAGAAAGATATAGTCTAACTGCAATACTACTGCATTGGCTGATGGCGATATTGCTGATCACTTTATTTGGCCTGGGTTGGTATATGGTAGATTTGCCGAAAGGCAGTGATGAAAGAAGCTGGTTTTTTGCCTTACACAAATCAATTGGGCTGACGATGGCCTTGCTAGTGCTTATTAGAGTGGTATGGCGTTTTACACATGTTCCACCAGATCTACCAGAAACCGTCTCACAATTTAAACAAAAATTAGCTGGATTGACCCATGGATTATTGTATATGGCAATGATCATACAGCCCTTGTCGGGCTACATATCTTCATCATTCAGCGGATACAAAACAAAAATATGGGGCGTTCCGCTCCCTCATTGGGGATGGAAATCACCTCCATTAAATGAATTATTTACAGATATACACGTGGCGAGCTCAGTTGTCCTGTTATGCCTTGTGATTCTACACTTAAGCGGTGTGGTCGTTCATATCTATGAAGGGGACAAGCATCTAATAAGAAGAATGATGCCAGGTAAATAGTAAAAAGTCATAAGGCCGTTCTCGCACATCCATGTGCTTCACGGCATTGCCTACATGGATGTAGGCACTTAGGATTTGTCAGGAACAATAATCCTGAAGGCCGTCCTGGCCAAAAAAAAAGGACCTTGCGGTCCCTTTTTTAACAACATAAATAATAAAAATTACTTGTTGTTGATGTACATTGTTACTTCGAAACCGAAGCGAATGTCGCTGTATTCAGGTGTATCCCATTTCATCATGATTCTCCTAAAAGAAGTTAATTTATCGTTAAAAGCTTAAATTCCGGTTTTACCCGGGTGTCAAAACATCCAAGACACGTAGTAATAAGGCAGAAACCATGCCAATTTATCTGTCTTGTCTGTTTAAACTAAATAATAATTAATAAAAACAATAAGATAACAGTATTTTTGATTCCGCTAGAATAGGTATGGTCCTGATAAACTTAGACAAATTCTAAATTATGGATAACAACAACCAGAAAAATTGGTTAATATGAACCAATAAAATATCATACTGACAACTCTTGATGACAAAAAAATACCTGAATTCTCTACGCAAACTCCTGTTAGCCCAGGAAGTAACATTTCTGTTGTTACTGGCGCTGACAGGTTTATTAGGTGGTCTATCTGCATATTTCTGGCAACAAAATTCTGAGGAATCAGTCCGTCTGAATGATTTGAGTTATGTCACAGAGCAAATTCGCAGTGATTTATTTCAACAAATTCAGGCAGCCATTCGAGCCAGACTACTTGAAGATGTGCGTTCTTTGGACTTATATAGCGTATATTCCCGGCGGATAGATAAAAACTTTAACAAACTCCGTAGTGGTGCAATTTCGAGGGAAGAAGACGCGGCTATTCAGGATGTGCACGTCTCCTATCGGGAAATCCAGAAAGATATGAATGCAATTTTTGCTGATCCCTATGCAATCAGCCTGCAAGTTCGGATGAAAATTCTTGACCCACGTTTTGCCGAACGAATGATAGGTCGGTTTGAAGGTAAGTATAGCAAACTAAAATATATGCTAGCGGAACAACATAATGAACTACATCAGAAATTAGAGATATGGTCAAAATACGCGCCTGTCGTTATTACCATACCTTTATTACTGGCATTCTTGTTGGTCATATATGCAAGAACAACTTTCCGTAGGGAGTTTCTAAAACCTATTTCTGAAATAATTACCGGTGCCAGACGTATCCGCGTTGGACATCTTGAAACCAAAATACCAGAACAAGGGGTGCAAGAGGTAAAAGATTTGTCAGGTGCCATCAATAAAATGGCCAATGACCTTCAAACCAGCCAGGCTGCCCTTGTGGAAAGTGAAAAACAGGCAGCACTCGGTTCATTGGTACCAGTTATTGCTCACAATATACGTAATCCTTTGGCAAGCATTAGAGCAACAGCACAATTACTGGATGATCCTGAAGATAAGGAAGATTTAGCAGAGAGTAAAAATGCCATTATAGAAACGACAGACAGGTTAAGTCGTTGGGTAAATGCGTTGGTTTCCTACCTGCACCCATTAAAACCAAATTATAGACTCGTTTTAGCGAGTGAAATGCTTAATGCTGCGATTAATTTATTGAAACCGAAATTAGCAGACAAACAAATGAAGCTGGATAAGACAGGCTGGGAGAATGATTTAAGACTAAATGCTGATCCGAATTTGATGGAACAAGCGATTTACGCACTGATGGCAAATGCAATTGATGCCTCTCCGAAGATGTCTACATTAACAATTTCTATAACTAGAAAAGATTCCGAACTTGAATTGTCAATTCAGGATCAGGGAACAGGCTTGCCGTTTGATCCTAAACCAAATCAGTTAACGCCGGGGCCAAGTACAAAAAGTTTTGGTACTGGACTGGGTATTCCTATTGCTTTTAAAATTTGCCAGAAACATGGTTGGAAACTTCAATTTGACTCCGCTGAGAAAGATGGAGAGCAAACAGGCACAATTGTAACAATTACAGCACCAATCAGGGTGATTGAAGAGAATGATGATGAATGAAATTGAACCAACAATAGCTGCAATGGAAGTACCTACTTTAGAAAAACAGGTGCTAATCGTAGAAGATGAGATTGTATTTGCAAGGGCAGTTAAAAAACAGTTACAAAGAGCCGGTTACAAAAGCGAAATAGCTGGAGATTTGAGCACAGCAAGAGAAAAGTTTGAGTCACAGACCCCTGATCTAGTGCTACTCGATATGCGCCTGCCTGATGGTTCTGGTCTGGATTTTCTCGAGGCAATCAAAAATGGTCAGAATCCAAATACTGCCGTATTGGTGATGTCAGCCTATGGTGAACTTGAAGATGCTGTTTCTGCGATGAAGCTGGGCGCTTCAGATTATCTGAAAAAGCCAGTGGATCTGGATGAGTTATTGATCAATGTTGAAAAAGTACTGGACAAAAATGAACTTGAAACAAAGCTAACTTATTCAAGTAAACGTGAACGTAATGCATCTGAAATAGTTGAATTTATAGGTGAGTGTCCAGAAATAATCTCGGTAAAACAACAAATAGAACAAATAGCGCGCTTAACACGAGCTTCAAATACAGTGCCTCCGACAGTTTTTATTCTTGGTGAAACAGGCACGGGTAAAGATGTTGTTGCAAGATTATTACATGCGAGTACAGCATTTAGCGACAAACCTTTTGTGCAAATAGATTGTGCCTCGTTACCAAAAGATTTAATCGATGCGGAGTTGTTTGGTCACGAAAAAGGTGCATTTACAAATGCCCATGCAGCGCGGACTGGCCTCATAGAAGCAGCCGAAGATGGTACCTTGTTTCTGGATGAAGTCGGGGAGTTACCATTAGACTTACAATCCAAGTTGCTGGCGGTATTGGAAAGAAGACTGATGCGGCGTGTGGGCACAACCAAGGAATTACCTGTTCGTGCGTGGTTCCTTGCTGCAACAAACAGGAATATTGAAGATCTGGTAGCAAAAGGAGGGTTCAGATCAGATTTATATTATCGGCTGAATGTCTTAAGTATAGAAATGCCACCATTGAGAACACGTGGTAATGATATTATTATTTTAGCGAAATATTTTTCTGAACAAACGGCGCGACGTTATGGTTTTGAAAATGTAAGTCTAAGTGACGAAGCGGTACAAACACTAATGGAATACTCATGGCCAGGTAATGTGCGTGAGTTGAAACATTTAATAGAAAGGGCAGTTTTGTTAAATAGTGGCGGAGAGTTATCTTCAGGATCCTTGAGTCTGACAAACCGAATAGTGCCCGGGAGTACAAGGCAATCACAAGAGGTGGATTCGAATATCGAGGATATGACCCTGGAGTCAGCAGAGTACACATTGATTACACAGGCCCTGGATAAAGCGAATGGCAATGTATCCAGGGCAGCCAGAGAACTTGATATCACGCGTATGGCACTGAGATACAGGATGAAAAAATACAACTTATAGCTGTTCTATATCAAAGATAAATAACTACTGCTAGAGGAGAACTGAAATGACTAAAATTGATATGAAAACAGATTTAAATGTTGCGCCAGATAAAGTCTGGAAATTGATTGGTGGTTTTAATACTTTACCCGATTGGCATCCGGCAATTGAAAAGAGTGAACTGGAAGAAGAGGGTAGTGTGCGTCGCCTGAGTCTGGCTGGTGGAGGCACGATAGTAGAAAAACTGGTGAGGCTTGATGATAAAGAACGCGTTTATAGCTACTCAATTATTGACAGTCCATTACCTGTTGCAAATTACGTGGCAACAATTTCTGTAAAGGATAATGGTGAAGGTAACACTACGGTTGAGTGGTCCAGTGAATTTGAAGCTGAAGGTGCAGCAGAAAATGAAGCGATGGATGTTATTGCCGGCATATATCAAGCTGGGTTTGATAATCTGAAAAAGATGTTTGCTGGCTAATCTCGAGTATCAGGGACTTTTATACCCAAACTACTTGGAAATGCAGGTTTCAGCAAGACGAGAAGCAACTATATTCGAGGCATAGAGCCGAAGAACTAGTCACTCTAGTTCAAGGATTTATAACGAAGAAGATGGTTGTTTCTCGTCTTGCCCTACGGGAGCTCAGGTAGAAATCCAGTGCCGCGTTACAACTCTTATGAAGGACTAGTCATTCATCGCGATCTGCGCCTTGCTCTGACTTCCTATCTACACTCTGAAGCCTGCATTTCCAAGTAGTTTGGGTATAGACAAGAAGTCCCTGATCTTTCATTGTCTAATGTAATTTAATTCTAGGTTTGGCCTTGCGTGTCAAAATATTAGCCAAAGTTGAAAGTCCCATTCTGATGGGTCCATGCAGGGCCATCTGATGCATCTTGTACAGAGAAATGTAAACGAGCCTGGCCAGTATCCCCTCAATCATTACGGAACCTGATAGCTTGGAGAGATTCCCCATCAAATTACCGACGGTTGTGTAACTACTCAAATTCACCAGGGTGCCAAAATCGACATATTTATACTCAGGCAGGGACGTTTCGCCTTTTAAGCGTTGTCGCATGGACTTGACCAGCATTGTTGACTGTTGATTCGCAGCCTGGGCTCTGGGAGGTACGGTCTCAACTTCGCCAGTTTTTTTATTCTCCATGGGACAGTCAGCACAGTCTCCGAATGCAAAAATATTTTCATCCAGGGTTGTTTGCAATGTCGGTTTTACTACAAGTTGATTAATATGGTTTGTTTCAAGGCCATCGAGCTCCTTGAGAAAATCAGGAGCCTTAATCCCAGCTGCCCATACCTTGATTTCCGCTGGAATAAATTTACCACTTTCAGTTTTGAATCCATCGGCAGTGGCTTCAGTGATCCGTGTATTTGTACATGTTTCAATATTGAGTTCTTCCAGTGCCTGTCGTGTTTTTTCAGAAAGTCTGGGCGGCAAAGCAGGAAGTATTCGGTCTGATGCCTCGACTATAGTAATCTTGACATCGGTATCCGGTTGCACCTGATCCAGGCCAAATTCAGCCAGTAGCTGAGCTGATTCGTGCAATTCTGCAGATAATTCAACACCGGTTGCACCGGCACCGGCAATAGCGATATGTAATTGTCCCTCGCGCTGAGCTCCTTTCTGTGCATGGGCGGTATAAAAACTTCTGAACAGATACTGGTGGAAGTGATCGGCTTCTTTTCGCGTATCCAGAAACATGCAATGTTCTCGAATACCCGGAATACCAAAATCATTGGTGGTACTACCTACGGCAATGACCAATGTGTCGTAATGAAAGGTCCGACGTGGAATATATTCATTTCCTTGATCATCCAGAGTCGGTGCCAGGCTAACTTCCTGTTTTGTGCGATCCAGTCGATCCATTCTCCCCAGGCGGAACCGGAAATGGTGCCAGTGACCCTGACCAAGATAGCCTACTTCATCTTCGTAGGAGTTGAGTGATCCTGCGGCAACTTCGTGTAACAGGGGTTTCCATAAATGTGTCAAGGTACAATCGATGAGGGTGATTTCTGCCTTTTTCTTTTTGCCCAGTTTATTTCCGAGTTTGGTTGCCAGTTCCAGTCCACCGGCACCGCCGCCGACAATGACAATATGGTGAAGTTCTTTATCTGCGCTCATATAGGGATAATTCCTGTATATTACCGAATAGTTCCAAAGGGGCGATATGATAGCGTTTATTAATGCTGAAACCTACATTTCCAAGTAGTTTAGATATTGATATAACGAATAGATCAAATAACGGGGTAAAAATGAAAATGGATGAGAAAACACAAATAGAACTGGAAGCCGCTGCTTTCAGGCATCTCATAGGATTTCTGCAGGAAAAAACAGATGTGCAGAACATCGATTTAATGAATCTGGCCGGATTCTGTAGAAATTGCCTGTCTAAATGGTATCTGGGTGCCGCAGAAGAGCGGGGAATAGAACTAGAATACGAGGAGGTTCGAGAGATGGTCTACGGCATGCCATATACCGAGTGGAAAGATAAATATCAGAAATGAATCGTTAAAACGTGTCGAATAAGAATAATCGGTTCGTGGAGTGATAAAACCATGAGTATAAATATAGAAATATCTATAGGTGAGTTCTGGGATAAAATAACAATTCTGCAAATAAAGGCAGATCGTATTAAAGATAAGAACAAACTGATAAATATTACTAAAGAATTGAATCAACTAGTTAATCATTGGAAGAAATCTTCTCACAACGAAATTGAAATAGATGCGGAGCTTAAAAAATTACGCCATATTAATGAACAACTATGGGATATCGAAGACAATATCCGTGATAAAGAACTGGCACAAGAATTTGATGATGTCTTTGTTGAATTGGCACGATCCGTCTATTTTATAAATGACAAAAGAGCCGAGGTAAAAAAAGAGATCAATAAAAAAATGGGATCTTCATTAGTAGAAGAAAAATCATATAAAGAATATAACGAGAATTAATGGATGATCTCTGACAAACCAGGCTTATTAATTTATTCACACGCGGAAAGATTAGGTGATGCGCTTTTAAAATTACCAGCTCTATCTGTCTTACGGAAGGCATACCCAAATCATCGTATAGCATGGCTGGCTGGCTGCGCGAGTAGTGCATATAAAGGCACACTGCAATTCCTCGTTAAAGATTATCTTGATGAGGTTATTGACAATGCGGGAATTGGTAAGTCTATGCTAGAGCTTTTACAACCTGTTCCTTTCCCTGAGCAAGACATTATCATTGATACGCAGAATATCATAAGGTCTACGTTGGTGATTAAGCGTATCCCTCATAGAATATTTGTTTCTTCGGCGGCTAAGTTTTTCTTTTCTGATATTAAGCCAAATAATGTAAATCTGTATAATAGTGATTCCATACAGAATAGGCTTTTATGCCTGTTTGGTTTGGGTGCAGGTAAAGCATTACAGCACAACTATAAATTAAACCTGCCCCAGGAATATCTGGAATTGGCCATGACGTTGTTGCCTGAGGGTCATATATACATTGGTTTGGCTCCTGGTGCTGGCGGACGTAAAAAGTGTTGGCCTTTAGAAAATTATATTGAAATAGCTAAAAATCAGGTCAAAAACGGAAGATTACCCGTTTTTTTTCTTGGGCCAGATGAAGCTGCCTGGGTCAAAAGGATTATACAGGATGTCCCCGAAGCCTTGTTTCCAGAACAAGAAAACAAATCATCCATGATTAATGGACCTTTGCTCGCTTTGGCATTAGCAAAAAGACTAAGTGCCGCACTGGCAAATGATTCTGGTACTGGGCACATTATGGCGACAGCGGGCACGCCACTAGTCTCCTTATTCGGACCAAGCAACAGTCGGAAATTTGTTGTATCGGGCAAAAACAGGAAGATTATTGAGGCAAGAGATTTTGGTGGAACAGATATAAATCGTATTCCTATCCAGACAGTCAATAATGCAATTGAAGAGCAAATGCCGTGATTATCGGTGTATTTTTTCTTATTGGAAAAATGTATTTGTAAAAATTGTTAGATGAATGTCACTAGCTTGAGTAGCTACTGTAAATTATTAGTATTTTCGGTAAAGTCGGTTTCTGCCTGATCCTGAATTTCTGGCACTAACATCTTCTCGAAAACCTGCATTGCTCAAAGGAACTTCTATTAGCGTTTCCGCATTTTCTTCATTTTCTCCTTCCACTTCAATGAGAATAGTTTTTACGCTGGATAATGTCCTTTTCGCTCCAGAAAGGATCATAGGTTCAATGCCATCAACATCCAGCTTTATATGATCGGGACGCTGCAACTGAAATTGTTCTATAAAACAGTCAATACTAAAGGAGAGAATTGCCTGAGTGAAATAGGGTTCATATTCATCGAACTGATTCCTGGCCTCACCAAGAGCATTCCCAGCATGACCCTGTTCGATGTTAGACATATTTAGTGCACTTAACTCAGTATGTTCACCTAAGGCAATACAGAAGGGTTTTATTTTTGAATCTTGCTGATTGAGGGCAATATGTTCGACCAATAGTCCAAAATTGAATCCGCTGGGTTCGAATGCAAGTATATTTATATTAGGCTTGAGTGCGGCATACAAGGAATAGATCCCAATGTTAGCACCAATGTCCCAGAGTATTTCCCCTTCTTTAATCTCATCAATGAAGGCAATAGTCTCTGGTTCATCCGTGTGAAATCGTTCGACTGCACTTGCCACATAGGGACTTTTTAGAGCGAACAACTTAATATTGCCGTTTTTTGTATGGATTTCACTAAGACTATCTTGCCCCAATCCATTAATAATACGAGCGATGGTTCTTCGCCCCTGCCGTTTGCTTAGGGGTAGCATTAGTGTTTTAACCGTGGAGACGATGATTTTAGAAATTGTGCGGCTCATAGTAATTTTTACGTGTTTGTGTTGTGTTTATCTGTTTTGGAAAATTTATTCCAGTGCATTTTCTGAAATAACGATTGCAGAGTTTATCAAGTAAATTTTAGTCTGGATATAGAGAATAGAACACATCAGAAGGTGAGAATACATTAATTTATTAAGGAGATTTTACTCACCAATAGCAGAAAGTGAGCTTTTCATGTTCAGCTAAGGAATCTCTGATCAAGTCCCAAAATATATTAAGTCGTCATTCTGGCGTATGCCAGAATCTAGTCAAAACAATAACTCACTGGATGCTGGTATTCACCAGCATGACGAAGTGCATACTTAATCAGAGGTTCCCTAAGTGAATAAACAGTGTTTTAGTAAATACTAGTAATTTTATAGTTTTTCTTTTTCAGCATTTGCAGCAATCCCTTTTCGCCAGCCAGATGTAATGCCCCCACGGCGATGAAGGCAGAGCCATCCTTTAGATACGGAATTATTCTTTCTAACATCCTTTCATTTCGATCGTAAAGAATTCCTTGTATATAACGGTCAAATATATCTTCATCAAAGTGTGGTTGATTATTAAATGCCATGATTCCGGCCAGGTCTCGTGCGAGATAGAGTTGTACCAATTCCCAACTGTCCTTAATGATCTGTCCATGATTGCAAACAGTATCATTCAGAATAATTAACTGGTCGTCTAATCTGAGTTTTTCCATAGGC
>Ga0209988_10000498_pt1 | contig 24463 bp, 21 predicted proteins | sample N075metaG_FD_183115 | JGI IMG/M metagenome (GOLD analysis project Ga0209988, IMG submission 183115) | Deep subsurface microbial communities from Kermadec Trench to uncover new lineages of life (NeLLi) - N075 metaG (SPAdes) (version 2) | ecosystem: Environmental > Aquatic > Marine > Ocean trench... | reverse complement strand
GGGGAATTACAGTTTTCAATCACCCCCGGAGAGGGTGTTCTTGAAGGTCGGATCTCGCATCGCGGAACTGGAGCCCGTTTCCCAAACTGATTTCAATTTGCTGGCCTCCAAAATCGGAAATCTGGATCTGGCCATGGAGGATGGAAAGCAAATGGTTTTATTGGCGGGTTTTCGTCAAGGGTGGGGAACGATCTATGGGAGCGGTGCCGTAGAAGTGCAGCAGATCGAAGGTCATTTCCCGGATCTCGAAATTGTGCCTCCTGTGCTCCTGGATGGTGCGCAGCCGGCCCTTCCTTCCTCCTTTGCCCATTTACCCGACCCGGTTGTGGTGGAGTTGAGTGGTCGGGTGAGCCGCTCGGGAGCGCTGACCGATATCGAGGTCGTCAATGGTATCGCGCCTCGCCTGGACCAGCTTGCCCGGGAGACGGCGCAAAATACCTGGAGCTTCCTGCCGGCTATTTCCAAAGGCAAGGTTGCCGATATCCGGCTGACCTTCAATGTGGTCTTCCGCAGAGGTGCGCCGGAGCGCCCGCGGCGTTAGCCTTAGACCATCCCGGCTAGGCGGGGAGTTGCTGAAAGTAGTGCTCGATGGCACGGACAAGATCGGGGACGGAACTTCTCTCGGCTTGAACCACAATCTTTAATCCATGCTCCCGGGCCGTGGCTGCGGTGATGGGTCCGATCACGGCGCATCGAAATTGCTGGACATCCTCTACCTTCTCGGCGAGGGTGGCAAAATTGCTCACCGTTGAGGAACTCGTGAAGGTGATCAAGTCGGGCGGTTGACTCTTGAACAGCTGGGTCAGCTTGGAGCGGCTCCCCTTGGGCACAACCGTGTCATAGACTTCAATCAGGTTCACCTCGGCCCCCTGTTTTCGAAGTGTTTGGGGGAGAAGCTCACGGGCCCGGCTGGCCCGGGGCAGGAGGATGCGCAAGCCTTCGACCCGGCCGCCATTGAAGTCCAGGAAGTCCTTGAGGATGCCCTCGGCCTGATAGAGCTCCGGAACCAGGTCAACGGCATATCCGTAGCTTTTGACCTTGTCCGCAGTGGCCGGTCCGATGGTGCAGATCTTGGGTAACGGGGAGTCTCCCTTTGGAGCAGGCAATTTGCCCAAAGCCTGAGCTCGATCCAGAAGTATTTCTACCGCATTGGCACTGGTGAACATCAGCCAGTCGCAGCTCTTTAGCGCCTCAACGGCGTGGTCCAGTTCCTGATCGGGACGAGGCCGAATTTCAATGGTGGGCAGGTGTAGGACTCGAGCACCCGCTTCCTCGAGAAGATGCTGAAACTCAGGAGCCTGACCCTGGGCTCGGGTAATGAGAATGGTGCGATGGTGCAAGGATGGACTCATGGCTGGTACTGAACGCTGGATTCTTCAAGCATTTTGTCTCCACCCTGAGCCAGGAGGTAGCGGGCGGCTTCCAGGGCGAGTTCGTCCAATTCCTGGGGCTTGCCCTGGGAGGATGTTCTGGCCACCTGCAGGCTGCGAGGACCGGCCACAAAAGCCGTGAAGGTGGCCTTGTCATTCTCAATGGAAGCGTGGGCTCCCATGGGGACATCACACCCGCCTCCCATTTCGTGTAAGAATCGTCTCTCGGCCAGCGTACAGCTCCGGGTGGCAGGGTCGTCCACCGGTTCCACGATTCGGCGAGTGCTTTCGTCATCTGTTCGGATTTCTATGGCCAGGGCACCCTGACCGATGGCAGGAACCATTTCCTCTACCGGGAAGAGATAGGCGATCTTGTCGTGAAGTCCCAGCCGGTTCAAGCCGGCCGCCGCCAGGATGATTCCGTCCAGATTCTCTTGTTCAATTTTCTTGATGCGGGTTTCCACGTTGCCCCGAATGGGAGAGATTACCAGGTCGGGACGCAGCAGTTGCAGTTGCACGCGACGGCGAAGGGAACCGGTACCCAGTCTGGCCTGTTGGGGCAGCGCCTGAAGGGAAGAAAGCGTGGGAGATGCCGTTACCAGCGCGTCGCGTGCATCTTCCCTGGGTGGAATCGCCGCCAGGGTCAATCCTTCAGGCGTTTGGGTGGGAAGATCCTTGAGGCTGTGGACCGCCAGATCGATCTGATGCTGCAAAAGGGCCTCTTCGATCTCTTTGACAAACAATCCTTTGACGCTGGCTGCCAGTTTCGAGAGGTCGGCCTGGGGTGTTTGATCCCCGGTTGTGCGGATGATCTCGATGCGGGTCTCAAGATCGGGATGGTGTTTTTGGAGGGCCTCTTGAAGAAGTGCGGATTGCCTGAGCGCCAACGGACTGCCCCGGGATCCGATCACGAGTTTCCTCATGAGTCATTGTCCAGGCGAAAGACTTTTCGGATCAGTTGCATTTTGTGAAGACGACGATTGGGATCTTCATCGACTTGTTGGATTTCCCTGATGAAGGGATGGGCGATTCTGTGGGCAGTACTTCGAAGAGCTTTTTCCAGCCGTTCGTATTCCCCAGGGTCCAGGTTCTTGTGGTTGCTTCTCAGCTCCTCCAGGCAGATCTCCTCGATGCGATGCCTCAGGGAGTGGATCAGAGGTCCGGCACTGCGGGTGCTGAGTTGCTTCATGTATTTGACGGTTTCTTTATCGACAATCTCTTCTGCAACCGCTGCTTCTTCGCATCTTTGGCGAATGTTGGCGTCAATGACCGATTGCAGATCGTCGACATCGTAGAGAAAGACATTCTCCAGGTCATTGACCTGGGGGTCGACATTGCGGGGAACGGAAATATCAATGATGAACAGCGGCCGATATCGGCGCCGTTTGATGATGGCCTCAACACGACTCTTGTCCAGCAGCAGGGAAGTGGAGCCGGTGCAAACCAGGGCAATGTCGGACCGGATCAGATAGGTCTCGAGATCTTCGAAGGGAACTGCCGTGGCCATTAATTTGGCGGCCAGTTCCTGGCCGCGCTTGGGTGTCCGGTTCATGACAAAGATCTGGCTGACTCCAGAGTCGAGAAGGTTGCGCGCAGCCAGCTCACCCATTTCACCTGCTCCCAGGAGAAGAGTTGTCTTGCCCTTGAGATCCCCAAAGATCTTTCGGGCCAGTTCCACGGCAACGGAGCTGATGGATACGGCAGAGGCTCCAATTAGAGTCGCGCTTCTGACCTTTTTGGCCACGAAAAAAGCCCGGGGGATCAAGTCTTTGAGATAAGTTCCTACGCTTCCCGCCTGGCAGGCCTCGGCATAAGCCTGTTTCACCTGGGCCAGGATCTGGGGCTCTCCCACCACCATGGAATCCAGGCTGCTGGCTACTCGAAAAACGTGCCGTACGGCGTCACCTCGCTGATAACTGTAGAGATAGTCCTCGAGGAAGGGGGGCTTCAAGGTGTGATAGGAGTAGAGAAAATCCTTCACCGATTGGACAATCTGGGCCTGGCTTTTCTGTCCGTGGGCGAGGATTTCCACTCGATTACAGGTGGATACGATCATGCCTTCCTGCAGATCAGAATCCTTCTGCAGACGCCTGAGGGCGGGCTGTAGATGCTCCTCAGCGAAGGCGATCCGCTCCCGTACCTCCACGGGTGCCGTTTTATGGTTGAGTCCGACTAGAACAAGATCCATTACGGAAAGTAGTGCAATCCTCCCAGGTAACGTGCTCCCAAAAAGGTGAAAAGGACGGAAAGAAAGCCGATCATGCTGATCAGGGCTGCGCGCTTCCCGCGCCATCCCGCCGTTAAACGCAGATAGATCAGTGCCAAATAGATTCCCCAGGTGACGAGCGCCGCGATGACTTTGGGGTCGCTTTGCCATCCGCTGACCCAATCCTGCTCGGCCCATATGACCCCTGCCAAAAGGCCCAAGGTCATAAAGCAGAAGCCGGAGATCAGAAATTTGTAGAACAAGTCATCCAGAAGCACCAGCGAAGGCAGCCAGTAATAGAACGTCTTCGGTTTCTTGCTCTTCAGCTCTCGTTCTTGAAAGAGATAAAGGAGACTGGCAATGAAGGTGATGAAGAACATTCCATAAGCCAAAAAAAGGCAAATGGTATGCCAGTAAATCCAGGAACTGCTGAGAATCTCAGGAACCGGGGAAGATTTGATGAAGATCGTTCCCAGCATCAAAACAGTGACCAAAGGGAGCAGGAAAAGTCCAAGGGGCTTAATTCGATAACGCAGATGGGAGATAAAAAAGCACAGAGAAACCGTCCAGGCAAAAAATGTAAGCGCCTCTCTCAAGTCGGTCAGCGGAAGGCTCCCCTTCTCCACCGCGCTGTAGATGAGAAAAGCCGAGTGCAGAACGAAACCCGCACCCACGGAAACAATCGCGATCCGATGGAAGATCTTATTCTGTTTGGATACAAAGGCTGCCACGCTGTGGAGAAGCCCCAGCACGTAGAAGCCAAAAGCTGAGTTAAAGAGAAGTATGCCCACGGGACGCCTATTATAGCAGTACAGTTGGGGCCCTATGGTATCATTTGTGGCGTGAATTTCGGTGGGATTGATCCAATAGAGCTTCTGATCGTTATTGCGGTTGTTTTATTTTCCTTAAGTATTCACGAGTCTGCCCATGCCTGGACGGCGGATTGGCTCGGGGATCCCACCGGTCGTGCCTTGGGTCGAGTGACCTTGAATCCGCTCGTTCATATCGATCCCATGGGAAGTATTCTTGTCCCGCTCCTGGGCTTCGTCATGGGAGGGTTTATCTTCGGTTGGGCAAAACCGGTGCCCGTCAATCCTCGTCATCTGAAAAACCCCAAAAGGGATCATATCTTTATTGCAGCAGCTGGTCCCGCCAGTAATGTGGTGGCAGCGCTGGCCTTTCTGATTGTGTTGAAAGTAATGAATCTCATGGCACCGTCGCTGAGCAGAGGGGATCACGCTCTTTACCCGTTGTTCCTTTTCTGTTTTCTGGGGTTGTTGCTCAATGTCGTCCTGGCGGTCTTTAACCTGCTTCCCATCCCACCCTTGGATGGGAGCTGGATCCTTTCCGGCCTTTTGCCGCATCATCTTTCTGTTCTCTATGACCGCATCAGGCCTTATGGGTTCATGCTTTTGCTTCTGCTCATGTTCTCCGGGGCTTTGGGAGAAATCATCCGTCCGGTCTGGGCCTTCGTGCAGGGCCTGATCGTTTGATCGAATGAATGCTTCAACCATGAAGAAAAGAATATTTAGCGGGATGCGTCCAACCGGTCGGCTGCATCTGGGGAATTTCTTCGGAGCCCTGCAAAATTGGGTGAGTCTTCAGGATGAGTACGAGTGTATCTTCGGAATCGTGGACTACCATGCCTTGACGACCGATTACGGCAACGTGGATCAGATCGGCCAAAATGTCGTGGAGGTGGCCATCGATTGGCTCGCCAGTGGGATCGATCCCCAAAAATCCACCATCATGGTCCAATCCCTTGTTCCCGAGCATGCCGAGCTTCATCTACTGCTCTCCATGATTGTCCCGCTGCCCTGGTTGGAGCGCGTTCCCACCTATAAGGAACAAATACAGCAACTCCCGGAAAAGGACCTTTTAACCTATGGCTTTCTGGGATATCCGCTGCTTCAGGCAGCCGACATTCTCATTTATAAAGCAGATGCGGTTCCGGTAGGCGAAGACCAGGTCGCCCATATTGAACTGTGTCGGGAAATCGCTCGACGCTTCAATCACTTCTACGGAGCCGTTTTTCCCGAGCCCCAGGCCAAGTTGACCCGGATGGCGCGTTTGCCGGGAACCGACGGCCGCAAGATGAGTAAGAGTTATGGCAACGAGATTCAGCTCTCCGAAGACCCCGAGAGCATTTCCAAAAAGGTGATGAGGATGATGACGGATCCCGCTCGGGCACGCCGCACCGATCCGGGTAATCCCGAGGTGTGTCCCGTGTTTGACTATCACAAGCTTCTAACCGATGCCGAAGGCCGGAAGTGGGTGACCGAGGGTTGCACGACGGCGGGGATCGGTTGCACGGATTGCAAACAGCTGCTGCTGAAAAATATGCTTCCCGTCATCGAGCCGCTCCATGAAAAAAGATTGGAACTGGAGAAAGACACTGATCAAGTCAAGCAGTGGTTAGTGGAGGGAAGCAGCAAGGCCCAGGGTATAGCCCGAAAGACCATGACCGAGGTACGTCAGGCCATGAAGATAGAGTATTAGTGTTTCGGGCGTCGTTGTGTTTCTTGATGAGACTGGCGAGGTGAGGTCAAGGAGCGAATCTCCCATCCATGCAGGTACAGACCAGGTCGCAAACAGAAGACTATAGGGTCCAACTGGAGATCTTTGAAGGCCCTCTGGACTTGCTCCTCCATCTCATCCGCCAACAAGAGATCGATATCTACCAGATTCCCATCGCCCAGATCACCGATCAATATCTGCACTATCTGGACAAGATGAAGGATCTCAGCATCACCATCGCAGGCGACTTCCTGGTCATGGCCGCCACCTTGATTCATATCAAATCGGGAATGCTGCTTCCTGCCGAGCCCGGTTCTCAGATGGCTGAGGAGGTGGAGCAGTCGCGAAACGAACTGGTTGAGCGGTTGTTGGAGCGTGAAAAGTTTAAACAGGCGGCCCAAATGCTCTATGAGCGTGAAACGGTTGAGCTCAGTGTGTGGCCCCCGGATGACAGCGAGTTTGAAGACCAGGAAAAGGAGCTCATATCGGCCACTGTGTTTGATTTGGTGAGTGCCTTTCACCGCATGGTGGAACGCTATAAAGATCAGATCGTCATGGAAATTCAGCATGAGGCGGTGTCCCTTGAAGAGAAACTCACGGAAATTCGACGTCTGTTGACGGTGCAGGACGAATTCCTTTTCTCGCTGTTTTTTCAGAAAAAAATATCCCGCCTTCATCTTGCGGTTACCTTTTTTGCTTTGCTGGAGCTGACAAGGCTGCAGGAGATTAAACTGGTTCAAAAGGGTCTTTTCGCGGACATTCGTATTCGGGCATGTTAGAAGCGGCACTGCCCAATCAGATCCTGGCTATTCTCTTTGTGGCAAAAGAGCCACTGACTCTTGACCAGCTGCAGGAAGTCTATCCCGACACACCGGTGGAGGAACTCCAGAAAAGTCTGGACCAGCTAATATCGGAATTTAACTCTTTTCAACGGGCCGTTGAGATTCGCCAGGTTGGGGGCGGCTACAGGATGACCACCCGCCCCAATCATCACGAGGACATTCGAAACTACCTGAAAACAAAGCCTTCCGCTAAACTGTCGTTGGCGGCCTTGGAGACACTGGCGGTGGTTGCCTACAAGCAGCCTGTGACGCTCCCGGAAATCATGGACATCCGTGGGATCAAGGGAACCTCCACAATCCACACGCTGCTCGAGAAAAAGCTGATCGAAACCCGGGGGCGAAAGAAAGTCGTGGGGCTACCGATCATGTATGGAACCGCCAAGGAATTTACCCTTCATTTTGGGCTCAAGGACCTTTCCGAGCTGCCCACCTTAGAAGAACTGCAAGAGGTTCTCACCCCATAGAGGGGAGGAGAAGCTCGAAACGGTCGTATTTCCTCCAAACCTGGATGATGCATCATACGGGCTGAAAGGAGTCCTCATGCTAGAGCGGCTACAGAAAGTCGTGGCAGCTGCAGGTGTCGCCTCGCGCCGAAAGGCAGAGCAGCTCATTCTGGAGGGGCGTGTTTCGGTCAATGGCCAAACCGTCACTCGATTGGGTACCAAAGTTGATCCCCGGCAGGATCACGTCAAGGTGGACGGTAAACTGATTCGGCCGGAGCCTCTGGAGTACTTTATCGTCAACAAACCTCAGGGTGTCCTGAGTGCCGCATCCGATGCTTCAAATCGCCCTCTTGTGACCCAGCTGGTGCGCTCGAAAAGAAGACTTTATCCGGTAGGTAGACTGGACTTTCAGAGTGAAGGATTGCTGATTTTAACCAACGATGGAGAATTGACTCGAGGGATCACCCGAGCAGGACACCTGGAAAAAGTCTACCTGGTCAAAGTGCACGGCCAACCCAGCCAGGAGAAATTAGACCGGCTTTGTAGGGGAATGAGTATTGAGGGGGAACAGTTTGCCCGATGCGAGATCAGGGAATTGAAAAGAGCTCGGAATTGTTGGTTTGAAGTGGTTCTTTGGGAGGGAAGGAACCGCCAGATTCGGCGCATGTTTGAACACGTGGGCCATCGGGTCATGCGCGTTCGCCGAACGGCGATTGGACCGCTGGTTTTGGGAGATCTTCCCCCCGGTGGTCATCGAAAGCTGACCTCCAGGGAAGTACAATTGCTGCAGGAGAAGAAAAAACCGAAGCAAAAAAATAAAAAATCAGGATAATAGAGGGAGATGTTTACCGGAATCATTCAGGATCTGGGGAAAATCCTTGCCAAGGAGCAGAGCGAGGATGGAGCCAGCTTCGAAATCGGATCGGAAATAGTGCTGGCGGATCTCAAACCTGGAGACAGTATCAGCGTGGATGGTGTCTGCCTGACGGTGGCAGAGAAGAAGAAGGGGGCGATCCGGTTGGAGTTGGCGCCCGAGACGCTCCGTCGCACGAATCTGGGAGAACGGCGCTCAGGGGATCAGGTGAATCTCGAACTCTCGGCCAAACTGACCGATTTTCTGGGAGGACACCTGGTTCAGGGTCATGTGGACCAAACGGGTGAAGTTCTTGCCATTACGCCGGAAGGGAATTCCAAGATCTTTCGCATCGCCGCCCCAGAGGAGATCCTGCGATACTGCACCCTGAAAGGGAGTATCACGGTCAATGGAGTGAGCCTCACTCTCTCGGCCTTAGATTCAAAGAGCTTTGAAGTCACAATCATTCCCCACACCCTCAAGGTGACGAATTTTCAGCAACTCGAGGTAGGCAACAGCGTGAATCTGGAAGCAGACGTGGTGAGCAAATACGTGGAAGCCCACGTAAGCAAATACGTGGACTCCCATGTGCGGCGTCTTCTGGGACTGTTTGCAGGGTTCTTTTTTCTTAGCTCGACACTGCTTTTTGGAGGCGATTTTGCTCTGGGCCCAAAGTCGATACTGGTTTATTCCAACCAATCCCTCCAGCAGAAGGAAACCCAATTTGTGTTTCGACTGGCCCGCTTTCGCCCCGACATCTTCCTGGAGTGGGAGTCCAGGACCGATCAAGGGACCATTCACCTTCACCGAAAGGCGGTCAGCAAGGCCGAGAGGTTCACCGTTAGTTCGCTGTTTGATGTGGGTGTCGCTGTGGAATCTTCTGAAGTGATGACGCTCTGGCTTTCCGAAAACGTCTACCGGGATCTCACCGAAAAGGGGGAGGCCCGGATTGCCCTCAATCGCTCGCCGATTACACTGACCCTCAAGGATGAGGGAACCTACAGTCTGACCCTTAACAAACAGGTTGAGGAGATTCCGGTCATCCATGTGGAGGACAACCGGAAGGGTTTCTGGACCTTTCATAAAAGCGGAGAAAACCCACTGCTCGTGGAGTATGTCACTCCTTACTTCCATCAACGCCTGAAAACGGTCTCCACGAATCCGGGCAATAAACTCCGTTGGATCAACGAGTTACCGCCTGTCAAATAGAAACTTTGCATTTGCGTCTGGGGTGTGATGGGAGATTTCGCTATAATGAGCCTCGCATTTCCAGGAGAACACTAGGAAAGACATGTCTTTAGATGAAGTTACAGCCGCCATCGAGGATTTTCGCGACGGGAAAATGGTCATCGTCATCGACGAGGAAGATCGTGAGAACGAGGGCGATCTCACCATTGCCGCGGAAAAAGTGACTCCCGAGGTCATCAACTTCATGGCCAAATATGGACGGGGGTTGATTTGTATGCCCATGACCGGCGAACGGTTGCGCGAGTTGAACATACCCCTGATGGTGGCCAAGAATGAATCGATGTATGGAACCGCTTTTTGTGTGAGCATTGAGGCACGCCGGAACGTGTCCACCGGTATTTCTGCCGCCGATCGCGCCATCACCGTTCAAACCGCGGCGGATCCCAAATCCCGGCCGGAAGATCTGATCCGGCCGGGTCATATTTTCCCCCTGCGGGCACGTCGAGGAGGAGTCTTGAAGCGAGCAGGACAGACAGAGGCCGCTGTGGATCTAGCTCGGATCGCAGGGCTTTCTCCAGCCGGCGTTATCTGTGAAATCATGAACGACGATGGGACCATGGCGCGGCTTCCGGAGTTGAAGGTATTTGGCGAGAAGCACGACCTCAAGATTATCTCCGTTGTCGATCTCATTCATTTTCGTCTCAAGACCGAGCGATTTGTCAGACAGCTCCAAAGAGTGCCCTTCGATTCAGAGTTTGGACGGTTCGAACTCTGTCTTTTTGAAAATGAATTAGAGGGTGATCTCCATCTGGCATTGGTGAAGGGGGATCTCAAAGGGAAGGAACCCGTGCTGGTGCGTGTTCAGAAGGAATCGGTGCTCGGAGATGTGTTTTTGACCTTGAAGAGTGATCAGGGACGGGAACTCAGACGCTCACTTGAAATGATTGAGCAGGCGGGACGAGGCGTTCTTGTCTATCTCCGGATGAGAGGTGAAGAAAGAGTCCTTATGCGGGAGTTTCAGCAGCATAAGGCAGCACTAAAAGAGCAGGAACTCGAGCTCGGCCAACCCCGCACGGTTGATTTTAGAGATTACGGGATCGGGGCCCAAATACTTGCCAGTTTAGGCCTTCACAGGATTCGGCTCTTAACCAATCATCCGAAAAAAATGGTGGGATTGGAGGGATTCGAACTCGACGTTGTGGAGCAGATCCCGATCGAAATCAAGGAGTCGGTGAGTTAACTCTAGTGAGCTCAAGCGAGCAGCTAACCCTTCTTGACCGAGTATCCTTGCCGGTGATGGACCTTGAGTTTGTCCGGTTTTCCATCGCCATCAACGTCTGCTATTACTTCTACCTTGATCTTTCGAAACTTGCCATCCTTCTTGGTATTAGTCGAGATATAGCCTAAGGAATACTGGTTTCTGAGCAGTGCCGAGATGGTCTGAAAGATTCCCTTGTAGGCCTGCACAAAGCGAGGGAAATAGGCCACTCCTCCCGTGTACTTGGCAAAATATTTGAGGACGGCCTCGGCCTGGTAAAGATCCATGCGGAGGCTGGTGCCGTAGTCGTTGCGAACGCGTGCATTTCCACCCAAACTGATGGGGTAAATCACCACGTTTGCCTCTTTTACCTTATCCATAATCTGGTCGAGATTCTTTTTGCTGAAGGTATCCAGTCCCGAGGAGAGCAGGACCATGGCCACTTTGCCCTCCACGTCCGCTACCCGATCGAGCACGTCGTAGACGGCGTCATAGAGATTACTTTCCCGGAAGGCGGGAGTATTTAACTTGCGAAGGGCATTGTAGACTTCAGCCTTGTTTTGAGTGAAGTCCACAAGAATCTCAGGCCGAATGTCATAAGCCACCACCGCAATCCAATCTTCCGGACGCATCTGATCGGCGAACATATAAGAGCCCAGCCAGGCCTCATACAGCCACTCCCAGGGAATCACACTGCTGTACTCGGTGACCAGGATGGCCGTAATGGGTGCCTCAATGGGGGAAAAGAAAGTGACGGATTGCTCGACCTTTTCTTCGTAGACTTTGAAGTGTTCCTTTCGAAGTCCCTGGATGAGATTTCCATTCTTGTCCTGAACGGTAATGTCCACTTGAACCTGTTCGACAGCAACACTTAACGTGGTCCTGCCCTGCGGTTTCTCCTCTTGCTCTTCAATAGGCTTATCCTGTCTTTGAGCTTGAACGGCATCGGGTAGGAGGCCCCAGATCAGGGCAAACACAACCAGGACAAAGGCACACAGCAAATTTTTCATGGTGGGGGTATTCACGTTTTTATCTTAGCACACGAGTGAGGAGGGAGAGAATCCTACTTCAGAGAAATTTGTCAAGAAAACGACACACTAACCGGGTTAGGCGTCAATGAGCAGGAAACGCAGGTCCATGACGTTGGTCAGGGTTGGACCGGTGATGATCAAGTCGCCCAGCTCAGCAAAGAAATGATAGGAATCGTTGCGGTCCAGAAAGCTCTGGATGGAGAGATTCTTTTCCCGAGCCCTTCGGGCGGTATCGGGTGAAGCCAGGGCACCAGCCGCATCGGTGGGGCCGTCCGTTCCATCGGATCCCACACATGCAAACAAGACCTGGGAGTGATTCCAATCGGCGATCTCGCGAGCACACCAGAGAGCGAACTCCTGATTTCTCCCTCCCTTGCCGGTCCCGGTTATTCGCACCGTGGTTTCACCCCCTGAAATGATACAGCAGGGCGGTTGAATGGGATCGCCAGTCTCAAGGACCTGGCGTGCAATGGCGACGTGTGTGAGGGCTACGTCTGCCGTGTTTCCGGTGATCGAAGAGGACAGGATCAGCGGTGCAAAGCCGAGTTGGCGAGCCTTCTCAGCCGCGGCCTCAAGAGCTTGCATGTTGCAGCCCACGATTACATTGTGCACTCTCTCGAAACGGGGATCACCCGGTTTGGGTGTTTCCTCGCTGCCCGGGGTGCCGGCAGCTCCCGATTGGAGATGCTTCAGTACCGACTCCGGAAGCTTTTTTTCAAGACCATATCGACGAACGATCTCCAGGCACTGTGAGAAGGTGGTGGGATCCGGGTTTGTGGGGCCGGAAGCAATGCTTGCCAGATCATCCCCCACCACATCGGAGAGTAAAAGGGAGATCACTTCAGCTCCCTGGGTGTAATTGAGCAGCTGTCCTCCTTTGACGCGACTCAGGTGTTTGCGGATGGTGTTGATTTCCTGGATGGTGGCTTCGCTTCGCAGCAGCAGGGCGGAGGTTTCCTGCTTCTCCTTAAAGGTGATGGCCGAGACCGGTGCAGGGAGCAGAGCGGAGCCCCCTCCTGAAATCACGACCAATAGCAGATCGTTCTTCTGGAGGTTTTCCTGGAGGAAGGCCAAGATACGCCGGGTGGACTCGTACCCTCCTTCATCCGGTTCGGGATGATTTCCCTCAAGGACCGTGGTCTTTTGAAGAGTCCCGCCATGGCCGTATTTAACGACCACCATTCCCGCCACCAATGCATCTCCCAGAACGTCTTCCACGGCGCGAGCCATGGGAAGTCCTGCCTTACCGGCGCCGATGAGAAAAACCCGCCGCCGGCTCAGAGAGTAAGCCTTGTCCGCGACTTGCAGTTGACCGTCCTTTTGACTCAAGAAACGGAGTACGGCACGTTCTGGATCGACGGCTTCAAGAGCACTGCGCTGAATGTGTGCAAGTACCGACCGCAGGTCCACGGGACCATTATAGGCTTCTTGTCCCGATGGGTCTCAAGTGATAAACTTCAAGCCGTGAGCGACTTCCACCAGGCTGGGTTGATCAGTACGCTTCATCGACTGGGAGGCGTCTTTATGGACGCGTGACCCGCCTCTTTGTCACGCCGCTTCTGGAAGCGTTGACTCGGTTAACCGGGCATGTCCAGATTCTGGACTATCTGCAGAGCTTCCGCTATCCACTGGCAGGAGCATTCGCGATTACGACCGGTCTGGTACGATCCAATCGTATTCCAGGGGACTGGGGTCTAGAGATCGGTACTCTTTGTGAGGTGTTTCGGAACTGTTCCCTCAAACGAATTTGCCAGGTGGATCTGATCGAAAATTACCAGCACAAACACCAGGAGATCTCTCCCAGGATCCCGACAGAGGATTAATGAAAATGGCCGTCGACATTTCTGATACGCTCTTTAGAACCCTGGCTGTCGAGGGAGTGATCATGAGCGAGGCCTTCTTTCGAACTCTCTCGACGGGCTATCAGCGCTCGGCCGAGGATGTGATTCGGCGTTACAGCGACGATGCCGCCATCAATGGATTGGAATTGGATCGTCACTCCGAGAATCTGGCCGTGGGCACGTTTCGAAAGGCTCTCGAGGTTGCCTGCCACAAGTTTGTAGAGGATCCCCATGGGTTTCTCCTCATCCCCAATTGGAACCGGGTGACTTCCGCATTACCCGATTTTCTCGATCGGCTCTACGAAGCGGTGGAAGAAGATCACCGGATGGTCATGCTGAAAGCGAGCCTGATCTCCTGACACCAGTCGGCAGACCGGCTGGAAATTCAAAATTCAAAACTCCAAATTCCAAACAAATTCCAAATCTCAAATTCCAAATTTCAAATCGAACTTCGGATCTGACCTTGAACTTGAAACCTGGAACCTGGACGAAGCGCGTTAATGCAGCTTCAGTTGGATCGGTTCCCCCTTTTGGAGGATCTGGGGAAAACGCTTCAGGATACCAAGGCGAGCGAAACCCGCGGTCACTCCAAGACCGAGAGAGAGAGAAATAAAAACCGCAATGAATGCCGATGTCTGCTGGAGAAATCCGAAAAACAGGGTGATGTTAGATCGGGTGACTTCAGCCGGGTCCGGGTCCTTCTGGTAGAGCCATGTGATGGTAGGCAGGTAGTGAATCTTAGGCAGGAGTTCCTGTGCACTGGCCTCCGGACCGAAGAAGATGGAGACGATGATGCCCGAGCGCTTCATGTACACTCCCTCGGTTGAAAAATAACCCTGCAGGGCGTTTTGCAACCTCACAAAATGGTACTCTGCCAAGGCGGCGGTAGGATATCCCACCAGGAAGAGTTCATGGCCATCGTCGGTGTATCGAGCAAGCGTCACTTCAATCTGTTTGTCGAAGCCGATTTCGGCAGCCAGAGCCTCTGGGAAGTCCTCATTCAGGGCGAAAGAGGATTCTCCCAGGTAGAAGCGAATGGATTCGCGGATGAGTCCTTCTTTGGGGAGATGGATAACCGTAACGGGATGAAGGTTGAGCTGAGGGATGGCGTCAACGAGGACACGGGCTAGGTCTAAAAGAGATGGTTTGGAGTGCGAGCTTGTATCGGGAGCACTCAAGTGAAAGAAATAAGCGCCCCTCCAGAAAATGAGGCCATGGACACTGGAGTAATTATCCACAGAAAGGTTGAGTCGTTTCAGCGACACTTCTTCCAAAAGGCTGGGCCAAATGGAGAACACGCCAAAAGCCCCAAGGGCATCCTTCATCTCATAGATCTCGAGCTGGAGGGGAGGGGACTGAAGGGCAGCTTCAGGTTGAACGGCCCAACGGGAGTATGAGAGCAGGATGTAATCGTCGAGAATAACCCGGCTGAAGGGCCCGATTCCAGCCTGTTTTTCCGGGGTTGAGATCTCGGTGAGTTTTCCAAATTGATAACCCTCTATCAGGGAAAGATACTGATTCACAGGGGCTTGTGCCCTTGCCGCCGGAGAGATCGAAAGGGCGAACAGAAAGACGACAAACAGACTTCTGACTAGGTGCATTACCCGCATGAGAAACATCGCTCCTATTATAGAGGATGCCTAGTCGCGTCTGATACCGCTTATGTTCGCGGTGCTCTGGGAAGGGACCGTGCCGAGGGAATGAAAGTATTTTTCGATGCCCTTATAGAGAGCCTCCGCGACCTGAGCCTGCCCTTGTTTTCCTGCGAAGTACTTTTCTTCGCTGGGATTACTGAGGAAGCCAACCTCGGTCAAGATGCCCGGCATGTTCAAATTGATGAGGACGATAAAAGGGGCTTTTTTGACGCCGCGGTTGCGAAGCATGGGGTGATGGGCTTTCACCTCTGAGTAGAGACTCTGCTGGACGATTTGAGCCAGGTCATTGGACTCCTCATTGTAATCCCCCAGTGCAATCTGTCTGAGCAAGTCCTCAAGTTCGCGAATATTCCTCTGTGAGCTGGCATTTTCACGGCTGGCGACCTCGCGTTCCTCGGCATTCGAGGTCAGGTTCAGATAGAAGGTTTCCACTCCAGAGACCCGGCGAATCTTGCTGGAGTTGGCGTGGACCGAGATGAAGAGATCGGCACCCAGTTGATTGGCAATAGCCGTCCGCTGTTCCAGGGGAACGAATTTGTCGGTATCGCGGGTCAAGACAACATCCGTTCCCAGTCGCTCTTCCAAAAGTATTTTCAGACGTTTGGAGAGGGACAGCACCAAGTCCTTCTCCTTGAGCCCGGAGGGCCCAATGGTGCCGGTATCGCCCCCGCCATGGCCGGGATCAATCACAATCCGGCCGATTTTTAGACCCAGGACCCGGGTGAGACTTAGATCACCGTTCAGGTTAGAGGAGGGAATGATCGGGGTTTCACTGACCCTGACCGCGGTGTCGGTGCCGGTTTCCAGAGAGAGCACGGCTTCTTCGGTGGTGAAGGTTCGCTCAGCCACCTGGGATGTGGCCGGCGGACGTTTCCCCCCCGACGTGTCAATGACGATTCGGAAAGGGTCATACAGTGCGAAGACCGTGTGCTTATTAATCTTCTCGAAGTCAAGGACCAGACGGACCGTGGTGGAGGTGTTTTGGGCAACGCGAACCTGCTTGATGAAGACATCGTTAACCGGATAGGTCTTGCCGTTGAGAGCCGATCTCAGGCGTGTGTCCTGGAGGTCGAAATAAATGCGATTGGGGTTGGACAGAATGTGTTTTTGGAATTCGATTTCCCGATCCAGCTGAACGACCACACGGGTGTACTCTTCATTGGACCAGTAGCGGATCTCAGAGACATTAGCCAGCCCGGTTTGCTGACTTCTAGCCACCGGCGGGGGATCAGGCGGAGGTTCCGGGATAACTTGTTCCTGCTGTAGCAGCTTGGCCCGCTCCAGCGCCGGCTTCTTATGTTTGGTCAGTGGATACTGATCCGCTACAAAATTGTAATAGTAAATCGCACGGTCGCGGTAGGGGGCATTCGTGAAGCGGTTCGCCATCTCTTCGTAGAGCGTCCCCATAGCGAAAAGTGCGTCGTCACAGGCACTGTAGGTAGGGTCATGGTCGATGACCGTGCGGTAGAGAAAAATGGCGCGGCTGTACTTCTTTTGCAGATTTCGATCGGATTCCGGAGTCTGGAGGAGCTGCTCGTGGTATTGACGAGCCTTCTTGAAAGCTTCGCGCGCAGCAGGGCGATCGCGCCCGTAGACAGACGAGGAGATCGACAAGACCAGGAAAAGACCTACGCTGAGCGCCCGATGTCCACTCATCCACTTCTCGAAGCTATATCTTCCAGGGTGCTGAGGCGGATTTGGCTAGACCTACGGCGTTAAACTCTTTCGCCTTGCTCTAGCCTTCTCACCGCCTCGTTAGGCCTGGATGTGAGAAATACCGTCTAAAGTATAGAACATATGGGTGTCACTGAGCGCGCGAAGCGCGCTTTCGTGCGTTCGTGACTTCGTGCTTTCGTGCTAGCAGGTGGTCAGCTGTCTCTGCCTACTCGGTGTTGGTGTAGAGAATACTTCCGTTGGGCAGGATGATGCGTTTGAGTCGAAACTTGCCTCGTTGCCACTTAACGGGGGCCGGAGCCGCTGCTGAATTCAAGGCATGGTACAGACTCGTGACTTTGCGGATGTATTTTTGAGTTTCCGGATAGGGAGGCACTCCGTGATAACGAACCACCGTGTTTTCTCCGGCGTTGTAGGCGGCCAGGACGTGCTCCAGGTTCCCTTGAAAATAACTCATGAGGAAGTTCAAATAGCGGATTCCACCCCGGATGTTGTCGGCGGCATCAAAGGCATCACGGACGCCAAATCGCTTTGCCGTAGCTGGGATTAACTGCATCAGACCCTGGGCTCCCTTTTTGGAGACGGCAAACCTATCGTAATTGCTTTCCACAGCCACGACCGCCTCTACCAGATTGGCATCCAGATTGTATTGAGGCGCCCACTCGTTGATCAAAGAGATGTAGCGGGTTCGGGAATCCACTCCTGTGGACTTCTGACCACTGCCCATGTTGGTGAGGATCTTGGGGTCGGTCTTATCCACAGAAGAACCCATGCTGTCCGCCCGAAGAGATGGGTTGGCAAGGAGGACCAGAACCAAGGTCACAAACATGTTGCTTCTAAAATACATGTTTCCCGGAGGTGATCAGTCTGCGCGCTTTGTCAGCGCTTCGGAGTTCCTGTTTTAGGTAAAAGTCCCAGTTCCAGGTTACAAGTTTCAGGTTCCAGGGTGCAAGTCAGTGCCGCCTAGAATAGAAAATAGAAAATAGAAAATAGACCGGAGACTTCTAAGTTTCGAATCTTTAATCTTGAAATTGTTTGGGATTTGGGATTTGGGATTTTGGATTTCAGCCGGTCTTCCGGCTGTGTCAGGTTAATCGAGAAACTCGCCCACCACCCGGTAGGTCTCCTCCAGAGCTTCGCTCAATCGGGAGGGATCTTTTCCACCCGCTTCTGCCATATCCGGCTTACCGCCGCCCCCACCGTCGACTAAAGAAGCAATCTTGCCAATCAGGTCATGGGCACTAATTCGGTCGGTGAGGTCCGAGGTCACCATCGCCACCAGACTCACTTTACCGTTGGTATGAGTCCCCAGGACTACGACACCGCTCTTGAGGCGATTCTTGAGCTGGTCGGCCAATTCGCGCAGCCGGTTGCGATCCAGACCTTCGACTTTCTGAGAGAGGACCCTTACGCCTTCGATCTCACGAACCTCGGCCAGGATGTTGCTGCTTTCCTTTTGGGCCAACTTCAACTGCAGTTCCTCGAGCTTCTTGTGGGTCTCCTTGAGCTCTCTTACGATTTTTTGCACGGTCTCTTCCAGTTCCCGGGGCCGAACCTTCAGATCTCCGGAAAGCCTGCCCAGCAAAGCCTCGTTGTCGAAGAATCGAGAGAGGGCGCCTTCACCGGTGGTCGCTTCCAGCCGGCGGACGCCGGCAGAAACACCGTTTTCGCTCACGATCTTAAAGAGAGCGATGTCGCCGGTTCGCTCAACATGAGTCCCTCCACACAATTCCATGCTGAAGCCAGGGATTTTGACGACCCGAACCTCCTTCTGGTACTTCTCTCCAAACAACGCCATGGCTCCTTCCTGGATGGCTTCATCCAGCTCCCGGACCTGGGTCTGTACCTGGATGTTTTCTCGAATTTTCTGGTTGACCAGCTCCTCGATTCCGAGGAGTTCCGCACTGGTGAGCGGTTTGTAGTGGGTGAAATCAAAGCGAAGACGGTCCGGCGCCACCAGTGATCCTGCCTGTTTGACGTGTTCGCCGAGAACTTCACGCAGGGCCGCCTGCAGAAGATGAGTAGCGGTATGGTTACGGGTAATAGGGGTTCGCTCCTCCAAAGAGACACTGCACAGTGCCGCGTCGCCTTTCTTCAAGCGACCACTCTTCACCGTAATTTTGTGGAGGCGAAGATCACGGAGGGGACTGTAGACGTGTTGTACCGAAGCCTGGGTGGTGTCATTGTAAAGGACTCCTTTGTCGGCAACCTGGCCACCGGCCTCGGCGTAAAATGGAGTTCGGTCCAGGACAATCTCTCCCGTCTGTCCCTCGGCCAGTTCCTCCACCAGTTGGTCGCTTTCAAGGATGGCCAAAACATGGCCCGAGACATCACGGGTCTCGGTATATCCGGTGAATTCCGTGGTCAGGTCCTGATCGGCGAGTTCCTGATAGATGGGTTTGATTTCCTTTTCCGCACCCTTCCAACTGACCCTGGCTCGTTCACGCTGTTTCTCCATCTCAGCGTAAAAGCCCTTTTCATCCACCTCCAGTTGGCGCTCCGCGGCAACCTCCTGAGCCAGATCGAGAGGGAACCCATAGGTGTCATAGAGACGAAAAAGGTCTTCACCCGGCAACACCCGCTGGCCCTTCTTGGCGATCCTTTCACAGATCTCGTCCAAAAGGTGCATTCCGTGATCAAGCGTGCTGCTGAATTTCTCTTCCTCGTGGTTCACGATTTTGGCAGAGTACTCACGAGTCTCCAGCAATTCGGGATAAGCGTCTTTCATGAGATCACAGACCAGGGCGGTGAGGGTGTAGAGAAATGGATCGGTTGTTCCCAGCATCTTTCCGTGGCGGACGGCCCGCCTGAGAATTTTTCTGAGCACATACCCTCGGCCTTCGTTTCCAGGCACCACTCCATTGTTGATGAGAAAGGCACAGGCCCGGCTGTGGTCAGCTAGAATCCTCAAACTGACATCCTTTTTCTCGTCCTCTCCGTAGTTCACACCGGTCAGGCGGCAAGCCTCCAGGATGATGGGTTGGAACAGATCGGTGTCATAATTGCTCTGGACCCCTTGGAGTGCACAGGTGATTCTCTCCAACCCCATTCCTGTGTCGATGGAAGGGGAGGGAAGGGGTGTCAGTTTTCCTGAGGCATCTCTGTTGAACTGCATGAACACCAGGTTCCAGATTTCCATATATCTCCCGCAGTCGCATTCCAAGGAGCAGTCGCTATGCCCGGCTGGACTGATGCCCAGGTCATAGTGGAGTTCCGAGCAGGGTCCACAGGGCCCGGTGTCTCCCATGGACCAAAAGTTCTCCTTCTCACCCATCTTAAAGATGCGCTCTTCAGGTATGCCCACCCGGTCTCTCCAAAGCTCCAGAGCCTCGGTGTCGTCTCGATAGACGGTGATGTAAAGACGCTCCCCGGCGAGTTTGTAGATCTTTGTGCACAACTCCCAGGCGCACTCGATGGCTTCTTTCTTGAAATAGTCGCCAAAAGAGAAGTTGCCGAGCATCTCGAAGAAGGTGTGATGCAGGCTGGTGCGGCCCACCGTCTCCAGATCATTATGTTTTCCGCTCACCCTCATGCATTGCTGACTGCTGGTAGCCCTCTTGTAGTCGCGTTTTTCCAGGCCCAGGAAAGTATCCTTGAACTGGTTCATTCCGGCGTTGATGAAAAGCAAAGTCGGATCGTTCTCAGGAACCAGAGAGCTGCTCCTGACCCGCTTATGCCCGTGATCTTCAAAGTATTTCAAGAAGGTTTCACGGATTTCACTTGAAGTCTTCATGACCGTCTTTCTTGCCACTCGACCTGCTGAAAATAGGGCTCCAATTGCCCTCGAACCTGTTCGGGAGCATATCCGAGCCGAACACAATGATCATAGAGTTTCTTGAGCTGAGGGGCGACTCCGGGTGTGCCCGCCTTCCTCACCCATAACTGGACTGCTTCTCGTAGGCTGTCTACTTCTTCCTTTTCGTTGTTGACCTGCTCTAAAACGCCCGGGATTATTCTAGCATCGATGCCCAGCCTCTTTAAATCTTGAGTAATTCTTCGATCTCCCCAGAGTCCGCGCTGACGTCGGTCCATGGCGCGCTGAAGGGCACAAGCCTGATCATTAATCAGTCCCTGTTCTTCAAGCCGGTCCAAAACCTCTTCAGCGGCCTGGGAAGTGCCGCGGGTGAGAAGTTTTCGACGAAGCTCGAAACGAGTGTGATTTCTTCTGGCTAGCAGACCTAAAGCACGTGTATAGAGGTGGGTGGTTGCAGGTTCCAAGTTTCAGGTCTTATGAGTTCTGAACGCGTTCTTCCTTGTAGACCGGGGTCATCCAGGAATGTCGATCCTCTACCTTGCCCTCGATATAGTCGAAAAAGTCCCGTTGGATCTGGGTGGTGATGGGTCCTCGTTTCCCGTCACCGACCACGATGTGATCGACAGAACGAATCGGAGAAACTTCAGCGGCTGTTCCGGCAAGGAAGATCTCATCCGCCAAGTAAAGCATCTCTCGAGGCAAAGACTGCTCGAGGACCTCGTAGCCGCGCTCTTTGGCCAGGGTGATGACACTATCGCGGGTAATACCCGGAAGAATGGCATTGCCCAGAGAGGGTGTGTACAACTTTTCATTGTGGACCAGAAAGATATTCTCGCCACTGCCCTCGCTGATGAAGCCCTGTGTGTCCAGGGCCACGCCTTCGGCGAACCCACTCTTGACCGCCTCCATTTTGATCAGAATGCTGTTGATGTAGTTCCCGCCCACTTTGGCCATGCTGGGAAAGGTGTTGGGCGCGGCTCGATTCCAACTGGAGACACAGACATCGACGCCCTGCTCGACCGATTCTTCTCCGAGATAGCGTCCCCACTCCCACACCAGGATGAAGCATTCGGTGGGAGTTGAAAGGGGGTTGAGCCCCAGGCTTCCCGTGCCACACAAAATGAGGGGACGGATATAACAGTGTTCCAACTCGTTGACTCGAATGGTTTCCAGAATCGCTTCTTGAAAGTCCTGGGAAGAGAAGGGAATTTCTCTGCGATAGATCTTGCAGGAATCGAACAGTCGTTTGACGTGCTCCCCAAGACGGAACACTTCGGAGCCTCGAGAGGACTTATAGCAGCGGATGCCCTCGAACCACGAAGAGCCGTAATGCAGAGCATGGGAGCTGACGTGAACGTTCGCTTGATCCCAATCGACGAACTGTCCGTTATGCCAAATTGTTCGAGACTTGGGAGCTGTCGTCATGAAGAAAAGAATAGGAGGCTATGGGCTTCAAGTCAATTTTGAGAACTTGGAGTCGGGTCCTTCTTGGCGAAATAGCCCTTTTTGGCCCGGACCCTAAAACCTCTCTCCTTGGCATCTTTAACGACCACGTCAGTCCTGCGCCAAGTTCCGTCCCGAATCGGATTGCTGGAGACGTAGGACAGGCGATATTGGTTGCGCAGTTCATAGGCAATGGAGTGGAAGACATCATTAAGTTGGCTAATTTCTTCGGGGAAAAATGCTTCTCCTCCCGTGCTTTTGGGAATGTCCCGGATCCTTTGCTGAATTTTCTCCCTTGCCGACTTGAAAACGCCGAAGAAGCCACCGCCGCTCGAGAGATCCGAGTCGAGAAAAGCGACGATGTAAAGTTGAACATCGCTTTCCTCGACCTTCTCGATGAGTTCCTTGTGGGAATAGAAACTGTCCTTGTCCTCTCCGTCGGTAAAAACGATGACGGCTTTCTTCGGTTCGTTCCCTTTCAGAGCCTTGTCCACGGCCAGATAAATGGCATCGTACAGAGCCGTGCCACCTGAGATGATGACGTTATCCAGGGCATCGAAGATGTCTTCGACATCTCGGGTAAAGTCTTGTTCCAACCGGACTTCGTCTTTGAAGGCCACGAAAAACAGTTCATTTTCAGGATTGTTCTTGGAGAGAAAGAGCCGGGTGGCATCATTGACCAAATCGAATTTGTCTCGCATGCTTCCACTGGAATCGATGACGACCCCCAACGTTGAGGGGACGTCATCCCGGCCGAAATAGGTGACTTCCTGCTGAATCCTGTCTTCATAGATCGTGAAATCCTCTTTCTCGAGATTCTCGACCAGGATGCTGTCTTTGTCGTAGACCGATGCATAGAGAACGATTTGCTCGACCGCGGTGCGAAATTTCGCAGGAGTGCCCTGCTGCGCATAGCCCAGAGTCAAGCAAAAGGCTAAAAGAGAAACACTCAAGACAACTTGTTTTGAGGAGGTAAAATCAAGCATGGATCTGGGTGAAGGATCTTACTTCCGAGGGGCGAAATAACCCTCTTTGGCACGAACCTTCAACCTCGGCATACCCTCAGGAGGTTCCAGACTAACCTTGAGTTTACGCCATGAGCCGTCGTTTCTGCGGTCGGTGGGAGTGTAGCCCACCAGATATTGATTGCGCAGCTCGGAGTGGATCAGGTCACAGAAATAGTCCAGCTGTTTGAAATTGTTGGGGAAGAAAGCTCGACCACCTGTGAGACGGACGATCTCGGTAATAATGTTCCGCCCGTAACCCATATCACCCCGTTCGCCGATGACGTAGATTTGGGCATCGGATTCCTTGACGAAATCCTTGAGTTCGCTGAATGTGTATCGGCTGCTGTTGTCCTCACCGTCGGTAATGATGATTAGAGCTTTCTTTTCGCTGCGAGCGGAACGAATCTTTTCCAAACCAAGGTAGATAGCGTCATACAAAGCGGTCCGCCCCTTGGGATTCTTGAGGGTAATCTCGTTCTGGATGTTTTCACTCCGATTGGTGAAGTCTCGCACCAGTGAGGAGCGTTCATTGAAAGTAACCAGGAAATACTCGTCGGCTGGATCTCCCTGTTCCAAAAACCGAATCACGGAGTTGCGGGCACTCACGATATTGTCTCCCATGGACCCACTCATATCGAGGATGATTCCCACGCTGATCGGGGCTTTGTCACTGGAGAAATGGGTCAGAGTCTGTTCAAGCTTGTTTTCAAAAATCTTGAAATGCTCCCGTTCCAAACCGACCACGTAGCGATTGAGGGGATCCGTCACCGTCACTCGCAACACGACCGTGTCCACATTGATCCGGAAACGGGGTGCCTGGTCCTCGCTTTCACCTGCGAACAAACCGGTTGGAGAGATAACAATGCCAAGAAGACAGGGCAATAATAGCCTTCTCATAAGAGTAACCTTATTTCTATTGTAACGAATTATGTCTCGAAAGAAAAGGTGGCAACCTGTCGGATCCTCAACTTTCTCTCGAGGAGGACTCACTGTTAGGACTCGTGAATCTCAGAGAAATAGTCGGTCGTAACCAGCACCTCTCTGGCTTTGCTTCCGTCGGGTGGACCAATCAATCCCTCATGCTGCATCATGTCCAGAAGCCGCGCTGCTCGCCCGTATCCGATTCGCAGTCGTCGCTGGAGCAGGGAAGTGGAAGCCCTTCCGGTCTCGACCACAAATCGTGCCGCCTCCTGGTAAAACTCATCCTGCAGATCCTCGATCTTGACGATGGTGCTCTCTACCTTATTCTTCTCGATCAGCACTTCCTCTTGATACTCAGGCTGGGCCTGACTTTTGAGGAAGTCCGTAATCTTCCGGATCTCCTTTTCGCTGATGTAGCCGCCGTGGAGGCGGATCAAACGAGAGGTTCCAGGAGGCAGGA
>Ga0209988_10000496_pt1 | contig 24473 bp, 18 predicted proteins | sample N075metaG_FD_183115 | JGI IMG/M metagenome (GOLD analysis project Ga0209988, IMG submission 183115) | Deep subsurface microbial communities from Kermadec Trench to uncover new lineages of life (NeLLi) - N075 metaG (SPAdes) (version 2) | ecosystem: Environmental > Aquatic > Marine > Ocean trench... | reverse complement strand
AGGATGAAGCCTAACGTGAACAGGTCGCCGAATACCGCGACGACGCCTGAGCTGAAGAGCTCGTTCAGCGTCTCGACGTCGCTCGTGATGCGGGTCATGAGGCGGCCCACCGGATTCTTGTCGTAGAAGCGCAGGTCGAGCCGCTGGAGTCTACCGAAGATTTCCGTTCGTAGGTCGTACATGACCCGCTGGCCCAGCCAGGTCGTGACGACGGTCTGGGCATAGAGCAGGACGAAACCGACGACGACCGTCCCCAGGTACGCGGCAGCGAGCGTAGCCAGCAAGGATGTGTCACCGTTCGGGATCACGTCGTCCAAGGCGATCTGGGTCAACCAGGGTCCGACGACCTGGAGAAGCGACGAGGCCACGAGGATGACGATCGCCAGAGCGACGTACCGCTTATACGGCCGGAGGTACTTGAGAAGCCGCCTCATCAGGCGGGCATCGTATCCCTTCCCCAGTGCCTCTTCTTCCTGGAAGCCGTCCTGCGGTGGAGGCACTACACGCGCTCGTTCAGTGGGTGGATGACAAAGGTGACCGGCCACGCTGATCTTGTGAAGGGCCACTCCGATAGGCCGTTGCGCGGCTCCCGGATTATTGTGCTATTCCGTTCATGGACGATTGGATTCGAATTCGAGGCGCCCGCCAGCACAACCTCAAGAATCTGGACATCGACCTGCCCAGGCGGGCCCTCACGGTGATCACCGGGCCCTCGGGCTCCGGTAAGTCTTCGCTGGCCCTGGACACGCTGTTCGCCGAGGGGCAGCGCCGCTACGTCGAGTCGCTCTCCACCTACGCGAAGCAGTTTCTCGAACGGATGGAGAAGCCCGACGTCGACTCGATCGAGGGGATCTCGCCCGCCGTGGCCATCGAGCAGAAGAATCCCACCAAGTCCAGTCGCTCCACGGTAGGAACGGCCACGGAGGTCTACGACTACCTCCGGCTGCTTTGGGCGCGGGTGGGCCGTACGTACTGCCCGGAGTGCGGGGACGAGGTGCGCCCCGACTCCGTGACGAGCGCCGCCTCTTGCGTGCTCGCTTTGCCCGAGGGCACACGGATCCAGGTGACCTTCCCCTTGAAACTTTCCGGCCGGGTGAAACACGCGCTCGTGGTCGAGAACCTTCGGGCGCTGGGGTTCGTCCGGATCCTCGCGGGCGGAGTGCTGGTGGATCTGGGCGAGGATGGCGCCGAGACTGTGGAGCACGTTGGCTTCGACCTCACGGAGGCGCCGGAGGTATTAGTCGTCGTGGATCGTCTGAAGGTCTCTTCTGAGGACCGCGATCGCTTGGCCGACTCGCTGAGCACGTGCTTCGTCGAAGGGGAGGGTGAGGCCATCGTGCTCATCCACGGTGGGGCTGGTGGGGGGGAGGTCGCCGAACGCCTGGCGTTCACCGAGCACTTCCGCTGCCCGAAGCACCCGGAGATCGAGTTCTTCGAGCCGACGCCCAAGCTGTTTTCCTTCAACAATCCGTACGGATCCTGCCCGCTGTGTACCGGCTTTGGTGCCACTTTGGACTACGACGTCGATCTCATCGTACCCAATCCCGCGCGCTCAATCGACGACGGGGCGGTCGATCCCTGGTCGAAGCCTCGATATCACCGCGAGCGGGCCAAGCTGCGCTCCTTTACCATGGACCAGGGCGCATCGTTGTACAGTCCCTGGGCCGAGCTTCCCGAGGATTTCCGGGAAGCGGTCCTCTACGGAGCCAAGGGGCTCAAGGGGGTGATCCCCTTCCTGGTGGCGCGGGAGCGCAAGCGCTACAAGCATTACATCCGTGTGTTTCTTCGCCAATACCAGAGCCCCCAGGTATGCCGCGCCTGCGGCGGAGCACGGATCCAGCCGGGGGCGCTCAACATCAAGATCGGCGCTTCCTCGATCGCCGATGTCAGCAGGCTCCCGCTCGAGGACGTCCAGGGTTGGGTCGCCGGCCTCGAGTTGAGTGAGATGGAGACGCAGATCGCGGAGACGATCCTTCGGGAGTTACACGCCCGCCTGGCTTTCCTTGTCGACGTGGGCCTCGGGTACATCTCTCTGGACCGGCAGATGCGGACCCTCTCCGGGGGCGAGGCCCAGCGTATCAACCTCGCGAACTCGCTGGGCTCTCGGTTGGTGGATACGCTGTACGTCCTCGATGAGCCGACGGTGGGGCTGCACCCGAAAGACACGGCGGCCCTCATGACGCTTCTGGGGCAGCTGCGCGACGCGGGGAACTCCGTGGTGGTGGTCGAGCATGATCCCCTCGTCATCCGCGAAGCCGACCACGTTCTCGAGTTGGGCCCCGCCTCTGGTGACGAGGGTGGGAGTATCGTCTTTCAGGGTTCACCCGAGGAACTTGCCGAGGCCGACAGTGCCACGGGTCGGTACATCTCGGGGCGTTCCGAGATTCCGGTTCCCGCTGAACGAAGGCGGGTGGATGGAGACAGGCTGACCCTCACCGGCGGGCGACTCCACAACCTCGAGGGTGTTGATGTCGAAATTCCGCTCGTAGCGATGACGGTCGTGACCGGAGTGTCGGGGTCCGGTAAGTCGACGCTCGTTCACGACCTCCTGTACCATGCCCTGGAGCGGGAGTTGAAGGGTGGTGAGACGAGTGCCAAGGAGCACCTCGGAGAGGTGACTGGCGAAATCACGTCCCTGGAAGGGGCCACCATGCTCGACGAGGTCGTCCTGGTCGACCAATCGCCGATCGGGCGCACACCGCGATCCAACCCGGTGACTTACATCAAGGCGTGGGATGAAGTCCGGAAGTTGTTCGCAGCTCAGCCGCTCGCCCGGAAGCGGAGGTATACCGCCGGGGCCTTCTCGTTCAACGTAAAGGGTGGACGGTGCGAGGCGTGTAAGGGGGCCGGGAACGTCGAGATCGAGATGATCTTCATGGCCGATGTCTACGTTCAGTGTGATGCCTGCCGGGGCACCCGCTACCGCTCGGAGATGCTGGAGGTGCGGTTCAAGGGGCGGAACGTGGCGGAAGTTCTCGACCTCACAGTCGACGAGGCGATCCGCTTTTTCATCCGTCAGGACCGGCTGGGGCGGATCCTCTGGCAGCTCCAACAGGTCGGTCTCGGTTACCTCAAGCTCGGACAGCCGGCTCCGACCCTGTCCGGCGGTGAGGCCCAACGGCTCAAGATTGCACGGGAGTTGGCGCGTGTCTCCGGAAAGAAGGGGCGTAAGCTCTACATTTTGGACGAACCCACAACCGGCCTCTCGGGCGAGGACATAAGGAAACTTCTTCACGTGTTGAACCGCCTGGTGGATGCCGGAAACTCCGTGCTCGTGATCGAGCACAACCTGGAAGTGGTCAAAGCGGCCGATTGGGTGATCGACATGGGGCCGGGTGCAGGCGCCCAGGGCGGACAGGTGGTGGCGATGGGGCGCCCCGAGGCGCTGGTCTCTGTTCCCGAGAGTGTGACGGGGCGATATCTCGCCGATGTGCTGGGCGGGGTCGCCGGGGGCGTCGCCGGCGTCATGGCAGGGGGCCGAGCGATGGGCGGGGGGGCGGCAGGGGGCCGGGTGGTAGGCGGCGGGGCGGCAGGTGGGGCCGGGGGCTGAAAATGCCCGCGGCGATTTCGGTCCTTCTTCCGGTGCGCGACGCCGCGCCATACTTGCCGGAGTGTATCACTTCGCTTCGTGCCCAGACGTTCCAGGACTTCGAGGTGCTCGCCGTGGACGATGGCTCGACGGACGGGAGCCCGCAGCTCCTTTCGGCGTGGGCTCGAGAAGATTCGCGGGTCAGCTTGGTCCGCCAGCCGCCCCTGGGCATCGTACACGCGCTCGAGGCGGGCCGGGCTCGTGCGCAAGGCCGTTATCTGGCGCGCATGGACGCGGATGATATCGCCGAGCCCACCCGTTTCGCCGAACAACTCGCGCTTCTCGAGGGGCGGCCGGACCTGGCCGGGTGCGGGGCCGGTGTCCGGTATTTCCCCAGGGCCGAGGTGCGGGGAGGGGGGCGACGTTACGAGGACTGGGTCAACACTATTCGCACCCCGGAGGACGTGGAACGGAACCTGTTCATCGAATGCCCGCTGGCGCACCCCACCTTTTTCCTGCGGACAGGTGTCGTGGCGGAGGTGGGCGGATACGTCGATCGGGGGTGGCCGGAGGACTACGATCTGCTGCTCCGGCTGTGGCGGTCTGGCGCTCGGCTGGCGGCGGTCGATCGGGTGCTGCTCCAGTGGCGGATCCGGCTCGACCGGACTTCCGTGCGGCATGAGGCATACACATCAAAGGCCTTTCGGCGCTGCAAGGTCCACTACCTGCTCGACACGCTGGCGCGGGATCGAGACGGATTGGTGGTTTGGGGAGCCGGGCCGATCGGAAAGGCGTTCGCGCGGGAAGTTCAGGAGCAAGGCGGGACCGTCCGGGCCTTCGTCGACTTGAATCCGCGGAAGATCGGTCAGTGTATTCACGGGGCCCCCGTCATTCCTCCCTCCGAGATCGATCGATACCGGGATGGCTTCGCGGTGGCGGCGGTCGGCCAGGAGGGGGCCCGGCGGCAGATCCGGGCCGAACTCGAGTCGGCGGGTTGGAAGGAGCTCACCGACTTCGTTGCTGTGGCCTAGGATTCCCCCGGGGCTTAACGAATGGATCCGAATCGGGCTCTTACTGATTGGGAGGGTCCCAGGGCTCGGGCGACTCCATTCGGGTGGCCTTGAAGGAGGGTGGGGGCAGAGCGATGTTGAGAGCATGGTGGGCCTCTTTGGCACATTGGATTGATCGGCTGAAGACCATGGGTGAGCAACCTTCCAAGCTGGCGGGCTTCTTGGCGGAGCTGCGTCGTCGCCATGTCTTCCGCGTGGCCGTGGGCTACGCCGCTGTCGCCTTCGTGGTGCTGCAGCTCAGTGAGATCGTCCTGCCCGCCTTCTCCGCCGAATGGGCTCTCCAGCTCGTGGTGGTGTTCGTGGTTCTGGGGTTCCCTGTCGTCATGGTGCTCGCTTGGGTTTTCGATATCACGACCGCCGGAATCCGTGTGACAGCCGCCCCTGAGCACGATGCCAACGATTCCGTCGACTCGCCCTCGACTGGTGTTCTTCCACGGCTGGCACTGATGGCCGTGACGTTGCTCGCGGTGGGCGGTGTGGGCTCGTGGTGGATCCTGAACACCGTCCAGGGCACCGACGCGGTGACCACTACTCTGGGGCCGTCGGTCTTTCCCGCGGTCTACGACCCGGACGAAACGATCCGTTCTCTCGCCGTCCTACCGCTACAGAACTTTTCGGAGAACGCCGACCAGGACTACTTCGCTGCGGGCATGCACGAGGCGTTGATCGAGCGCCTGAGCCAGCTTCCGGAAATTCGGGTTGTGTCCCGGACCACCGTGGCGCGGTACGCGGCCACCGACAAGACAATCCCGGAAATCGCCCAGGAGCTCGGCGTCGAAGCAGTAGTCGAGGGCTCGGTGTTTCGTGCGGGCGACGAGGTCCGGATCACGGTGCAGTTGATCCATGGAGCGAGTGACACCCACATCTGGGCACGGAGCTACGAACGGAGCTTTTCCGATATCCTGGCCCTCCAGAGTGAGGTGGCCAGCGCCATCGCGGAGGAGATCAAAGGAGAGCTGTCCAGGGATGGGGGCACCCCCATGCTCTCCTCTGCCCCGGGAAGTGAAGTGCCCGCTGCCAATGAGGCGTTCATGAGGGCCCGTTTCGTCCAATTCGACGAGACACTGGAGGGACTTCTGGCCGCCCTCGATCATTACAGCGAGGCGGTAGAGGCGGATCCGACGTTTGCGGCTGCGTATGCTGGCCTGGCCGGCACCGAGTTGATGCTCGGTATGTCTCAGGATTCGGGTGGCGATCTGATCGAATTCCTTGGGCGGGCGCGGGTGTTGGCACTGAAGGCGTTCGAGATGGATCCGGAGCTACCCGAAGCCCACGACATTCTGGCACTCATCGATGACCAACTCGGCGTCATCTCGGTGGATCCGAACCGCGTGGCGAGATCCAGCGAATTCAGGCGCGACTCCACCCGGATCTTCGAGAGCTATACGCAGGTGGGCCGGCAACTCCGCGCGGCGGTGGCCGGTTGGGCGACCGGGAGTGAGCGTAGGGCCTTGATGGGCCCGGCCCGCTTGGTCTCGGCGGCGCAGCAGCTCAAGGCGGCAGGGCGTACTGAAGAGGCGGTCGAAATCCTCACGGAGGTCTGCGAGCGAGCGCCGGAGCACGAGGAGGCGTGGGACGCATTAGGGTTACTTTATGCGTCCACCGGCCAATACGAGAAGCTTCTCGACATGAGAAGGATGTGGGTGGACCACGGCGAAGGTGATGTCGAATCGGTCGACCGGCTCGAAGAGCAGCTTCGCACCGACGGCGCCGAGGGATATTGGGCGTGGCGGTTGGAGGCACTACAGGAGCGGGCATCTGAGGGGGAGAGTGTGTCTCCGGTGTACTTGGCTGCGGCGCAGGCTGCGCTCGGGGACACCGAAGGGGCGTTGACCTCTTTGAGGGACGCGGTTCGCATCAGGGACCGACGCTTGACGTCCTTGAGAACGGACCCGGTCTGGGATGTTATGCGGTCCGATCCGCGCTTTGTTTCCCTCCTGAGAGGAATCAGGAACCAGCGCCCGGGCAGGGGCGCCAGGGGCGGGCGTCCCCCGAACGAGCGGTCACCCTGAGGAGGCGGCCCCGCCGTACCTCATCAGCCGCATTTAAGGAATTGTACAAGGGTTTCTTTTTCGTTAGTTTTCAACGACTTAGCCCCCTCTGCACATCCCTTCGAGGAGTCGATTTGAGGCGTATCCTCGAAGTCAGAACGATCGGTTCATCTTGCTCAGAGAGTGAACGAACCACCTGCACCTTCCGTGCCTCTGCCACCCACCTGATCGAAGTATCCGCCGGGTCGAGTCCCGACCGGCCGAACGATTTTCCCGACGCTCTTTTCAAGGCTGATTGATGGCAGATGACGAGCTCCGTTTGGGCGGAGAGAAGGTCCTAGAACGTCTTCTCGAAGACGAGATGCGCGAATCGTTCATCGACTACTCGATGAGCGTCATCGTGCAGAGAGCGTTGCCCGACGTGCGCGATGGCCTGAAGCCGGTTCACAGGCGCATCCTGTACGCAATGGGCGAGCTCGGGCTGAGCCCGGGGCGGGGTTACAAGAAGTCGGCCACGGTGGTCGGTGACGTGCTGGGCAAGTACCACCCCCATGGTGATGCCTCCGTGTACGACTCCATGGTGCGGATGGTCCAGGAGTTCTCCTTGCGTTACCCCCTCGTCGACGGGCAAGGGAATTTCGGGTCCATCGATGGCGACTCGGCGGCGGCATACCGGTACACCGAGGCCCGCCTGACCGCCGTTGCGATGGAGCTTCTGGAAGACATCGACAAGGAGACGGTCGCCTTCACGCCCAACTTCGATGGACGCTTGGAGGAGCCGACGGTCCTTCCTGCGAAGGTGCCGAACCTGCTGATCAACGGCAGTTCGGGGATCGCCGTGGGAATGGCGACCAACATTCCACCGCATAATCTCCGGGAGATTGTCGCGGCGGCGACGGCCCTGATTTCCGACCCCGAACTTCCGCAGGAGCGTCTCGAGCAACTGGTGACGGGCCCCGACTTTCCGACGGGAGGGTTCATCTGTGGCCGGTCGGGCATCGAAGATGCCTTCCGGACCGGCCGCGGCCGGATCGTAATGCGGGCGCGCGCCACGATCGAGCAGATGGATGAGAACTCCGAGCGTATCGTCGTTACGGAGATCCCGTTCATGGTCAACAAGTCCCGCCTGATCGAGCAGATCGCCCAACTGGTGCGGGACAAAAAAATCACCGAAGTCCGTGACATGCGGGACGAATCCGACCGGGATGGGCTCCGCATCGTAATCGAGCTCAAGAGGGACGCCATTCCGCAGATCGTCTTGAACCGGCTGTACAAGCATACCCAGATGCAGTCGACCTTCGGCACGATCATGCTGGCGTTGGTGGACGGGGAGCCTCGGGTTCTTACGCTCCGGCAGATGATCCAGCACTTCATCGACCATCGTCACGTGGTGGTCGTACGCCGGACGACCTTCGATCTGAGGAAGGCCGACGAGCGGGCGCACATCCTCGAGGGCCTCAAGATCGCCGTCGACAATATCGATGAGGTGATCAAGATGATCCGGGGCTCGCGGGACGCCGAGATCGCGTCGGAGCGTCTGCGGGAGTCCTTCGAGCTATCGGAGCGGCAAGCCAAGGCGATCCTCGACATGCGGTTGGCTCGGCTCACCGGGCTGGAAATGGAGAAACTCGACGACGAGCTCACCGCTTTGCGTACCACCATCGAGGACCTCAAGGGGATTCTGGATAGCCGCGATCGCAGGATGGAGATCCTCTCCGAGGAGCTCGACGCGATCAGCAAGAAGTACGGGGACGACCGGCGGAGCGAGATCATCGGGGACGCCTCTTCGTTGAACGTCGAGGACCTGATCGCGGACGAGGAGATGGTCATCACGGTCTCTCGCGAGGGATACGTGAAACGGACCGAGGTCGACACCTACCGCGCCCAGAGACGTGGAGGACGTGGGCTCCAGGGTATGGGTACGAAGGAGGAGGACTGGGTGGAGCACCTGTTCGTGGCGTCCGCCCACGAATACCTGATGATCTTCACGCGGTCGGGTCAGTGCCATTGGTTGAAGGTATGGCAGATCCCGCCGGCCGGGCGGCACTCCCGTGGCAAACCGATCGTGAACCTCCTGAACATCGATCCGGCCGACGAGATCGCTTCGGTGGTTGCGGTCCGGGAGTTCTCGGACGACCGGTACCTCCTCTTTTGTACCAGGGGCGGCAAGATCAAGAAAACGGCGCTGTCCGCCTACGGGAATGTGCGATCGGTGGGCCTGATAGGGATCAACATTCGTGAGGGGGACGAACTCATCGATGTCCAGGTGACCGGTGGAGACAACGACGTGATCCTCGCGACAAGGAACGGCTTAGCGATCCGCTTTCGCGAGTCGGACGCTCGTGTGATGGGTCGGGTCGCGGAGGGGGTTCGGGGCATCCGCCTGGGTGAGGGCGATCGTGTGGTCGGCATGGTGGTGGTAGCGCGCGACGAGGCCACGTTGCTCGTGGTGTCCGAGTCGGGCATGGGGAAACGCTCCGAGATCGACGCCTACCGGCTCCAGAAACGCGGCGGGAAGGGCGTGATCAACCTGAAGACCACGGAGAGGACGGGGAAGGTCGTCGCGATCAAGTCGGTGGTGCCCGGGGACGAACTGATGGTGATCACACGGAACGGCGTCATCAATCGTCAGCGGATCGACGAGATCCGGGTGATCGGGCGAGCGACGCAGGGCGTTCGCCTCGTGAACCTCGACAAGAACGACAGCGTCGTGGACGTGGCTCGCGTGATTCCAGAAGATCCGGCGGACGCGTCGTCAGAGCCCGACGGACCCGAGGACGGTGAGGCACCGGGTGCCGTGGGAGCGGATGCCGTGGGAGCGGATGCCGGGGGAGCAGACGCCGAGGCATCGGACGCCGGGGGAGCGGACGCCGAGGCATCGGACGCCGTAGGACCGCACGGCGACGTAGAAGACGCCGGGGAGGAGGATGCCGGGGAGGATGCCGAGGCGCCCTTGGACTCGGGTACAGGAGATGCGGTCGGAATGGACTCCGACACGGAAGGTGAGTGAGCTTCGGCCCAGCCTTCTAGTCGAGCTGGACGTTATCCGGGAAGCCCAGGAGAGGCTCCGCCCGGTCGTCGTACGTACACCGCTCTATCGTGCAGACGTTTTGAATGGTGAGTTGGGTTCTGACATCCGGCTCAAGCTCGAATCACTTCAGCGGGCGGGTTCTTTCAAGTTTCGGGGGGCGTACAACTTCGTTGCGCAACTCCCCGATGACGTCCGCTCGAGGGGCGTCATCACCTACTCGTCCGGAAACCATGCACAGGCCGTTGCGTTGGCCGCTCAACTCCATGGAGTCCGGGCGGTCGTGGTGATGCCGATCACCGTGCCGCACATCAAGCGGGAGGGGGCGGAGCGGTTGGGAGCCGAAGTCGTGTTGGAGGGGACGACCTCCCTCGAACGAGGGGCAAAAGCAGAGTCGATCGCCGAGGACCAGGGACTGGTGATGGTCCCGCCCTTTGATGATCCGACGATCATCGCGGGTCAGGGCACGGTGGGGCTCGAAATCGCCGAGGATTGGGATGCATTCGATTCTGTATTGGTGCCCATCGGAGGTGGAGGGCTGTGCAGCGGAACCGCGGCAGCCCTACGCCGGCTACGGCCCGACGTCCACATTCTTGGAGTGGAGCCGACCGGCGGTGCGTCCATGAAGGCGGCGCTCGAATCAGGCGGGCCGGTCACGCTCGATCGAAGCGAGTCCGTCGCGGATGGCCTTCTGCCGGTGAGGACCGGGAACCTGACGTTCATACATGTGCGTGAGTTGGTGGATGATGTCGTGCTCGTGGATGACGACGCGATCCGGGACGCGGCTTCACTCCTGTTCAAACAGGAGAGGTTGGTGGTCGAGTTCTCCGGAGCCGCTACCGTAGCCGCACTGCGGTCCGGCCGTGTTGAGACGGAGGGACGACGCGTGGTCGCGGTCGTGAGCGGGGGGAACGTGGATCCAGCTGTCCTCATGGATCTTTGATCGATGCACACACTTATTCTCTTCGACATCGATGGCACGCTGGTGCGGGGTACGGCTGCGAAGGTCGCTTTCGAAACGGCGATGTTGAAGACGTACGGTACCGCCGGACCGGTCGATTCTTACGATTTCTCGGGCAAGACCGATCCGCAGATCGCCCGGGAGCTTCTTTCGGCCGCCGGGCTGGAGGACGCAGTTGTCGAGGCTGGGCTCGCCGGGCTTTGGGACCGATACATCGGAGAGCTCGAGTCTCGCATCATCGAAAATCCGATGAAGCTGCTACCTGGCGTCGCGGACCTCATCGCAGCTCTCGATGCCGAACCCGACGTAGCGTTGGGACTGGTCACCGGCAACATCATTCGAGGGGCCCGGGTGAAGCTTGGATCTGTAGGGCTCGCCGAGTGCTTCGAGGTGGGCGGATACGGCTCCGACCACGAAGTTCGTGAATATCTGCCGGCCATCGCGCTCGAGAGGGCGTTCGAGGCTTGGGGCGTACGTTTTCCCCCGGAATCGGCCGTCATCGTGGGTGACACCCCCCGCGACGTGGCGTGCGGAAAGCACGAAGGAACCAGAACGGTCGCGGTGGCGACCGGCCGAATCCCTCGAGAGAAGCTGGAGGCGACCGGAGCCGACGCGGTCTTCGACGATTTTTCCGATGTCGGGTCGGTGATCGAAGTGCTCCTGCCGTGACTCGGGAGCGGTCACGAACTCCTTCAACAGCCTTCTAGGGTGCGCTCATACGTCCCCGTCGGCCGGCTCCGCGATTGCAGCGAGCTGGTTTGGGGAGCATCTTACTGGAACAGGGGCCAGGCCATGGCCGTACATCGAGCAATGGAGTGAATGGTGGCTGAAAAGAAAGGCGGAGATCTCAAGGCGTTCTATTGGGTTTTGGGGGCGACGGCCGTGATTGCCGCCGGATCTCTCGGATGGTCGGCGCTTGGGGGCGGCCTGAGTTCTGCTGCGACGGAGCCGATCGCGAGCATCGTGATGGGGGACATGGAGGACCTCGAGGCGCTGGTCGAGATGGCCACGGGTGTCGAGCGGGGGGATCCCAACGCGCCGATCACGATCCTGGAGTTCGGGGACTTTCAGTGTCCGGCTTGCCAACAGTTCGCCACGCTCGTCAAGCCCCAGATCGATCTGGCGTACGTCGACGAGGGAATCGCCCGATTCGTATTCCACGACTACCCGGTGGTGTCCGCCCACGCACATGCGTTTCTCGCGGCTCGGGGAGCACGTTGCGCGCTTGATCAGGGCGAGCAGTATTTCTGGCCCTTCCACGATCAACTCTTCGCGCACCAGTCGACGTGGTCCGTGAGCCAGGGTCCACCCATGAACGCCTTCGAGAGTTATGCTGCCACGATCGGCCTCGACGTGAACGACTTTGCCGGCTGTCTCGACAGTGACCGTCACGCCGACGTCGTCAGTGCCAACATGCGCTTGGGCATGGAGTTGGGCGTGAGCGGCACCCCAACGATCTTCGTGAGCGAGGGCGGTGGCAGGAGTATTCGGGTGACTCGTTGGAGTGAATTCGCGTCCTACCAAACCGTGATCGAGCGCATGCTGGAGGGGGACGCTGGAGACGGGAATTGAGCGAGAAGCTTGCCACGGTCCGGCTGCTGTTCGTAGATGGCGGATCGTTTCACCACGAGGAGGTCCAGATACCGGCTGGGGCGATGGCGGGTTATGAGCGGTTGATCGACTGTCTCATGGAAGATCCTGCGGTGCTCAAGCGGCTTCACGTAGACGTCTCACGCGTCTGTTCGGCCGAGCTGGCCTCAGAACCCTAAAGGGTCAGCTCACGGGCGCGGGCGAGGGTCCATTTCTTGACGACCTCCGGGGGCCAGAGCCCGGCTGCTGCCTGCGCGGACAACGTCCTGATCTCTTCCCGGGCGCGCTGAGCGGTATCCGGATCGATCCATCCTTTCACCTCCGCTTCTTCCAGTTCGTCTTCGTCGAGCGTCAGAAGGTCCCCGGTCGGATCGATCCAGAGATCGAGGAACAGATCGGTAGTCCGCCAGACCCCGCCCTCTTCGAAGACGCACGGGGTCAGAATGTTCGCGTAGGTGCCCGTGAATGATCCGTCGGCTCGATGGAAGATTCCGATATCGTGCCAAGCGCCGGGGAAGGTGAACCAGATCACCTCGGAGCCGGTCTCCAGTACGACCGCCCCTGCGATCCGCTTCGGTGATTCGAAGTTCAGGTCGTGGGCGTAAGTGACCTTTACGCCCTCTTCTTCGTAGATCAGATACTGCGTGTAGACCCGTTCCCGATCGGGCGGTCTGAGGTAGTGAATGTGGACGAGCGGTGGACGCTCTTTTTTCACTCGTCCGTCACTCGCTGATGGCCTCCACGAAAATCTCCATTGTGCCCCCGCACACGGCCGGGCTCAGGGACAGCAGATCCTCGGTCAGGTCGACCCGGACCAACTGGGGCTCTCCGGTCTTGATCACCTCGAGCGCAGCCTCGATCACCTCACCCTCACCGCACCCGCCACCCACTGTGCCCACCAACTCCTCTCCGGGGTCGACGAGCATTTTGGCGCCCACGCCCCTCGGTACGGAACCCTTGGTGGATACGATCGTCGCCAGAGCTATGGTGCGGCCCTCGCGGACCTTTCCGGCGATCGCTCGATAGAGGTCGTAGTCGTTATGGCTATTCAATCAGAGCTCGCTTCCTTTGAAGAATCGTTCCAAAATACGCTCCTGTTCCGCAAGGGGGGCGCCGGTGCCGCCTCTCCACAGCAGGATGATCTCCGCCGCAACCGCAACGGCGATTTCAACGGGTGTCTCGGCCCCGATGTCCAGTCCCACCGGGGCGCGTACCCGGGAGAGCCGATCCCTGGGCATTCCTTCGCCCTGGAGCTGTGAGAAGGCCGCTCGTATGCGCCGCCGGCTTCCGATCATGCCCACGTAAGGTGGCTCCACCTCGGTTTTCAGCAAGTGGCGTAGGCACTCGAAGTCGTACTTGTGGCCTCGGGTCACGAGCACGACGTAACTCGTCGAGTGAATGGGGATGTCCGCGAATGGATCCCTGAAATCGACCCGAACGACGCGGTCGGCCTCGGGGAAGCGCTCCCGGGTGGCGAAGTCGGGCCGATCGTCCACGACGATGACACGAAAGCCCATCACCGCGCCCATGGAGCAAAGGGGCTGTGCGATGTGACCCGCACCGACGATCACCAGGTCAGGATGGGGGTGATGCGCCTCCACATACACCTGGATCGCCGCTCCGGAAGCCGATTCCAGCTTGTGGACGCCCTGCTTCGAGGTTCTGCGTCCTTCGAGCCTTTGTGTGCCGAGCGCCAACGCCCCGTCGTCGAGGTCGGCATCGCCGAACGAACCCACGAGGCGTTTGGCCCCGCCCTTTGCCTGACGGACGACCACCCGCTTACCCACGAGATCCGGAGGGCCGGAAACGGCAACGATGACCGCAATCGGATGGTGGGCCTGCTCGGCATCGAGCACCTCTGCCGTCGCCTCCACTGCTGTGAGCGGCTTGTTTCCAGGGTCCGTCATCGGCCTTGGAGGTGAAGGCGGTATTCGTCGGGGCAGTGACGGCGGTACGCCGTCATATCGTCGATGTCGATGACGGTACCTTCATCGTCGACCGGGACCGACGCGGTGTCGTCGAGGTGCTCATGCACCACGGTGCGGGCTCCCTCCGGGAGCGCGTCATTCAGGAGCTCATCAAACAGCACTCTACGGAAGAGGACAGGATGACCGCGCTTGCCGTTGAAGGTGGGCACGACCAGCGACGCCTGGCTGTGCTGAAACACGTCGATCAGATTTCGCACGGTGTCTTCGTGAATCAAGGGATGATCAACGGGGCAGAAGGAAACTCCTTCGACGGAATCATCGAGGACCCGGAGTGAGGCGCGCAACGACCCGATCGGGCCTTCGTCCGGCGATGGGTTCAGCACAACCCCCGCGCCCGCCTCTACCGCGTTGGCGGCTACGGGCCCGTCCAGCGTGGGGAGTGCGACGAGCACCCGCTTGCAGCCACCGGCTCGGTGCGCGTGAATCACCCGTTCTAGGAACGTTCGCCCTCCGGCGTCGAGCAGCGCCTTGGGGGTGCCCATCCGGGTGGAACGGCCGGAGCAGGGAATCACTCCCCAGACCTCAGCTTGGGAACGACTCATAAAACCCATGGTTTTCCCGAGCGAGACGGCGAATAAGATCGGCAGCGGCAAAACGGGCGCCGTACCGCTCCTCGAATTCGTTCAGGCGGCTCAAGATGGTCCGGATGTGAATCGTGTCCGCGAACCGAAGCAGGCCGCCACGGAACGGCGGAAAGCCGGTCCCCATGAGCATCGCGAGGTCCACGTCACTGGCTCGTTGGACAATACCCTCTTCCAGAGCCCGAGCGGCCTCGTTCAACATGGCCAGCACAAGGCGGCCACGGATCTCGCGCTCTTCGAGAGTCACACGAACGGCCGGCACCGTTCGGGAGAGAACGGCGTAAATCTCTGGGTCGGGCCCCTTCTCCTTGCCTGATTCGTACCGGTAGAAGCCGAGCCCTCCCTTCTTCCCCAAACGCCCACTTTCGGCAATCGCCACGAGGGGCGGGGAGGGAGACAGCCGGTCGCCGAGGGCCTTATGCAGCGACTGCCCGGCGTGCCGACTGATGTCGATGCCGACCTCGTCCATGAGTCGGAGCGGGCCCATCGGCATTCCGAACTTCTTTGCGGCGCCGTCGACGGCCTCGACACTGGCCCCGTCCGCAAGAAGAAAGCCCGCCTCGTTCATATAAGGGCCCAGAATGCGATTCACCAGGAAGCCGGGTCCGTCGTTGGTCACCACCGGTACTTTGCCGAGTGTGAGGGCGAGCTTGTATGTCGTGGCTACCGCATGGTCACTGCTCCGGGCTCCGCGCACGACTTCAATCAGGGGCATTCGGTGGACTGGGTTGAAGAAGTGCATGCCGACGAAATTCTCCGGACGTGCCAGGCCAGACGCCATTTCGTTCACGGACAAGGAAGATGTGTTCGTGGCCAGAATACACTCCCTCCGAACGGCGTCCTCTGTCTCTCTCAGTACGATCCGCTTGATGTCCATCTTTTCCACGACCGCTTCGACGACCAGGTCCTGCCGTAGAAATCCCTCGTATCCGAGGCCACCGGAGATGAGCGTCATCCGCTGATCCGCCTCACGGCGCCGAAGTTTTCTCCGCTTCACCAGGCCGGCGAAGAGCTTCCGAGCGTGCTGAAGGCCGCTCGAGACAGCATCATGACGAATGTCCTTCATGCGGACGTGGACACCCCGATAGGCGGCGAGTTGCGCGATTCCACCTCCCATCACGCCGGCCCCCAACACCGCAAGGTACTCTACGCGCCCGGGCTCGACGGTCTTGTCATCAACTCCGGTCCCCTTGCGTGCCTCCTCTCGGAGGTGGAAGACGTGGATCAGATTCTTGCAGACGGATGACGTGACGAGCTCTCCGGCGGCCTTCGCTTCGATCTCGAGAGCCTTGGCGAGGGGCTTGTTGGCGCTCCGGGCCACAACTTCGAGGATCTTCAGAGGCGCCGGGTAGTGGCCGCCCGTCTGTGCCATGACCCTCTTCTTCGCGATGGACAGGACCACCCGGCGGCCCGGGAGTGTGTCGTTCATGACACGCTTCAAGAGAGAACGCCGTGCACCATGTTTCCTGGTCGAGTTCGCGGCCGCCGCAGCCGCGAAGGCGGCAACCTTTTCTCGGAAGAGGTCCGCCGGCACGACCTCGTCTACAAGTCCCATGCGCCGCGCCGTCGAAGACGACACCTGCCGCCCGCTGAGCATCAAGTCCAAGGACGCCTGGACCCCGATCAGTCGGGGGAGCCGGGTCGTTCCTCCCCATGCCGGTAGGATCCCGAGAAGAACCTCGGGCAAACCCATCTTGGTGGTGGGTGAATCGGAGGCCACGCGAAAACTGCAGGCAAGCGACATTTCCACGCCGCCGCCAAGGCAGATTCCATGTATGGCCGCGACGGTCGGGACATCGAGTGAGTTCAGGGAGCTGAAGATTCGCTGTCCGAAACGCGCTCCCTCCGCTCCCTCCACCGGATCATCGACGGCTTCGATTGCGGTGACGTCCGCCCCTGCAATGAACCCGTTCTTCGCGCTCCACAACACGACCGCGCGCACCTTGCCTCGGGGAGCCAGATCCCGCACCTCGTCCAGATGCTCCCCGAATCGCGTAAGCACCTGCTCGCTGAGCACGTTCACTTTACGCTCAGGGTCGTCGAAGGTGATCCAGGCAACCCCCTTCTCGTCGACTTGAAGGGTCGGATTTGTGTGGGGCAGAGGTGGGCGCTCCTTATAACTTGGGTCGAGCCGTGGCGTTGTCTCGCGTGAGTCGGATCTGTGCGGGCTCGCCGCCGACTACCGTTATGGGGACGTTCCAGTACAGCTCCGTATAGGGGAGCTCGTACCGGGCCGTTACCCAATAATCTCCGGCCTGGGCTTCAAACTCGGCCATGCCACTGACATCCGTCGTATCGTAGAGCACCTCGAGTCCGCTGGCCCGTTCGTGAGCGAACATGACCGTGCCGACATCGACGTACGCCTCGTCTGCCCACTGCTCACGGAGCACACGGATCTGTTCAGCGGCCGTGAGAGAGGCTGCCTGGAGGGAAGTGAAATTTTCGAACGCGGCATCACGCTGCCCCTCCACGCTGGCGTACTCCTCGTCGAGCTCCTCAAAATCCCGGAAGAGAAGGCGGTACCGGGCTTGACCTCGGCTCAACTGGTCTAGCTCGTCAGTCAGGGCCCGAAGCGTGTCCCGAAGGAGGTTCCAGCGGGCCTCGGTGTCGCGCCAGGCCTGCTGTGCCGCGGCCACCTCACTCTGCGCATCGAGTACCGAGTCTGGGATCGCCGGTTCGGGAACCGTGGCCACGTCCGTCAGCGAATCGAAAATGAGATCCCGATTGTACGGGAACAAACGAACTTCGAGGTCGCCCAACGCCCTGGATTCGGCGCCCTGGCTCGGGTCGGTCGGACCGATCTCAGCGGTAACCACCACCTGGGTGGGACCGCAGGCGGACAGGAGAGCCGTTCCTAGAACGGCCGGCAGAAAGTTGCTACGCGTCATGTCCAACTCCGTTGTAACGCCGGTGTGTATTTCCGGAAAGTCTGAGCCAAAGTGCTGATTGGTGGCGGAGATCCGCTCCAGAGAGTCACTCCGGTCTAGGGAATCACTCCGTTCAGGATATAGTCACGGGGGTCTTGGGCCACGCCATTCTTCCAAATTTCGTAGTGGAGATGGCTCGCCGTAGCTGTACCGGTGCTACCCACTTGGGCAAGAACCTCGCCCCGTACGACTGCTTGTCCCCGTTCGACGAGAGTCTTGGTGGCATGTGCATAGCGGGTCATGATTCCGAACCCGTGATCGACCTCAACCGTCAGTCCGTACCCCGACTTCCAGCCCGCATATGAGACGACTCCCTTCGCGGCCGCAAGAATCGGCGTGCCCTCCACCGCACTGAAATCAATACCGACGTGCGGCAGCTCTTTGTGGGAGATGGGATGGAAGCGGGCTTCGCTGAACGTGCTGCTGACCATTTCGATTCCCTGCCCGGCGGTCGGCACGATGGACGGAGTCGCTTCGAGACGAGCGTAGTTCGCCACAAGACTCTCCATCGCTTCCGTCATGCTCTCAGAGAGCAAGGATGCCCGCCGCTCCAAGGCCGAGAGGTCGTAGGAGGTGGCGAAGACGGCCTCGGCGATCATCGGATCCGTCTCCCACATAGGGTTGGACTCGGGCGTCGTCATGCCCGGTCCACCGACTCCCACCTCGAAAATTTCGGAGTCAATCGGATTGAGACCTGCGAGTAGCCGAAACTTCTCGTCCGCCTCGATGAATCCATCGATCGACCCTTCCATCTGGACAACCCTGGTGCGCATCGACTCGACCTCTCGCGAGATCGCAGCCTTTTCGCCGCGGAGCTTGACGACCTGGAAACGGGCCGACCCGTCGATAGCCACAATCATGGTCAGTGCGGTCAGGACCGTGACGGCGGCGGCCACCAGAGAGGGCAGGTAGTGAAGCGTACCGGCAGACACGCTGAACTGCCGCACGGGACGTTCATCCTCGGAAATACATAGGAAGGTCCAGCGTCGATTCGTCATAAAAGGAAGGTCCAACGTTGATTTGTCATGAATGGGCTCGTCCTGATCGTGGGCCTAAGTGTGGGTCCGTCAGGGGCGAATCGTCCCAAACCGGTCATCCGCGCTCATGGTGTAGGCGGGAAGATATTCAGGGCCGTCGGAGAGTGTCAAGCGCGCCTGACGCAGTACCCTCTACCGGTCCGGGCGAGGGAAGAGGGGTGCTCCCTTCTCGACCCTCAGACCTCCGAGCGGTAGGGAGCGGGCCTGGTCAAAAGTCGGCACCGATTTCAAACCCAACTGGCGGGCGAGGTCCGTCATTTTCTCCGGTGTCACGGGTTGAAACAGAGCGGCCAGGACGGTCAGCACGCGGGCGAGTGATGCGAGGGTCTCGTCGAGATCCTCGGCACGGGACTCGTCCTTGGCTTGTGCCCACGGCTCGCGGCGGTCCACGTAACCGTTGGCCGCCCTAGCCAGCTCCATGGCCGCGGCCATGGCGTCGTGGACCCTCAGCGCATCCATGTGCCCGGCCACAGCACTCAAGGTCGATGTGATTTCATCCTCCAAGCCGATGCCCGCTGCCTCCGGGATGATCCCGTTCCGGTACTTCGCGATCATGGAAATGGCGCGGCTGGCGAGGTTGCCGAAAACGTTGGCGAGTTCATCGTAACGTGCCCGAAAGCGCTCGGGTGTATACGACGCGTCGGAGCCTGTTGGCATGTCGCGCAGGAGGTACCAACGGACGCCGTCGGTACCGTACTCCTCACGGAGCGCCAGGGGGTCCACGACGTTGCCCACCGACTTGGCCATCTTTACGTCTCCCATCACCCACCAGCCGTGCGCGAGAATCTGCTTCGGAAGGGGAAGGTCGGCGGCCATGAGCAGCGTCGGCCAGTAGACCGCGTGTGTCGTGATGATGTCCTTACCCATGACGTGCAAGCTCGCGGGCCACCAGGAATTCCCCGGATCCGTAAAACCCTGCTGGTCGGGCCCGCCATCAGGGTCCAGGAGACCGGACGCGGTGACGTAGTTGATGAGCGCGTCCACCCACACGTAACAAACGTGATCGGGATCGAAGGGGAGTGTGACACCCCACGAGAGGCGCGACTTGGGCCGGGAGATCGAGAGATCCTGCAACGGCTGTTTGAGGAACCCGAGAATCTCGTTACGGCGCGTCCGGGGAACGATCCAATCGGGGTGGTCCTCGATATGCTGGATCAGGCGCTCCTGATAGTCGCTCATGCGGAAGAAGTAGTTTTTCTCTTCCACGAAGTCGACGGGGCGCTTGCAGTCCGGGCAGAGACGGTCGGTCCCGACGTCCCTCTCCGTCCAGTATCGCTCTTCTTGGACGCAGTACCAGCCGCTGTACACGTCGTCGTAGATCTGTCCCTTGGCCCAGAGACGCTCGAGGATGGTGGTGACGACGCCGATGTGCTCGGGCTCGGTCGTCCTGATGAAGCGATCGAACGAGATGTTCAGGTCTTTCCAGGCCGCCTCGAATGACTCCGCCATCTGGTCGGCGAGCTCGATGGGAGTCATGTTCTTCTTGGCCGCGGCCTCCTGCATCTTTTGGCCGTGCTCGTCGGTCCCGGTGAGGAAACGGACCTCTGCGCCCGTCTGCCGATAGTACCGGGCCAGCGTGTCGGCGAGCACGGTCGTATAGGCGTGTCCCAAGTGGGGATCGCCGGTGGCGTAGTAGATCGGAGTCGTGAGGTAGCGGCGGGTCATTCGGGCTTGGCGGCTATCTCGCGCTTGAGCTCCTCGAGGGATACGGTCCGGCGCTCGCCCTGAGCGGACCGAAGTGTCACGGTCTCCTTCAGGATTTCGACGCTGACCACCTTCTCTTCTCCCAAGGCGGTACGAAGGGTTTTACCCTCCCTGGGGAAGCGGCGGCGTGCCTCGACGTAGGACTTGTGCTCGTACATAAGGCAGCACATGAGGCGCCCACAGCCGCCCGATATTTGGGCCGGGTTCAACGACAAGCCCTGGTCTTTGGCCAACTGCAGGCTCACGGGTTTCAAGTCGGGCAACCAGACCGCTGAACAGAGCTCCCGGCCGCAACGCCCGACCCCACCGAGAAGTGCTGCTTCATCGCGGACCCCGATCTGCTTGAGCTCGATTCGGGTCCGGAATGCGCGCGCGAGAGACCGGACCAGTTCGCGGAAGTCGACCCGCCGGTCCGCGGTGAAGTAGATGATCAACTTGTTCTTGTCGAACTGCCACTCGGCTTCGGTAACCTTCATGTTCAGCTTATGGCGCTTGACGAGTTTACGCGCCTCCGTACGCACGCGGGTCTCATCGGCCCGAAGTTCCTCGACCCGGGCACGTTCGGCCTCCCGGGCCACCCGGAGAACAAGCTTTTCGGGCAGGGGTGTGGCGCACCCTCCCGAAGTCGCACACTTGCGCTCCGCGATCGAACCGAGCGCCGTGATCTCACCGAGATCCTCACCCCGGTCTGCTTCGACGATGACAGGGTCCCCGGGAACGAGATCGAGAGCTTCGTATGCGAAATAACCCTTGCGGGTGCCCTTGAAGCGAACCTCGGCGAAAGCGGCCATCGATCTGAACCGCGCTCAGGCGTCGGCGGACGTCTTGGACGCGGACTCGCCCCACACCCCCATCGCCTCGTACTTCGCCCAGCGTAATTTCCGCAGCCGGTCTGTTTTGATCCGGCTCAGTTCGTCGAGAGTACGCTCGAGGGCTTCCTTCACGGATGCGGCCGTGGCGTCCCAGTCCGCATGTGCTCCCCCCGGCGGCTCGCGAATGATCTCATCGGCCACGCCCAACGCGATCAGATCCTTAGAGGTCATCTTGAGCGCCGCCGCCGCCTCCGTCTTGAACTCTCGGGAGTGCCATAGGATTGCGGCACAGCCCTCGGGCGATATCACCGAGTAGATGGAGTGTTCTAGCATGAGTATGCGGTCGGTTACACCGATACCGAGCGCTCCGCCCGAGCCGCCTTCCCCGATGATCACCGACACGAGAGGGACCTTCAGCCGCGCCATTTCCCGTAGGTTCATCGCGATGGCCTGCGCGATCCCACGCTCCTCTGAGCCGAGTCCGGGGTAGGCGCCTGGAGTATCGATGAAGGTAACCACCGCCCTCCCGAATTTTTCTGCCTGTTGCATGAGCCTCAAGGCCTTCCGGTAGCCTTCCGGATGGGCCATGCCGAAGTTCCGGCGGAGGTTCTCCTTCATGTCACGGCCCTTCTGGTGGCCGATCACCATGACCGAGGTTTCTCCGAGCGCTGCCCAGCCCCCGACGATCGCCTCGTCGTCCCGGAAACCTCTGTCTCCGTGTAACTCTATCCAGTTGGTAAAAATCCGTTCGATGTAATCGAGTGTGTAGGGGCGTTCCGGGTGGCGCGCTACCTGGACTTGCTCCATGGGAGTGAGGTCCTGGTATGCAGATTCCTTGAGGGCATCCAATTTTGTCCGGAGCTCCTTGAGTTCCTCGGAAACGTCGAAGCCGCTGCGCTCGGCCGAAGCCACGAGCCCATCGATCTGCTCCTGGACTTCCATGAGGTTGCGCTCGAAGTCAAGCCTCGGCGATCCGGCCAACGTCGCTCTCCAGTCGATGGGGAATTGAACGTCTCCAATTGTAATGGGTTGGGCACTCGGACGGCTACAGCCTCCTAACCGCCGCCGCGCCGAATGATTTCCAGCGGTTCGGCCAGGTCGGGGTCTGCGAATCGCCCCCAGAAGCGAGCTGTCGCCTTCGCCACCTCGGTACTCACGTTCTTGAGACAGAACTTTTCATAGAGCGCCACGAGCTCGAGCTTCTGTTCCATATGGGGAGCCAGGTCGGGGAAGAACCGCGGGTGGAAGTGCACCGTCGACTCGGGGTCTTGATAGGCGAGCACGTTGGGGATCGCCTTCGAGTGAGCCAGCGCGACTCGGTGACTCTCCGCCGAACTAGGCCGGTCGGAGAACACCGTGGGAAGATAGAGTATGCCGGGACGGGACGTTTCGAACACCTTCAGCAAGGTGGACGTCGCCGCGTCCAGGTCGACGACATGACGGGTCTCCTCGCCCATGTTCTCCATCTGGGCGTCGAGCAAATCAGCGGCCACGCGGGCAGTTGCGGCAAGTGGGGAGTCGGGATCCCCACCGCCCGCGAGGTTCACGATGAAGATCTTGTGACCCTCCTGCCGGTGTTTACTCAAGAGACCTCCACACCCCATCTCCACATCCCCTGGGCAGGCCCCCACCGCCACAACCGTGGGCGCTTGTCCAGCCTCCGCCGAGGCCTTCTTGCGGCTCAACAATCCCTGGATCTGGCTTACCATCTCCTCTGGATCGATCGGCTTCGAAAAACGAAGGTCGGCCCCTGCACGGAAAGCCGCGTCGATGAGCGGGTCGTTCGTCGAACCGCTGACCACAATGATCGGGAGGTCCGGGTGCTTGTTTCTACCGGCTGTGACTACATCGACGCCGTCCTTTCCGGGAAGCACGACGTCTACGATCGCGAGGGCCCATTCCTGGGAGGCGATCAAGGTTTCACCGATGTCACCGTCGACGGCCGTCGTCACTTCGAAATTACCGGCCGCCTCGATGACGGCCTTCATCAGACGGGCGTCCATGGGGTTGTCATCAACCACAAGCACTGGCGCGACGTCCCCGGGGCTCTGCTCACTCACGCGGTTTCAGGACTCCTCGTGTCTCTTGAATAACGCTGAACGACGGTGGTCCGCACGGACATCTTACGGCGTCGGCGCACTATCAGCATCCTCCGGGAGCGACAGGAGGAGGACCTTCGATCCGCTCAGAGTACAGCTGCAGGAACTGCGGATGAATCGTCCTGAGGCTCCGGCTCCGGCACGAAGTAGAAAACGATCCCCGCCATGATCAATACGGCACCCGCTCCGAGGACCGTGTTGCTTCCGTATCCGAAACGGCTGTAGAGCGGACCCGCGGTGGCGGCACCCACTGCAAAACCAATCTGACCCAACGCGATGGTCATGGCCATCAGCGTGCCTCGGCGTTCATCGCTCACGAGCGCCGTCAACAACGCCGAGAAGGGGCTGATGCGCGCCGCCACGAGGACCATGAGAACGAAGTAGAGTATATAGGCGGCCCAGAACTCACGGACGAGTACGGTCGTCAAGAGCATCACGAGGGAGAGACCGACGCTCGACAAAACGATGATACGTTTCCGGCCGATCCGATCCGACAGCTTTCCGGCCTGCGGGCCCGTGAGGACGTTTGCGACTCCGCCGACGAGGAACAGGCTGGCGATCGCATTCTGGCTCACGCCCAAGGATTGCCCTAGCCAATAAGGCAGGTAGACCACAAACAACGAGACGCCGACAAACATCGTGAAGTAGGCGATCGCTGCCGCCGCGATCTCGCTCTGTGCAAGCATCGCCCGGTAATTCCGCACTGCGCTCGCAACCGTGAGGCGGCCCTCGGCACGCTGGACGTCCGGCTGAGGAACCCGGAACCAGATCAGGAGAAAGGTGGCCGCCATGGCCCCAGCGTAGAGATAGAACGGCACCTTGAACCCGTTCGCGTCAGCCAGGACGATGCCGAGCGGGATACCCGCGATCTGGCCAAAGGCCATCCCACTCATTACCCAGCCGGTGGCCCACCCACGCCGGTTATACGGGAAGAAGTCCCCGATGTAGGAAACCGCCGAACCACTGAGAATTCCTCCGGCGCAGCCGGCGCCCAGCCGAACGGCCAGAAAAGAGTAGTACCCGACAACGAAATAGTGCATCAGAAGGGCCACGGTCATGACGGCCGTACCGAGGAGCAGGATCCGGCGACGCCCGATCTTGTCCGAGACGGGACCCGCGACGATCGCGAAGATCCCGACCATGATCGCGTAGGCCG
>Ga0209988_10000495_pt1 | contig 24474 bp, 21 predicted proteins | sample N075metaG_FD_183115 | JGI IMG/M metagenome (GOLD analysis project Ga0209988, IMG submission 183115) | Deep subsurface microbial communities from Kermadec Trench to uncover new lineages of life (NeLLi) - N075 metaG (SPAdes) (version 2) | ecosystem: Environmental > Aquatic > Marine > Ocean trench... | reverse complement strand
AACTGTGACAACTCTGAATCCATTACCAGGCAACGAAAAAGCTCCGATCGGATTTACCAATCGAAATGGTGGAGGCACACTTATACTGGACACGCTGAGTTCTGAACAGCTATTGTTAGTAATTGTGACCGTCATGGTTTGGGGAGGGCCAAGCGTTATTGTTGAGAAATCCAAAACCGTTGTGGTCAATTGAAGTTCACCCGCGCGACAAATAAACAAATTTTTATTGAGAGGTCCATCTGCGCTTACCGTTGTGTCCATTTTAACTCCACCTAAACTTTCACCGCCGAAGATCTGGAAAATATACTCGCCATCCGACGTGGAGGGGTTTAAATTGGAGACTGTAAAAAATCCTTGCCAAATATTTCCAGGGAACCAACCAGAACCGCTCGTGGGCAAAGTCAAAGCGAAATTTTGGTCAAGACCGAATTTTACGGTAGGAGAAACCGTCTCATTCATCGAGCCGTCAAATTGCAATTCTACCGTAACGTCGCCATTACCCGTTTTGGTAACCGTATTGCCGGAAACAAGGAAATTGATTTGAATTAACACCGGCTTTGTTTGTGCCCCAACAAAAGTTGCCGAAACAAAAAATAGTATTAAGAAAAATAACGCAATCATTTTTTTCATTGGAGTCCTCACCGCTAATTTCATTCTAGCAATCATTTTTAAAATATTAATCAGTCCGACGAGTTCAAGGAAATGTCGGCGGGCCCGGGAGTTGACCAGGGCTCACCGTAGTCGAACTGCTGCTGCTGCCGTCACTAGAACCTTTTTGAGCTAAAAGCACACCGGCGCCAACTCCACCCGCGATCAAAAGACCCATTCCAATATAGACCCATTTAAAACCGCCGCCACTCTCATAAGCCGGCTCCTGGGTCGGAAAACGGTCTGAGGTGGGAAATGAATCCGTTACGGGTTGTTGAGATGGAGGAGGTAAGACTTCCTGTTTAGTACCTGCCTTCCCTTGTGTGCGTGCCAAACCCATAAACTCCTGCGCCATGAATCTCATGTTGCTGTATAAATCGTTCAAATCCCCTTCGATATTATCCCGATAATCTTTTACAACGGCTTTACTGGACACATGGACCATTTGCAAATCAACCGTGTAGCCCGAGACATTTGGGCGTATTGTCCCAACCACAACCAATTGTACACCAAGTGCGGCTCCAGCCCTAACGGCACATTCAATTGAGGAGCATCCCGAAGGATCCAGATTATTGCTAAAAAGTCCCCGTTCCATGTCACGTTGAGACATGGTATGAAAAAGTCCTTTATTATCGAGCTCCTCTGTCAGGCGTGCAGAGATAAGACTCACATCTGACCTGGGTATGTTGTCTCCGATTGCATTCAGGTTGAGTACGGCCAGAGAATACTTATCCCCTTTTCTTCTTTGTGCCACTAAAATATCCTGAACATAAAGAGTAGCCACAAAGGTGCCGAGCAGTAAAATGCTAATGGATCTTTTCATAGCTCTTTTCCTGTTTAATTGAAAATTTTGATTTGTCGTTGAGAAGATAGGCATAACATTCGTATAACAGACGCCTAAAAGCAACTATAATGCCAAGGTAGGTTTCTATTTCAACCGGAAAGATGGTGGTACTAAGTCAATGAAGGAAAATGTCCAAAAGAGGAAATTAAGGCTGGCATTTAGATTTTTAAGCCAAACAGATCAGAAAATAATAAACAAGCCAGATAAATACTTTTCGACATTCAGCATCAATGTTCTGGCTTAAACTGAGACAAATGTTAGTTGATGAAACAAAATCTGAGAAATGTCCGGCACCTGATTAATACGACGGGTCAACAATATTTCTTACGATTAGACTCAAGCCATCCACTGAATCAATCACCACTTTATCACCGATCTCTAATTTATCAGAGCTCTGTGATTTCCAAATCTCACCTTGAACGCGAATCCAGTATTCATCATTTTTGGTTTTTAAAACGACGCCGGTCTTGCCAAACATTCCCTGGCGGCCGGTCGTGGGTCTCTTGCGCATGCTTTTGAACACAGCAAATGCCAAGCCAAAATTCAAGGCAAGTACAATTGTTGCGCCAAATCCGAAATAAATTAAATCGACTTGCCAATCATAAAAATTTTGAAAAAGAAGATAGATAAGGATGTCATCAAAAATAAACAGGGAGACGAGAAGGAGTATGAAGCCAGCGCTTTTAATGAAACCAGAAGTTTTTTCCACCATGGTCAATTGCAAAGAGTGAACAAGCGAGAAGCGATTAGCGCAAAAAAGACTACCAGGGTCCGTCTCGCTCTTCGCTCCCCGACCTTAGCCGGTAAATTCAAAACTCTTCATATAATAAGAAACCCGTACCTTAATCAAGCTTTCCAGAATCAATGAAGTCGTCAAAATTGTGATTATGAAAGTCAAAAAACTTGCGGGACTTGGATAGACCACTCTGAAAATAAGCGGTAAAATGAGATACAGGATAAACGGTACTGCAATTAACAGCAGGGCCATATTGCGCGATCGCCGGCCTCTCACATTCGGGCGTGAAAACGGCAGGTCGGGCGAAAATAAAAATGCGAATTGCAAAAAGAGATGGGCCAGAAGTCCTAAGACCAATACATGCAGCAGCGCGTGCAATAAATTTTCAAAATAATGATAAAAAATTAAACCGAGAATCAGCAGGAAGGGAAGAACAAAATAGATCATAAGAAAATTCTTTTCCGATATAATTAACCGTTGAAAATCCGTGGGCGCTGTGTAGAAGATCCAGGATGCCTGGTAAGCATCGCTTTGAGTAACAAACGTTCGCAGCATCATCGGAAAAAGAAAAACGAGCAAATAAAGCAACCCGGTGCGCCCCATTTCAAAATCTTGAGTTTCAAATGGATTCGGCAGCGGGCCCGTTTGAGTTCCATAAAAAAGATAAAAAAGTGTTAACGGTAAAATACTGAGAACGGCCATTTTAAACTTATTATCATACAAAAACTGGTTTCGGATTAATACCGAAACTACATGTTCTTCATGGGTTAATTTCAATCCCAATAGCGACCATTTCAACTTCTTTTTACTGACTCTTTGAACCGTCCTGCCGGCTATTTCGGCTAACCTTTCCGAGTAACCCAGTGAAAGTTTGGCGAATGCGAAGTAAGCCAGTATCGCCATGATTGATATGGACCCCAAAACAACCAGCCAATCAAAAAAGTTTGCTTTACCCAGCGGGATTTTCAAATATGTACTGAACCAGGCTGAAGGTAAAAACAGCAGAAAGGGCGATTTCGATATATCAAATCTTTGAAACAAAGCACTTTCAACCAATTTCGGTATAATGAAAAAACTGCTGTAAATAGCGAAAGCGAGTCCAACCTGAAGCAGAGAAAGTATATTCTGTAAACGCCTCAAGCTGACATTTTTTAGAACAAAAGTATAAAATAAAATAGTCACCAAAGCGACGGTGAAGTTTGCCAGAAAAACACTTATAAATGCAGTCACACCCAAGGCCGGGTTAAAACCGAACAGAAAGAAATACGCGATAATCGCCGGCAGTGATAAAACCGTACTAAAGAGCAGGACATAAAATAAAATATTACACAGCTTAACAAAGAAAAATGTCCTGGATGAAATGGGACGGTATCCTAAAATAGGGTAATCGTCCGGTGAGATAACAACCGAGTTGTACTCCACTAGAATCAACCCGCCGATCATGAACATAGTATAGCTGATTAAAAGTGTCGCGGTTAGAAACACATCCGGATTCTGGAGAACGATCGGCACGAAAATCAGGCCGGTCAGGAGATAAAAAAAGAGGAGTGAAAAGAAGACACGCCCACCGGCCCCCCCGTGGCTGAGACCGGCTGACATTGAAGATTCCCGAAAGTCTTTTTTCAGAAGAACTTTTGTGAGAGCAGCCCACTGCGAATAGTCAATGCCAAACCGTTGGAAAAGACGCTTGACCATTAAACGCGTTCCAGCGCCTGCAGAATCTCATCGGTTGAGGCCGCAATATCATGACCTCCTGTAAGCTTGGTGAAGGCTTCTTCTAAAGTTGGCTTTGATGTTTCACGGAGAATTTCGGCCGGGGAACCATCTGCCACAATTCTACCGGAATCGATAATGGCAATGCGTGTACAAATTCGTTCAACAACTTCTAAAATATGGGAACAAAACATAATGGTCTTACCTTGCGCAGCCATTTTTTTGAGCAACTCTTTAATAATTAAAGCCGTATTCGCATCAAGACCATTTAAGGGCTCATCCAAAAATAGAACTTCCGGGTTATGAAGAAAAGCTGCGGCCAGCAGAACTTTTTGTTTCATGCCTTTGGAGAAGCTGCTCAAATGATGATCTTTTTCGTTGGCGAGGCCGAAGATAGTCAAAAACTCATCGATTTTTCGTTGCGCCAACGACCGGTCCATGTGGTGCAGTTCGGTCATTAATTCCAGATATTCCCAGGCGCTCAATGATTCGAATAAAGCGCCGGTCTCCGGCACATAACCGATTCGCTTTTTTACCTCAATTGGCTCTTTTGAAATATCAAAGCCCGCAACCATTGCTTTTCCGCTGGTCGGGATCAGCATGCCGGTCGACAATTTTACGGTCGTTGTTTTACCTGCACCGTTTGGGCCGAGAAAACCCAGGATCTCCCCGGGCCGAACCTCGAGATTGATATTATCGACGGCTAATTTATCGCCAAACTTTTTTGAAAGATTTTCAAACTTAATCATTTTTTGGAAAGGGCATCATTTTTTCTTGCAAAAAACACTTACATTGAAGTGAACACTTTCTCATCGATCAATTCAGTTTTTCCCAAAAAAACGAATTGAATATTTTTGAAATACTCGTTTGCGACCCGCTGCACGTCCTCTGCAGTAACCATTCTCAGTTTTTCCACCACTTTTTCTCCTTCCTGCCAACCCAGGCCTGCGAGTTCAAAACGGGCCAGAAATTGTCCTTGAGCCACGTTAGATTCATTATTTAAGTAATAGCGCGTCAGGTACATGTTGACGCTATTTCGGAAATCTTTCCCGGAAAATTTTTCCGCCCGCAGTTTTTTTATTTCAGCCAGCATGACTTTAACCGTCGTATCCGGATCCACTGATGTCGCATAAATCCCCGCATAGTTAGCGAAATGATTTTCCAGGAAGGCATCAGGGGCGTAAGATAAATTCCGTTTTGTTCTTATCTCTTCAAACAAACGCCATTTTAAAATGTCTATGGCGATAGTCATGGGATAATAGTCCGGGTTCTTAGGACTTGGGGCAGAAAACAGCCCCAAAATATAATTAGTGGGCAGGTCACGCTCCACAACTTTTAAATTGGAACGCGTGTGATGGACCGGGTCCGGAAAGACCGGTTTGTACTTACCTTTGGAGATTTTGCCGAATGTATCAGAGACTTTTTTTCTAAGAACTTCCTTATCTAAATTACCGACCACAACTAAAAGCAACTTTGTTTTTTTCAGATTTTTCTTTAAGTAGGACTCCATATCTTTCATGGTAATCTTACTGATCGATTCCTCGATGCCCATTGGATCGAGCTGGTATGGATGTCCCTGGTAGAATTGTTCTTCGGCGAGCTTTCTAATATACACATCGGGGGTATCTTCCTGTCTTCGAATTTGTGTCAACATGCGTGCTCTGGCGATTTCCGTCCGTTCATCATAAAAACTGTTCTTCATAATATAATCAGCGAAAACTTCCCACATCTGATCGAAGTATTGCTTGGTGCATTGCAAGCTGATTACGGTAAAATCTTTTCCGGAGATGCTTCCCAGCCCGGAACCTGTCCCCTGCAATATCTTATTCCAGCTTTTTTCCGCATATTTTCGATCTGCCAGGGTGACGCTGTTAAAAATGAACTCTTCAATGCCCTGATTCTCCTCGGTCAAATTTAAAGCACCGCCTCTTAAATAAAGCTGCGCCGAAATAATCTCGTTTGCTGTGTTTGCCTTTAAGACAACTTTAAGATCTTTTACAAAAAACTCTTCTGTCGTGACGGAGCCATTCCCTGCCCCCAGGTGGCTTGCAAAATTGATCCAACTTAATTGAATAATGACAAGAAGACCAAACTTCGTTATATCTCTACTGTTCAGCATAAAGGTTCCTTAAATTGAGTCCTATCATTTCTTTATCTTCGGATGATACCAAAATGCCCATCACGTAAGAACCATTTTGAATATATTTTTTAACAAATTTCGAGATGTCCCCGCGTGTAACTTTTTTTATATTTTCAATATAATTGAGGTAGTATTCTAATCCACCCGTAATGGTCCACCAAAAACCAACAGATTGAACGTATGTAGATGGACGCTCCCAGGTATACTTTTCACGGGCCTCAAGGTTGCTTTTGGCGTATTCAATTTGTTCGTCGGTAAAATAATCACGGTCGAGAAGATACTTAAGCTCTTCAAACAGGGCTCTTTTAGCCTGCCAGAATTTTTCAGCAGTCGTTGTTGCGATAATTTTTATAGGGCCTTTGTGGTCTAATGTCTGATAAGAAAAAGAGATACTGGTAAATAAACCACTACTCACCAGAATCCTGGGAAATTTCGAATTTTGATTCATAATATAAGTATACACATCTGCGGCATAAGTGGCTTTCGTGTTAATGGAAACGCTTGGGCCCTGCCAGCAGAGCATGATCGTCACCGCGTTAACGGGCTGCTCTACAATGATGGTTTCGCTTTTTTCTAATTGGGGATGAAAAGGAATTACATCTTCCAAAAAAGGGTCAGGTCTCTTTTGCCAATCGCTAAAGTATTCTTGTACTAATTTGAAAACCCTTTCGTGTTTCACATCTCCTGCCACCAGTAAAGCAGAATTATTCGGGATGTAGTATTTTTGTTGAATTGTGCGCATTTTGTCCGCATCAGCGGTGAGAATTACGTCGCGGCTGCCAATGGGGTTTTTCCGGCTGTAGAACTTATACCAGAGTTTTTTACTCACTTCTTGATTCAGATGAAAAATGGGATTGGATTCATTTCTGTCGTACTCGTCTATTACCACCCATCGCTCGCGCTCCAATTCTTCTTTAAGAAACAACGGCGTTGTGATAGCTGCCTTCATAAACTCTAAGCCTGCCTCGAGACTGTCCTTTAAAATAGTAAAAGAGAAATTTACCCGCTCCTCACTTGTCGTTGCTTTGAAAGTCATTCCCAATTCGCGTGTGCGTTCTAAAAAACTTTCCTGGTTAGGAATTGAGCCATTGGCCTTAAAAAACATGTGCTCAAAAAGGTGCGAAAGTCCATCATACTCCGGTGATTCCGTAAACGCGCCATTTCGAACATCGATCTCAATGGTAACCAGAGGTACAGTTGCGTTTTCAATGACAATGACATCGAGACCATTCGTTAAAGTATATTGGTGGATATTGTCCGTTAGGTCAGACGCCAAAATCAATCGAGAGCAAAAAAGTACCGCTAAAATCGTAATTAGTATTTTTTTTAACATTTGTATTAGAGAATTTAGTTTAGTTATTAACTTTTTTTAAGAAAAAATAAAAGGACAGTGCAAAACTCGCTTGAAATGTCGCAAATGAAACTGCGGCATACTTGTCATATTTCTTAGTCTGATCAAAGCTTTCATTAAATTGCTGCGGATCCCCAAATTGTGAGTATTGGTTAAATTCTTTGTTTGCTTTCTTTCTAAAATAAATCCTCAGAGCGCCGGAAACGACAGTAAGGCTTATCGCCGCGAATAAATTGCGGTTTCTTTTAGACTTCTGTTTGATACTGAATTGACCGGATGTCAAAACTAGACTCGGCTCTCCCGTTTTCTTTCTTAATTTAATGTCAAAAAATTGAATATCTGAAGATCCTAATGTTAAAATTGTGTCTTGATAACCGGCTTTTGATAGAGTGATTTGCTTAATTTCAGCTGCATCAAATTTTAAAAAAGTTGGCGTTTCACCAAATTTTTGCTGGTCAAGCAAAACAGCCGCGCCAAAGGGTCGCGAATTGATCGAATAGTTTCTTTTGAACAAAACTTCAATTGTACTTGTATCTCCAGCGGTGATATTTACCTCCCCAACCCAGTCCCGGTTCAGCCAATTTGCCGGGTCGAAATGACCGACTTGCACATGATGCAGGCCCGGCGCCAATGCTCGGATTTCAAGGGGAGAAAAACCTGTCAAATCTCCATCGATTTTTACAACAAGTCCACGATGTCTGGTTATGATTTTCAAATACCCCCAATCTTCTATTTGGGAGCAATTTTTCAGTTCGGCAGCAACCAACACTTCAAACAGCACAAATAAAAAGCTCAAACTGAAAATGAGCATAGAGCTACTAGTTCGAACATATTTTTGGTACATTGAACTTATTATTTTTAATAAGTACTTAAACTGTCGGGGGGTGAAAAAGCGTAGAGGAATCTATTTTCAGAAGCACCGATGATGTATTTTCCCCATAGAACCGGCGAAGTTCGAATTCTCCCCTTTGTTTCAAAGCTCCAGAGTTTATTGCCATTTCTTAAATCTAAACAATAATAGTGCCTGTCTAAAGATCCGAAAAAGACAACATCACCCGAAATCAGCGGGGCAGTGCTAACCACACTTTCCGCTTTAAAACTCCAAAGCTCTTCCCCTGACTCGAAATCCAGGCAATAGAATTGCCCGTCACTCGCGCCGAAAACAACATGTTCACCATCCGTGGCGGCTGCTTCATAAATAGGCCGGTCGGCTTGAAATTCCCAGACAATCTCACCATTTTCTAAATTCAACGAATAAAAAATTGAGTCTGAGGAACCGACGAAAATATTTTCACTTTGAATAATCGGGGTCGCAAATACACTTGCACCGGTGGCAACTTTCCACTTTAACGTGCCTTTCTCCGCATTCAACGCGTAAATGGTGCCATCGTCACAGCCGACAACCAATGTGTTTTGACTCAGCGCCGGCGAAGAACGATGCTGGCCGCCGGATTTAAAAGTCCAAATCCTTTCACCGCTTTCCCAATTGTATTTATCAATATGATTGTAAAGAGCCGACACAAAAACCCCCTCGCTTGTGAACAAAGGTTCACTGGCAATATCGCCGGCATTTATTTTCCACAAGTATTTTCCCTTTTCAAGGTCATAAGCCGCAAGAGTTTTATCTCCATACCTCGAAGCAATGATAAGGTTATTCTGGTAAAATGCACAAGTGGCTTCGAAATGTCCTGCCGTTTTTAGACGACCGAACTTCTCACCGGTTTCAATCTTAACGATATCTAAGCGGCCGTCCAGGGTCACGAAATAAATCAGACCATTCGCAACGGTTAATGTTTTGCCCGGGGCAGACGTGGCTTTGTAGGTCCAAACGTGTTCGAGAGGCGGTGCCAAGGTTGCAGCACGATAATTGACTCGACTTGGGTCGCCACCATAAAGCGTCCAATTTTCTTCAGTTGAAACCGTTTGAATGTTTTTAATTTTTACAGAACGGCAGGACCAAAAGAGATTGACTAAAAACAGAAGCAGAAAAAATGTTTTTATTTTTGAAATAACTTTGAACCTTAAATCCATTTAACGATTAAAAATCAAATCCAAACCAAAAAGCCTTTTTCAGGCCGGGTTCGAAATTTATATTCGGACTGCTGAAATCCGTCACCTGGAATCTTCTGCCGATTTCATAGCGAAGTACCAGAAAACCTCCCAAACGTAACCGCCATCCAACCCCAAGACTGCCCAGAACTTCGTTGAATTGATAATCACGATCCCAGGCCTGGCCCAAATCTACAAACACCGCACCCTGGATTGCCCTCAAACCCAAACCGCCAAACGGGAATCGCAAGACGAACCAATCCAGAAACGGGACTCTGACTTCTTGATTCACCAAAAAAAGTTTGCGTCCCCAGATAGTCCATCTCGGGTAAAGCCGTAAATCCCAACTCCCGCCCATAAAATATCGAAAGGCTTCTTTCCCTTGATTAATTCTGGTCATCAAACGAACGGCGTAAGTTGTACGGCGACTCAACCGAAAATAATGTCTGTAGTCTGCACTAATTGTAAAGAAACTCACATCGTTGTTCTGGATATCCAGCGTGTTCCCCAGCGTTAGATTAAATCGTTCACCGTCGATGGGTCCGGTGATGCCCCACAAAGAATTGTCTTTGACATATGAAATCGAATTTGAGACTACGATTCCATCGATGACTTTACCTCTGAAAGCATACGATCTCTCCTCTTTGCGAAGATTAATGCTCGCTTCAATGCGCTTGAAGGTAGAGAACGGATAACTGGCGGCCACGAATCCGCCTAACTGCTTCTGCTCAAAAAAACTGTCCACTCGATCATAAAATTGCCCTTTCAGGCGGTACCCGCCAATGGCGTAATTTATCCTTTTAGACAACTCCACACGGGTTACAGCAACATTCCAGCTACTTAGGAAATCACTCCGAACTTGCGCGTTATTATAGATTAAGAAATAATATTGCCGGTTGCCAAGCATGTCGGAAACCGCTAACTGAGCGCCACCGCTGACGCCAAAGATAGGGTCATGTGAAACCGCACTCTGAGCAATGTCTAAATTAAATTTCCTTTTATACTTTACCGTACTCGATCTGACTTCCCCGGCAAGTTTATTTGCGGTCCAGTAATCTGTAACTGTGAGCAGAGTGTCATTTTTAACGGAGGGGGCTTCTGCAAACTTATCTTCAACATGGTTAACCTGACGAAGCTGGAAGCTGAAATTCTCGAAAGCAGTGAAGACCAAATTATCTTCATCCAGCCAAACAGGATCGAATGCGCCGGTAGTAAAATTCGTTAACTTCTTTAGTTGGTCCGTCTTTTCAAGGGCTGAGGGATAGAGAGTATTTGTGTCGCCGTTCTCAAATACAGGATTAAGGGTTAACCCGTTTTTGCCGGTGTGCGCCTCGCCATTATTGGTAGGGTCGGCAAAATTATCAGCGATCAGCGAGGGCTCGACTTTGCCCGCATTATTCTTTATAATCCAAATATTAAATGGGCCGTCCCGGTCTGAAGTGAAGGCCAAACTCTCTCCGTCGTGAGACCATGAAGGTGCATAATCGTTATGTGCGCCTTCAGTTAAATATTGGATCTCGCCCGTTTGTAAATTATAAAGGAAGAGATTCATGTGTCCATCTCTGCCAAAATAAGATCGGTCAGAACTGAAGGCAATGGCCCCGGCATCAGGCGACCAGGCGGGATCACGATCATCGTAGAAGTCATTCGTTAATCGTTGCAACTCGCCGGATTCTTCATCTACGATATACAGATCACTTACTCCGGCAAAGTTTATCCCTGAAAAAACTATTTGCTTACCATCAGGCGACCAGTTTGGAGAAGAGAGCGTTACTAAATTCTCAAAACTAAACTTTCGCAAAATGACTTTTTCTTGCATATCAAAAACGTAAATCACGTCGTGAGCGCCACTTTTGGACACAAAGGTGAGCTCACCATAATCGTTAACATCGATCTTGCTGTTTAGCAATTTGAAAGATTCGAAATCTGAAGTGCGTTCTCCTTTAATCAGGACTTCCGGTTTGCTTTCGCTGTCATCCAGAGATTTAAGATAGATATTTGAGTAGCCAACCCGGTTCGCTATAAACGCGACCCAATTTTTATCATTTTTCGAGAATACCGCCGGTTTGGTATTGAGGCCGTCTTTGGTAATTGCCTTGGTCACCATTTTCGGAGAATCCGCTTCCTCCAGTTCAGGGTAATACCGTTTCTTTAAATCATAAATCCATTTCTCATCGAACTCTTTATAAGTCAATCCGATGGTCAGCTTCATGACATCTGAAAAGCTGCTCTCCTTCCAAAGATTCTCAATTAATTGCAGAAGTTTCTCTTTGCCAAACTTTTCCGCAATATATTTACAAATGGCCTGACCTTCTTTGTACATCAGGAAAGTGCCGTAAATCGAATCCATATCTTGCAAAGGGACTAAATGACCACTTAAAACGGCATCACGAATAATCATTTCAGCCTGCGAATTCCACCCCTGCGACCAATACTCCGCGATTCCTTCAGTAAACCAGAGCGGCATCCCGCGGAATGTGGTTCTGTGGTGGTCTTTCAAAATCCGGGCCATTCTTCCGCGAGTAAACACGTGCACTAACTCATGATTGATGACATGCTTAAATGAATGAATGGAACCGCGTGAAGGAATCACGACCCGACCTTTCATAAACTCAAAAAATCCGCCGGTTCCTTCCGGGAGGAAGCTTGGAATCGTGTTGGTTTGCTGAAAATGTGAGTGATTAGAATAAAAAATCAAGGGGATTCGGCGATTAACATTGTGGTTAGTTTGGCTTTCAAGGCGGCGGTAAGCTTCCTCCGCAAATGCAGCGCCTATTTCAGCAAGCTCACCCATCTCAGGGTAGAAATAGACGTCAAAATGATCTGTTTTCAATATTTTCCAATCAAAGTCATCGTATTGAATTTTATTGCGGCCAAAATAATATTGGCCTGAGAGATTGGAGTTGAAAAGTAAAAGACCGAGCAGGACAGTAATTGTCTGGAAAATTTTAAACTTCATAAGGCTGTGCTTAATTACCTCGCCAAATATTATACAATTTTTACATTCAGACTTGAGGTTTTATTCCCAGGTTAATAAGATAATAAGAATAAGTTACTCAATTTAGTAATATCCCTCTGCGAATCAAGTTAATTTTTTGTTGTTTTAACCTCAATTGAGCGCTGGGCTCCTGGTCTTGTTATTACAATTTCCTGTCCAGAAATGGCATAAAATAACTTGTCAGCTACTCACAGGCGAAATGATATTCACGACGCAAATTCTCAAAAATCAAAAGCCAAATAGCGAAGGGCCAAATGCATCTTAGGTTTAACCAAGCCTGAAAACATTTGGCAAAATTCACAATTATCACAATTTTATAATCTAGTCATTTAAATGCAATTACTTCCCGATTAATGAGATCAAGGATATCCCTGGAAAGCTCTCCACACCGGTAAATGGAATCACACAGCTTCTAAAAGACAAACATGGCTTGTTGCAATCAATAAATTGTTTTAGTCTGCAACTCGAAAAACACAAAAACATGATGGCGAGATGAAATTAGAAAGGAGGCTTCAGTGAAAACAAAAAACATCATTGCACTTGTCTTAACACTTGGACTTTCTTTAAGTTACATTACCAATGAATCAAAAGTAACCGATCTTTTAGCGGAGACAGAAAATTTCTACGCCAAAATCAAAATATTTACATCTGTTTTGGAAACAATCAATCGCGCCTATGTCGATAAACGGGATTCAGATGAGCTTCTTGAAGATGCCATAAAAGGTGTCCTCTCAAATTTAGATCCACACACTGTCTATTTACCCGCCGATGCTTTCAAACACTGGAACCAGAATTTTGAAGGATACACGGGTATTGGAATAAGTTTTGAAGTACTGCAAGAAAAGATTACGCTGATTTCAGTCATCGAGGGCAGCCCGGCGGCCAAATTCAACATGCAACCGGGTGACAAAATTTTGGAAATCGACGGCGAATCAGTTATCGGTATTAAAAGGGAGGAAGTCTCAAAGAAATTAATGGGACCGGTTGGCCAGCCGGTGACCATTAAAATTGCCAGCAGCCGCTTAACCAGGCCGCAAGAATACACATTGCTCAGAAGGCGAATCACTTTAGATAGTGTACCCCTTGCACTCGAGATTAGGCCCGGTGTGGGATATATTAAGTTAGCGCGATTTACGACCAAAACCCCGAGAGAATTAGAAACCGCATTAAATAATCTGGAATCACAGGGCATGGAGTCTCTCATTCTCGATCTCCGGGGCAATAGCGGCGGATACCTGAATGCTGCCATTGAAGTAGCTGACAAATTTATTCCGGGAGGTAATAAAATTCTTTCAACCAGGGGTCGCCTGTCAAGTTCATTCCAGGAGTACTACTCGACCGCAAGCGCCACCCATCAACTCTATCCTCTCATTGTTTTAATGGACCATGCTGCAGCGAGCGCTTCAGAAATTGTCGCGGGGGCCATTCAAGATTTGGACCGAGGATTAATCGTCGGAAAAACATCTTTCGGCAAAGGATTGGTCCAAAGCCAGTATCGATTTCAAGATGGATCTGCTTTGCTAATAACGACTGCCAGATATTATACCCCCAGTGGCCGCCCGATTCAAAGAAATTATTTTAATAAATCCAAAGATGAATATTATCACGACGCTTATGATGATGAATATTTGACCAGTGAAGACGCCAAAAAAGGAAAGCCCAAGTTCAAAACCTTATCCGGACGTCTGGTTTACGGCGGCGGCGGCATTACCCCCGATATCTGGATCAAGAGCCAGAATAATGTTTTGTCTCAAAAATTACGTGAATTGTATTTTTCGGAGCAAAGAATATTCTATGCATTCGCCGATGATTTCTTAAATAAGAATCCAGCCTTACGAAAAAACCTGCGATTCTTTATAAATAGATTTTTCGTAACGGAAAAAACCTATCAAAAATTTGCTCATTTCGTAAAGAAGTCTGTGCCTGAATTTGCCAGAGTAGACTTTACCAGCGACAAAAAGGATATCAAATTCTTGCTCAAACGAGAGATGGCCTACTTAATAGGAGGAAGTGAAGCTCGTTTTAGAGTCAATTTACAACGGGACAATCAACTCAACGAATCATTGAAGTACCTGCAAAAAGCGCGTGAGTTAATAACGCAGGCTTACTCGTTAAATTAAGTTCAGGTGAGATCTTTTGGAGTTGAGGCGAAAGATGGCCAGCTGTGTTTGAGAGAATTAGTACGCCCGGCAGGATTCGAACCTGTGACCTACCGATTAGAAGAACGATTTTTAGGCTCAAATTATTGCCAGTATTGTGGATTTATGGTTAAAATCACCCGTTTTTTTAGATCTATTTCAGTCGGATTTTGGTAACGTTTTGGTAACGTGTTTTCCAAGGCTTTGAGGCTAATTTTTTAGATCTGTTTGGATCTATTTACATGCCTGTAAACCTACAATCAAAATTATTGTGTTTCACTTGTCGCCTCTGTGTTTCTTTTAGTCGGTAAATTGCGTCGACTTTTGTGAAGGCACGATAATGTGTGATTTTTCACCTGCCTAAAAAGGTCTCTTTCTGCTTTTTTTCCTGTTTCCTTTTTGCTTTCACTGCCTGCTGTTTGGTTTTTTGCTTCTTTCTCTTTTCCTGATCCTTTTTGCCTTTGTCTCCCATTTTATAACTCCTCTTTTGTGGAAAGAAAACGATTCATTGCAATAAAACTTAGAAACAAAATGATGCAAAGGGCTGTGGAATCAAAGACGCCCTATCTGTTTTCACCGCCATCTCGTGACTGATCGGGATTCTCTTTGGGTTGTGTGTCGTCTTTACCCAGTTTGCGTTGTCTTTTTTCTTCTTTCTTTTTTTTCTTTGCTATTTCTTTCTGCCGCTTATCATATCCGTAATTAGTTCTTGTCATTTTTGTATCCTTTTTGTGGAGCAATTAATAGTTATTTGAGTCCATTTCCCGGATGATTGGTTTGTAATACATCCGGATGAAGCGAATTCAAGCGCCGAAGCTGCCCGTGCTTCGTTCATGAACCGGGCCTTGGCATCTGGGTCACGAGTCCATTCCTGTGGTAGAAATTTCAATGCAACGTGCCGTTGCAGCGTGGTGTCCTCAGCCTTATACACCACACCCATGCCGCCTTCACGGAGCTTTTCCAGGATTTCGTAGTTAGATATTGTTTTGCCAATCATCGGCATGTTTCCAAGAAGCCTTCATTCATCCGTTATCAACTCCATCACCCAAACATCGCTCTCCAATTCGCCACTGATGAAGAAAAACCGTTCGCCATCAGTGGCGAATATAAAGGTGTCTATAAAGGTGTCTATATTGAGGTCGTCAAATCGTAAAAGAGGCTTTGGTTTTCCCCCAGCAGCCTTAATTGACCAAAAACTAAATCGACCTTCTGCATCAGTCTGATTGTAATAAACCGTGCGGCTATCAGGAGACCATCCTCCTATCCATGCCGGGTGGTCTGTGCTCTGAACGAGCAATCGCGAATCTCCACCATCCGGTGAAATTACCGATAAGCCGTTGCTATTATTAATAGCAATCAGTTGGCCATCCGGGGACCACCCTCCCAACCAAGCGCCATCGAAGGTAAGCTGGCCAGGTTTTCCCCAATGCAGGTCTACCGTTTCTCGTGAAATCAAGTAAAGCTCAGAACGTCCAGTTTTGTCTGACCTGAATAAGATCTGTCTACCATCTGGAGCCCAGTTCGGGATGGTATCCTGCGCTGGGTCTTCCGTCAATTGTTGAAGCGACCTACCATCTGCCGACATAACAAAGATGTCTCTGTTGCCGTTGCGGAGGGAGTAGAATACGATTTCTCGTCCGTCAGGCGACCAGGCTGGACCAAAATCACCGCTGCGGTGATTGGTCAATTGCTCAGGTTCACCGCCTGCAATTGGCATCCGGTAAATGTCCTGATTTCCGCTCCGGTTCGAGTCGAAAGCAATCCATTTGCCGTCCAGAGATACATCAAATCCCTCTATTATCTGGTTTCCTGTCGTTACAGGCTCCGCTTCAGAGCCTGATATAGGCCCTTCTCTTGGAATTAGCACCGACCAGATATTAGTGTGTTTGGTGAATACTGAGTATGCGAGACTCTTGCCATCGGTGGAAAGATGGATCGTGTGGGCATCAAGGCCGCCCGCTGTCAGGCGCATGGGCGGTCCTGAAGGCGTTCCGGAATCCCCTATGGGCAACTGATATACGTCCCGGTTACCGCCTTGATTTGACACATATAAAAGATACTTCCCATCAGGGGTCCAGACTGGACTAGTATTAAGGTATTCATTATCTGTTACCTGTACGGGCTCACCCCCACGGGCTGAAACAACCCAGATTGAACTGGGAGCAATATTGCCAAGCGTTATACCTCCTACTCCTACGAAACTTACATTTCCGGATACGAAGGCAATCCACTCTCCGTCGTGAGACCAAGATAAAGAGTGGAGTTCATATCCATCGGTAATTCCTCTGCTTTCGTTGCCATCGACTGATTGAATCCTAACGGTTGCCACGGTTTCAGATGATATGTGTACATAAGCAAAATATCTCCCATCTGGTGACCAGACAGGAAACTCTAGCCAACTCTCTGCATTCGGTGGCTCAGCCATTCGCTTGGGGATGCCACCCAATGCGGATATTCGGTAAATGATGCCGTCTGAGGCGTAGGCAATGGCGGTACCGTCGGGGGACCATTGAGGCCAGTACTGATCGCCTGGAATGTCCTCGGTAAGGGCTACACTACGCCCACCCGCGATCTGTCGGACATAGATATGCATCTGCATCTGGCCTATTGCGCCGGCTGAATAGGCGATCATGTTGCCGTCAGGCGATATTGTTGGATAGAGCTCTAATCCTGGTTGATTCGTGATTTGTTTGGTTCGACCTAATTTGATTTCTTTAGGTCTGCTACGGCTCAGAAATAAGGCGTAAACAAGGGCTATAAAGAGGACCGCTGCCACAAACACAGCCCATCGTGAATATCTATTTCGCGATGTGACAACAGGAGCCGTAGAAGTACGCACATTAAGTGTAGATTTTTGGCACTGGCGCAGGTCGACCAGCAATTCAGTGGCCCCCTGGTAACGGTCGGACGCTTCCTTTTGCAAACACTTGTCAACAACCCGCTCCAGCTCCATTGGCACGCCCGTGCGCAATCCCGTAATCGGTTCCGGGTCTTCGTGGAGAATCGAGTAAGTCACCGCCTGCTCATAATCGCCCTTAAAAGGGAGTTGACCGGTGAGCATTTCATAAAGAACGACGCCCAAAGACCAGATGTCTGCCCGATGGTCTACGACCACACCCTGTGCCTGCTCTGGGGACATATAAGCCGCGGTACCAAGGGTTGTCCCATCCTTGGTGACAAGAGTGGCCTGCGCCATTTTAGCGAGCCCGAAGTCCATGATTTTGCACTGCCCTTTGGTGGTTAGCATGATGTTGGCTGGCTTGATATCGCGGTGGACAATCTTGTGCTCATGCGCTTCGTGCAGACCCTCTGCGACTTCTGTGGCAATTCTCATCGCTTCGTCAAGCTTGAGCGGTCCTTTGGCAATCTTTTCTCTCAGACTCTCGCCTTTGATGATTTCCATGACAATAAACTCGTCGTCACCCACCTCATCAATTTCATAAACAGTGGCGATGTTGTTGTGGTTTAAAGCGGCCGCGGCCTGGGCTTCGAGTTTGAAACGCTGGCGTTCTTCGTCGCTGACATCGATGCGACGGGGCAGGAATTTGATAGCAACTTCACGCTTGAGTTTCGTATCCTCCGCTTTATAAACGACTCCCATGCCGCCCTCGCCGAGCTTTTCGAGAATTTTGTAATGTGATATGGTTTTGCCTAACATAGTATTTAAGAATAAATGAAAGAGAGTTTGGAAAGATAAGCGAGAAAGATTTAACTGTCAAGGATTCAGTTGTCTCGAAGACTTCGGGGGTCTACGTGAGTTTCGTCAAAGTTGCGTTAAAATTTGGGTAAGCATGGGTATATTTGAGAATACAAAGAAAGAAAAAGCCCTCAAAAAATGAGAGCCTTTTTACTATTTTTATTGAAATTAGCCTTGTACGCCAGGAGGGACTCGAACCCCCAACCCTTGGCTCCGGAGGCCAACGACGTCCTCTTTGCCAGTTATTGTTTTTATTGTTCTTAAGGCAATTTTTATTTTTCTCGGGTGCGATTTGGGTGCGAAAGTGTCGACGAAAAATGCTTTAAAATGAGCTAATTGTATGGATTCGCATATGTTGAAACTTTAAGAAAACTTAGCAACCATCAATAGTTGGTTTTTGAGGCCGATAGTTAGCGAAATAGCATTTTACCAAGTGGGGGATTGATGAAAATTGATACACTTTTTACGAACTATGATTGTCTCGAGGCCACAATAGTCAATAGTGATGACTTCAACGACCTGTTAATCAAATTCTTAGAAACTTTTGACGACCAGGACAGGCAGGCAATCCTCGCAATATTTGCCCAATCCGAATTTGAGTATCTTAAAAATTAACACACATATCACCGGGGAAACCGCGCAGCTGCTTGAACTTACAGTACGTTTAAGCGTCACCTTGAACGCCCTTTAGTTTAGTCAGTATCACGGGCTCACCACCGGATTCAGGGATGCGTTTTGCGCTTCATTGATGAAACGTTTACGCAATTCGTCATCAGAGGCCACGTTTAACGGCAGGAATTTCAGGGCCACCATGCGTTTCAGTTTGGTATCCTCGGCTTTGTAGACGACACCCATGCCGCCTTCGCCAAGCTTTTCGAGAATTTTGTAATGGAGTATAGTTTTACCGACCATAGTATCAGAAGTATGAATTGAAAGGAGAATTAAGGAAGATAAGCGAGAAAGATTTAACTGTCAAGGATTTCCAACAGACCACGGTTCATCACACGAAACGCTCCGTTACTCTCTCAACTTGGGTTTCGTTAAAGTTTCGTTAAAATTTGGGTAAACATGGGTAAATTTGAGAATATGGCAAATAAAAAAGCCCTTGGAAGATCAGGGCTTTCTATTGTTTTTATGAAGTTTAGCTTAGTACGCCCGGCGGGATTTGAACCCACGACCTACGGATTAGAAGTCCGTTGCTCTATCCAGCTGAGCTACGGGCGCTTTTGGAACATTCAAATATAAGAAATCTCGTCATTTTGTCAAGCGAATATTAGCCTAGCGATTGCGATATTTATCCGTCCTTGCTGTTGCCCAGGATTCTTGCCATCTGTCTCTCATGTTCCATTCATGTTTGTTTATCCAGCATGGACTCATAATTTATCTGATCTTGCTGGAAAATATTATTCTCGTGCTTTACAACGAACAAATTGGCTTCAATTACACCGATATTGTTTTTCATAATAAATAACACCTCCAATCTCTCTTACTTTTACTTAAAAAGACACATGAAGGTAAAGAAAACTCTCAAAATTGTTAGATGTTTGAGCAACAATCATGTTTTCAGCCCTGGGTCTAAGAATCTCCAGTGTCATAGCTTACTTCTACAAAGAGACGGACAAAGCTTTAGAATAAGCCTGAGTATCAGTTTCGCTCCCTTAATGTCAAAAATCTATTAACCTAATCTCCCCCTTTTATGCCTACGCTATCCAAGGCAGCCCGGAATAGCAAATCACCCGTTGGATTTGTCTGCAGTCACAAATGCTGGATGAATCTGGGTTCAAACATTCCTGGTTATATAAGTTAAGAATCTACAGCTTCTAAAAAAATAATAACAAATTTTTAAACCTTTGAGAGATTTTTACATGATACACCTTCTTATGTTATGAAGCTGTAATTTGATACTTGGAAAAAATAAATAACTCTGTTGAGAGATTTTCAAAATTACATTTACCCTCTATTTAAAAAAGGCTTTCAAATAAAATAAAAGAGCGTACAAAAAAAGGATTTAATCTTACAGGGAGGTAATATCATGAAACTCTCCAAATTGAGTTTTTTAGTCGCATCAGGACTTTTCGCATACAGTATTTTCCCAGGTTGTTCTGCAGCAGAAAAAAATGTTTTTAATCCATTGCCTACCCCTTCTGGAATCACAGGCGAAATCAGACTCCGCTCGGGTGAAAAAGGTGATATCTCCAATACTCGCATTGCTGTTTATGATAGCTTTGAAGATTTGGAAAGAGAGAATTATTTCAAGGAGACAGCGCTTACTGCAAGCTTCGGTTCTAAATTTGTGTTGGAGCCTTTAAATTCCGGTACTTATTATCTTGAGTCTAAAACGGGCAATAGAAATAGAAAAGAAGTTTCGTAAAACAATCAAAAATTAAACTACGACTGGGTACGAGTACCTGATTCTACTTATGAAGCGGTGTTTAAATGAGAGGGCTTGACAAATTCCATCGTCAAAAGAAATAATAGCATGTTCCACACAAGATTATGATTTCCTGTCTTATCATTCCTTAGTTCTAATTCTAATTCACTTCGCCGCCGTCGCCGGGCAAACCTCTGAGAATGAGCACAGGTTACAATTCATATAACCCGGTTTAGGCGTATAATCACGGGCGCGGATTCCTTTCGAGACATCCTTAAGTTTAGTTTTAAATTTTATCACATCCTTATCCGCAATTTGAGAACGGCCGACCAAACCGGTGTCGAGGAAATGAAGCTCGACATATTTGGGCAATTTACCTTCAGCTTTTTCATAAGCCAAAGCATAATTCACCATCTGCAGACTTCCCTTCGTTCTTTTGTCTGCCTTGTCCTGAGTGTCAATCGCCGATGATTTGAAATCGATAATATAGACTTCGCCATCCCGAATGTCCACCCGGTCCCAACGGCCCGTCAAACGGTTGTTGCCAAGCAGGTAACTAAAATTTTGTTCCACCAGTGCCGGTTGATGGTCCGAGGCCTCCTGCTCCTCATAGAATCTTTTTAGAGACTCCTTCCCCACCCGCAGCCGCTCTTCCTCATGCTCACGAGTCAGGAAGCCAATGCTGCTCCAATTACTTTCAAAGACTTTAATGACTTCCGCAAGTGAAATTTCCTTGCCGTTCATTTTGTGGCGGCCATATTCACCAACAGCTTCATGAATGGCGCGTCCATAGATAAGGGCATGGTTAGGCAGCACCGGCACCTTTAGAATATGAATATATTTGTATTTTAGCGGACAGGATAAATAATCATCAATTTTGCGGTGACTTAGATTAAGGAGTTCATCCGTGGAAATTTCGCCCTCTGCCGGCAGGGAGTCTTCGGTACTCGGGGCAAACCGCTCGAGCGCTTCCAAAGGCGAGGCTTTAATGTAGGCCTCATCGGCCCGCGGTTTATCCAACGTTTCAAGTACAAACTGGCTGACTTTTCGAGGGCGTTCGGTGCCATAATCCCGCGCGCTGGTCAAGTAAAGCTCCCTTTCAGCCCGGGTCATGCCGACGTAAAAAAGCCTTCTTTCTTCCTGCACATGAAAATCGTCGGAGGGCAAAGCATCTTTAATTAGCTCCGGAGGTAGCACCAACGGGTCGTTCCAGCCCCGAGACGGAAATTTCTGGTCGAGCAGGCTCACCATAAAAACAACTTTGAATTCGAGACCCTTGGCCCGGTGATAAGTGAGGACACTGACCGCATCTTCGTTTAGTTCAACCATGGCGGTTGCCGGATCATCACCCGCGTCGATCAAATTCTCAAGATAGGGCACAAATTGCTGCACCCGGTCCTTGCGCAATATTTCGGATTTGTTTTTAACGTGCATGCAAAACTTTGCAATGTTTTGAATTTTCAAATCCGACTCGATTGAATCAACCTCCATTAGCTGTTCCAGGTAGCCGCTCTCTTTTATAAAGCTATATAAAACCACATGAGTCGGCTCCGTTCGAGACAGATCCAGGTACTTCTGAATATCTTCTAAAAGCTTCTTCAGGGTGGCAACACTTTCAGCGCTCAGCTCCTCAAGCTCGGGATAGCTGTCAAAATGCCGCAGCACATGATGCAGTGTTCGGTTCGAACGGTTAGCGACGTTTAAACACATGGTAATCTCATGCATTGGAAAATGGTAGACCTCTGAGATGGCGAGATTATACAAACTAATATAGTCGCGGAAGTCACTGATCGCCTTTAAGAAGGAAATCAGCATACGAATCTCTTCGCGCTGGTAGAGTCCCCGGCTGCCGGAAAATTGAAATGGAATTCTATGTAAATGAAGTGAGCGCAAAAAAGGGTCGGCGTCATAATTGGCGCGCACGAGAATTGCAAAGTCCTTATAGGCAAATTGGCCGGAAGAAACCTTCTCCATTATCATCTGAGCGACTTTCTCAGTCTCACTGGTGAGAGTGTCGAAGTGCAAATGCTCAGCCATTTTATCACCAGCCAGCTGCGCGGTCAGTTTTTTATTGATGTTGTTTTGCACTTCAAGCCGATCCGGGTTGTTGTGACAGATAAGTTTGTATGCCGCGTCCAAAATCAGCTGGGTTGAGCGATAATTTTCGGTAAGCACAACTTGCTTCGCATTTGGGTAAATTTCAGTAAAACCGAGAATATTACTGATGGCCGCCCCGCGGAATTTATAAATCGATTGATCATCGTCCGCGACCACGGTGATGTTTCCATGCAAGTGCGCCAACAGGCGAACCATCTGAAACTGAGCGTAATTCGTATCCTGAAATTCATCTACCAGAACGTATTTGTAGCGATTCTGAACCTTTTGCAGCGCCAGTGGATGCTCCCGGAAGAGGCGCAAAACCGTGGTGATTAAGTCGCCGAAATCCAGCTTACCATTAACCGTTAAAAGCTCCTGGTACTTCACATAAGTTTGGGCCAGCTCCAACTGCTGTGCCGCATATTGCGCCTGCTCCGGATCGTCCGGTTGAACCTCGGCTATGAGTTTTTTGGCGAAATCCAGGTATTCTTGCGGGGTAATGTCTTCATCCTTTGCGCGGCTAAAATGCCCGATAATTGCCTCGATGAATTTATCCGGGGTTGAGAGCGGGCGGTAAATATTCAGCGGTAAATTAAAGAGCCGGTCTTTAAAGAAAATGATTTGCTCGGGAGTGGGCAGCACTTGAAAGTCCGTCGGCAGTCCGAGTTCAAACGCAAACTCGCGCAAAATGTGGTCGCCAAAAGCGTGGAAAGTGGAGATCCAAACCGCAGCGTAACCATAAGGAACCAGCAGATCGACTCGCTCTTCCATCGCGGCGGCAGCCTTCTCCGTGAAGGTCAAAGCAAGAATTTCATCCGGCCGTGCTTTTTTCGATGAAATCAAGTGTGCAATTCGGTGGGTGATGACTTTGGTTTTCCCGGTACCCGCGCCGGCGACAATCAGCAAAGGTCCCCGGTCATATTCGACTGCGGATTGCTGCTCTTTATTTAACACCGAGGCTGTTTTAGTTTTATCTACAGATTTTGGTTTATCCACCCGTTTAGGTTCATCAGCTCTTTCAGGATTTTCGGCAGTTAAGTTTAGTTCGATTTGATCCATGAGTAAAAAATAATGGATTGACAGGTAGAAGTCAAGCAGTTAATTAAAGTGACCGATTTTGTTCAAAGTTGAACCTACTGGGACAATAAATATTCATGTACCCGGTCGAAGAAAACAGTTTCAAGTTTTTTATAATCAATGCATTAAAAGGTATTTCAGATGAACTGGCACACCCTTTGCATAAAGACAAATCAGAATGTGAAAATGTAAAAACCGTACAGGAGAAACATCATGAATAAATTAAAGAAGTTTTTTGCAGTCGCTACTTTGGCAGGTTTGTTCTTGCTACCTTCATTTGCTGAAGCAGAAGCCGGAGTCAGAGTCTATGTGCGATTTGGTCCGCCTAAAGTGAGGGCGGTAAGAATTGTGAAATCGGTCAGGCCCTGTGCTAAAGCAATTTGGGTCTCAGCCCACTGGCAATATAAGCACGGACGCCATGTTCGGTTAAAAGGTTATTGGGTTAAGCCGCGCCGGGGTTATGTTTACGTGCTGCCGCGTTGGAAAAAGAATCACCTCGGCTATTACTATATTGCCGGCCATTGGAAAAGAGTTTGAAAATCGGATGCAGTGACGGCGCCGTTATGAGAACAAGGTCCCTTCGCCTCAGAGGGGACCTTTCTTTTTTTTATCCCG
>Ga0209988_10000494_pt1 | contig 24488 bp, 22 predicted proteins | sample N075metaG_FD_183115 | JGI IMG/M metagenome (GOLD analysis project Ga0209988, IMG submission 183115) | Deep subsurface microbial communities from Kermadec Trench to uncover new lineages of life (NeLLi) - N075 metaG (SPAdes) (version 2) | ecosystem: Environmental > Aquatic > Marine > Ocean trench... | reverse complement strand
CAGTGCCGGGTCGGCCGAGGCCGTTCTGGAACCCGGAGCCCCGAGGGCACACGCGCCGGTCCGTCCCGAAGACGAGACCCTACTCGATCTGGATCTGCCCCTGGTGGAAAGCGCCTTGCTGGAGTTCATCCGGGAAGAAGTCGTTCGGCAGCGTGGCTTCGAGCGCGTGGTGATCGGTCTCTCTGGGGGGGTGGACTCGAGCGTGTCGCTGCTCTTGGCCGTCCGCGCTCTCGGCCCCGAGAACGTGACGGGCTTTCGCCTTCCCTACGCGACGTCCAGCCAGGAGAGCTTGGACCATGCGGATCTGATTGTGGAGGTGTCCGATGCCGAATGCCGTACGATCGAGATTACCGAGTCGGTGGACGCATACGTACAGAAACATGAGCCCGACCTTTCGCCCCTGCGCAGGGGGAATCTGGCGGCTCGCCTCCGCTCCGTGATCCTCTTCGACCAGTCGGCGAAGCTCGGTGCGCTCCCGCTCGGTACCGGGAACAAGTCGGAGCGTCTCCTCGGGTATTACACCTGGCACGCGGATGATTCTCCGCCCATCAATCCGCTCGGAGATCTATTCAAGACCCAGGTCTGGGACCTGGCCAGGCACCTCGGAGTGCCGGATGTGATCATCGACAAACCCGCCTCGGCCGACCTGGTCCGTGGGGTAAATGACGAAGATGAGCTCGGGATCTCGTATCGTCGTGCCGATCCCATCCTTCACTGGCTACTCCACGGATACACGGCCGACGAGCTCAAGAGCAACGGATTTCTCGAAAGCGATGTGGACTGCGTCTGGCGTCGCCTGTCCGCGACCCATTGGAAGCGAGAACTGCCGACGGTTGCGATGCTTTCATCCACGGCGATCGGGGAGTTCTATCTGAGGCCGGTCGACTATTAGTCTCGAACGCCGCACCGGTCGGTGGTCACGGCCGACCCGCAGGCCCGCGTCACCCGATTCCGATGATCTTCCTCCGAAAGTTTTCCATCAAGGGCAAAGGCGTGAGCTCCCCATCGATGATGGAGGCGAGCTCCTCCTCTTCCTTCCAGTGCGCTTCGATTTCGGCGAGCTCGAGCTCGAGGAGCCGCTGCTCGAGCGTGTCGTTGGCCGCGATCTCCAAGGCGATGGCGCCAGTCCGTTGCAGGTCGCCGAGCCTTCGTCCCTCCTTGATGACGACGCGGGTGAGGTCTTCGGGGCTACCGGCCTCCTCGATGAGCCGCGTCGCCGAGCGGACTCGCTTCTCGGAGGCACCGCTGTGGTGGTGGAAAGCGAGTAGGCGCCGGGAAACCACTTCTCCCTCTTTACCCCGGAGATGCAGACCTCCTTCCTCGACGTCGCCACATACAGAACAGCGTTGGGTGACGGCCAAAGCCTCCCCTTCGGCGGTACCGGGGGAAAGGATCAGCTGTTTCCGATCCCGATAAGCCACGCTCCGAAAAATCTGTCCACAGCGTGCGCAGCGCCGCCTGCCCCGCCAGGCGCTTCCGCCAAAGCGGAGCCATCGGGCGGCGTGCGTCAGCTGTTCCGGCGCGTTCTCCCAGAGAAACCACGCACCGAGCCAGCCGAGGCCACCACTGGCCCACCCACCGGCGATCGCGGCGCCGACCGCCGCGGTACCTATGAAAGTGAGTTTTTGATGCCTTGCCGCCCGATGGGTGAGCTCTCGCCCGTAGCGCCACCAAGCTTCCTCGGTGAGGTTCGCGCGGCCTACTCGAACGACCTCGAGTTCGCCGGCGCGCAGAAGGGCGACGTTATCGGTCTGTGAGAGGAGCTTCGCTCGGTCCTTCACAAGTTTTTCCAACTCCTCGAGGGCCTCCCAACGTTCTTCGATGGGGGCGAGTGACCACCTCTTGCAGGATCGGCAAATAGCCCAGAGGCGTCCACGTTCCGCATCGTAGGCCACGCGCTTGGAGGTCGAGAAGTATTCCAGCTCCTCGTTCGGTGGGAACGGCGTGTGACAGACCAAACAATGTGTGTACAAAAGCGTCTCCGTGACCCGGGCCCCGGAGAGAGTCGGCCCGGACTTCCTTCTACACCCGTTGTCCCCCTCTTTGTTACGCACAGGTCGAGATGATTCTTCGGAGCCCCGAGCCCTGGTCCGAGCCGACACCGGGAGCCACCTTATTGGACGTCTGTCCGGCCAGGGGGACACGCCAGGGTCGACATCTTTCGGGGCCAGCATGCTACTCGTCATCGACAATTACGATTCGTTCACTTTCAATCTCGTCCAGTTCCTGGGCGAGCTGGGAGCGGACGTCGCGGTGTCCCGAAACGACGAACGAACCGTCGAAGAAATTCGTGCACTGGGGCCGTCACGAGTGGTGATTTCCCCCGGTCCGTGCACGCCGAGCGAGGCCGGCGTGAGCGTTGAGCTGTTTCGATCACTGGATCCTTCGATACCCATGCTGGGGGTATGCCTGGGTCATCAGGCCTTGGGTGAAGCTTTTGGGGGAAGGACCATCCGTGCCGAGCGAGTCATGCACGGAAAAACGGCACCGGCCCGGCACAATGGGGAGGGTATCTTTCGCGGCATCCCGTCGCCGTTCACGGTGGCGCGCTACCATTCCCTCGTGACGGATGCGGCGGCGCTACCGGACAGCTTGATTCCGGTGGCATGGAGTGGGGAGGAGGACGGAATCGAGGAAATTCAAGCCATGCGCCACCGCGATCGGCCGGTTTGGGGAGTGCAGTTCCATCCTGAGTCACTTTTTTCCGAGCACGGCAAAAGGCTCCTGGCGAATTTCTTGGCTCTTTAGCCAGGCCCTGCCCGAGGACCGCGTAAGCTGATCCGACCTTCGCGAACTGTCCTATGGAGGGGTCAGGCGTTGCCAACCCTACTCCGCCCTAGATAACTTGACCGGCGTGATATTTGCGGCAACAGGCATCGCTTCGTGCCCGGGTTTGGGCCGGTGAGCAGTCGAGTTCTGGGCATCGTCCCAGCGCGGCTGGCGTCTACCCGCCTCCCCAACAAACCCCTCTATCCTCTTCTCGGTAGGCCGCTCATTGAGTGGGTATGGCACCGCGTGGAAGGCATGAAAGTGTTGGACCACGCGGTCATCGCTACGGACAGTGAGGAGGTCGCCGAGGTTTGCCGATCGTTCGGCGCGCCGGTTGAAATGACCGCCACCCGCCATCCGTCGGGTACGGACCGTGTGGCGGAGGTCGCAGGGCGCCCGTCGTTTTCCGATTTCGGAGTCATCGCCAATATTCAAGGCGACGAGCCCCTGCTCCAGGAGCTCCACCTGGAAGCCGCGGTGTCCCTGGTTCGTGACGATCACTGGGAGATCGGTACGTGCGCCACGCCCCTCGTCGATCACGAGGCCCGACGGGATCCCTCGACCGTCAAGGTCGTTCGTGCCACGGGCGGGCGTGCCCTGTATTTTTCCAGGGCGTCCATCCCCTATCAGGATGAAGGCAAGCCGTCGCCGGAGGATTTGCGGCGCGAACCCTTCTTGCGGCACATCGGCATTTATGCCTATTCGCGGGAAGCCCTTGCGAAATGGGTGGCGTTGGCGCCGTCGCCGCTCGAACGATTGGAGAACCTGGAGCAGTTGCGCCCCCTCGAGGCCGGCATGCGGATTGGAGTTGCCGTGGTAGGGGTCGCTGATCACGGGGTCGACACACCCGCCGATGTGATCCGCATGGAGGCAGCGTTGACCCGAATGGAAACCTTAAGTGTATGAGACCCTTGGTATTTGAAGGTAAGAACGATGGATGCTGAAGTGAAAAAGACGAAATACATCTTCGTGACTGGCGGGGTCGTGTCAGGGCTGGGCAAAGGGATTACCGCGGCTTCTTTGGGACGGATTCTCAAGGAACGGGGCCTGAAGGTGACGCTCCAGAAGTTCGACCCCTACATCAACGTCGATCCGGGTACGATGTCTCCGTTTCAGCATGGAGAGGTGTATGTCACCGACGACGGTGCTGAAACGGACCTCGACCTGGGCCACTACGAGCGCTTCACCGACGAAACGCTCTCTCAGGGCAACAGCGTCAGCGCAGGCCGCATCTACCAGGATGTGATCGCCAAGGAGCGGCGGGGGGACTACCTGGGCGCCACGGTTCAGGTAATCCCGCACATCACGGATGAGATCAAGCGCAGAATTCGGAGCATGGCACCCGGAAACGATGTGGTGATTACGGAGATCGGGGGTACGGTTGGCGACATCGAGAGTCTGCCCTTCCTGGAGGCCATCCGCCAAATCCGACAGGACGAAGGCCGCGAGAACGCGGTCTTCATCCACCTGACGCTCGTCCCCTACATCGCTGCTGTGGGCGAACTGAAGACCAAGCCCACGCAGCACTCGGTGCGCGAGCTCATGGAGATCGGAATCCAGCCGGACGTACTCATTTGCCGCTCCGAGCACGCGCTGGACGAAGGTACACGGAAAAAAATCGCCCTGTTCACGAACGTGCCCCTAGACGGCGTGATCGAGGCCCGTGATGTCGATACGATTTACGAGGTACCGCTCCAGCTGCGACGCCAACGTCTCGACGACTTCGTGCTCGATCTGCTCGAGATCGAAGCGCCGCCGACCGATCTGGCTGAGTGGAGCCGAATCGTCGAGTGCGTGAAGAATCCCTCTTCCGGCACGGTGCGAATTGCCGTGGTCGGCAAGTACACGGAGTTGGTCGACGCCTATAAATCGGTGCAGCAGGCGCTGATTCATGGGGGTATCGCGAACGATGTGAAGGTGAAGATCGAGTGGGTGTCCTCCGAGAGATACGAGGCCGGAACATTGGAGCAGCACTTCGAGGGCTTCGATGGGTTGCTGATCCCAGGCGGATTCGGAGATCGAGGCATCGAGGGTATGCTGAGGGCGATCGAATGGGCTCGCGAAAACGGGCTCCCGTTTTTCGGGATCTGCCTCGGCCTACAGTGTGCCATCATCGAGTTCGTGCGAAACGTGTGCGGAAAGACCGACGCGAACTCGGCCGAGTTCAACCCTGACACGGCAGACCCCGTTATCGCTCTCATGGACTCGCAGCAGCAGGTCACCGCCAAAGGGGGGACCATGCGGCTGGGGGGGTACCCTGCCTCGCTTCGGAAGGGTTCTCGGGTTGAGGCGGTGTATGGTGATCGAGAGATCAGGGAAAGGCATCGGCATCGTTACGAGGTGAACAACGAGTATCGCGAGCTCCTCGAGGGGAATGGAATGGTCATGTCGGGTACTTCTCCCGACCAGAGTTTGGTGGAGATGATCGAGCTTCCCGAACACCGCTGGTTCATCGCGTGCCAGTTCCACCCGGAGCTCAAGAGCCGACCGACTCGGCCGCATCCCCTCTTCGCTTCCTTCATCGAAGCGGCTGTGGCCCACGCCGAGGCTTCTCGTACCGAAGCGGCCGTCGGCGCTGGTGACTAATGCTGGACCGCTTCACGTTGATCGCCGGTCCTTGCGTTCTCGAGGAAGATGACCTCAACCTAGAAATCGGCCGGCAGTTGGCGTGTCTTTCGTCGACTGTGGGGATTCCCGTCGTGTTCAAAGCCTCATTCGACAAGGCGAACCGGTCGAGAGCGGACTCACCCCGGGGTCCCGGCCTTGCTCGCGGGCTCGAGCAACTGCGGCGCGTCAGGGAGGAGACCGGTCTTCCGGTCCTTACCGACGTCCACGAGGTTGAACAGGCGGCGGTGGTGGCCCGCGTCGCGGATATCCTTCAAATTCCTGCTTTTCTTTGCCGGCAGACCGATTTACTCCGTGCTGTGGGAGAAACCGGGAAGACCGTCAACATCAAGAAGGGCCAGTGGATGACGCCAGAAGACATGCTCGGCGCCGTTGAAAAGGTCCGGGAGGCGGGGGCGCACAGCGTCACGGTGACCGAACGCGGCACGTTCTTCGGATATGGGGACCTGATCGTCGACATGCGTTCTTTTCAGCGAATCCGCGCCGCGTGTGGGGTGCCGGTCATCTTCGACGGAACCCACTCCCTCCAGCGGCCGGGCCTCGCCTCGGGGTCCAGCGGGGGCGATCCGGAATTCATACCGCCTCTTGTCCGAGCTTCCGTGGCGGCGGGTTGTGACGGCCTCTTTCTGGAGGTTCATCCGGATCCTGGGAGTGCACCCTCGGATGGCGCCACGATGCTTCCACTGGACGAGCTCGAGCGTCTGCTCGAGAGTGTCGTGGCGCTTCGTACAGCCCTGGACGAGGTCGCCCTGAGCGAGGTGGACTCCGGGGTTCCTGCCCCAGCGGGCTGAAGACCCATGGCCGGTCCGTCGGAGGATATCGATCCCCATGTAGCGGGCTCCATAAAACTGGTCATTCTCGATGTGGACGGTGTCCTCACCGATGGGGGTATCTACGTCGGCGCCCGACCCGGCCAGGACCCGATAGAGCTCAAACGCTTCGACATCCAGGATGGTTTGGGCATCAAGATGCTCCGCTGGGCCGGGATCGAGGTGGCCATCGTTTCGGGGCGGGTCTCAGAGGCGACGACCTGGCGCGCGAAGGAGCTCGGGGTCGATGAGTGCCATCAAGATCCGGATGCCAAGAAGTTACCCGTGGTTCAGAAGCTCCTGGATGACCGGGGTCTCGGGTGGGAGGAGGCCGCAATGGTCGGGGATGATCTTGCGGATCTTCCGGTCCTGAAGCTTGTCGCCCTCCCGGTCGCCGTCTCGAATGCGGTGCCGGAGGTGCTTGCCGTGTCTCGCTGGACCACTCAGGCTTCCGGGGGCCGGGGTGCCGTCAGGGAATTCGCGCGTGAGCTGCTGACGGCAAGGGGAGAGTGGGACGAGTTGGTTCGCAAATATTGTGAAGCCCGGTCCCAGGAGTGACACGGCGGATGGCTTGGAGACCCATGGCCTGGCCGCGACGAAAGACCGGGTTGCGGGTAGAAACGGCAAGGGTCGGGGAGGGGGTTCGGATTCTCGGCGAAGGCGCCGCGCTGCGAGGATTACCGGTTTGCATGACCTTATGAAGTCGAGGGATCTATAGTGTTTACCAGTAGGGTGTTAAGGGCACAAATTTTGGTCGCGGGGCTCTTGGTGATCGCCTGTGCTGACGGCCCCCCAAGAATGGTTGTCGACCCGGAATTGGAGGCCATGGAGGCCGACTACATCATCTTCGGTTTCAGGAGTAATGTGACGCGAGGGGGCGTTCGAGAGTTTCTCGTGGAGGCGGACACCGCCCTCATCTTCCAGGACTCCACGGTGGTCCTACTTCGTGGGCACGTGAAATTGACCGCGCACAACGAGGACCTCGGTACCGAGAAAGCGATCGTGACGTCCGACCGGGGCAGGCTGGACAAGAGCACGAATGAGTTACATGCCGAAGGCAACGCCGTTCTGCTCATCCGAGCCGATGGCCGGAGAATCGAAAGCTACGAGCTACGCTACATACCCGATAGCCAGGCGATTCGAAGCGATTCCGCCGTGGTGATGTACGATGGAACCGATGTGGTGGAGGGCACAGGTTTCAACTCGGACCTGGACTTTGAGCGGGTTCTCATCCATAACGCTCGGACGCGCGGAGGAGCGGTCCGCTTCTGATGCCCAGCCGAGCCCTTCGCCTCCCCATGGTGGGCCTCGCCCTTCTTTTTGCGGGGACGGGGGCAGCGGGGCAGCAGTCGTCCTGTGACCTGATCAGCTCACTCCGAGTCGTATCGAACCGGACGAATAATGCGCGCGTGAGCTATGTCTCCGCTCCGCGATTCGAGTGCACCGACGGGACCCGCATCGAAGCGGACAGCTCCGTCACGTTCGAGGCCACGTCCTTCACTCAGCTTTTCGGCAACGTGATATTCCGGGACGCCAAGAGGGAGTTGTACGCCGATCGGGCCCAATACTTCAGCCGAGTGGGCCGGCTTCAAGCTCAGGGGTCCGTCCGTCTGATCAACCTCGAGGACGGGTCCTTGTTGACCGGCGAAGACCTCGTTCTTCTTCAAGAAAGTGACGATCGTGCCGAGGAGGACGTGACCATGCGGGAGGGTCGGCCTCACGCACGCCTCGTTCCCAGGGTGGGACCGGACTCGACAGCCGTGCAGGCCGGCCCTGGAGTCGATCAGCCGGAAAATTCTGTAGAGAGGGTCCCCTACGAGGTCGACGCGGACCTGATCCACTTGGTGGGCGATCGTCTGTTCCAGGCACGGGGGCGGGTTGAGGTCACCCACGAAGGCTTGCATGCCTACGGCGATTCGTTGGAATTCCAACAGGAGATAGGGTGGCTCACCCTGTTCGAGAACGCTCGAATCCTTTCGCAGGACACGGTGTCGGGGGACACCTTGGACGTGCGGGGAGACACGATCACGATGAAGCTGCCGAACGATCAGATCGATGAGATAGAAGCCCGAGGCCGAGCCCGGCTCTTGGCGCAGGACGTCGATATGCGGGGACCGATCATCCGTCTCGTCTTCCAGGAGGAGGAATTGGAACGCGTGTTCGCCGTCCGACGGGATGTCGACGACGGGCCCCCTCCCGTGAGCGGGGGGGTGGACCCGCCCGCTTCGTCCGCCCATCCGGCGCAGCCCCAGGCCGTGGCCGCCGACTTTGTCCTGACGGGCGATTCGATCCAGGCCGACTTGCTCGGAGGCGAGTTGGACCGGGTAACCGCCACGGGGACCGCCCGCGGTGTGACGACGAGCAGAGATTCGCTGAACACGGAGGACACCGACGAGCTCTTTCAGTCCGACTGGATGGAGGGGGACACCATCATCGCGACCTTTCGGTCGGCTTCGGTGGCTCCCGGCGACGCCACCACGGATGGATCGGGGGCCGCTGAGCCGACCGGGCGGCAAATCGACCTGCTCGTCGCCCGTGGTGGGGCACGTAGCTTTTACAGGTCGGCCCCGGAATCGGCGCTTGCGGATGGGGCTGCAGGACCACAGGAGCTCGAGCTCAATTACGTCATCGGCGACGAAATTCGTCTCTTCATGAAGGATGGTGAAGTCGAGATAATGGAAGTGGATAATCCTACGGGGATCAACCTGCGGCCGAGACGCGCACCGGCTCCGCCGCCCGATAGCCTGCCACCCAATGGCAACGGAGATAGGCGTGAGTGATCTCGCTTCGGAGGCCCCGCTCGGCGAGGGCGCCGAGGGGCTTTCGTCCTCGGCGGGGTCTGGCACGGAACTCGACGTGCTCAGCCGGCTTCGAGGAGAGGGTCTGACGAAGATCTATCGTAAACGGCGAGTGGTGGACGACATCGCCATATCCGTGACCCAGGGGGAGATCGTGGGGCTGTTGGGCCCGAATGGGGCGGGTAAGACCACGACCTTCTACATGCTCGTCGGACTGATTCCGCCTGATCGCGGCCGAGTGTTCCTCGACGAGGAAGATCTGACGGATGTCCCGATGTACCGGCGGGCGCGCAAGGGCGTAGGGTACCTGGCCCAGGAGCCGTCCGTTTTTCGTAAGCTCACCGTCGAACAGAACGTGAAGGCGATCTTGGAAACCCTGAAACTCTCCAAGGAGGAGCAAGCGGCTCGACTCGAGAAGCTCTTGGGGGAGCTCTCCCTCGGCCACCTACGCGGGAACATGGCGTATTTACTTTCAGGGGGGGAGCGGCGCCGGCTGGAAATCACACGTGCCCTGGTGCAACGGCCCAAATTCATGCTCCTCGACGAGCCGTTCGCCGGCATCGACCCGATTGCGGTTCACGATATTCAAAACATCGTGGCTTCCTTGAAGAGCCGAGGAATCGGCATCATCATTTCCGACCACAATGTCGAACAAACCCTAGAGATCGTCGATCGGGCGTACATTATGTATGAGGGTCAGATTCGCATCAGTGGCAACGTTTCTGAGCTGGTGTGGGACGATGAGGTGGCAAAAATTTATCTGGGTCCCGCGCTGACCGAGCGGATGAGGGGCCGTTTCGAGAAACCTCGCGATGGAGGGCGCCCGAAGACGTCATGACCGGATTCAGTACCAGGCTCGTCCAGAGCCAACAACTCCGTCAGGAGATGAAGATCAACCCACGCCTTTATCAGGCGATGGAGTTGCTCTATATGCCCCTGCTCGACCTTCAGCAGCACCTCAAGGCGGAGCTGGAAGAAAATCCCTTCCTCGAGATGACCGAAGCGGATGTAGAGGATGACGTAGAACTCGAGGAAGAGGGCAAGGACGATCCGCCGGACGACGAAATCGATTGGGAAGTAATCCTTCTGGACGGTTTCGAGGTGGGTGGCCGGCGCGAGCAGTACGACCCGGTCGAGTTGTATCAACGCCCGCCGGTCGAAACGACGGATCTTCGGGACCACCTCTTCGGCCAACTCAGGCTACTCGATCTGAGCGAACGTGAGGCGCGCCTCGGCGAGGAGGTCATAGGAAACATCAACGACGCCGGTACGTTGACGTGCGAGCTCGAAGCCGTCGTGAATGGCGTGAATTCCTGGCTGGACGATTTGCGTCCCGCCGCTCAGGAGGAGATCGACGCCCTGGAGGATTCCGAAGCCGCACAGGCGGAGTTGGATGGGTTATTCGAGCCATACCGGCTGCCGGAGGCGGAGGCGATGCTCACGGGCATTCAGGCCTTCGATCCGCCGGGGGTGGCCGCGCGTGATCTCCAGGAGTCGATCCTGATCCAACTGCGGATGCTCGGGAGGACCGATTCGCTGACCTATCGGATTGCGGAGAGCCACTTCGACGATCTGGTAAATCACCGATGGGCCGATGTGGCGAGGGAGATGAACATCAAGCCCCTCGATGTGCAGGGCGCGGCCGACGAGATCGCCAAGCTCGATCCGAAACCCGGCATGAAGTACTCGGCGGACCCCGAGCGGTACGTCATTCCAGATCTCATCGTCGAGAAAATCGACAGGGAGTACATGGTCTTCGTCAACGATACGAGTCTCCCCCGGCTCCGGATCGCGTCGTCCTACCAGAGCCTGGTGCAGAAAAAGGGGCTGTTCAAGGGCGAAAACAAGGAGTTCGTTTCGAGAAAGCTCAACTCGGCGAACTGGATCATTCAGGCGATCGAGCAGCGGCGCCAGACGATGCTGAAGGTCATGGCGTTCATCGTCGACCGGCAAAGGGAATTTTTCGAGAATGGTGTTCAGCACCTGAGGCCGTTGACGCTGAGGGAAGTCGCCGATCACATCGAGATGCATGAGTCCACGGTGTCGAGGGTCACGAATGAAAAATTCGTGCAGACTCCCCGCGGAGTTTTTCCGCTGAAGTATTTCTTTTCGAGTGGGTTGGCGACGACCAGCGGCGAAGATATCTCGGCGAGGGGGGTCAGGGACAAGATCCAGAAGCTGGTCGAAGCGGAAGATGTCAAAAAGCCCGTGACGGACCAGAAACTCGTTGAGCTGCTCAAGGTCGACGGAGTCAAGATCGCGCGAAGAACGGTGGCGAAATACCGAGATCAACTCGGCATCCTTCCGGCCCGTATGCGTAAGCGGGTTTGATGGAATTGTCGGCCCAGGCGCGCGCCGCCGCGGTGGGCCTGACCGCCGAAGCTCGCCGCGACTTCGCCCTCGTCATCCCCGCCTTCAATGAAGCTCCCGTCGTCCCGGCGTTGATCTCCGAACTTCGTGCCACGTTCGAACGCTACGACCTGAGCGGCGAAATCCTCTTTGTGGACGATGGCTCCACGGATGGAACCGCCGAATTAGCGGAGAAGGAGGCCAACGGCTGGCCTCTCTTGAAGGTCTTGCGCCATCCGAGGAACCTCGGAAAGACAGAGGCGATCATGACCGCGGCCCGCTCCACCGAACGAACCTATCTCGTGCTGTACGATGCGGATCTCCAGCACCTGCCTGACCAGATTCCAAGGTTTCTCGAGAAGCTCCACGCCGGATGGGATATCGTAACGGGGCGGAAAGTCGGGTTTTACGACAAGCGGGTGGTTTCCTCGTTTTACAATGCGCTGAGCCGCCGGATCTTTCGGGTTCCGGTTTCGGACCTGAACTCGATGAAGGCGTTCCGGAGAAACATCCTCGACGAAATCTCCCTGAGACACGACTGGCATCGATTCTTCGTCGTGCTCGCCTACGCACGCGGCTATTCGGTGAGTGAGATCGACATCGAGCTTCATCCCCGCCGTGCGGGCGTTTCGAAGTACCGGGGACTGTTTCGGATCGGCGTCGGCCTCATCGACTTGGTATCGGTGTGGTTCCTACTCCTGTTTTCCAAAAAGCCTTTGATCCTCTTCGGGTTCAGCGGTATGACGCTGATCACACTGGGAATGGTCGTGGGTGCGGTGGCGATCTACCTTCGTGTCGTGGAGGGCTTCGGATTCAGGCCGCTTCTTTACCTGGTAATCCTTCTGGAGACCGTGGGTTTCCTCCTTTTCGGATTCGGGTTGATCGCGGAGATGATCGCTCAATTGAGAGAAGAAGTGGACTCCCTCAGGCGCGGGGATCGTTGACGGCCTCCGAAAACTCTCCACCGCGCATCCTGGTGGTGGTAGGAACCCGTCCCGAGGCCATAAAGATGGCACCCGTGGTGGCAGCGTTGGGGCAGGAGGCTGGTTTAGATAGCCGGTTGCTGCTCACGGGACAGCACAGCGATCTCGTGGACCAGCTTCTCGATGCCCTCGATCTCAGCCCCGACTACGATCTGGGGATCATGGAGGAAGGCCAGAGCCTCTACGACGTGGCTCGAGGATGCCTTGAAGGGCTTGGTGGCGTGGTCAGGGAGTACAGGCCGGACATGCTTCTCACTCAGGGAGACACCGCGACGGCGTTTTTTTCGTCGCTCGTGGCGTTCTTCGAAAAGACGCGGGTGGGGCACGTCGAGGCTGGGCTCCGTTCCGGTGACAAGTGGGCGCCTTTTCCCGAGGAGATTTTCAGGCGTCTTACCGATGTCCTCACCGATCTGCATTTCCCCCCGACGAGCGCCGCGCGGGACAGGCTTTTGGCCGAGGGATTCGAGCGTTCACAGCTCTATGTCACGGGAAACACCGTGGTGGATTCCCTACTGCGGATGGCGTCCATGGAGGGCGAGGCGGAGGCGCCGTCCCTGAGATCGATCTTGGAGGACGAGGGCAGTCGGCTCGTTCTCTTGACCGCGCATCGGAGGGAGTCCTTCGGCGCCCCTCTCGAGGATGTCTTCCGGGCCGTCCGTAGGCTGGTCGACGCACACGATGACGTCCGTCTACTCTATCCCGTCCATCCGAATCCCCATGTGGTCGGGCCGGCTCAGAAGCTACTCGGTGACCACCCTCGAATCGATCTGATCGAGCCCCTGGGCTACCGTGACTTGGTGTTGGCGCTTCAGGGCGCGTCTCTGGTTCTGACGGACTCCGGGGGGATTCAGGAAGAAGCGCCCACCTTTGGCACGCCCGTCCTCGTGCTGAGAAACGTCACCGAACGGCCCGAGGGCGTCGAGGCCGGTGTTGCGATTCTGGTTGGAACCGACCCGGAAAAAATTCTCGAAGAAGGAAACCGGATTCTCTCGAGAGCTCAGGATCGAGTCCAGACAGCGTCGCCCCCCAATCCTTACGGAGACGGTAGGGCAGGGGAGCGGATCGTGGACATCATCTCGTCGGTTCTCACAGGCGGTTCCCGCTCGACAGCGGATTGGACCGGGCCGTGAACGCGAACCAGGCCGTGAACCCGAGCTGGGTGCGGCCGTGAACATAGCGATGCACTGCCTCTACTTTCCTCCAGAAGTGGGCGGACTGGAGAGCCACGTCTATTATCTCTGCCGCGGCCTCGTGAAGAAAGGCTGTCGTGTGTCGGTCGTCACCTCGCGTTCGAAACGGGGGCTCCCGGCTCACGAAGTGATGGATGGCATCGACGTCTGGCGGACCTGGCTGCCCACGCGAAGTCCGCTCGGATGGGCGGTGCACGGGGGGGCGTCGACACCTACGTTGATCGGGGTCGCCCGCAAGGCGGACATAGTGCACGCGCAAGCCTTCCAATCGGTGCTGCCCGGAGTCGTGGCCAAACAAGCCAATCGGATCCCGCTGGTCTCGACTTGGCACACTTCGCATTTCCTCGAGAGAGCGGCCAGCCCTTTTTGGAGGCCGATCTTTCAACGCTTTCTCGAATGGTCGGATCATAACCTTGCCGCGAGCGCCGAGATCGCCGAGGTGGCCCAAAAGCTCGCACCCGGCGTTGCGGTCGAGGCGCTGACCAACGGTGTGGAGACGGAGGTTTTTCAACGCTGTGAGCCTGCGCTTCCAGCCGCGAATCGTCGTCGAATCATCGTTCCCAGGCGCCTCGTCGAGAAGAATGGTGTCGAATTCTTCCTTCGGGCGATGCCGCTCATTGCCGAGCGGGTGGATATCGAGGCAGTGATCGTCGGGGACGGACCCGAGCGCGAAACACTCGAAGCGTTGGCAGCGAGCTTGGCGCTGGGGGAGCGTGTTCAGTTCTTGGGCGCGCGCGGCCATGACGAGATGCCCGGCTTATTGAGCTCCGCGGAGCTGGCCGTATTTCCGTCCCTGATGGAAGCCACGTCCGTAGCGGCGCTCGAGTCGATGGCTTGTGAAGTGCCCGTGGCGGTCTCGGATGTGGGCGGGCTTCCTGAGATCGTCGACGGCGAGGTCGGAGCGCTTTTCGAAGCGGGCAACCCCACGGCGCTCGCCGCCGCGGTGATTTCGCTTCTCGCACGCGACGACCTCAGCGCCCTCGGCACGGCGGCACGGTCCCGCGTGGTGGAGCGATGGAGCAACGCTCGCCTGGTAGACCGGCATCTGGAAGTGTATCAGGGTCTCCTCAACCGGGGCCGTGACCAGGGTCGTGGGAAAGGCCGTGAACGAGTACCGGATTCTGCAGAAGAGAGCGGACACTAGTGGCGAAACGGAAAAAGGGCACCCAGAACCCAGAACGCGTCGGGTTGGGGTCCGCATCCGCCAGCGAGCTCCAGATTCCTGGGTGGGTTCCGCCCATCCTTTACGGAATCGTCACGCTCTTTCTCTTCCGTGAGTTCGTGTTTTCGCGGGACATGCTGTATGGCTCCGACACCCTGGCGCTCGGATACATGGCGCGGGAGTTCTACGCGAATGCTGTGTCCGGTGGGGGATTTCCACTCTGGAATCCGATCATCTTGGGCGGTACGCCCTTTTTGGAGTCGTTAGCCGGTGGGGATTCCCTCTATCCGCCGAGCGCCCTTCTTCTCTTCCTGCTCGATCCGTATCGGGCGCTGGGATGGAAGCTGGTTCTCCACGTCTTCCTTGCCGGAATCTTCATGTACGGTTGGATTCGCCGTCTGGGCCTGTCGAAAGCCTCGGCCCTCCTGGCTGGACTCGCCTATGGGTTGGCCCCGTTCATGGTCACCCTCGTCCTCGGGGGACAGGACGGCAAGATCTTCGTAATCGCGCTGACACCCCTCCTTTTCTGGGTCACCGAGTCGTATCTCGTCCGCGGTTGCATGAGGTCGATCGCGCTCGTGTCGCTGGTGGTTGCTGCGGTGATGCTCACCACCCATTTCCAGATGGCCTACTTCCTTTTCGGTGGCGTGGGGGCCTATGTGGCTTTTCGAACCGTGTCGATCTGGCGCGCGGGCGAGGCCGGGGCGGGGCACGAAGCGGAGGGTGTTGGGGAGGGCAGGGGCTCCGAAGAGTTCGAGGCGCCGGCAGCACGGAATGGAGCTTCGCGGGCGCGTCGAGTGGCTGTCACCCGCTTTGCGACGTTCGTTGCCGCCGCCGTACTGGGTGCTGGCGTGGCGGCGGTCCAGTTCCTTCCGGCCGCTTCCTACGTCATGGACCACTCACGCAGGACGGCCACCACCACCGAAGCGAGCCCGGAGGCATCCCGGGCGTATGCGAGCTCCTGGTCTCTCCACCCCGAGGAGATCCTGGCTCTTGCCGTCCCCGAGTTCGTGGGCGTGAGCACCGCTAACGCGGAGTGGGCTCGAGGAACGTACTGGGGACGAAACAGCTTCAAGGGCAACCACGAATACGTCGGCCTCGTGGTTCTCCTTCTGGCGGGGGTCTCCTTTTTCGGAGGAGCTCGACGGTCGTTGAGGTTTTTCCTGGTAGGACTCGGCGGTGTGGCGCTCCTCTTCGGCCTCGGAAGCCATACGCCGGTGTGGCGCCTGTTCTACGAGGTCGTGCCGGGGATCGGTCTCTTTCGGGCACCGTCACTTGCCATTTTCCTTTTCGGCTTTGCCGCAATGACGTTGATGGCCTTCGGTGTCGAACGGCTTCTCGACCTCGAGGGAAGCGGTAGTGAAGCCGACTGGGCCCGGCCGGGGCGTTTCCTCTGGATCGCTTCGGGCGTCGTCTTGTTGGGTTTCGTGCTCGCGGTCTCGGGCGCCCTGAACGGGTTCTGGACCTGGGCGGTCTATCGGGATATGCCGGACCAGGCCGCTGTGATCCTCGCCAACGCCGCGCCTTTCATCGAGCGGGGCTTCATGATCGCGGTGATACTCGCCACGGCGACGGCGGGTGTCGCCTGGGGCCTCCGCACGGCGCGGTTCGCGGCGCTCGGGGCCGTGGTGGCCTTGGGATTGCTCATTTCCTTCGATTTGGGTCGCGTCGACGTGCCGTTCATTCAGACCCAGGACTTCGCCGCATTTCGAGCGCCCGACCCCAATATCGATTTGCTTCTGGAGCGGCAGCGCGAAGAAGACCCGTTCCGGGTGTTTTCGCTGAGGGGGCTGAACGGTCAGGACGTCCGTCCCGGTATGTTCGGGCTGGAGCTCGCGGGGGGGCATCATCCGAACGATCTCGCGCGTTATAGAGAACTCATTGGGATGGCGGGAAGTGGCGCCCCCGTGAACCTGCTCACCAGCGCCAATGTTCTTCGCATACTCAACGTAAGGTACGTGCTCTGGCCCGATCAGCTCGGTGCTCCGGCGGACCAGGAAGGGCTTCCCGCGGACATCACCGACAACCTCACCAGGTTGAGCTCCACGACCATCCAGGGACGCCCCTACGAGTCGGTGTACGAGTTCAAGGACCTACCGCGGGCTCGCCTCGTGGCCGACGCCGTGATCTTGCCCGATGACCAGGTGGTAGCGCACATACTTTCTGGCGATTTCGATCCCGCTCGACAGGTTGTGCTGACCGAACCGTTTCCGATCGAGCTCACGGGCGGAGAAGTGGTGGGCCATGTGGAGTGGGTCGAACGCAACAACAATGACATGACGCTTCGGGTGAGCGCCGACAGGCCGGCCGTCCTGGTCGTGGCCGACAACTGGTTCCCGGCCTGGAAAGCGCGAGTGGGGGACCGGGAAGTCCCGGTATTACGGGCCAACCACTCGCTGCGGGCGGTGCCGATCACCGCGGGCGACCACGTGGTGGAGTTCTACTACGAATCCGACCAACTCCGGTGGAGCCTCCGCCTTACGCTGCTCAGTTTGGTGGTGGTCGCCGTCCTGCTCGGCACGGACTGGGTGCGGGGCCGTAGGAGCGTGGAGCGCCGGGCGGAGTGAAGAAGGTCGCCGTGGGGTTGCTCCAGCTCGGCCTTACCGTGGCCGTTACTTGGTTCATCTTCGACCGGGTTGGGGTCGATCTCGCCGTCCTGGGGACGCTGAACGCGGGTGAGTTTCGCCCCCGACCTGCGCTCCTTTTGGCGTCCTGCGCGGTCCTGGCCAGCGGTTATTTGTGGTCGGCCTCGTTGTGGGGACGCCTGGTGCGAGACCTGGGGGGCCCGCGTCTGCCAGTTTGGACGTCCGTCCGGGTGTTCATGGTGGCGAACCTGGGCCGCTATGTGCCCGGAAAGGTCTGGCAGATCGCCGGGCTCGCCTATCTCGCCAAGCGCGAAGGCGTCCCGCCGAGCGTGGCCACCGGCGCCGCGATTCTTGGCCAGGGAATTGCCCTCCTGGGCGCCACTCTCGTCGGAATGGGAGCCCTGTTCGGGGCCAACGAGCTGTGGCGGGAAATCGGGTGGGCCGGACGGGTCGCTGGGATCGGGTTCGTTTTGGCCATTATCGGTGCGGTCGTCATACCCTCGGTCTTTCGCCAGATCGTGGCGTTTTGGTTCCGAATCACACGGTCGGATCCTCCGGCCGACGGCTTGAAGCGCGGCAACTTCGGTCTCCGCTGGTTGATCCTCTACGTTGTGAATTGGGGGATCTACGCGACGGCTTTTTGGCTACTTTACCTGAGTTTTGGGGAATGGCGGACATTCTGGGAGGTGGGTCCGGCCTTCGCTGCGGCGTATGTGGCAGGGTACATCGCGGTTTTCGCGCCAGCGGGAGCCGGAATTCGTGAGGGAATCTTGGTGGTTCTACTGCAACCGATCATGGCGCGCGAAGCCGCGGTCGTGCTGGCCGTCATCGCTCGGCTCTGGACGACCGTGTTGGAGCTGGTCCCGGCCGGGCTTCTGGTGCTCGTTTGGCGCCGGTCCCGACAGACCGAAGAGAGCATTCCAACGGGGAAGGGGATTCCGTGAGCCATCAGGACGCACGTTTTTTGGTGATCCTTCCCACGTACAACGAGGCGGACAACCTACCTCGCATCGTTCCGAGCATCCTCGAACAGGATCCACGCATCGATGTGCTCGTGGTGGACGATGATTCCCCCGACGGCACCGGTGCCCTTGCGGACGATTTGAGCCAGGCCTCCGACCGTGTGAACGTGATTCATAGGTCCGAAAAACAGGGACTCGGGGGAGCGTACATAGAAGGGTTCCGGTGGGGCCTGGAGCGAAATTATGACCTGCTCTTCGAGATGGACGCTGACTTTTCCCATCGCCCGGACGCCTTGCCACTCTTCATCGAAAAGGCCCGTGACTTCGATATCGTTCTCGGATCTCGCTACCTCGATGGCCGCGTGACGGTGATCAATTGGCCCATGAGCCGCCTGCTCATCAGTTTCTTCGGGAGTTGGTATGCCCGATTCGTGACACGGCTTCCCGTGCACGACGCCACCGGTGGCTTCAACTGCTGGCGGCGAGAGGTGATGGAAAGCTTGGATTTTTCACGCATCGAGTCCAACGGGTACACCTTCCAGATCGAGCTCAAGCTGCGGGCCTGGCGAAAGGGATTTTCGCTTACCGAGATTCCCATCATCTTCGAGGAACGGGAATCGGGTGAGTCCAAGATGTCGAAGAGGATCGTGCGTGAGGCGATATGGAAGGTGTGGAAGCTGAGATTTCTCGATCTGATCGGACGTCTCTAGTAAAGGCCGGCGTACCGGTGATGGCCCCATGACCGACGAGCGGATTGGTCGCGAGTTCTATGATCAGAGCGATTACTTCGAAGGGGGGACCGAGCATCTCCAGGATCTCAACAGTCCGTTCCAGAAATACCGGATCGACAAGGTCCTTCAGATTTACGAACCCGGTCCTGAGGAACGGGTGCTGGATCTCGGGTGTGGTTGGGGCACGTTTTGTTGGGTCCTCGGCCCCCGAGTCGCCGAGATGGTGGGGGTGGACTTCAGTCGGAAGAGCATCGATCTGTGTGAAAGAAAGCTGGCCGGATCGGCGCTCGAAGGCGTGTCATTTCTCTGTGCGGATGCCCGGGACACCGGGCTGGAGGCTGAGAGCTTCGACCTCGTGATCGCTGCGGATTTGGTGGAACACCTCTATCCGGAGGACTCTCAGGCGGTGGTTGTCGAAGCGTTCAGGGTCTTGAAACCGGGCGGCCGGCTCAGTCTGTGGACGCCGCATCGAGGGCACTTCCTGGAGATGCTCAAGGCACGGAACATCCTCCTTCGGAGGGATGTCAGCCATGTGGATTACAAGTCGTTAGAACGCTTGGAGAGGTTGGTGTTGGGTGCGGGATTCGAAGTGGAAAGGGCCTATTACGCGGAATCGCATATCGGTGGTCTGCGATCCGTGGAACGAGCGCTTCAGCGATGGGTCCCGATCTTGAGGCGCCGGATCGCCCTTCTGGCTAGACGGCCTTGATCTCCCCATGTTACGATCGGCACTCGGCAAAGGGGCCGATTTGATCCGGACGGCAGGACGATCGTATTTAGAAAATGCATGAGATCATATATGCTAAGATGGGTATTCACAAATATATAGCTGTCATGGCAATAACCCTGGTGGTCGGTTCGATACCAGGGTGCACACCGCTCGGCATGGGGTCGCCCGGCCCCGTATCCCCGTCAGGTGGTGGGATCAACTTCGATGAGCTCCCGGATGCCGTCCCTCAAGCAGAATTCAAGAGCCGATCAGGTAATCCCGAGAGCTATGTCATCGAGGGCACCACCTACCGCGTGCTCCGGACGAGCGACGGATACCGCGAGGAAGGAATCGCGTCGTGGTACGGGGGATATTTCCACGGACGGCGTACGTCCTCGGGAGATACCTACGACATGTACCAGATGACCGCGGCCCACAAGAGTCTTCCACTTCCTACCTACGTTCGGGTGACTCATCTGGAGAACGGGAGGTCGGTGGTGGTGCGGGTGAATGATCGGGGCCCCTTCGTGCAGGATCGGATCATCGATCTCTCGTTTGCGGCCGCGTCGAAGCTCGGCATGGCAGCGATAGGCACGGCCCGGGTCGAGGTGGTTGCGCTCGATCCTCCCGCACGGGATCGGGAGCCTTAGGAGGGGAAGGAGAAGGGGAGGGTGGGTGACGTGAGGGGTGACCAGATCGAAATCGAGGTGAAGCCAGGAGGCGAAGCCAAGAAGTTAACATAATATATATTATACGAAGTTATGGTCTCCCAAACCGTGTTGTGTCACCAAAGGGATCCTACGGTATGCCAGCAGCCTGATTCCCAGCAGCCTGATTCCTAGCAGCCTGATTCCTTCGGCTGGAGCCGAACCGAGCTGACCCGCTAGGAAAAGTCTCGATCGCTAGGAAAGGAAAGCGAGGACCTCGGCAAGGCGGAGCTCGTAAAGGCCTTTAGCAGGATCGCCGTCCTCAAACGTCGCCAGGATTCTTTCGTACAGCTCTGCCGCCCCCACGTGATCCTGCTGACGGCGCCTGGCTCGCGCCGCACTGTTGAGCGCCGCCCGGATCTGAAAAGCGAAATCGGCTCGATCGGCGACCTCCAGGTACGTGTCCTCGGCCTCAGGCCATCGACCCTGGTCCTCGTAGGCACGCGCCAAGAGAGCGTTGGCCTGGATTCCGATGGGATCCCTGAACCCGAGGTCGGCGCGCTCGAGTACGCTGATCGCCACAGGCGCATCCCCGGCTTCGAGGTGAAGCCGCCCGAGGAGAACGACCGCTTCGCGAGCCTGATCCGTGCCCTCGAACGAGTCCAAGAACGTACTGAGCTGAGCTTTGGCATCCTCGACCGCGGAGATCGCGATGGTCTGGTGAATCGACTCGAGACGGTTCACGGCCTGAATCGTCAGCGAGCGTTGGAAATTCACGTAATAGATGCCTCCAGCCACCAGGAGAACTGCCGCGACGCCGAGGAGCGTGAGCGCCTGCCTGTGTGTTCCGGCCCATTCGGTAAAATCGATAGCCCCCGCAACGAACGCGTCGTCTTGATCGTGCGATGTGCGGGGTGTGCGCCGGGAGGACGGATGGTGACGCTTGGGCATATTGCGGGTTCAACTCCGTGAAAATATCCGCTAAAGGACTGGGAAACCTATCCTTACGCTAAATGAGGGTCAACGGGTGGCCACCTTCCTCCTGCGCTTTCTGGAAGCCTCGGTACCCGCCTTTCTGAGCGTCCCGGGTTTGTTGATGATCAGGCCGCGCGGCTGTTGCTTGAGCACGCCGTCGTAGATCCAGTCGTTGATGGCCGTGGTTACCGTGGAGCGGTGTGCGCCCGCGAGGTCGGCGAGCTCCCGGTGTGTAAACCAGTGGTCGAGTTTGATCCGTCGCCCGTCGTCCACTCCGAAACGGTATGCCAGATCCAGCAAGACGTCCGCGATGCGGGCCTTGGAAGAAAAACCCGAAGACGAGGAAATGAGCCGGGCCTCCGCAAGGTCGCGGTCATTACTGCGCAGGATTTGAGAAAGCGTCATGGGCGAGGCCCGAAGAGCCTTGAAAACCGCCGTACCTTTCAGGGGGAGTACGGTACAGGACGACCCCGCGATGGCCGTGTAGCGCCGAGGGACGTCGAGGGTCACAGCTTCCAGGCCCAGCAGCTCCTGGGGTCCCGCGATCCCGACGATGCGGCCGCAGTCGGCGCCTGTCTTCGGAAGGGTCAGCCGGACATGGCCCACCTGGACCAGCAATACCGCCGCCGAGGGCTCGCCCCGTCGGTAGATGACGGCTCCCTTTCGGTACGCCCTCGGTGTGGCCTTTTTGATCAGGGAGTTGAGCTTGCGGTCTCGCCGCGGAATCACCTGGAGAGGCATGTCAACGGCTCGCTACGAAAATGCCGGCTTGCGGTAGAGCCGGATTGCGGGATGAAAGGCCAAGACCGTTCCGATGGCGAGGAGCGGGAGCGAAACGAGCGCGGCCGGCCGGGGCCCGATGGCGTTGGCCAGAAAGCCAAAAGCGATCACGCCCACCGAACCCGTGGCCCACGCCAGACCCATGACGATTCCGGAGCCCACCGCCTTGCTTTCGGGCATGATCTCCTGGGCCATGACGATGACGGGAGGCATGAGCGCCAAGTTGAGAAACCCGGCCACGGCCGCGAACAGGAGCATCGACGCGGAGCCGCTGGGTAACCAGAAGGTGAAAAAATGGGCCGGAATCGCCAGCGCCGTCAATCCGGCGAGGAGCAAGGTGCGATCCATGTGGTCTGTGAGGATCCCCCCCACCAGGGTACCGGCCGCCTGGCCGCCCATGTAGACGCTCAGGATCACGGCGCCGGTCGCTTCGGACACGCCGTCCTGGAAAGAGATGATCGGCGACAGCGTCATGAACAGGCGTTGAATGAATCCGCTGAGGGCGCCAATTCCGAAAATCACGCCGATGGGACCTCGCAGACGCCGAAGGACCTCCTTGAGTGCCGGCGGGGGCACCGCGTTGGGATGGGGCCGATCCGCCGGGAGGACCTTGAAAATCAGGCCGCACACCAGGATTGCCGGGATCATCGCGATCCACATGCCATCCAAACCCACCACGGCCACGAGCCCGACCACGGTCAACGGTCCGACCGCGAAACCGAATAAGCCACCGAAGGCGAACAGCGACATCCGTAGACCACTCCCCTTCCCCTCCGCGGCTCCCCCGGACATGGCAGCCCCGGGCGGATGAAAAGCCGCGCTCCCCATCCCACCGGCGATCAGAATGAGAGCCAATACCTCCACCGACGGTGCGAGTCCGATGAGCGAAAGAAAGATACCTGAGACCAACGGTCCCCCGACTACGAAGAGCTTGCGGCCATATCGATCGGCGAGGTAGCCGGCGACGGGCTGGATGAGCGAGCCGGCGAGGGACCACGTCATCGCCAGACCCGCGGCTAGGGCGATCGACATCCCCAGGTTATCCATGAGCCGAGGCAGGAGCGGGCTGAGGAAGGACGAATAGAGGTCGTTGACGAAATGCGCGACGCCCACGGCCATCACGACGCGGCGGGTCCCACCCCGGGCGACCAGGAGCGTGTCGGTTTTTTCGGCACTCGTGACGGGCATGGCGGGCGGTTATTGGACTCGGTGTATGCGCACTTGCCGGCGGGCATGGAGTCTAGCCTGGCAGTGGGGCCTAGTCACCCCTATGGTGGGGTCCGCAATCGGGCGACGCCCGACGTCGGACGTAGGAGCCGATTCAGGGGAGCGGTTCCCACCGGATGGGGAGGACAGGGAGAAAATCATGGAGCGAGTTTTTGCCATCGCTGGTGCGGTTGCCGCGATGTCGGGGGTGATCGTGGGGGCGTTCGGCGCTCACGGGCTTCGCAGCCGCCTGAGCGCCGCCGATCTGGAAATATTCGAGACCGGTGTACGGTATCACATGTACCACGCGCTCGGGCTCTTCGCCGTGGCGTGGGTAGCGTCCCGGTGGCCCTCGGGGGCGGCAACGCTCGCCGGATGGCTGTTGATCGTCGGGATCGTCGTCTTCTCGGGAAGTCTGTACGCGCTGGTTCTCACGGGGCAGCGCTGGCTCGGAGCCGTCACGCCCGTGGGTGGATTGGCCCTGGTCGTGGGTTGGGGCGCCCTCGCTTGGGCTATTCTGCGTAGCTGAGTACCGCCGCTCAGGATGCACGACCAGGACGAAATCGACCACGCGCGCCGGCTGTTGGCCTCCGCCCGCCGGATCCTGATCCTCACGGGAGCGGGGGTAAGTGCGGAATCCGGCGTTCCCACGTTCCGCGGTCCCGAGGGGCTCTGGAAGAGCCACAGGCCGGAGGCCCTCGCGACGCCGGAGGCCTTTCAGGCCGATCCCAGACTGGTGTGGGAGTGGTACGGGTGGCGAAGAGAGAGAGTGGGGGCGTGCCGCCCCAACGCCGCCCACGCGGCGATCGCCCGTCTGACCCTCAGAAACCCCGATGCTCGACTCGTGACCCAAAACGTGGACGGTCTCCACGAATTGGCCCTGGAAGAGGCTGCGTCCGAGGAGCTTTCCCCGGGGGACTCGGCCGCTCCGAACCTACCGCATCGGGCCCTGCCAATCAGGCTTCACGGTTCCCTGTTTCGGGCGCGCTGCACCGGATGTGACGTTCGGACCCCGGATCACGCCCCGGTCGATGCCACGAGCGAGGCCACCTTGCCACGGTGCGGGAAATGCGGGGCAATGTTACGGCCCGACGTCGTCTGGTTTGGGGAGGGGCTCGATCCCGAGATCCTGCGCGAGGCGACGGAAAGCGCGGAGACCGCGGAAGTCTGCCTGGTCGTGGGTACGAGCGGGCTGGTGCACCCGGCCG
>Ga0209988_10000489_pt1 | contig 24562 bp, 23 predicted proteins | sample N075metaG_FD_183115 | JGI IMG/M metagenome (GOLD analysis project Ga0209988, IMG submission 183115) | Deep subsurface microbial communities from Kermadec Trench to uncover new lineages of life (NeLLi) - N075 metaG (SPAdes) (version 2) | ecosystem: Environmental > Aquatic > Marine > Ocean trench... | reverse complement strand
GTCGATCAATTTCTTTGTCAACGTGACCCACCAGCAGAATCAAGGGGCCGCATTCAGCTTCCTTGCCGACCAAGCCGGTTGGCAGCGATGGTTCTTCGTGGTTCTGGCGACCGCCGTCAGTGGAGTGATGATCGCGTGGCTATGGCGGATTCGCCAGGAGGGCCCGATCGTTCTGATGGCAGGACTGTCGTTCGTACTCGGCGGTGCAATCGGCAACCTGATTGACCGGGCAATGCTGGGCTATGTGACTGATTTCATCCAGGTGTGGTTTGGCAGCTGGGCATTTCCGTCTTTCAATGTCGCCGACTCGGCGATTACAGTGGGCGCCGTGTTGCTTATTATCGATGCGATTCTATCGGCTCGGGGCGAGGATAAGCTGTAGGAGCGCTCCTACAATTATTGTCGTCGCGTCCAGCAGTCGGTCTCCGGGAGCGATGTCTTGGTGCCGCGCCCATCGATCGTGAACGTAAGGCACTTGCCTGCCTCTTCGCCGCCGAGCTGGTAGGTCGCCGTCGCCGAAAAGTTGCTGGCGGTATTGGCAGTAATCGTCACCGAATACGCGTCCGAGTCTGTGATCTGCGGTTCGTCATACTGCAAATCGGCCATATCGCCGAACGTATTGTTCTGCAGGTAGAAACGTTCCTGGTCAACCGCTATCCGCAGTAACAGGGCTCTTGCCTCGGTACGTTTGGCGCGTTCTATAAACTGACGGTAACTCGGGTAAGCGATGGCTGTGAGGATGCCGAGAATCACAACGACGATCATCAATTCAAGCAGCGTGACGCCGCGCATGTACTTCATCGTACGCATTATTCTACTCCATCCTGTACCCAGAGCGTGCGTACAGGCAAATTAGGAAAGTCAGGATCAAAACATTCAACGCCTACGCATCCAACGGGCTCTGGCCGTGGACACGCGCCGCCTTCACAGGTCTGGCCCCAATCGCTTGGGAACAAGAATATCGGCACCGGCGCAATACCACCCTGCTGGAGTTCCGTGACTCGTGCGGCGTTGGCTTCATCCGGCGTTTCGGGAACCGGCGCCTCAAGGGCGACCACTGCATCGCCATTCGCTACATTGACGGCATACAGCCGATTCACGCTCTGCCCCGCCGTGCACGGATCGAGAGATGCAACGCTGGGTTCAAACGACACGAAGTAAATGGTGTCATTGAATGTTCTCGATGACGCCAGGACTTTCTCGTTTGCCGGAATAGTGAGTTTCCAGCCTCTGTCGCTTGCGGTGATGACGGTGCCATAGTCGCCTTGCACTTCGACGAGGTCCGCGTCCTTGATGACCGGATAGTTGTCGTAATACGTCTGGCTAAGCCTGTTGAAAATATCGGGATCGCGCATCGAATAGAAGCGGTCATTGGTGCTCTTGTCCAACGGGTGCGCCCGATAGCCGCTGCCGAGACTGATTGCAAGATACCTGCGGTCCTGGCGTTGGTCGACAAACATCGCGACGTCGGGAGTTGAGTAGAAACGACGGGAGTCGGCATTCGTCGGTGCGTCGAGTGCATCGGCACCGAGGCTCGCGATAACACCGCCAGCGACCAGTTTGCTGGGTATCTCCCCATTCGTGATATCAAAACGCCAAACCTGTCCACCAAGATCGGCGGCGTACATTCGATCGGAAAAACCGTCACCGTTGATATCGATTACGCGAATCTGGCTCGGTATTGAGCGCTTCATCATCGACAATTGCAGGTTCGCGTCAACATCCGATCCTGCGCGCCAAATCTGGTTTCCCGTCTCGAGGTCGAGAATAAAAATGGCAGCACCTTCCGCGTCCGTTCCCGAAGGAGGCGCCGGCGTATCGTGAGACGTGTCGTACCCGCCGCCGAGAACCAATACCGCGTCCTGAGATCCGGTAGCGGATGCGCTGTCGATCTTGATCCTCGCCACTGTCGGTGGTGACCACGACTGACCAAACTCCGGAAAGGTCTTTATCCATTTGAGCGACGGCATTGTCTTATTGGTCACATCGAGCAGGTAGTATTTATCGCCACCGCGTCGCATGCCAAATACCAGGTACGCGAAATCGGTGCCGACCTCAATGATTCCGTCCTCGTTCAAGTCGGCAACAATAGGTACGAGATCTCCATCCAGTCCGTAATTTTTGAAGCTGATGTCCTCATTGAAATATAATTCTGTCTGGTTTGCCAACAACTGGCGCGGCATAAACGACCAGATTTCCCTGCCAGTATCTGCGTTGATCGCGTGCAGGAATCCGTCGTTGGTCGCGGTGAATAAGACGACATTGCCGCTAGTTTGTGGGTCTCCGTAGACCACGGTGGCGGGCTGCGCGTGCAATGTATCGCCCATCGACAGGCGGACGGTCGTATTCGGATCGTTGTCATCGTCCCTTATGTCTACGCCGCGTATCCAGTCAATGAGGTCATTCTTGCTGGGTTCGCCTTGCGCGCCTGTCAGCCCGAAATCAGCATTGGTGAAGCTGCCTGTATTAGCAGTCGACAACGCGTTTCCGGCGGTCCACAGACTGCCGAGGCTGTTGTTCGTAAAAACCTTCCGAGATGCCGGGTCGGGGATGAGGTTGGCCGCGCCGGCCACAAGGACGTCCGCGCCGTCGGCTTGAGCCGTTGCATTCCAAAACTCGTTAGAGCCATCCGCGAAGTACCCGGTGTCCGGGTCGATCGCATTAACGTCGTTGGAATCGCGAATTTCACTGTCCCGGAGCGAGTACTTCTTCACATTTCCTGGCCAATGCATCTCGTGGGAGGGGCGAAACGTCGAGATGTACAAGTCATTGAGGTGCTGCGTGCGGTTGAGTGCGTTTACTGCAACTGTGGGTGCCACAAACGTAACGTCCCGGTCAAAAATACTGGTCACAATTTCTGTCATCGCCTTCGTCAACGTCTTGGTGTCCCTCGCGAGGTAGTACTCGCCACCTGAGACCTCAGCGGCGTCTCTCAGAATGTCGAGGTCGACCTTAAATCCAATGGTGTACATAGTCACCGATTGCGTACCGTCAAGGTTCGGATTGATGTCAGTCTTGGACAGGTACTCTGCGATATCGTCAAGGCACGCGCCGCTCACATTGCCACCATCGCAGCTGGTCGCGCCGCCCATCACGTCCGAATAGTTCGGCAGGGTTGGGACCTTGTAGTAAGCACCCGTGTCATAAGTCGGTTCACCATCCGTCAGAAAAACGGTGTAGTTTTTCGAGCACGAGTATTCGACTGGTTGCTGGTAGATCAGTGGGTCGCTCGACGCCAGCGCATCGGGATCCGTCAATGATTCACCGCCGTAGTAAACCGGCTTGCCTAGCCAATACAAAGCAGACTCATACAAGGTCTCGGACAACGGCGTCCAAAACGTTGTGGAGAGATCATCAATAATTTGATTGGCCTCCGCACGATTGCTGTCGAGGTCTTTGAGGGCGTGGATAACCGGTCCACCCTGCGAATAATGAAACTTCATAAAGCCGACGTTTACGTCATTGATCGAAGCGAGTAAATTCTTGGTGACCGCTTTGACGATAGCCATGCGAGACATGCTCACCATGGGCGGGTTGTAGTACCAATTCAGGTAATTGCTGTCGAACACCGTGATGGTGGTGTGTGTCGGACTGCTACCCCAAGCGACCTCTTTGCTTATATTACCGGTATAGAGTGTCGGTTTGTTGCCGCCCTTGCGTACGTACACTTTGGGCGTCGGGTTCGCCAGGGACCCATGTACCCCCGAATCGCGTGCACAATCGACGACCATGTCTTGTATTTCCTTCTTGGGCGTGCGCCACTTCCACACAAGATTGGTATTCTGGCGGTACATCGCCATCGTGTCGGTGTAAGAACCCGCGAAACGCGACTGATCGATGCCTTGCTGGCAATTGAAGACTGTCTTGAGGAACTTATACTGGTCGCCGCACACGGGAATGGTCGATGTCGTCGACCAGTAGTACATCGTCGACTCGCAAGGCCCGTCGTAGGACTTGCTGTTGTCGTACGGCTCCTGCGTCAACTCTTCGGTTCTCATACTGTATGACGAGTCGATAATGAACAGGATGTTTGGCTTCGAATTAACGCCGCCTTGCGTCGACAGTAATAGTTCGACGTCGTCGGCCAATACCGGCGACCCGATTGTAAGTGTTATCAGCATTCCCACTATTGCCCAAGCGGAGTGCTTCTGGCACATATTCATGTGTCATTACCTCTATATAAGTCAATCCGTGACCTAATCGCTCGGTCAGTCACACCAAAATTAACGTTACCTCGATATATCGATACTCGTTACGGTTAGTCGGGCGACGTCAACGCTGATAAATGCATAGCTTTCAGCAGTATTCCTGATCTCGCCATGAACCTTCCTTAGTTCCTCGTATTTCACCGTCTTTCCCTCGATGGTGAAAGTTGTGTCTGCCGTGAGACGAGCACGCTCGTGCTTCTCGTCGCATTTCTCGGCACACGGCCGATAGGTCACCATGCCGTTGGCGGATGCCGGCAGAATAATGTTGGCAGGCGCTGTTTCCATCGCTTTAACCAGTGTCACCATCTCGAACTCAGCGAGTGCTGGTGGGCAGCAGGCCAACGCCATTACAATCAACAATGTTCTAATCTTCATGATTATGCTCACTCTATGCCATCCTGGGTCCACAGCGTTCGAACCGGGAACGGGTCAAAGCCAGGATCGAAACACTCGACACCTATGCAACCGAGCGGCGGTTGCTGACAATCGTCGCCTGTGCAGTTGTCGTCCGGGGCCGGGAACAGAATTGTCGGGGACGGTGCGATGCCACCCTGTTGCAGGGTCGTACGGCGTGCGTCATCAGAGTCTCCGGGTAGCAGTACCTGAATGTTCGGAACAATCGGGTCGCCGTTAATTACGCTCATGCGGTACAGGAAGTTCGTTCCGTTGCCTGCGGCACAAGTAACTGCCGCATTTGTGTCCGGTGTAAACGATACGAACAGGACCTGATCGTCAAACGTGAGCGAATCAGCAAGAATCTTCTCGTTAGCCGGCAGCGTAAATTTCCAGCCACGATCATTGGCGGTAATGACGACCTGCGTTTGGCCACTGACCTCAACGAGATCGTCATCGGTTGCGATCGGGTAGCTATCATATTCAGCCTGTGTCATCCGGCTAAACACCCGGTCATCGCGAATCGAGAAGAATCGATCCGAGGCAGTCAGATCGAACGGGTGTGCACGATAACCTGAGCCTATACCGATAGAGATGAATCGACGCTGCTGTTGAGCGTCCGTTATCAGCGATACGTCCGGCGCATTGTAGAATCGTCGCGTATCTGCTGCCGTCGGCGATCCGAGTCCCTCGGCACCGAGTCGGGCGATTATCCCACCTGTGATGAGATTGGCGGGATCCTGTCCGTTAAAGACGTCAAAGCGCCAAATTTGCCCACCGAGGTCAGTCGCGTACATGCGGTCTGCGAAACCGTCGCCACTAAAATCAATAACACGGACCTGGTTCGGAATCGCGCGGGTCATCTCCCGGCCGGTTGTATCCAGTACCAGGTCGGCGCCGTTGTCGGCTCCCGCGCGCCACAATTCCGCACCTGTCTCGAGGTCCAGAATATGAATGCCAGCACCCGAGGTGTCAGGGTTCAAAGGATGCTGCGCCGTGTCGTGTACCGAATCGTAGCCACCACCAAAGACAACGACCGCCTGGTCGGCGTTCTGGGTGACCGAAGCAATGTTCATGCGCGACACAACCGGTGTTGACCAGCTTTCGCCCGCTTCTGCAATGTTAGCCGACCAGAGCAGTGACGGTGAGTTCTTGTCCGTCACGTCCAGGGCATAATAGGTCTCGCCGCCGCGCCGCATGCCGAAGATCAGGTAGACGAAGTCTCCGTCAGCAGGCTCGATAATGCCATCTTGGTCGACGTCCTTGACGACGGGTACGACGTTGCCATCGATACCGTACTGCTTGTACCTCGAATTCGGGTCGAAGTAGAGGCGATTCAGGTTGGCGAGCAGCTCGTGCGGAATAAACGCCCAAAGCTCGTTACCCGTGTCGCCGGCGGTTGCATGCAGGTAGCCGTCGTTCGTTGCGGTGAAGATGACAACATCCGGGTTCGCCGGCGTGCCACCATAAACGACTGCCGCGGGCTGCGAGTGCAATGGGTCGCCCATAACCTTACGAACCGTCGTTCCGCTGTTGTTATCTTCGTCGAGCAAATCTTCGCCACGTGCCCAGCGAATGAGCTCATCCAATGATGGCTCGCCGCTCGCACCTGTAAGGCCAAAGTCGGAATCCAGAAACGATCCCGAATTCGACGGTGTCACGTGGTTAGACGCGGCCGTCAAATCGCTGGAACCACCGTTGTTCGTGTATAGATTTCGCGCCAGCGGGTCCGGCAACTGCGCTGCGGCGCCGCCTTTGCGGACGTCATTGCCATCCGCTCCGCCAACCGTCCAGAAACTCTGCGCAGTGTCCAAAAAGAACCCCGTCGCAGGATCGACTGCACCGACGTCGTTGGCATCAACCACCTGGCGTTGCTGAATGCGATACTTCTTCAGGTTCCCCGGCCAGTGAGCATTGTTCCTGACGCCAAAAGTCGTGATGTAAATATCATTGAGATTCTGGGTACGATTAAATGCATTAACCGACACTGCAGGCGCAGAAAATGACAGCGATCGATCGTTAATATTGGCGATGATTGACAACAACGTTTTTGTCAAGGATTCAACATCATCAGCCAGGAAGTATTGGCCGCCTGAGTCATTGGCCGTTTCGAGCAGGAGTGGAAAGTCGGCGGCAAAACCGATCGTGTGCGTAATGACAAGCTCTTTCTCTTCCGTGGTCGGGTCAAGGTCATATTTTGACAGGTAACTTGCGATGTCATCGAGGCACTCGCCGCCTTCGTCGAGGGCGGGTCCGTCGCAGCCTACGTAGCCGAGTGTAGCTGCAAAGTTTGGCAAATTGCCGATAAGATCAATAGCTTCCTCATCACGTCTTGGCTCACCGTCGGTCAGCAAGACGTTGTAGTTCTTGGCGCAAACGTCCCAATCCGGATGCTGGTAGAGCTCCGGACCACTGGACACAAGCGCATTGGCCGCCGTATCCGTTTCATCGACGTTCTCGCCGTAATAGGCGTACATGCCCCGCCAGTACAGAGCATTCTCATACATCGTCTCCGACAGCGGCGTATAGCCACCGGCCGGCAGGCTGTCAATTGCGTCGAGCACGGATTGACGATTCGTGTTGAGATCGGTCATGCCCAAGATGACAGGACCACCTTCTGTGTCGTTGAAGCGCATCAGGCCGACGTTGAGATTGTTGACCGAGCTCAGTACCTTTTTCGATACTGCAATCATGATTTCGGAACGGGACAACCGGACTGTTTGCGGGCTTTCCTTCCAGTTCAGGTAGTTGCCGGAGTAAAACGTGTAGCCGAGGTTGCGCGGCGCGCTGCCCCAGGACAATTCATACTTCGAATCATTGGTGAACGGATCCGAGAGGTTCGTGCCGTTCGCCGCCCACAGGTAGGTTGCGCGACCGTCACCGTGCACCCCGGAGTCCGCCTGGCACTCAACCGGGTAGCTGTTATAGCCCGGTGCAAGATATTGCCATATGCTCGGCCCGGGCGTTGATCCGTATCTGCCGCCATCGCGATATTGCACCATCGTGTTGGTGTAGCTGCCGATTCCGGCTATCTGGTTGGTCGCGTAGTCACAATGGAAGCTGTTCTCGAGGACGTAGGACGTGTTGCTGCCGTCACAGACTGGCTGCACGTCCACGTCGGTCCAGTAAATCGCGTCCGTACGGCAGTCACCGTCGTAATCATTGGCGCTGTCGTACGGATCAGTAGTATCCAGTTCCGTCGTCATCGATCCTGACGTATCCAGAATGAACATCACATTCGGTTTGGGTTCACTCGAAGGGTCCGGGTTAATTAACAGCAGCTCGGTGTCATCCGCGACTGCCGGCAGTCCGCTCAGCAGGGCTAATGCACAGCTGATACTCATCCATGATATTTTGCGCGTAGAGATCTTCATGATCTTGGCCTCAATCTATTGTCTGGCGTTTATATCGACACATTGAGCGATTTAATGGTGTCGGATTCGAGATGGTGTAAGACGATTACTAAATGATCATCGCGATCGAGTACCTGACCAACGGCCTTCCTGAAATCTTCCAGGCGAACCGTCTTGTTATTGATCGAGTAGCGAGTAGCCGGCGTGACACGAACGATTATTCGTTCGCAGGTTCCACAGGGTTTGAAGTCTGCGCCACCGTGTGCTGTCACGGGTGCGCGGAAATCGCTGAGAGCGACCTCATAAGCCAGCGATATGATCCGATCCTCCGCGGCGGCCGTCAGGCCGAAGCAGATCAATGCAATTGCAAATAGCGTCTTGATATTCATGAGATTCATCCTGTATCCCTAGGTTGTCACTCAGTGTCTAGAGCGTCGACGATTCCGGTCCGACGACATAGAAAGCTTGCGTATGAATTGCGCTCGAGTCGCGATCCGTTGTTCCGTTAGGGTCACGTACGGACGTAGCCGTTGCCGTCGCGAGAAAGTGATACGCGGCAACGCCACTACCCGAGCCAAGACTGAACGCCTTGTCCGGCACGATCGACGAATCCTCGAATTCGATTTCCGAAGAGACCGAATCGTGCGCGTTTATCGTTTGCGTTACGGTGGATCCGGCCAGCGTATTGAACAAACCCTGCGCCAAGGCAACTTCGAGACCGGTCTCCGCAGCCTGAAAGGCATTCTCATAGTTCATGTCGTTGCGTGCCATTGCCAGCTCCGTCGTCGCAGTGTTCATGCCGGAAATGGCAAGCACTGTGATCACGACGAGCAGGACCAGGCCGACGACGAGCGCCGCGCCCTGTTGTTTGGAACGTGATTTCATTGCTTTCATCGTTTGGCTCTCATCTAAGTTCTGGCATTACGCAACAGAATCGTTTTCGATATCTGCATGCGACGGTAATTGTCATTGAATACGCCGAGATCGACGTCACCGGGTTCGTAATCCGTATTGTCCTGGATACCGTTTTCAATGTTGATGCCACGCACGACTATCCAGATGCGCGCGGTAATTACGCGTGCGCCCGGGATAAATCCAGCGGCATTGGGGTCATAGGATTGATCGCCCGGGTTGACGTAGCGGTCGACCGTGTTGTCTTCGTTGACGTCGATGCCGAGTTGCAACTGAATATTCTCGACGCCCGGTGCAATTTCCTGATCGACGATCGTCGGTACACCACCGACCATTGTCAGGCTCTTGCGACGCAGTGTCGGAACACCCGGGATCAGATCGGAATCGTTCGCAACGTAATAGGAGTTGACGAGCAGATTGTGCGTTGTCGAATCGGCAACGCTGAACGTTCCCGGTACGTTCCCATCTGCGAAAAGCTCACCCTGAATGCGAGTCGTCTGAATCTGCAGTCGACCGACTTGGGGAGCGAACGTTGCAACCGTGGCTCGGCGCACGGTTATGACATCGGAGTTCGCCTGTGCGGCGGGCGTCGCGGCACACGCGAGACCGTAGGTATTGTTGTCACCGTCCACGGTCATCGCGAGATCCAGCGCCCAGCCAGCGCCACAAGCAGCGGGTTCCGGCAGCGTATTCGGATTGACGTTACCGACGATGGAACGCCCTTCAACTGCGAGTGCGCGACTGTTGCGTCCCCAGTTGCTGGCCATGCGAACATCGGCCTCGATCGTATCCATCGCAAACTGCGCTGTTTCCTGCACGCGTGCGATCGACTCATTGATAATGAATGCCTGGCGACTCTGGCTATATATATTCACCGCGCCAATCATCAGGAAGGAACCGATTGCAAGCGCGACCAGCAACTCGACCATGGTCAAGCCGGTCTGCCGATGAACAATTTGATCTATTGAGTTATTTGTTCGCATGGTTATCAGTTTCCATTGACGGGAATTGCAATTGTGTAGCCCATGTTGGGAAAGCCAGGTTCATCCCAGGTCACAGCGATCGTATAAAGCGGTGGAGTGGTGGAGTTGTCGAAATCAACCGTGACAGCGCCTGCCGGCAAGGAATCGACGGCCTGCTGTTGCCAGAGAAAAACATCGTGTGCGGCCATCGACGCCTCGTTGCAATTGTTACCGTAGCCGACGCAGCCGTTGTCGCCACCGGCGCCCGCGTAGGCAACGCCGGCCCGCGGATTGGCTCGAATGCGGTCCGCAACGTCACCGGCCAGCGTGACCGCATGATGCCGTAGTATCGATGTGCGGCCGGCCTGCATGCCCTGGACGAACAATCCGGCAATGCCGAGCATGCCAATAGACATGATGACCAGCGCGATCAACACTTCAACGAGCGAGAAGCCTCGTTGTCTTTGTGATGCGTGAATTTCGTGGGCGATCAACATCTTTCCTATTCCTTATATATAGGGCGGGCTGATTATGGGCAGGTCTTGCCCACCATCGCGGTGAGCGCGTTATCCACCATCGTGTAGTCCCGGATTACGGTTGCACGTCCAAGCGGCGTGGCAACAAACAGGCGGCCGGCCGAGAAGTCTTTTGACGTTTCTTCGACACCGCGCTCGTCGCAAATAATGACCTGCGAGACAGCCACATTGAATCCAGTGTCCTGGCGACCCATACCCGTCGCTGAGAACATGAAATAGCTTGCATCATTGGCGATCGCCAGCGTTATGCCTTCGGATGCCTCAGGATGTGCCCGCAGGACAGTTTCCGTCACGCCGGCACGATCCCGGTCGGCATTGTCGTCGACGAAGACGATGAAGCCCTGGTCCCAGGTACCCTGGCAAGTTGCATCGGCGGCCATTGAGTTGCTGCTGGCGCAAATCGTTATGTTGGTCTTCGCACGTGCTGCCTCACTGCGCGCCATTAGAAACGAGGCGTGCAAGTCATTGGCCGTGCTCGTGATGCGGCTATTACGCGTGAAGTCACTGAGATTCGGGATGCCGAGCGTCAACACGACGCCAACAATCAGCAGCGTGACCAACAGCTCGTACAGCGTAAAGCCGGTCTGAGTTCGTTTTTTCATGCAGGCAATATACTGTGCGGGCTCCGGCAGTGGACAATCAGCTGACGAACGGCCGAATTGGCCCGACGAGCGGTCGATTTGAGGTGCCCGAACTTAACTTAATCCGAGCATTCGTAAGCCTCGCCGCGGCGGTTTGCAAGCGCCGCTCGTGGCCGGCCGGTGTAGCTCACGACCAATGCTCTCGGGGCGACCCGGCCGGTCGTGTCACAGACGACTATCGTGCCGTTGGTCGCCCGTTTCTGGGTGGCCCGGAGTGTGAATCCGCGCCGGTTTGCCGTGATCCTGACGTTCTCTCCGACCGTGTGGACCTGCAATATCGGCTCGCCAGGATCGATTTGGGGTGGCTCGTCCCGATCGCGGTTATTGAACATAATCCAACCACCCGACCAGTCCTTGCCGGGCCGGCAGCTAAGGCCGTCAAAGCTCGGACAAATCGAGACCACACTGCGCCGCATGATGGATTCTTTTCGAGCGAGGTGAATGGCATGAAACAAGGCGTTGACCTCGGTTCTGAGCCGACTATTCGCCGCGATGTCGGCAAACGATGGCAGGCCCAGGCCGACCAGGATTGCGATCAGGGCCAGCGTGAGCAGCAATTCGTACAAGGTAAATCCAGAATGGCGCATGTCTGCACTCGGAGCAAAATGAGTAGTCTCGGTCACCGAACGAGTTATTTCATGGGCCAAAAGTGGGCTATACTCCCCGAATCCAAAATTGAAGGGTTGGTCAAAATGTCTCATTCGGGCATTCGCTCAGTTTTCGATAGCTTCGGTATTCTTCCGACTCCACAGAGACTGGAAATCGCCGGCATTCTGCTGGAACGACCACAACACCTGTCCGCCGATCAGATCATCGAGCGTCTTAGGAGCAGGGATAGTGCCGTGTCGAAAGCGACCGTTTACAACACGCTGAAGCTGTTCAGCGAACACGGTCTCGTGAAGGAGGTCATGGTCGATCCGGTTCGAAAATTTTACGATTCGACGACGCACCCGCATCACCATTTCTACAATGTCGATACGGGCGAGCTGTCCGATATCCCGGATGCACAGGTGAGCTTTGAAGACCTTCCAGACTTGCCGGCTGGCACCGTCCGCGAGAGCATCGAGGTCCTGATCAAGGTTCGCGATCGGACCGAATAGACGTTTACCCCTTTTCGACAGGGGTCACCAAGGCTATACTTCGCGCCGCGCCGGTGTAGCTCAGTTGGTAGAGCGCAGCTTTCGTAAAGCTGAAGTCCGTGGTTCGATTCCGCGCACCGGCACCATCTCACTCAATTTCGACCGATTTTCCAGTCCCGCTCCGTCCAAGCCAACGGGTAGATCTGCTTTGCTGATTATCATCTGACGGAGAGCCAGGAAATGTCAATACGTTCCAAGTGCTGCGCAGCCATTATCGCTCTTGTCCTGCCGTGCTCGGCCATTGCCGACGGGTTGAAAACGGAATTCGGGTTGCGAGCAAATGTCCTGCTCGGTAGCGGCAAGCCGGCAAATGACATTCTCGGTGCCGGTCTTGTGGGACGTCGCTACCGCGACGGCGGTTGGTTTTTCGGCGGCTCGATTGATACCTATATATATGACTTCGAGAGGCCCGCGTCTTATGTGGGTCTGACGCAGGACCCAAACGTTGACACGATCGACGCGGATGGCACCAGTACCGTCATCGCCGGTTTCCTGGGCCGAGAGTACGATGTCGCAGACAGTGGTTTTCGCTGGTTTTGGACGGCGGGCCTTGGCGTTGGATTTGCGGATGTTGACGATGCGAGCGGTCCGACGGACACCGGCGGTTCGTTTGATTTAACGTTTAAGGTCGACACCGAGATCCATGTAATGGCTGCGCTCGGGACGACCTATGACTTCAGTCCCAAGTGGTCAGCAACGTTTGCGGCCCGCCTTGAGCATCACTTCATGGGCATCGAGATCACGGATCAAGTCACCGGCAATACAGCATCGATCGACTCACAAACAGTGATGGGCGCTTACCTGAGTCTCAACTACCGTTTCTAATCCGTCTTTCGAAGATGGAAATCGAAATTCTGGCGGTCTGATCCGTAACGGTTGTTGATCCAGAGCATCAGCATGCCTTCTACCCAGCGTGCATTTTCGACGGGTCCAACATCAATGGCCTCCAAGCCCATACCCTCGACAAGGGCCGCTACCGTGGCCTTGGCATCGTCGCTGTTGCCGGCAAGCGGAATCGAGACAGGTCCGCCAGACGAATCCGGATCCACCATTGTCCGCCAGTTAAGCGCATTGAACGCTTTGACGACGTACGCGTCTGGTGCCACTTCTTGAATAATCTCGGCGTTGGAGGTCGCGACGCCGTGGGTTAGCCCGCTGTCCGTTCGTATGAGCGGATTGGTCGGATCGATGATGATCTTGCCCGACAGGTCGCCGAGACCTTGGGTGATTTCTTCAACGAGCAGGCCGGGTACGGCGAGCACGACAATCTCAGCTCCCTTTACGGAATTCGCCGGCGTTGTCGCAGTCGTTCCGTTGCCGGTTTTCGCGACCAGTGCTTTGACCTGTTCGCTGGATGGATCGCGCGATCCATAAACGATCGTGTGCCCCTGCTCGGCAAACTCGGGTCCAAGTGCGGCGCCGACATTGCCGGTTCCGATGATGGCGATCGTGTCGGCGAGGACGGGTTGTGCCAGAAATATCAGGCATACAAGCACAGAAGTTTTCATTTTCCGGACCTCGGTTCGTTTGGCTCAAGTCATTGATGGTAACCCGTATTTCGGAGCAAAGCTGGTACCATCCGTTCTGATCGCGCAAGCCAAGCGTTTCAAATACGAGTGACGACACTATGAAAAAAATCTCTGTTGCTGACTGGGAAAAACTTGAAGATCGCACGCCACAACATGCGCTTGTCGGAGATGTCGATCTCGTCGTCGTTCGATTCGATGACGAAGTGTCGGTCATGTACGGTCGTTGCGCGCACCGTGGTGCGTTGATGGCGGATGGTTTCGTCAAAGGCGATAACCTGATCTGCGGCGTGCATGGTTGGGACTACCGGCTCGATACGGGTATCAGCGAATACAAGCATTCGGAAACGTTGCCGAAGTTCAAGTCGTGGGTCGAAGATGGCAATGTGCTTGTCGATGAGGACCAGATAGTAGCCTGGGCCGAAAGCCATCCGCAGCCCTACCAGCGCGATGCCTACCAGGGTGTCTATCAGGATCACTCGGGAACGCCCGATGAACCCTACGTCAAATTTATTCGCAACCTGGCCAATGACGGTCTCAGCAAGGTCGGCCACCACGGTCAGGCCGCGGCGATGGGTGTGTCGCGTAATCAATTGCCGAAATGGGATGACATACAGTTCGTGGTGGGTCAGCTGCACAAATTGCCGTTGCTCGATGAAGAACCGGTTGCGACTGATGTCGTGATTGGCGGCAATGCGGACAAGCCACTCAAACTCGACATTCCGCTATTCGTGTCCGACATGAGTTTCGGTGCTTTGTCGGAGGAGGCAAAAGTCGCGTTGTCGAAAGGAGCCGAGCTGGCTGGAACCGGAATCTGCTCGGGTGAGGGTGGCATGTTGCCCGAGGAACAGGCTGCGAATTCGCGTTACTTCTACGAACTGGCCTCGGCACGATTTGGATTCTCGTGGGACAAGGTAGAGAAGACCCAGGCGTTTCATTTCAAGGGCGGGCAGGGCGCCAAGACCGGAACCGGCGGCCATCTTCCCGGGCCAAAGGTAAAAGGCAAGATTGCCGAAGTTCGCAATCTGCCCGAAGGCGAACCTGCAATCTCACCGGCGCGTTTTCCGGACTGGACCGAGCTTGGGCAATACCGGGATTTTGCCGCCGAGGTCCGGGAAAAAACCGGCGGCATACCGATCGGCTTCAAGCTGTCGGCACAGCACATCGAAAAGGACATCGACGCTGCGCTTGAAATCGGCGTTGACTACATCATTCTCGATGGCCGTGGTGGCGGTACGGGCGCCGCGCCGCTGATTTTCCGCGATAACATTTCGGTGCCAACGATTCCCGCGCTGGCCCGCGCGAGGCAACATCTCGATTCCTGTGATGCCAAAGGTGTGACGCTCGTCATCACGGGGGGGTTGCGACATCCGGCGGATTTTTCCAAGGCCATGGCGCTTGGTGCGGATGCCATCGCCGTTTCCAACGCCGCTATCCAGGCAATCGGTTGCGTGGGCATGCGCGCGTGCCATACGAACAATTGCCCGGTTGGGATCGCGACGCAAAAACCACATTTGCGGGCACGTTTGCCGATCGATATCGCCGCTGAAAGACTCGCGCGCTTCTTTAACGCATCGGTCGAACTCATGACCGTATTGGCCAGGGCAGCCGGACACCGGCATTTGCAAGACTTCAATCGTGACGATCTGACGACGTTCAAGTCCGATATGGCGCAGCTCACGGGCATTGCCTACGGCGGCGTCAACGGACCCTGAGATTTAGCCCAGCATCGGTCCGACCACCATCCACAGCGCAACAGGGCAGCAATCACTGAGATCAACGCAAGTGCCGCCGGCGCCAATGATGTTGCTGTTGGAGCGCTCCCTGGAGCGCGAGCAACTCTTATTTACAGGCCTGGCAACAAGTGAGTCTGATCAAGCGCGCCCTGTGCGGCAATGACCCGTTGGCGCGCTTTTTTGAGGAAGAAAAATCCGTAAAAGTAGCCGGCAATGCCACCTGAGACGTGGGCCAGCACGTTAACGCCACCGTGTGTGTCATGCGTAAACAGCTGGTACAGGTCGCCGCCGATGTACCACAGCGCGAGAGTCCAGCCAGGCACGGCGATTGAGCCGAAAATCACGATGACCCAGTAATAACAGCGAATCTTGGCGTGCGGCAGCAGGTAGGCAAACAGGCCCATCATGCCCATGACCACGCCCGACAGACCCAGCGTCCAGTGGTGATCGTCCAGAAGTGTTGAAACGACCGAATCGGTAATGCCGATAATCAATGAATTGGCAAGAAAAAATACGAGGAACGCCGTCGGACCTGCGATTGACTCGACCGCCGCGGCGAACGCGAAAAAGAAGATCAGGTTAAAGATGATGTGGCCCCAATCGGCATGCGCAAAACTCGCCGTGAGCATGTGCACGGGATGCCACGAGGATGTGTCGTAGGCAAATTTGGAGTCCGGATCCACGGGCACGTAATTGCGGTACAGGCGTAGCTCGTCGTTGAGAATTTGCCGGATATACTTGCGCGAATCGTCGTTGCTGAGTCCGGACAGCGGCTTGAGCGCATCGACGATATTATCGATCTCGTATTCCGGTTCGTCCGAATTATCGATTTCGAACATTGCCTGTCCGCAAATTTGCGAACTTTTCAATTCATCCACGCGTTGCAGGACGATTTGATTGATGCGCGACCGGGAACCGTCGCAATATCGCTCGATGGCGTGTTCAAATTTGGACCAGTCACTTTCCTGTTTGAGAAAAACGCCGAAACATACCACGCAGACCAGTATGGTCATCGCGGGAAACCTGGAGAGATGGAAGTCCGCTTTGACGGGCAGGAACATCGACTCAGCTTAGCATGCAGTCTGATGGGCTATCTTGGACCTGCGTCATGTTGTAGATTGCCGATCATGCGCTACTCAAAATTAATGATTGTCAGTGTTTTCGTCCTCACCGCGTGTGGACAGGAGGCGAGTGTCCAGCCAGAGATCAGCCGCATTGAGTCTATCGCGGACAATTATCTCGAAGAAATGCTGCAACGCTATCCCTCGACAGCAACGTATTACTCGCTCCCCGGAATGCGGCATGACGATCTTTTTGATAACTCGTCCGATGCATTGCTCGCCTGGCAGGCCAGGGAAGATTTCTGGCTTGCCCAACTCACCGAAATTGGTGCCCCGGCGGAGGTCGGAAGCCGCGATTGGGTGACGTACGGCATTCTGTACGACGAACTCTCTAACTCGGTTGGCACCCGCATCTGTCGCAGCGATTTGTGGGCGGCCAGTACGGCAACGGCGTGGCACAGGGACCTGCCTTTCGTTTTCGATCTGCAGCCGGTCGGATCGCCCGAAGCGCGTGAGGAGGCGTTGCAGCGATTGGGTAAGGTCGCCGCTTACATCGATACAGACATCAGCAATTTGCGGGCTGGGCTGGATTTCGGTTACAGCGCGCCTCGGCCGACAGTCGAAGCCGTCCCGGGCGAAATCCGTGCGTTACTGGTTGAGGACAATCCGTTTTTAAGCGTCGCGACCCGAGACGACGACGCGGACTTCTCGGCGGCGGTTCAAGCGATATTCGAAGAACAGATTGCTCCAGCGATTGAGCGATACGCGGCTTACATCGAGTCAGATTACCTGCCCAAGGCGCGTGAGGGAATTGCACTGACTTTCAATCCTGATGGCGCCGAGTGTTACCGGGCGCTGGTTCGTTCGTTTACAACGATCTCACCGTCGGCCGACGCAATTCACGAGACCGGACTCGAGCAAATAGCCGCTATTCGCGCCGACATGCAAGTCATCATCGACGAGCACTTTGGCGGCGGCGACATCGAACCGTTTCTGCTGCGCCTCAATGTCGATCCACGATTCACATTCAACAGTGAAGAAGAGATACTGCAGAATGCCGTCGACTCACTGGCCGGCATCAGAGAAATTTTGCCCGAGTTATTCAGCCTGTTGCCGAAGGCGGATGTGATCATTAAGCCGTACCCGACGTTTCGCGCCAGCGCCACGGGCGAGTACTGGTCGTCGTCGGAGGACGGCACGCGGCCGGGAATTTTCTACATCCCGACCAGTAATCCCGAGCAACGCTCGCGCTCCGGCCAGCAGTCCTTCCTGTATCACGAGACGTATCCGGGCCATCACCTGCAGGGTGCCATTGCGCTGGAACTTGGCGACAAGGTTCACCCGATCGCACGGTATCTGTGGAATTCGGGATACGGCGAGGGTTGGGCGTTGTATGCAGAACGCCTGATGGACGAATTAGATCTATACACGACACCACTCGATCGCTTTGGCATGTTGTCGGACCAGGGTGCTCGCGCCGCGCGACTGGTGATTGACACTGGCCTGCACACCAGGGGCTGGACGCGGCAACAAGCGGTCGACTACATGCTGGCCAACACGGCGTGGCCAACGTTTGACATCGAATCGGAGATCAATCGCTACATCGCGTGGCCTGGACAGGCCAATGCCTACATGCTTGGCATGCTCGAGATCATGAAGCTACGCGCACTTGCCGAGGAGCAACTCGGCGACGACTTTGATATTCGAGAGTTTCACAATCGCCTTCTCGAGAACGGCAGTGTCACTTTGCCGATGCTCGAAGAAGCCGTGGTTACGTGGATCTTGAAGACCAAGTCGGTTTAAGCGCCGTCAGCTCTGCCATTGGTCGTCGTCGGCGCTGCAGCTGCGATCGCTGCGCGTATCCGGCACCAGTCGGCCGAAATCCTGTTCAATGTTCGCGGCGATGAACGCCGCAGTGACATACGCGGCGACATTCTGATTCAGATCGTCGCGATCGATCTTGTCCAGCGTGTCGTCCGGTGTGTGGTGGTAGTCGAAGTAATGAGTACCGTCTTGCGTAAAGCCGAACACCGGCATGCCTGCCTTTCGCATTGGACTCAAATCAGCGCCGCCAGACGCTGCGTTGTTGCCACGCTCAATACCGATTGGTGCCAGCAACGCGTGAATCTCATCAATGATAGTGAGTGCATCTTCAGCGACTCGCGATGAAAACTTCCAGACTCGGCCGGCACCGAAATCGGCTTCCAGGCCAATGACGTGCTTTTCGATGATGGGAGCGTGATTCCGGTTGTACTGCTTGGCGCCGTCCCGGCCAAATTCCTCGTTCGCGAACATAACAACGCGGATAGTGCGTCGTGGTGCGTCGCCATGATCCAGTATCAGTTTGGCTGCCGCCGTAACAATCGCGACGCCGGCTCCGTCGTCGATTGCGCCGGTACCGAGATCCCAGGAATCCAGGTGTGCGGCCAGCAAGACGATTTCGTTCGCGAGCTCGCCACGCCCCGGTATCTCGCCGATGACATTGGCCGATTTTGTTTCCGGCAGATAGCGAGGCGAGGATTTCAGGTGAACTGTCACGGGCTCGCCCGTCTGGAGCTGGTAGGCCAGCAGGTCCGCGTCTGCATTCGCAAGTGCTGCCGCCGGAATATCGGCGGGAATGGTTCTGTTCAGCATGTTGCCCGTGTGCGGGACCCGATGCACCGACGTGCCGGCAGAGCGAATAAGCGTCGCCAATGCACCTCGTTCGGCAGCCGCGTAGTGGCCACAGGACCGAATTCGCGAAGCGGCCGAGTAGCCGCTGCCCGACTTCGAGCGTTCCATAACATGATCGACAAAAACAATTTTGCCGGCCAGGTCATCGCTTGTGAGTGCGCGCAACTCGTCAAGACTCTCGACTCGGACGACTTCGGCATGAATGCCTTCCTCCGGCGTGGCAGGACTACCGCCAAGCGACGTTGCGACGAGCCGCTGCGGAAATGGCGCCGTAATGTGAGCGCTAATCGAGCCACGATCCCAATGCGGTACCCGTACCTCCTCGGTGCGCACATTCTGGAACCCAAGTCCCTTCATCATTTGGACCGCCCAGGCGACGGCTGCGGCATCACCAGCCGATCCTGCGGATCGCGGCCCAACCTCCATCGTCAGGGATTCGAGGAGCTCGTACGCAATCGTGTTTCGCATGGCCAGATCACGCAGCGCTACAGCATTTGCCCTGACATCGTCCGGGACAATCTGCGCCTGCGCTGACAGCGTAGCCAGCAGAAAAAACAGAGCAACGCGCTGCAGGGGGTTCCTGTTCAAGAGTTTCTCATCGGGTGACCGGGCACAAATTCCAACAAGTCCCACAGATTCCCGTACAAATCTTCAAACACGGCGACCGTTCCGTAGTCCGCCGTTTTAGGTTCGCGAACAAAGTGGATGTCTTTCGCAATCATGTCGTTGTAGTCCCGCCAAAAATCGTCGGTCGCGAGAAACAGGAAAACGCGGCCCCCTGATTGTTTGCCGACAAATGATTCCTGCTCTGGAGTTGACGCTCGCGCCAGCAACAGGGAAGTACTCGATGATCCCGGTGGAGAAACGACTACCCAGCGTTTGTCCTGTTCCGGCTGATACGTGTCCTCAACCAGTGTGAAATTCAATTTCTTGGTGAAAAACTCGATGCTTTCATCGTAGTCTTTGACCACTAGCGCAACGTGAGCGATGGATTGATTCATTCGGCTCAATATATCACCCCTCAATGGATCCGCCACACCAACTCTGTTCGGGCAACTCGCTCCCGGCCGGCATTAATTTTCGCACCCGCAACGAAGTTGACAGAAACTGTGCGTGATATTGTACCGTAGTAGCCGAACATCAATGTCGATTCAGCTGGATCCTCGAGCGGTCCAAATGCTTCGATCCCGAGCTTGTGCCTGTCCGCGACCTGGTACTGAACCTGCTCGCCAAAAAACCAAAGACCGGGAGCTCCACGAGATTGATTCCTGAACAAATACGTTGAGATATCCCATCTGTCAGTCCGGTATTCCAAAAATCCGCCGAGATTCACGGCGCCGCCATAGCGATTGTCTGGCGAGATCCGTGAGTTGAAGAATAAGCCGACTGAGTAAGATCGAATCGGGGACGACAGCAAAAGTTCGAGATTGGCCGCGAGTGCTTCAAAGGTGACACTGGCATCGCCTTTCTGCCGGAAATAGGCGCCTCCCTGGAGGTAAAGCGGAACGCTTAATTGTCAGTCGTTGTCGGCGGATTCAGCCGAGGCCTCGACAATCAGTACGGGCAACCCAAACACCGCAAGGCCCCACAGGCAGGCAATACGGCGTGCTCTTCGGGTGTTCATCGGCTGGCTCCTCGGGTCCGCGCTTCCCGTCGGGAATTGCGGAACACCGTCACTTTATGCCGATAAATGAGCCTTTAACAGATGCAATAATTTGAAAAAGTAACTTATACAGTTATTCAGATCGGTGGATTCAGATACAATTCGACGTTCGCCGAACCCCAAGAGGTAACAACATGAAAAAGTGGACAATCGCAATCGTGGGCATCCTGGTCGTCGTCGTCGGTGTGTTCATGGGTGTCAAGAAAGTCTCGCCCTTATCCTGGGGAATGTGGGGCAACTACAATACGTCAGCAGGACTAGCTCTTCAGGGTTACGACCCCGTTGCGTACATAAAGGATGCGAAAGCCACGCCGGGCAATAGTGATTTTTCCTACGATTGGGGCGAGGCCACCTGGCAATTCGCCAACGCCGACAACATGACGCTTTTTGAGTTGGATCCTGAGGCTTACGCACCACAATTTGGCGGATTTTGTTCGTTTGCTGCCAGCAAAGGATTTACGGCCGACATTTCACCGGATGCGTGGCACGTTATCGACGACAAACTGTATGTGTTCGCGGATAAAGATGTGCAGGCGGACTGGGTAGCCGGCATCGGTGATGGGATGCTCGAGGCATCGACTTCGAATTGGGCAAAGCGTTAGAGGGAACCCCCAAACTTAGAGTTTCTGTCCGCTAAATTCCGACGTTCCACTGCATGAGTAAGTGCCGTCGGTCCAGGACCAGCGCGTCGAGCCGGCAAACGAGCCGCCCCTGGTAAAGGTTCCCGACCCTGTTTCCGACGTTGTCCCTCCGTCATCATAGAAGTTCCCGCTGAACGCCACACCCAGGGAATTACTTGTCGATGTAGTGGTTGTGACTGTGATGCCGCTTGGAAAGGAAACGAAATATGTCCCTTCCTGAATGCTAATCGTCGCGTCGAAAGATGAAGTACCGCTGCAACCAGGGTCGCTGCTCGCCGCATCTTCGGTGATGCGCCATGTGCCGACAAATCGGTCTGGCCCTCGCAAACACGCATGTGGATCGATTCTTTTTTTCGAGCCCGGCGCCGTGCCGTTAGGCACGTATTCAAAATGCAGATGCGGGTTGGATGACTGCCCGGTGCTGCCAGACAATCCGATGTGGTCTCCGGCGTCGACCGCGGCGTCGACATCGACGTCTCTATTTTGCAGGTGCGCGTACAGCGTCCGGCTCGCATCATCGTGTTGAATGACGATCACGTTGCCAAGCGCGCCATTGTCAGGCTCCGAGTGCAGGACCCGTCCCGACTTGGCTGCGACTATCGTGCTGCCGCTGGCTGCCAGGTAGTCGGCTCCGGTATGGTTGTGACGCCTGGCATCGGCGGGATCCAGGATGTTTTCCTGGAAATCCGAGGTGACAGTGCATCCGGATTCAACAGGGCATCGAATTGGGTCCAGCGGGCAGCTTGACGGTGCGGCGTTTGCGGATGAAGTAGCGGCTATGGTTTCGGGCGTGCTGGCCAGCAACAGCACCAATTCGAACGTGCCATCCAGGGTATGCGCGTCGACAAAAGCGCCGGCCGGAATCGTTGCCGCAACGGCTCCCACGTTGGCATCGAACGCGCCGGTAATCAGGTCGAAGGTAACGTAATTTTCTTCCCCGCCGTTATTGCTGATAAGAGTGAAAACCTCGACGTCATATCCGTCGGCAAGTGCCGCAAGAAATGCGGCAGGAACCGTAACGCTCACATCAACCGCAGCAACATCGCCGTTAATCGGCATGACGCCGATATTGATTCGAATATCGTGATTGAGGCGACTCCCGGGTGCAAAAATCGCGCTGGTATTCGCGAAAATATCGCCGATCTCGGTTGACGACGATGTGGTGACAGAGACATCGGTCGCGACAGTAAATGAAGAAGCCGGGAAGAAAATCGTAGCGACGTTGGGCAGCACCACTGTGCCGCCGCTTATTGGAACTTGCGTTGTTACGGTTGCCGGCTCGACACCGAAATCGTCAATAATTACGCCGCCGCCGTTGCCGCCACTGCCGCCAGAACAGGCGGCAATGCTCAGCGCGAGGCCAAGCGTCGCTACGAGCCGCGACACAATTGTTGCTGCACCGGTGCATTGTCGCTGCATTTTTCCTGAAAACACGCCTGCCGTAATGCATTGGCATACCACTCGTACTCATCCAGGAATTTGACGATCCGTTCGTCGTAGGCTTTGTCCGCGGCATTGCCGTCGTCATCGAATGCATTGTGAATTTGCGAGATCGGGAAAGCACTGGGTATGCTCGGCGTACCGAGCTCGGCAAGAATTCCTCGCAAATTGACCAACGCACGAACGCCGCCGAACGGCCCGGCGGAATAGGTCACGATGCCGCTGGGCTTGTAGAGATATTCGCTCTGAAAGTGATCCAAAAGGTTCTTCAACGCGCCCGGGATACTGTGATTGTATTCGGCACTGACGATAATAAATCCGTCTGCCGCGCTAAGGATTTCGGCAAGCTTTTGCATGGCCTCCGGTGCCTGGCCTGGCTTATATTCCTTGTACATCCAGTCAAGCATCGGCAAGTCGTATTTCTCCGAGTCGATCAGCGTGACGTCATGCTTGCGCTCTTCGAGCTTGCGCACAACGAAGCGTGCTGCTTTGATGCCCTGGCGATCTCGCCGCGCGCTGCCATAGATGACGGCCGTATTTAAATTCTTTGAGTTCGTCATTTCACTGCTTCCCGAATGTTGCGTGGTCCTCAAATTGAACGCCATGCGCCAGGGTCTTGTGAACCGGGCAACGTTGGGCGATCTGGGCGAGGCGTTTTCGTTGTGCTTCGTCGAAGTCGCCCTCGATGTAAACGTTGCTGGTGATCTGTTCAAAGAAACCTCTGTCCGGTATATCACAGTCCTCGCAGTCGTCCGCGTGAATACGCGAAAAGTCGTAGCTTGTGCTCACCGATTCCAACGGCCACCCTTTGTTGCGGCAGTACCAGGCTAGCGTCACACAGGTGCAGGCGGCGAGGGAACCCAGTAACAGTTCGTAGGGATTCGGCCCGGTATCGGTACCGCCGGCGTCAAGCGGTTCGTCCCCTTTCCATTCGTGTCGCTCGTTGGACAGTATTACGGCCATTCCAGACGTTAGTTTAGCGGTTATGCGTGCCATGGTGTTCTCCCAGAGTCTTGCAATTGCAGGAATTCGGATTCGGTATAGCGTTGCGTGATGTGTTGCGGACAATTCCAGTCGAATGCGGCAATGTCAATGTAGACGATACGTTCCACCTGTGCGCGGTAGTCGGGCAGCTCGACTGCGGCAAGATCCTCTCGCGACGCCGCCTGTGCGGACTCGACTCGCATATGACCCAGAATCTTCAGGCGTCGACGATTCGGATAGTCCATCAGGATCAGTGAAACACGATCATTGCCGGCGACATTTCCCACACTAACAAACTGAGTGTTGCCGCGGAAATCTGCGTAGGCCAGCCGTTGCGGCCCGATAACGCGCAAGAATCCCGGCGGGCCGCCGCGGTGTTGCACGTACGGCCAGCCGTCTTCATTTACCGTGGCAATATAAAAGGTATCGCGAAGCGCGATGAAATCGGCTTCCCTGTCGGTCAGTTCGTCATTCGGCCCGGAATTTCTGGCAAATCGTTCAATTCGTGCCCTCGATCCGTATTGCTCCTGGGCAGACTTGACGTCATCCGTAAACATAATTTCAGCAAATTGGTGCGACATGGTCTCGTCCTAAAAAAAGCGGCCGCAATTCTGCGGCCGCAAAATGGCAGCCTTAGTTGGCTGCGACGGGGGATTGAATCTTGTGATTAGCAAACTGCCCTGTGTCCAGCAAG
>Ga0209988_10000488_pt1 | contig 24564 bp, 20 predicted proteins | sample N075metaG_FD_183115 | JGI IMG/M metagenome (GOLD analysis project Ga0209988, IMG submission 183115) | Deep subsurface microbial communities from Kermadec Trench to uncover new lineages of life (NeLLi) - N075 metaG (SPAdes) (version 2) | ecosystem: Environmental > Aquatic > Marine > Ocean trench... | reverse complement strand
CCTGGACGCCTTCAGCAGCGACTCCATCCCGGTTCATCTGTTGACCCAGGAGGCCTTCCAGGTCTATGACGCCGCGTTGAAAAGAGACGGCCTGATCGCCGTGCACACCTCGAACAACCACTTCGATCTCTGGCCCCTGGTCTCCCACCTGGGACAAGGACTGGGCATGAACGGCCTTTGGATGAAGACCACGACCGCGCATCGATGGAAGAGTCTCCCCGCCGTCTGGATCTTTCTCAGTCGTGACGAGAAGCAGCTTCGCATCCTGATGAACGCAGCGTTGGCTCGGGCCAAGGAGATGGACCTCGCGGCTCCGAGGCTGGCCTTCGTTCGCTCCCGCGGGGCGCAGCCGCGAAGCGTAAGGGTCTGGACCGACGACTACAGCGACCTCTTCGGACTGCTGCGGCGATAGCCTGCTGTTCTCCCCCAGGTGCATAGGAGCAACAACGGGGGTTTCACGTCCGATCAGCTGGAACGGCTCAATTCCAGCGGGAAGTTTGAGGCTTGGTCCTACGTATTCGCAGGCCTTCGGTTATCGTTCAATACTCGGATTCAAGGGAGTTTGGCTATTCCGATCGAACTCAAGTATCTCGAGAATGGCGGCATGCGATTCATCGCCACCGGGGCGCTGACCGGAAAAGAAATCTTGGACGCCAACAAGACCATCTATGAAACCGAGGAGAAGACGCTCGCGAGTGTCTATCAGATCTGCGATTACCGGGGGGTCGAAACGATCGATGTCCCCACAGATGACATCCGAACGCTTGCAGAAAGAGACAAGCGCGCGGCCCGAATCAATCCGAACATCATCATCGCAGTGGTGGTAGGCGACGACCTGGCTTTCGGAATGACCCGAATGTGGCAGGGATTGACGAGCGGCGCCCCCTTCGTCAACTGCGTTTTTCGTTCGATGGATGAAGCCGAACGCTGGGTGGCGGAACAGCTCGAGGCAACCCGCTAGCTGGTTGCGGCTTCAGTGCCTGTGATCGCGCAAGTTTGAGCCCAGGTCGACGAGCTGTCCAATCAGCGCCTCGTCGGTCTGATCGGCGATGGCGAGCATCTCGTCATCGGTGAGAAGCCCAGCGTCCCCGCAGCTAGAGCGCTCCGCTGCTTGCCTGGAGTTGACGGTCGCGGACCACCAGGTCGTATTCGCGCCGGGTTTCCAGCAGGAACGGGTTGGTGGCGTCGAGAGCCGGCTCGAGCAGGTCGAGGGCGCGGCGCAGCAGGGCTTCCGCGTCGATCATGCGGTTCTGTCGGACGTAGAGCTGGCCGAGGACACTCAGGCTCTGTCCCAGGCCGAGGGCGTCAGGAGCGATCTGTGCTTCGTAGATGTCGATCGCGCGGCGCAGCGGCGCTTCCGCTTCGTCGAGCTCGTCCTGTGCGATCAACACGCCAGCGAGTCCTTCGAGGGAATCGGCGATCTGGGGATCGTTCGCGGCTAGCACGTCTTCGCGCATTGCCAGGGCCTTTCGGAAGCCATCCAGGGCCTTCTGCTGCTTGCCGAGCTCGACGTCGGTCGATGCCTGCTCGTGGAGCATGCGCGCGACCACCTCGTGCTTCGGACCGTACGCCTTCTCCAGGATCGAGATCGCCTGGCGATACTGCTTGGCGGCGTCTCTGTGCCGGCCCAGCATGTTGTACGCCGATGCCAGGTTGGCGTGGATCGCGCCGAGCTCGCGAAGATTCACACGCTCCGCCGCATCCAGGATGCCGAGCGCCTGCTGGTAGAGGGGGATCGCCTGGGCGTAGTGGCCCTGGCGCATCAGGCTGTCGGCGAGGCCACCGGTAGCGAAGGCGACGGCGCGGGGCTCGGGCGGATCCGCCTTTGCGAGCAGCGGCAGGGCGCGCTCATAGTGGCTGCGTGCCTTGTCGATCAGGCCCAGGTCCAGCTCCGCGGTCGCCAGCCCCATCAGCGGTTTGGCCAGACGCGCGTCGTCAGCCGCCATGCCGGCTTCGGCCTCCTCCAGCATCTCCTGGTAGCGTCGAATGGCGATGCTGTGATCGCCCTGGAAGCTGTAGCTGGCGGCGCCGCTGTAGCGCAATCGCATCGTCGAGGGGTGGTCGGGTCCGAGTTCGTGCTCGAAGATCGGGGCAGCCTGCTCGTAGAGGGCGCTGGCCTCGTCCGTCCGACCCTGGGTCTGAAGCACCAGGGCGAGGTTCGCGCGGGCCTCGGCGTGCTGAACCGGATCTTCCGGCGGGGTCCTCTCCCAGATCGCGAGGGCCCGGCCGAGTCTCTGGTCGGCGAGATCGTATTCGTGCCGCGTCACGTGGAGTACGCCGACCACGGCGAGGGTGTCGGCGACATGAACGTGGTCCTTGCCGTAGGCACGCTCCTTGATGATGAGGGCGCGCTTGAGATGAGCGTCCGCTTCGTCCACCCGCTCGTCCAGCAGCAGGGAATCGGCCAGATTGTGGAGGGTGCGGGCCAGCTCGGGGTGATCGCGGCCGAGCACCTTCTCCTGGATCTCGAGAGCGATCCGAAGCTCCCGCTGCGCCTCGGCGTTGCGGCCTTCTAGCCGCAGCAGGGCACCGAGGTTGTTGTGGAGAGCCGCCACCTTGCGATGGCGGTTTCCGTACTCGGCGACACGAATGGCCAGCGCACGCCGAAAGAGCTGCTCGGCCTCGGCGTAGTCCCGCCGGTACTGGTAGACCAGTGCGAGGTTGGTGAGCGACGCGGCGACGGGCAGGCTCTTGGGACCGAACTCGTCGGAGCGGATGCCGAGCACCCACTCGTGCAGCTCCTGGGCTTCATCCAGATTGCGCTGCTCGGTGTAGACATTGGCGATCTCCATCACCGTGGTGACGGTGTCCAGGTCGCTGTCGCCAAAGAGCCTGGTGCGGAGCTTGCGCGCCCGGTTCAGCGTCTCGATCGCCTCTTCATGCTGATTGGTGACGCGTTGGAGGCTTCCGTAGTTCGTCAACAGCAGGCCCGAGAAGCGATCGTCGAGACCGGGGCCATCGCGTTGCACGTCAATGGCGCGGCGATAGATTCGGTTGGCCACGGTGTAGTTGCCGCGGCCGTGCTGGAAGACGGCCAGCTTGTGCAGCGACTTGGCGAGACTCGGATCGTCCGACCCGAGCAGTTCCTCGCGAATCTCAACGGCGCGGTTGAAGGAGCTCTCGGCGTCGTCATCGCGCCCGGTGGCGACGTAGGACTGGCCGAGCAGCTCGAGGGTTTCTGCGAGGGCAATGTTGTCCTCTTCGACGTCGTTCTCCCGGACGGTCACTGCGCGTTCGTAAAGGGTGACGGCCCGGGGATATTCGCCCTGGACCATGTGGATGCCGGCCAGGGCTTCCACGCCATCGGCGAACTTGCCGTCGCTCGTCTTGCCGCCGCGTTCTTTGATGCCCATCCAGCGTCGGAGAAGCGGCTTGGCTTCGTCATAGCGGCCCTGCTGAATCTGCAGGTTCGAGAGCATACGAAGGCTCTGGGCGAGTCGCGGATCGTCTTCGCCGTAGGCTTCGGCCTCGGCGAGGGACTCGAGCCAGATCAGCTCGGCGTCCGTTTGGCGGCCTTCGACGTAGGCTCGTTCACCGTTCTTCAGGTCGGCCATGGGGTTCGTACTTGCGCACCCCAGTCCGGCAGCGGCAGTCGCCAGCACCAATCCACGCCAGAATCCGCCACTGCCCAGGATGCGCATGCTTTCCCTCAACCGGTGAACGTGTACAGCTCCGGGCCTCGGCCCTGCGCAGCTTCACGATGGAACCCCGCGCATTCCCCGCCCGTCATCGATCTCATCGGTCCCCCCGGGCGCGGCCCTTGAGCGCTGAAATCAGGGAATGCTGGTCTTCATGCCGGGAACGGTCCGAGTCCAACGCCACGCCAAAGCTCCGGCGCTGCTGGAGTCGATGCGGGGGCCGGAGGCCCTGGATGCCCGGCGAGCCCCTCGAGGGCACGCGCGAAGCCGCGACGGACTCCGAAGCGCGTCAGGCTACCGACCCGAGGACCGCCCGACAGATCGACGCCAGGTGGTCTTCTTGACGGTCGAACTCACTGTGCTCGAGCTCGGAGTGGAAGCTGGGGCGTTCCCCTTCCGACAGCAGTTCGAGCACCTGCGAGGCGGCCCTGCAGATATCGTCCTCGCGTTGTTCCGTCGCCGACCGCAACCCGGCGGCCAGGTGGTGGGCCGTCTCGCCTTCGGTGGTCTCGAGGAAGCTGATCGTGTCCGCCGCGATCCGTTCGAACTCGCCATGTACCGACATCAGCGGGTGACCTCTTTCTTTGCCTGCTCGGCGGCTCCACGCCTGCTCAGTTCGACGCTGCGCGGCTCCGCGCTTTCGATCGTGATCAGGCGGTCGACCCGCAATTGGAAGCTGGCAGCGTCAAGTCTTGGGCTCTTCCAGCAGGCCTTTGCCCGGTACGAAGTTCATTTCGAGCCGGATTCCGTCCGGGTCCTCGAAGAGTACCGAGTAGTAGCCGGGCGCCCAGCTTCCCTCCTCGGGCGCGTGCACGATGCTGGCACCGATTTCCCGGAGGAAGCGGTGGATCTCGTCCACGTCCGCTCGTGCGCGGGCGCGAAAGCAGATGTGGTGGAGGCCCACACGACCCTGGTCGAAGCGCTGACCGGCGTGCTCGGGGGAGGCGGCGCGAATGCCGAAGGCCGTCCGGCCGCCGACGCAATAGTAGAAGCCGTCTCCGTCCAATACGGGCTTGAGTCCCAGATAGGGCAGCAGCTTCGAGTAGAAATCGCGCGATCGGCCGAAGTCGCTGGACGTGATGAAGGTATGGGCGATTCCGTTGATATCCATGGCTTGCTCCTTGTTTGGGGCGCGATCACCTCGGGATACTCGAGCGTGGCATGGGCGAACAGTCGCAAACCGTTCACGGTCCGTCACTCTAGCTCGAATGCTGGACCCGGAAGATCAATACGGAGTCGTTACGGCCCGCTCCTACGACGCGACCTACGAGGCGCTCGCTGGGGTGGGGCCCGATTCCGACTTCTACCGGCGGCTCGCCCGTGGTCGCCGGCTGTCCAGCTCTCAGCGTCGTCGCCGGGACGAGCGGCTAGCGGTCAGCGGTTCGACTCGGGATCGAGATAGCCGAGGGCGCGCAGTCGTTTCGCCTGGGCGGGATCGATCTTCACGGTCTCGTTGAGAGGAGGTTGTCGGGCGATGTACTCGGAAACGGGCGCACGCAGCGTCATGTCCTCTTCACGCCGGGTCATCGACCCGTCGGATTCCCAACGCCAGTGCTCCCAGGAGCTCGGATCCTTCCGTCCGATTCCGAAGAAGAGGAAGACGCGGACCATCCGGTCCTGCTGGAACGCGCCGACCTCGGTCCCGATGTCGGCGAACACGATCCGGTCTGGCCAGGCGTCCAAGGCTTCGGACAACAGAGGGCCGAGCGCAACGCCTTGGGCCGTTTCCGGAACGGGAAGTCCCGCGGCGTGAAGCAGTGTCGGCAGGATGTCCACGTGGTGTACGAGCTCGGAGCGGCGCTGGGGTTTCAGACCCGGCGCCATCAATACCAAGGGAACGTGGGTCTGCTCGGGCATCGTCGTGAAGCCGTGCGCGAACCAGAAGCCGTATTCTCCCAGGCTCTCGCCATGATCGGCGGTGAGCAGCAGCACCAGGGGACGCGGCGGAGACGAATTCTCGGCTGCTGCGACGATCCGTCCCACGGCCGCGTCGACGTAGCGGATCTCGCCGGCGTAGCGGCTTCGGTACTCGCTCGGCAGGTGGACACCTTCCAGCACCTGATAGTCGGGGATTCCCTTGTATCCGCTGGGGTTGGAAAGGGGGGGTAGGGGAACCTCGTCCGGCTGCGCCCGAAGCTCGACGCGCTCGAAGGGGGGCGGAGCCGTATAGGGTCCGTGCGGGTCCTGGAAGTGGACCCACGCAAACCAGGGCTTGTCTCGCTCGGCGCCGAGCCAGGCTTCGGCGCGCTCGGACGTCGCATCGGCGTCGCGTTCCACGACGCCGGAACGCGCACTCACACTCAGCTCGTCGTCGTAGACGTCGAAGCCGCGATCGAGTCCGATTCGGCGGGTGAGGAGCGGGTTGCTGACGAAGGCCGCCGTGTCGTAACCGGCCGCCGCGAACTGCTCGGCGAGCGTGGGTTCGTCCAGCAGACGGGTCGTGCCGTTCACGTGACCGATCGAGTGGTAGCGCACCCAGCGGGAAGTCAGAATGCTGGCGTGGGACGGCGCCGTTCGCGCGCTGGCGGCGATGGCCCGTTCGAAGACCACGCTGCGTTCGGCCAGGGCGTCGATGAAGGGCGTCGTCTCGGCTTCGAAGCCGTAGGTGCCGATGTAGTCGGCGCGCAGGGTGTCGAGGGTGACCAGCAGCACATTGGGCGGAGCGTCGGGTGCACCGCCCGTGCAACCGGTTCCAAGCCAGCAGACGGCAGCCATCACGGCGAGCGCGCGAGTGCACCCGAACCCTTCGATCATGTGTGGGACTCCGCTCCGTCGTGGGCCATCCCCCGCAGCCAGCCGGCATGGCAAGTTCGCTGCAGCAGGGCCGAGACCTTGCCCGCTCCCTCATCGACGTAACGAAGGATCTCACGACCGGGCGGCATGGAGACACTCTAGCGGCTGCGGCTGACCGCCTCAGCCGTCGAACCCGAATACGCGCAGCGCGTTCTCCCGCAGGAACCTCGGCCACACGTTGTCATTGAATGGGACGCCGTGAAGGTCGCGAAAGATGCGTTCGTAGCTGAGTCCCAACGGGAAGTAACCGGCGAACAGGATCTTGTCTGCGCCCCGGGTATTGGCGTAGTCGATGATGGCCGACGGGTAATGCTTGGGGGCGAAGGCGCTGGTCGAGTAGTAGAGGTTGGGCCACTTCAACATCAGCTTCACCGCCAGGTCGGTCCACGGCTCGGCCCCGTGGCGCATCACGAACTTCAGCTCGGGGAAGAACCAGCAGACCTCGTCGATCAGCTCGACGTGCTGGCACAGCATCGGAATCCGAGGGCCCGGAACCCCAACGCAGACGCAGATGGGCAGGTCCAGCTCGACGCACTTCGTGTAGATCGGATACATCCGCTTGTCATTGATGGGGACCTGGGGCACGCAACCCGCCGGGAAGACTGTCACCGATCGGATGCCGAACTCGTCGTGCATCCGCTGGATGTGGCGGACTGCGTCGACCCCCTGGTTGGGATCGACTTCGCAGGACGCAATGAAGCGATCCGGGTGTTGCTTGGTCGCCTCGAGGGAGCCGGGCTGGTCCGGGTAGAGTGCGATCATGCCGCGCTCGACACCGTACTTGTCCATTTCTTCGAGTACGTAACGCAGGGTGTCGGGGCGTCCGCCCTGCTTGGGCGCGTCCTTGAAGATGTACTCGACCGGGAAGTCGAACCTCCCGAGGCTTTCCGGATCACGAATCAAGGGGGCTAGGAAGCCGTAGCCCGGAATCGCATCCGGGCCCGGATTGCCCATCAGAAGATCGATGATGGGAATGTCCTCGGGCATGGCCATGGGGGCTGAATAGCCCATTCCTCCGGCGCTTCGCACGCGCTCGGGAGTCCCGAATCTGGCGGGACTGCAGCCCGAAATGCCGGGTTCCGAATCCCAGCGAAACCGATTCGCCCCGCGCCCGTGTTCGACCTGCTGAAGCAGCGAATTTCCGCATGGGAGCAGCAGATGAAGAGCCGGCCGGGCGTTGACGCCAGACCGTGTCCGACCTTCATTCCTTGCTGGGATCGGGCTCCTAGCCGGCGAAGGTGTCGCGAATGCGCACGACGGCTTCCTCGACGTTCTCGCGCGAATTGAAGGCCGAGATGCGGATGTAGCCCTCGCCGGATGCACCGAAGCCAGAGCCCGGGGTTGCGACGACGTTGGCGTCGTTCAGCAGCCGGTCGAAGCAGTCCCACGATGAAAGTCCAGCGGGTGTCTGCATCCAGATGTAGGGTGCGTGCTCGCCTCCAAACAGCTTGAAGCCCGCGGCGCCGAGGCCTTCCCGCAGCTGTGCGGCGTTGGCCATGTAGTAGGCGACCTGCTCGGCCGTCTGCTTGCGGCCCTCGGGTGAGTATGCGGCGGCCGCCGCCCGCTGCACCACGAAGGAAACGCTGTTGAACTTGGTTGCATGGCGACGCGACCAGAGATCGTGAAGCGCAACGCGCTCACCGCTCAAGGTCGAGCCGGTCAACTCCTTGGGCACCACCGTGTACGCACAGCGTACGCCCGTGAAGCCGGCGCGTTTCGAGAAGCTCCGCATCTCGATAGCGCACTCCCGTGCCCCTTCGATCTCATAGATCGAGTGGGGCAGGGCGGGGTCCTGGATGAAGGCGTCGTAGGCGGCGTCGAAAATGATGACGGCGTCGTTCTTGCGCGCCCAGGCCACCCAGGCTTCGAGGTTCTCGCGAGAGGCGACGGCCCCCGTCGGATTGTTCGGCGAGCAGAGATAGGCAATCTCGACCGTCTGGTCGGGAGGGCCTGGCATGAAGTCGTTCTCGGCGGTCGATGGAAGGTACACGATGCCTTCGAAGCGTCCCTGCTCATCGGCTTCACCCGTGCGTCCCGCCATCACGTTGGTGTCGACGTAGACCGGATAGGTCGGGTCGGTTACCGCGATGCGGCAGTCCTGTCCGAAAATCTCCTGGATGTTGCCACTGTCCTGCTTGCTGCCATCCGAGACGAAGACCTCGTCGGTCGAGATCTCGACGCTGCGGGCCCGAAAGTCGTGCTCGACAATCGGCTCCAGGAGGAAGTCGTAGCCGTTCTCCGGACCGTAGCCGTGGAAGCCGGCGGCGGTTCCCATTTCATCGACGGCCTCGTGCATCGCTGCGACCACGGCCGGAGCCAACGGAAGCGTTACGTCCCCAATCCCGAGCCGGATGATCGGCGCGTTGGGGTTCGCTTCGCTGAACGCCTTCACCCGCCGTCCAATCTCGGGAAAGAGGTATCCGGCCTGCAGCTTCCGGAAATTCTCGTTGATGTGTGCCATCGCGCAGGAACATAGCGCCTCGGCTCGACGTAGGGATGCCCTAGGGGCCGATCAGGACGCCGGGATTGAGCACTCCCGACGGATCGAGTTCCGCCTTGGCTGCCTTCAGCACGCGGGCGAAGCCGTCGGGGCGTTGCTGGTCGTACCAGGGGCGGTGGTCGCGACCGACCGCGTGATGGTGGGTGATGGAGCCTCCCTCGCGTTGCAGGGCTTCGCTGGCCGCGGTCTTGATCTCCGCCCACTGGTCGAGGAGGCCGTCGCGTCGGCCGGGTCCGATCACGGTGAAGTACGGAGCCGGTCCGTCGGGGTAGATGTGAGTGAAGCGACAGGACACGCTGCCGGCCCCGGCGACCCGCTTGAGTGCATCGCTCGTCGCCGCCGTGACGGCGGCGTGGAACTCCTCGAATCGATCCCACGTGATGGAGGTCTCGAAGGTTTCGGTGATGTAACCGGCCCGCACCAGCACATCGCGCAGGTAGGGGGCATTGAGGAACGACTTGCGCCAGGCGCCGGCGGCGCCTTCCCGGGTCGCCCCCTCGTCGGTTCGCGTCTTCCCGGCGCCTTCCGGCACGACGCCGCCGCCGTCGCGGCAGCATTCCAGCGCCCGCTTCATCCAGTCGTCGAGCGGATGATCGGCCGACTCGAATCCGATCACGAGGATTGATGCATCGCCCGTCCCCGCACCCGAGGTAAGCGCCTCTCCCGCATCGAGAAGCCGGCAGTTGGTCGGAAACAATCCGGTCTGCGAGAGCGTGCGAACCACCCTCGCTCCGCGCAAGAAGCCGTCGTCGCCTTCGAAGCGCACAGACGCGGAAGCCCGGAAGCTCGGCCGGTCCTGCAGACGCATCCAGGCCTCGGTGATGATTCCCAGGATGCCCTCGGAGCCGATCATCATGCGGTCAGGGCTCGGACCCGCACCGGAGCCCGGAAGCCTGCGACTCTCGATCACCCCCGTGGGCGTGAGGGTGCGCAGCGATTCGACGAAGTCGTCGATGTGGGTGTAGAGCGTGGCGTAGTGGCCGCCCGAGCGCGTGGCGATCCAGCCACCCAGAGTCGAGAATTCGAACGACTGGGGGAAGTGTCGCAGGGTCAGACCGACGGGGCGCAACTGATTCTCCAGCGCCGGCCCGAAGATGCCGGCCTGGATGCGCGCCGCCCGCGAGGTTCGATCAATTTCGAGAACCCGGTCGAGCCGGCCGAGATCGATCGAGATCGCTCCTGCAAAGCCGTCCCCGACCCGGGCCTCGACGCCTCCACAGACGCTGGTGCCGCCACCGTATGGAATTGCGGCGACGCCCGCTTGGTTGCACCAGTCGAGGAGCGCCGCGATTTCCTCTTCGCCGGTCGGAAACGCGACGAAGTCCGGCGCGCAGTCGAAGTCTCCGCGGACGCCGCGAACGATGTCACGAAACGACTTGCCGTAGGTGTGTCCGGCCCGATCGAACGGCTGCTGGCTGCAGATCCCGGCCAGTGCGCTCGGTGGCGAGATGCGCGGCTTCGGCAGCACGATGTCTTCGATGCGGGGCTCGGGAGCCAGATGGACTTCGTCGATGCCGAAGCGCTCGGCCAGCATCCGGCCGATGCCACGGGCCTGCTCGTCGTTGGGACCTTCGCCCTCGTTTCCCCATCCCCAGAATTTTCGGCGTTTCATCTATGCCTGCCCGGGTGCGAGGACCTCGAGGATGCGTTCGTCCGGGCCCATCTCTCCATCCGGCCGCAAGGCTTGGATGCAGACGTGGTCGGCACCGGCATCGTGGTGCTCCTGGATTCGCTTCTGGATGGCCTTCTCGTCGCCCCACGCGATGATACGGTCGATCAAGCGGTCCGAGCCGCCAGCCTGGAAGTCCGCATCGTCGAAGCCCAGCCACTTCAGGCTGTTCAGGTAGTTCGGAAGGTTCAGGTAGATCGCCATCGACTTCCGAGCCACGGTGCGCGCATTCGACGCGTTGGTCTCCAGCAACACCTTCTGCTCCGGGCACAACCAACGGTCCGGCCCCAGGATCTCGCGTGCACGTTCCGTGTGTTCCGGAGGCACGAAGTATGGGTGGGCTCCCTGGCTGCGTTCCGCGGCCAGAGCCAGCATCCGTGGGCGCAGCGCGGCGAGCACGATCGGCGGCGCGTCTTTGCTGCGCGGTCCCAGGTAGGTCGCTTTCTCCATCGTGTCGAGATAGTTGCGCATGGTCGTGACCGGCTTGCCGTAGTCGTGGCCCCGGACTCCCGTCACCATCGGAGCGTGTGAGACGCCGAGGCCCAGCAGGAAACGGCCGCCCGAAAGCTCCGCCAGCGTTTGTTGACTGGCGTTCATCGTCATGGCATCGCGTGCATAGATGCTGGCGATGCCGGTGGCGAGCTGAAGCCGTTCCGTGTTGGCAGCAATGTGCGCCAGCAGAGTGAAGGGATCCCGCCCCACGGCTTCCGGAACCCAGAGAGTCGAGTAGCCCCACGCTTCGAGTCGTTGCGCGAAGTCGACGGCGTCGCGTGCTCCGAGGGAATCGAGCCAGGTCCACACACCCAAGCGACCGGGTTTCATGTCCGCTCCTCCGGCCCCACCGCCAGCGGGCGCTGTGGTTGCGGGGGGCATCGGAGTACTCTACCTGATCGGGCGAATGCGATGGCGAGCTGGACCGATTGCGGGGGTTCTGGCAGTCGTGGGAATCGCGGCGGCAGCTGCGGGTTGGTGGATCACGGATCGGCTCGAAGAGGACAACGACTTCTGCAACGCCTGCCATCTGAGCGCGGAACTCCCGCTGCATATCGACATCCGTCGCGACTTCGATGCCATGCCGGCCAGGAGCCTGTCCGCCGCCCACGCCCGTTCGGTGCACCAGGTCGCGAGTCACCGGGAAGATCGCGATTTTCGCTGTATCGATTGTCACCGCGGGTCGGATTGGGTTGGACGTGTGCGTGTCAAGGTGCTCGCCGCGAAAGACGCGTTCTGGTATGCCGTTGGCCGTTTCGACGAGCCGACGCAGATGCGCTGGCCCCTCTGGGACGGGGACTGCACACAGTGTCACGCCAGCTTCGGTGAGACTGAGCCTGAGGCCTGGGAGAATCCGAGATTCCATCAGCTCGCAGTCCACAACGCCGCGCTCGGTGTAGACTGCGTCGAATGTCATCAGGTTCACGCCGTCACCCAGGAACGGGGAGGCGCACGCGACACGCACTTCCTGGTGGCGGCCCATGTGAGGTCGCAATGTTCCCGTTGTCACCCCGAATTCGAGGAGGGCTCGTGATGAAGCTTCGCAACTGGGTCGTCGTCGCTGTTGCGATCGGTTGCTCCATCGATGCCACTGCCTACCCGGGAGGCACCCCGAGCTACCAGACGGATGCGGCGCCGTTCTGCGCCGGTTGCCACTCGTCCCGGAACGCGGAGATGCTCGAGGGTGGGGGAGAGCGCGCCCAAAAGGAAGTGGCCGAGCGCAAGCACATCGCCTTGATCCTGGCCGGACAGAAGGGCTATGCGAAGCTGACCGAGCCGGATCGTCTGACCCTGGCCTCGCAGGTTCGCGCCCTGGACGACGCGTCCACGGTGAGCCTGGAGGTGCCCAGCCACGTGGTCGCCGGCTCGACCTTTTCCGTCACGGTCCGGGTGACGGGCGGAGCGGGTCCCGTGGTGGGCATCGCGCTGGTGGACCGCGCCCACCGCTGGTACGCGCGCCCGGCCGCGTCGGTGGGCTGGAGCGTTGCCGAACCGCCCCAGATCGTCGGTCAGGATGGTCGACTCCAGACCGAATGGCTCGCAAAGCGTCCCGAAGCCGCCGGTCGAAACCTCTCGTACGTCAACATCACCGGCATCTCGTCGGATTCGTCCACCGAGGACTGGGCCAATGCGAATGTCACGTTCACGTTGAAGGCGCCGCAGTCGCCGGGGACCTATCCGCTGGCCGCCGTCTATCTCTACGGCACCGAAAAGTCGACTGTGCTCGGATACACGACCAATCCGATCGGATGGAAGGAAGTGCGCGGTGGCCTCGGTGGAGGTTCGGGACGCGTTCTCTTCACGGACGTGAGCAACGTGGAAGTGATCCAGGCAGCGTCTCCGGCGCCGATCCGTACCACGCCCGTCGCTCCCGAAAGAGAAGCCGCTCCCGATGCCGCGTCTCCGGCGCCGACTCCCTAGTCCATCCGGCGGAATTCGCCAGCGTTGAGCTTCCGCATGTAGGTGTCGAGGTCGGCCTTGACCTTGCCCGACAGCAGCATGACGCCGATCAGGTTCGGGAACGCCATGCCCAGGATCATCATGTCGCCGAAGTTCACCACCGCTTCGGCGGCGAAGATCGCACCGAGCCAGGTGCAGATCAGGAAGACGACCTTGAAGCCCAGGATCGACCGAACCCCGAAGAGCCGGACCCAGCACTGCTCGCCGTAGTAGCTCCATGAGATCATGGTGCTGAAGGCGAACAGCGCCGCCGTGATCGAGAGCACCACCGGGAACCAGGGAAAGACAGTGGCGAACGCTGTGGACGTCATCTCGATGCCCTTGCCCGCGTTCGGGTCCGACCAGGCGCCGGTCACGACGATCACGAGTCCCGTCATGGTGCAGACGATGATGGTGTCTACGAAGGGCTCGAGCAGGGACACCATGCCCTCGCGCACGGGCTCGTGGGTGCGCGCTGCCGCGTGGGCGATCGCCGCCGAGCCGCAACCCGCTTCGTTGCTGAAGGCCGCCCGGCGGAAGCCCTGGATCAGGACGCCGACGAGTCCGCCGATGCCCGCCTGCATGCTGAAGGCCTCGCCGATGATGGTTCCTAGACCTGTCGGGATTTGTTCCGCGTGGGTCAGCAGGATGGCAAAGCCGCAGAGGATGTAGACCGTGCACATCAAGGGCACGATGGTCGACGCGACTTCGCCGATCCGCTTGATGCCACCCACGATTACGAGACCGACGAGCAGGGCCATCACGCCGCCGAACAAGATGGAGCCGGCCGTGTTGTCGAGGATCGGCAGCACCGAAGCCGCCTGGGCGTAGGCCTGATTCGCCTGGTACATGTTCCCGCCGCCCAGGCTGCCGCCGATGCACATCACGGCGAACAGGGGCGCCAGCACACTGCCGAGCCGAGGCCAGCCGACCTCCGCCAGTCCATCCTTCAGGTAGTGCATGGGCCCACCGGAAACGTGACCGTCGGACCGGATGATCTTGTACTTCTGGCCGAGTGTGCACTCGGCGAACTTGGTGCTCATGCCGAGGAAGCCGGCCAGCACCATCCAGAATACGGCGCCGGGTCCGCCGATTCCCACGGCGAAGGCCACGCCCGCGATGTTGCCCAGACCCACGGTCGCCGAGAGGGCCGCCGACAGCGCCTGGAAGTGGGAGATTTCGCCAGGCTCGTCGGGGCCTGTGTAGCGACCGCGTACGCAGTCCACGGCGTGCCGGAAGCCGCGGAAATTCACGAATCGGAAGCGAAGGGTGAAGTAGAGCGCGGCGATGATCAGCCACACGACCACCAGCGGGAGCTTGAGGTCGTCGGTCCAGAAGGCGGCGTCGAAGAAGATCACCGCATCGAGGCTCTCCACCACCCAGCGGGTGAAGAAGTCCTCGAGTCGCCCGAGAAAGCCGCTGCCTTCTGCCACCCACCCCCCTCACCCGTTCTGGACGGGCCGGACGTCCGGCCCACAGCTGTCCGGCCAGAGAAGCCTGGCCGGGGAGTCCGGCCGGGGGGTGGGCCGGGCGCCCTTCGAGCCGGTAGGATACGCCCTTCGCGTCCCGGCCGCGAAGCCCCGAGAGCCGACAAGGAGACTCCCCATGCGAGAAGCCGTGATCGTTGCGAGCGCCCGGACCCCCCTGGGCAAGTCGAATCGCGGGTCCTTCAACCTCACCCGGCCGGACGATCTGGCCGGACACGCCATCAAGAGCGCCCTGGCCCAGGTCCCCCAGCTCGATTCCGAAGAGATCGAGGACGTGATCATGGGCTGCGGCCTGCCCGAAGGGCCGTCGGGGCACAACGTCGGCCGCGTGGCCGCGCTGTCGGCCGGCCTGTCCACGAAGGTCCCGGGCGTCACCGTCAATCGCTACTGCTCTTCGGGACTCCAGGCCATTGCCATGGCCGCACACCGTGTGCTCTCGGACGAGTGCGATGTCGTGATCGGGGGCGGCACCGAGTCGATCACCCTGGTCCAGAACGACAAGATGCGTTTCGCCGATCTGGTGAACCCGGTCATCAATGAGAAGCTTCCCGGTCTCTACATGGGAATGGGCTTCACGGCCGAGGTCGTGGCCGAGCGTTACAAGGTCTCGCGGCAGGACCAGGACGCCTACGCCGTGCTGTCCCAGGAGCGCGTCGCCAAGGGCCAGGAAGAAGGCTGGTTCGACGACTGCATCGCGCCCATGACCGTGAACCGGATGGTCAAGCAGGCTGACGGCGAGATGAAGCTCGAAGAGGCCTTCACGCTCACGAAGGATGAGTGCAACCGGCCGGGGACGACGCTCGAAGCTCTGACGAAGCTGAAGCCTTCGTTCAAGCCCGACGGCAGCGTGACCGCTGGCAACGCCTCCCAGCTCTCGGACGGTGCCTCGGCCACGATCGTGATGTCGGCTGAGCGCGCCAAGCAGCTCGGTATCGAGCCGCTCGGCATCTACCGCGGCTTCCAGGTGGCCGGCTGCAATCCCGACGAGATGGGGATCGGCCCGGTCTTCGCCGTGCCGAAGCTGCTGAAGAAGGCCGGCATCAGCATGGATGACATCGACATCGTCGAGCTGAACGAAGCGTTCGCCTCGCAGCTGCTCTACTGCCAGCGCGAGCTCGAGATACCCGACGAGAAGCTGAACCCGCTGGGCGGTTCGATCTCGATCGGCCACCCCTACGGCATGACGGGCTCGCGCATGACGGGTCAGCTGCTGCGTCAGCTGCGTCGCACGGGCGGCAAGCTCGGCATCGTCACCATGTGTGTTGGTGGCGGCATGGGCGCAGCCGGCCTGTTCGAGGTCTGCTGAGCGGCCTTCGGGTCATCCAGTAGGAATCGGGAAGCCGGAATCGGGAAGCCGGAATCGGGGAGCCGGAGACCGCACATGTCCGATTCGACCGGAACGCTGCTCTCGGAGCACGCTTCGAAGCAGCTAGTGGCGGACTACGGCGTTCCGGTGGCGCGCGAGCAGTTGGCGAAAGACGCCGATGGGGCTGCTCGCGCCGCCGCAGAACTTGGCCTGCCCGTGGTGCTGAAGCTCTGCGGAGACGCGATCGCGCACAAGACCGAGCGCGATCTGGTGCGACTGGGCCTGGGCTCCGAGGCAGCGGTGCGCGCCGCGGCCGAGGACCTGCTGGGACGAGCGCGGACTGAAGACGGCGAGGTCGAACTGCTCGTGGCCGAGATGGTGCAGGGCAAGCGCGAGCTGATCGTCGGGCTGGTGCGCGATCCCGAGTTTGGGCCCTGCGTGATGCTTGGCCTCGGTGGAATCCTGACCGAGGCCCTGGGGGATGTGGTCTTTGCTTCGGCACCGCTCACCGAAACCGAAGCGGGCGCCATGATCGGCCGCCTGCAGGCGAGCAAGCTCTTGACCGAGCCCTTCCGGGGAGAGCCGGCCGCCGACCAGGACGCGCTCGCGAAGCTGCTGGTCGGGATCGGTCGCCTCGCGATCGAGCGTCCGGACGTCCGGAGCGTTGACCTGAATCCACTGATCCTGCGCCAAGGCGTTCCGGTCGCGGTCGATGCCCTGGTCGAACTCGGTCCCGAGGCAGCGCCGACTGTGGAGGTGTCCGAGCCGCTGTCGGATGAGGCGGTGCTCGAACGTTTCCGCCCGCTCTTCCACCCGCGCGGCATCGTCGTGGCGGGGGCCTCGACCCACCCCGGCAAGTTCGGCTTCGTGGCGTTCCACAACCTGCTCCGCTTCGACTTCGACGGCGACGTCTTCCCTGTGAATCGCGACGGGTCGGAAATTCTCGGTCATCCGACCTACCGGGACATCTCCGAAATCCCGGACGGCAAGGCCGATCTGGTCTTCGTGTGCACACCCAACAAGGTGAACGAAGACTTGTTGCGGGCGTGTGCCGCCAAGGGTGTGAAGGCCGCGTTCGTCACGAGCGCGGGCTACGGCGAGGCGGGGGAAGAGGGCAGGCAGATGCAACGCCGGCTTGTCGATCTTGCCAACGAGCTCGGCATGCTGATGGCGGGACCGAACGGCCAGGGTGTGATTTCGACACCGCGCTCCATGTGCGCCCAGATCGTTGCGCCGTATCCGCCGCCGGGGCGGATCGCGGTGGTGAGCCAGAGCGGCAACCTGGTCTCGGCGTTCTTGAATCATGCCGTTGAAAGCGGGATCGGCATCAGCAAGGCCATCTCGTGCGGAAACTCCGCCCAGACGAAGCTGGCCGACTACTTCGAATATTTTGCTGCCGACCCCGACACTGACGTAGTGCTCGCCTATCTCGAGGGCATCGATGGCGGCCAGCGGCTGATCGAGGTCGTACGACGGCTGACGGCACGCAAGCCTCTCGTGCTGGTAAAGGGCGGCGTGGCGGCTGAGGGCCAGCGTGCCGCAGCGAGCCACACGGGTTCACTAGCGACCGACGACGCGATCTTCGACGGTGTGGCACGCCAGCTCGGCGTTCTGCGAGCGCCGACGGTGGAAGAGGCCTTCGAATGGGCCGCGACACTGGCGACACAGCCGCTTCCCAAAGGCCGGCGCACGATCGTATTCACCACGGCCGGGGGCTGGGGCGTTCTCGCTGCGGACGCTTGCGCAGCAGCCGGTCTCGATCTGATCCCGCTCCCGATCGGGATCAAGCAGAAGATCGACACGCTGGTGCCGGCCCGCTGGAGCCGCAACAACCCGATCGACCTGGCCGGCGGCGAGACCCGCGACACGATCCCCGAGGTGCTCGACCTGATCTGTGCGCATCCCGATGTCGATGCCGTGATCCAGCTCGGCATCGGCATCCAGGCCGCGTCGGCCAACGTGCTCAAGAGGGGTCGCTTCTATCCCGATCACGGTCTCGAACGCATCGTGGCGTTCCATGAGCGCCAGGACCGGCGTTACGCCAGCGCCGCACGGGAGGCCTCGGAGCGTCACGACAAGCCGCTGCTGACGGTGACCGAGCTGGTCCACACCGACCGGCACTACGGCAACGCGGGCTCCCTCGGCGTCAAGGAAGAAGGCCGCCTCTGCTACCAGAGCGCCCACCGTGCGATCAACGCACTGCGCGCGCTCGTGGACTACGCCGAGTATCGTCGCAGCCTGTAGCGCGGCCGATGCTCGTCAGGACCCATGCCGACGAATCCCACCCGGCCGTCTGAAAACATCACCCGGTGCGTCCCGAGCTGTGTCCAGGCGTTGGTGACCTCGTAGGCGACGAGGCAGCTGCGTCCGGGGCTGTTTGGAATCGACCAGCGGACGTAGGCGACGAAGCCAGCGAATACGGCCACGATCACGACCGCTCGAATCAACGTCCTTCTGCCCGCCATCGGCTCAGTCTGGCTCGGCCAGGAACGTCGCCAGCTGTGGAGTGATGATGCCCATCAGCGCGTTGACGGCGTTCACCGGACGGATCAACACGTCGAGTCGGGCGATGCTGCCTTCAGTATCGAGACTGATCAGGTCGATTCCCTGTAGATCCAGTCCCTCGACACGTCCCGTGAATTCGAGTGCCAGCTCTCCGCCCTGCTGCCACTCCCGATGGTAGCTGAAGCCTTCGATCGTCTGGATGATCAGGCCAAGCAGGTGGTGAACAAGCTTTCGACCTTCGAGGCGTTGCCAGTAAGGCGGGGCGCCGATGCTGACGTCTTCGGCCAGTATCTCACGCAATGCTTCGAGATCCTGTTCCGCCACGATGCGGTGCCAGTCGCTCAGGAATGCGGACGCGAGTTCGGGGGACCCCATCTCCGGGATCCTATCACGGCAGCCGGGCCCAACTCCCGTGTCGGTTGGCGGTGGCGGTCTGGGCATCGCGGTCGTCCGGGTCTGAAGCGCGGGGTCTCAGCCCTTCGTCGACAGCACGATTCGGTCGATCTCGATGGTGGCGAAGCGGCCGACGTAGCCGGGGTCGATGGCTCGCAAATCCAGCTCGAGCATCAGGATGCCGACGTCGAGACGGATCGGGTCGATGGCGACGATGCGCCCGAAGCCCAGGTGGCGCCAGCCGAACAGAGGCTCGATGCGGGTCTCGTTGCCGGGATTTCGGGCGAAGGCGCGTTCCCACGACGCCGGCTCGGACGCAACCACCTGGAAGCGCGGAGCTGCGACGGTGCCGGGCTTCCTCGGCCGGTCCGCGGGGCTGAACGCGTCGACGACCTTGAGGGGTTGACCGTTGGCTTCGACCTCGGCGATCCCGCCGCGTCCCTCGGTTTCGATCAGCACGACATGCATTGCGACTCCCCGATCTAGTGATGGGTCGGGGGGCGGCTCGAAGAGGAGTGTCTTCGAAGCCAGGATGACGTGCTTCGATGTACCGTTCTTGCGATGCTCGTTCGCCTCGAGATACTCGGGGCTCGTCACCATGTCGATGAACGCAGCGCGGTTCGGATACCAGACGAGCAGTCCCCAGTCCCAGTCGATGTCGCTTCCGCCTTCGTTGAGTGCGGCCTCTTTCATCACACCGGCCCACAGGACCTTGCCGCCGTGGGCCTCGACGTATCGCTGGGCCTTGTCGGTGTAGCGCGTGTAGGCTTGGCGACCGGTGCCGTCACCGTCGAGTGACTGTTCCCGGTACTTCAGCAGGTTCAGCATCGTCACGGGTCCGCCATCGTCTGCGGCCTTCACGGCGGCGAGATCGAAATGGCTCACCTCAGTGACTCCTCTGGAATCGCGGGGCGATCCGAGCGGGCGCGTCCATCGTGCCCGTCCTGCTGAACGCGGCGCCAGTAGCCCCACGGAAAATGAACAAGCTCGAGCTTCATCCCGTCCGGATCGGCGAAGAAGACGGCGTAGTAGTCGGGACCGTACTTCGGATACTCCGCCGGAGCGTCCAGCACGGTCAGGTCGATGTGGTCGAGACCGAGGACTTCCATTGCCGATCAGCCGAAAATTTCCGGGTCGACGCTGACGCCGCACGGACAGTGGTCGGAGCCGGTCACGCCCGGATGGATGAAGGCGCCGGTCACGTACCTCATGGCCGCCGGCGATGCGAAGACGTAGTCGATGCGCCAGCCGATGTTCTTGGCGCGCACCCCGAAGCGCTGGCTCCACCAGGTATAGTGTCCCTCGCTCTTCTCGAAATGTCGGAAGGTGTCGGTCCAGCCGGCATCGACCCACTGGTCGAGCACGGCGCGCTCCTCGGGCAGGAAGCCGCTGGTATCCTGGTTCGCCTTGGGCCGCGCCAGGTCGATCTCGTGGTGGGCCGTGTTGAAGTCGCCCACGACGAGCACGCGATAGCCCCCCTTGCGCAGGCGCTGGAGGCGTCCGAACAGGGCTTTGCAGAAGTCGAGCTTGTAGGGGACGCGGCTGTTGTCGCGATCCTTGCCGCTGCCCTTGGGAAAGTAGGCGTTGGCCACGACGAGGCGGCCGAAGCGCGCAAGTTGGACGCGGCCCTCCCGGTCGAAACGCGCCTCTCCCAACGATGTCTCGACGGAATCCGGCTTGCGTCGGCTGTAGAGCCCGACGCCGCTATAGCCCTTCTTCTCGGCATGGACGAAGTGGGTGTTCCAGTTGCGCGGGGCACGGACGTCGTCGGGCAGCTGCTCTTCGCGCGCCCGGACCTCCTGGAGGCCCACGATCTCGGCCTTTGAGCGGCTGAGCCAACGGCCGAAGCCTTTTTGGGCGCAGGCTCGCAGGCCGTTCACGTTCCAGGAGAGGATGCGGAGATCAGTCGTCGCGGGAGAGATAGGTGTACTCCTCGAGGCCCTGGCGGTAGCGATGGCGCAAGCGCGCCGATTCCTCGAGGCTGATGCGGTCGTGGCGCAGTGCGTCCTCGATCGTGCGTCGAACCTTCTCGATCAGTGCGCGGCGGTCGTACTGCACATAGTGGAGGACATCTTCGACGGAGTCGCCTTCCACCACATGGTCGATGCTGTAGGTGCCGTCGTCCTCGAGCCGGACGTGCACCGCGTTCGTGTCGCCGAACAGGTTATGCAGATCGCCCAGGATCTCCTGATACGCGCCGACCAGGAACACGCCGATGTAGTAGGGTGCGCCCGTAAAGGGATGCAGCTCGAGCACGTCCTTCACGTCGCGCTGGTCGATGAACTTGTCGATCTTGCCGTCGCTGTCGCAGGTGAGGTCGGCGAAGACGCCGCGGCGGGTGGGCTCCTCGTCGAGGCGGTGGATCGGCAAGACCGGGAAGAGCTGCTTCACGGCCCAGTGGTCGGGCATGCTCTGGAAGACCGAGAGATTACCGTAGTAGGTGTCGGCCAATGCCTTGTCCAGGTCGTCGAGATCTTCGGGCACGTAAGGCAGCTCGCGCACGACGCGCCGGATCTTCTCGCAGCAGCTCCAGAAGAGACGATCGATCCGGGCGCGGGCCTGGAGATCCAGATAGCCCAGCGAGAAGAGGGTGGACGCCTCTTCCTTGAGCTGGAGGAGGTCGTGGTACGACTCCTGGACGTTCTTCTGGGACACCGTATTCCAGATCGACCAGAGCTCCTGGAGAACCTTGTGGTCGTCTTCGGTCGCGGGCGGCGGCGGGGCGGTCGGGCGCACTTCGTTCACGCCCAGCACGTCGAAGATCAGCACCGAGTGGTGGGCGACCATGGCTCGGCCGGCCTCGGTCACGATGTCGGGATGCGGAAGCTTCGCCTCATCGCAGGCCTCCTGGATGAAGGCCACCACGTCGTTGGCATATTCCTGGGTCGAGTAGTTGCGCGACGAGTGGAAGTTGGTGCTCGAGCCGTCGTAGTCGACGCCGAGCCCGCCGCCCACGTCGATCCGGTTCGGCGTGGCGCCCAGCTCGTGGAGCCCGACGAAGATGCGGCTGGCCTCGGCGATGGCGTCCTTGTGGGCCCGGATCGCCGTGATCTGGGAGCCGATGTGGAAGTGCAGGAGCTCCAGGCAATCGAGCATGTCCTCGGAGCGCAGGTGCTCCACCGCGTTCACGATCTCGAGGGCCGAGAGTCCGAACTTCGAGCGGTCCCCCGTCGACTCGACCCACTTGCCGGCGCCCTTGCTGGTCAGCCGCGCCCGGATGCCCAGATGGGGACGGATGCCGAGCTCGCGCGACGTCTTGATCACCAGGTCGATTTCGTGGACGCGGTCGATCACGACGACGGGATGCCGGCCGAGCCGCTGGGCCAGCAGGGCGAGCTCCACGTAGGCTCGGTCCTTGTAGCCGTTGCAGATGATGAGCGCATCGGGCGTGTCGAGCAGCGCGAGCGCCACCAGCAGCTCGGGTTTGCTGCCGGCCTCGAGGCCGACCTGGGTGCCCGCCCCGTGCTGGATGATCTCCTCCACGACGTGACGCTGCTGATTCACCTTGATCGGATAGACGCCGTAGTAACGACCCCGGTAGTCGTACTCCTTCATCGCCGTCTGGAAGACGTCGTACAGGCCTTGTACGCGGCTGGCCAGGATGTCGCTGAAGCGAATCAGCATGGGTGTGCGCAGCCCGCGTCTTCGGAGGTTCTGCACCAGCTCGAGCAGGTCGATGCCGGCACCCTCGTCGCGCCGCGGGTGGACCTCGATCCGTCCCTTGCGATTCACGTCGAAGAAGCCGTCGCCCCAGTTCGCAATGTTGTAGAGCTCGAGACTGTCCTGGACCGTCCAACCCCGTCGCATGGCGAATCCCCCCGGCGAAAAACGGTGTCTGGCCGACGCCCATTCGAAACGCGGTGCGCGTAGCCTGAATAGCAGAAGCCACGCCAACTCGCGCCGAGTGATCGCCTCGCCGCTCCCCAGTTCCGGGAGATTGTGCGTCGTCTTCATCGGGACGCCGCGAAATAGTTGGGCTTTTTCCCCAGCTTTCCCGTGACCGCCCGCCACTCTAGAATGATCTGCTCGCTGGCGGTGGTGTCGTCGGGAGCCGCGCGGGGGGGCGGCCGCTGTGCCGATCGTCACCCGGCTCGACCACGCGTTCGTGGATGAGCCGCTGCATGGCCGCCGGGCTCGTAGCCCAGGACGGGGGTCCGCTCGTGGCGGTCGTGCGGGAGTTCGAGCGCTAGACTCTGCACGGCAGGGCCCGGCGGCCCGAGGGCGGGCGCGGCGAAGTGTTGCGGCGAACAACGATGCTTGTGGCCGCGACGCTCGCGGCCACTCTCGCCTGCGCCGCCTCGCCCCTGGACAGCCCTAACGTCGTGCTCATCGTGGTCGACACGCTGCGGCCCGACCACATGAGCACCTACGGGTACGAGCGCAAGACGACCCCGAACATCTCGCGCCTCGCCCAGGACAGCATTCTCTTCCGCAACGCCTGGAGCACGGCGCCGTGGACGCTTCCGTCGGTCGGCAGTCTCTTGACCAGCCAGTACCCCTCCGCGCTCGGGATACGCGACAATATCGTGCCGCTCGACCGGCGCTTCGAGCTGCTCCCCGAGGTGCTGCAACGGCGCGGCTACCGCACCCATGGGATCGTCTCCTCCGCGCTGCTCTCGGCGCGGCTCGGCTTCGGTCGGGGCTTCGACCACTACGACGAGTCGAGCTCGCTCTTCCACAGCGGCAGCTCATCGCGGGAGGTGACCCGCAAGGCGGTCGAGTTCCTGAAGGCACGCGACGACCGCCCGTTCTTTCTGTTCCTCCACTACTTCGACCCGCACTACAACTACGAGCTGCACCCGCGCTTTCGCTTCGGTTCCGGCTACCGCGGGCGCCTGCGAAGCGGCCACTCGATTCTGGACCTCTGGCGAATCCGCCACCAGCTCGACGCGGCTGATCTCCGCTTCCTCGTCTCGCTCTACGACTCGGAGGTCGCCTACACGGACGAGTCCATCGGAATGCTGCTGGACGAGCTCCGGGTCCTCGGCCTCTACGACGACGCGCTCATCGTCCTGACGGCCGATCACGGCGAGGAGTTCATGGAGCGCGGCTGGATCGGCCACTCGATCACCCTCCACCGGGAGCAGCTCTGGATTCCGCTCGTCATCAAGCTGCCGGACGGGGAGGCGCGCGAGGTCGAGTCGCCGATCAGCACGATCGACGTGGTGCCTAGCCTCTACCGACAGCTGGGAATCGACCTCCCGGACGGGCTCGAGGGGCGAGCGCTTCCGCTCGACGCGGTTGGCGCGTTCGCCGAAGTGCCGATCTACGGCGAGACGTTCAATCGCCAGAAGCACCGGCGCGATCCGGTGGAGCGCGTGGCCCTGCGCTCGGTCAGCGTGGGGGGGCTCAAGCTGATCGCGGACGAGGTGACGGGGCGGGTGGTGCTATTCGACCTGGGCGACGACCCCGAGGAACGGGTCGACCTCGCGAGTGAGCGAGCGGACCAGGTCGACCGGCTGCAGCGGCTGCTCGGCGAGTGGACGGAGCACGTGGAGCGCAAGCGGAACCCTGACGCTCCTGTGCCGGGCCAGGACCTTCTCACGCCCGAGCAACGCCAACAGCTCAAGGCGCTCGGCTACCTCTGAGCGGGGCTTGTGCCTACCCGGGCCAGGCGGGCTTCCAGAGCCCCGATTCGACCCTCACCGCTTGCAGATCGGCCATCGGGGCAACGGACGCGCGGTGGAAACGTCCGTGAGAGGATCGACCTCGTCAAAAGTGTCGGGAAGCGGAAGCGGCGGGAACTGAGGTCTTGACGGGTCAGTCGTGCAGGGGGAGCGTCGACTGCTCGCCCGAAGCGAGGTCGCGGACCAGGGCTTCGTTGCGGGCGACTTCGTCGGGGC
>Ga0209988_10000486_pt1 | contig 24617 bp, 26 predicted proteins | sample N075metaG_FD_183115 | JGI IMG/M metagenome (GOLD analysis project Ga0209988, IMG submission 183115) | Deep subsurface microbial communities from Kermadec Trench to uncover new lineages of life (NeLLi) - N075 metaG (SPAdes) (version 2) | ecosystem: Environmental > Aquatic > Marine > Ocean trench... | reverse complement strand
GTCGATTCGAGTCCCACCGGGCAGGCGCCGCCGTCGAGCACCGCGGCGATCCGGCCGCCCAGCGCCTGGGTGACATGGGCCGCGGTGGTCGGGCTGACCTGGCCCGAGGGATTGGCCGAGGGCGCCGCCACCGGCGCGCCGAACGCCGCCAGCAGGGCGCGCGCCAGCGGGTGGGCGGGCACCCGCACCGCCAGCGTCGCCAATCCGGCGGTGACCAGACCGGCGATCTGCGCCTCGGCCCGCATCGGCGCGACCAGGGTCAGCGGGCCGGGCCAGAATTCCCCCGCCAGCACCCGCGCGGCGGCGGGGAGCTCGACCAGCCGTTCCGCCGCCTCCAGACCGGTCACATGCACGATCAGCGGGTTGAACCGGGGGCGTCCCTTGGCCGCGAAGATGCCCGCGACCGCGCGTCCCTGCCGCGCATCGGCGCCCAGCCCGTAGACCGTCTCGGTCGGGAAGGCGACCAGCCGTCCCTCGCCCAGCAATTCGGCGGCGCGGGCGATCCCTGCCGGGTCGGGTGCGAGGATTTCGGTTTCTTCCACTCTTGCCCGGGCTCCCGCCTTTGGCCTAGAGCCTTGTCCGGCCTGATGGAATCAGGCCGGAGGCTCTATCCCTTTGGTTTGAGCAATTTCCGAGTCGCCAAATGAACCCATTTGGCTCGAAATTGCTCTAACAGGATGCGGCCCCGAAAACACAAGGCCGGTTGACCGGACCGCGCACCCGCTTACCTTGCCCCCAACCTACAGGCAAGAAGCCGCAGAGGAAGGACCCAGCCATGACCTACCGCGCCCCTCTGGCCGAGATCGAGTTCTGCGCCGCGCAAATCATCGGCCGGGACCGGCTGGCGGAGACAGAACTGTTCGCCAAGGCTCGCCCCGCGACCCGGAGCGCGATCCTCGACGAGGCGGCCAGGTTGTGCGAAGGCGCGCTGGCGCAGGCCGCGACCCAGGGCGCCGCCGTCCTTTACGCCCTCGATGCCGAGGTTCTGACCGCATGACGCTGCAAACGAAAACCCAGCCAACGGGCCTGACCCATCCGTGGGAGCAGGTCCCGGAACCCGGCGCCGTTACCGAGATCGCCCCCGGCCTCCTGTGGGCCCGGCTGCCGCTGCCGATGAAACTGGACCATGTCAACGTCTACATCCTCGACGACGCCACGCACTGGACCCTGATCGACACCGGCCTCGACTGGGCCAAAAGCCGCGCCGCCTGGGAGGCGCTGCTGGCCGGGCCGCTGGCGGGCAAGCCGGTGGGCCGGGTGATCCTGACCCATCATCACCCGGACCATATCGGGCTGGCGGGATGGTTCGCCGAACGCGGCGCCGAGGTCTGGGCCACCCGCGTCGCCTGGCTGTTGGGCCGGATGCTGACCCTGGACCACCATGACCGGCCGACGCCGCAGCACATCGAGTTCCGCCGCCGGGCCGGGATGCCCGAGGATCTGCTCGCCGCCTACGCGCAACAGGAACCGTTCAACTTCTCGACCTGCGTCGCGCCGATCCCGCTTGGCTTTCGCGCCATCGACGAGGGCGAGGAGATCACCATGGCCGGGCGGCGCTGGACCGTGCGCTTCGGCCACGGCCACGCACCGGCCCATGCCACCTTCTGGTCAATCGACGACTCATCGGGGGACGGGCTGGTGCTGGCGGGCGACCAGGTGATCCCGGGGATTTCCTCCAACATCAGCGTCTACCCGACCGAACCCGAAGCCGACCCGCTGGGCGAGTGGCTGGAAAGCTGCCGGCGGCTGCGCACCCACGCCCGGCCCGAGCATCTGGTGCTGCCCGGCCACAAGTTGCCGTTCCGCGGCCTCGCCTTCCGCCTGACGCAGCTGATCGAGAACCACGACCACGCGCTGGCCCGGATCGAGGCCGATCTGGGCCGCGGCCCGCTGAGCGCCGTCGAGACCTTCCCCGCCATCTTCAAACGCCCGATCGGCGCCGGCGAATACGGGTTGGCGCTGGGCGAGGCGGTCGCGCACATGAATCACCTGCTGCGCACAGGCCGGGTCACGCGGGTTCCGGGCCGTGACCCCTGCGGAGCCTGGAAATTCATGCTCGCGGGCGGGTAATCGGCCGGAGATCATCACGATGAAATCGAATGCGGCGTTACGACACAAGGAACCTGTTTCATGACACCGCCGGTTCCGGCTAGTATCGCACCGAAATCCGCGGATCGACTCTCAGGGAGGGGACCGAGATGGCCGAATACGAGCACGGCTCGATGGATGTGACCGAGCAGCAAAAGGCCTTTGCCGGGCTGATGAAGGGCGCCGTCCTGGTCGCCGTCTTCACCGCCCTGGTGCTGATCCTCCTAGCCATCGTCGGAACCTGAACCCTCCCTTTCACAGAGCGGTTCTCCAGGCATCGGCCAACGCCGGGACGCATTGTCCGGGCGAACGGTGGCGGCGGACCGGCACCCAGAGCGGAGACTTCGCATGAAGATTGCAATTCCCAAGGAGACCCGCGAGTTCGAAACCCGCGTCGCCGCAACCCCGGAGACGGTGAAGAAATTCGCCGCGTTGGGGGCCGAGTTTGCGGTGCAGGCCGGGGCCGGGGACGGGGCGAACATCCCCGACGCCGCCTACCAGGCCGCGGGAGCGAGCATCGCCAAGACCTTTGCCGCGACGGTCAAGGGCGCGGATGTGATCCTGAAGGTGCAGCGCCCGACCGAGGCGGAGCTGAAGAGCCTCGCCAAGGGTCAGAAACTGTTCTGCATCATGTCGCCCTATAACGAGCCCGCCATCATGGAGGCGCTGGCCGCGAAAGGCGTCGATGCCTTCGCCATGGAGTTCATGCCGCGCATCTCCCGGGCGCAGTCGATGGACGTGCTCTCGAGCCAGGCCAACCTGGCCGGCTACAAGGCGGTGCTCGAGGCCGCCAACGCCTATGGCCGCGCCTTCCCGCAGATGATGACGGCGGCGGGCACGGTGGCGCCGGCCAAGGTCTTCGTCATGGGCGTCGGCGTCGCCGGATTGCAGGCCATCGCCACCGCGCGCCGCCTCGGCGCCATCGTCACCGCGACCGATGTGCGGCCCGCGACCGAGGAGCAGGTCCAGTCGCTCGGCGGCAAGTTCATCGCGGTCAAGAACGAGGAGTTCGAGCAGGCCCAGACCACGTCGGGCTATGCCAAGCCGATGTCCGACGACTACAAGCGCCAGCAGGCGGAGCTGGTCGCCGGCCATATCGCCAAGCAGGACATCGTCATCACCACCGCGCTGATCCCCGGCCGCAAGGCGCCGGTGCTGGTCAGCGCCGGCATGGTCGCCTCGATGAAGCCGGGCTCGGTGATCGTCGATCTCGCGGTCGAGCAGGGCGGCAATGTCGAGGGTGTCGAGCTCGACCGTGTGGTGGTGACCGCCAACGGCGTGAAGATCCTCGGCCTGGCCAACATGCCCGGCCGCCTGGCCACCGACACCTCGTCGCTGTTCGCGCGCAACCACTTCAACTTCCTGTCGCCCTTCATCAAGGAGGGCGCGCTGGCACTCGACGACGAGGACGAGCTGGTCAAGGGCATCCGCCTGACCGGCAATGGCGCCGTGGTGCATCCGAACTTCGCCGCTAAGGAGGACTGATCCATGTCCGCAATCGACCAACTGAGAGAAGCGGCGGAGCAGGCCTCCGAGGCCGCCTCCAACTTCGCCCGCATCGCCAGCGAGATGGCTGAGGGCGGGGCGCTCGACGCCGCCGGTGCCGGTGCCGCGGCGGCGGTCGGAGTTGACCCCTTCATGTTCCGCCTGGCGATCTTCGCGCTGGCCTGTTTCATCGGCTACTACGTGGTCTGGTCGGTGACCCCGGCCCTGCACACGCCGCTGATGTCGGTGACCAACGCGATCTCCTCGGTGATCGTGGTCGGCGCGCTGGTCGCGCTGGCGGCCGATCTCGACGCGGGCGGCACCTGGGCGACCCGGATCTTCGGCTTCCTGGCCCTGATCCTGGCCTCGGTGAACATCTTCGGCGGCTTCCTGGTCACCGAGCGGATGCTCGCCATGTACAAGAAAAAAGATTGAGGGGGCGGATAAATGGCCAATCTCGCTGCATTCGCGTACCTGGTCTCGGGTATCCTGTTCATCCTGGCGCTGAGGGGGCTGTCGCACCCCACCAGCAGCCGCCAGGGCAACCGCTTCGGCATGATCGGCATGGCCATCGCCATGGCGACCACGTTGTTGATCTTTGCGCCGCCGGCCAGCTTCACGAGTGTCGTGCTGATTGTCATCGGCATCGCGATCGGCGGCGGCATCGGTGCGACCATCGCCAAGCGGGTGTCGATGACGGCGATGCCACAGCTTGTCGCCGCCTTCCACTCGCTGGTCGGCCTCGCGGCGGTGCTCGTCGCCGCCGGGGCGCTCTATTCGCCGGCGGCTTTCGCCATCGGCGAGGTGGGCGCCATCCACACCGGCTCGATCATCGAGTTGTCGATCGGCGCCGCCATCGGTGCGGTGACCTTCACCGGCTCGATCATCGCCTTCGCCAAGCTCGACGGGCGGATGTCAGGGGCGCCGATCCTGCTGCCGGCGCGGCACATCGTCAATCTCACCCTGGCGGTGTCGCTGGTGGTGATCATCGTCCTCTTCATCGCCACCCAGTGGACCGGCTGGTTCTGGCTGCTGACCCTGGCGGCGCTGGCGCTGGGCCTGTTGATCATCATCCCGATCGGCGGCGCCGACATGCCGGTGGTGATCTCGATGCTGAACTCCTACTCCGGCTGGGCGGCGGCGGGCATCGGCTTCACGCTCGGCAACACGGCGCTGATCATCACCGGCTCGCTGGTCGGCTCGTCGGGCGCGATCCTCTCCTACATCATGTGCAAGGGCATGAACCGGTCCTTCGCCTCGGTCATCCTCGGCGGCTTCGGCGGCGATGACGCCGTTACGGCAGCGGGCGGTGGCGAGGAGCGCCCGGTCAAGCGCGGCGCGGCCGAAGACGCCGCCTTCATCCTGCAGAACGCCGGATCGGTGATCATCGTGCCGGGCTACGGCATGGCGGTGGCCCAGGCCCAGCATGCGCTGCGCGAGATGGCGGATGTCCTGAAGGGGCACGGGGTCACGGTGAAATACGCCGTCCACCCGGTGGCCGGCCGCATGCCCGGCCACATGAACGTGCTGCTGGCCGAGGCCAACGTGCCCTATGACGAGGTTTTCGAGTTGGATGACATCAACTCCGAGTTCGCCCAGGTCGATGTTGCCTATGTGATCGGCGCCAACGATGTGACCAACCCCTCGGCCAAGACCGACCCGAACTCGCCCATCGCCGGCATGCCGATACTGGACGTGGAGCGGGCCAAGACGGTGCTGTTCGTCAAGCGCACCCTCGGCTCGGGTTATGCCGGCATCGACAACCCGCTGTTCTTCATGGACAACACCATGATGCTGCTGGGCGACGCCAAGAAGATGACCGAGGGCATCATCAAGGCGATGGATTGAACGGCGACGGGCCGGACAACCGCTCCGGCCCGTCCGCCCCCAGTAACGCCCTTGTAACCCCCTCCAGCACCAGACAGGTCAGGTTGCCGGTGAACACCGCGCCGGTGTCGATGCCGATGCGGTTGGGCCGGACCTCGACCGCCTCGACCGGCGTGTGGCCATGCACGATAACCGCGCCATGGTCCTCGCCCGACGTCAGGAACGGCTCGCGGATCCAGACCAGGTCGTGCGCGGACTGATCCTCCAGCGGCACCCCCGGACGCACCCCGGCATGGACAAAGACATAATCGCCGAAGCGCAGCATCCGCGACAGTTCGCCAAGAAGCTCGGGCAGCCCCGGCCGCATTGCCGCGATCAGCTTGTCGTGAAGACGCCGGCAGGCATTTTCATCGTTGGAGCAGGCCATCGCCATGCCGTCGATGCCGAAGGAATCCAGCGTCGTGGCGCCGCCATTGATCATCCACAGCTCGAAATCCGCGCCCTCCGGGTCGAGCAGGAAATCGAGCAGGAACCGGTCGTGATTGCCGATCAGGAAGTCGCCATGACCTTCGCCCTGATAGTCGAGCAGAAGCTCCAGAGCCCGCGCCGAATCCGGCCCGCGGTCGATATAGTCACCGAGATGGATCACCCGCCAGTCGGCGACCGGGCGCCGGGCGAGGTCGCGGGCGATCCTCCGGTGCATGTCCGCCAGCAGGTCGGCCCGCCCATGCACGTCACCAATGGCGTAGAGCCTCAGCCCCGGCGGGGTGCGTGCGTCCGCTAGCATCACCATTGCCGCCTCCTGGAGCCTTATCCGACCTGATGGACTCAGGCCGGAGGCTCTATCTCCTTGTTTACACGCAATTTCCGAGTCGCCAGATGAACTCATTTGGCTCGAAATTGCTCTAAAAAAGAAAACCCCCGCAACACCGTTGCGGGGGTTAGAACGCGTGATGCGCCCTGGTCCATGCCGGGGCGCTCTGGGAGTTGCTTCAGAGAAGACCCTCGCGCTGCGCTTTCTTGCGAGCCAGCTTCCGCGCCCGGCGGATTGCCTCAGCCCGTTCCCGAGCTCGTTTCACCGACGGCTTTTCATAATGCTGCCGAAGCTTCATCTCGCGAAAAACGCCTTCGCGTTGCATCTTCTTCTTCAGCGCCCGAAGCGCCTGATCAACATTGTTGTCGCGAACCAGTACCTGCACCTACGTCACCACCTTTCCAAAGTTTCGATTTTCGTAGGAGGGCCTTATATACATAGGCTAATATCGGCTGTCCACAGCGGCCGCCGGTTTGCAACGGAACTGTCATGAAAACACCGCACAAGACTGAAGACGATCATATTTCCGAGACTCGCGACCGCCTGATCGAGGCGGCGCTGCCCCATGTGGTGTTCGACGGCTGGGGCGCCGCGGCCCTGAACGCGGCGATCACCGAATCGGGCGTCGACGCCGGGCTGGCCCGGCTCGCCTTCCCGCGCGGCGGCATCGACATGGCGCTGGCCTTCCACCGCCGCGCCGACCGGGCGCTGGTGGACGCGCTGGCGGCCGCCGATCTCGAGGACATGGCGGTCCGCGACCGCATCGTCCATTGCGTGCGGCGCCGGATCGAGCTGGTGGCCGAGCACCGCGATGCAGTGCGCCGGGGTGCTACCCTGCTGGCCTTGCCGCTGCACGCCGCCGAGGGGGCGCGGGCGATCTGGGAGACCGCCGACATCATCTGGACCGCCTGCGGCGACACCGCGACCGACTACAACTGGTATACCAAGCGGATGATCCTGAGCTCGGTGTTCTCCACCACCGTGCTCTATTGGCTGGGCGACGCGAGCCCGAACTTCGCCAACACCTGGGCCTTCCTCGAGCGGCGCATCGAGGACATCATGCGCTTCGAGAAAACCAAGGCGCAACTCAACGAGAACCCGCTGGTGCGCGCCGCGATGTGGGGGCCGATGCAGGTGCTGAACATGGTCCGCGCGCCGGGGGCGCCCGCGGATGCCCCTCCGGAAACGCCCAATCCGGACCACGGCCCCGGCTAGAGCAATTTCTAGCCAAATGAATTCATTTGGCGACTCGGAAATGGCGTAAAAACAAGGAGTTAGAGCCTTAGACCTGATTCCATCAGGTCTGATAAGGCTCTGAACCGCGTCAGGCCGGTTTCGGGCTGATCCGGGTCACATGCCCCATCTTTCGCCCCGGCCGCGCCTCCGCCTTGCCATAGAGATGCAGCGCGGCGCCGCTGGCGGCGAGCCGATGCCACTCCTCCGCCTCGGCGCCGATCAGGTTGGTCATCACCGCGTCCGAATGGCGCGACCCGTCGCCCAGCGGCCAGCCCGCGACGGCGCGGATGTGCTGCTGGAACTGGTCGACGAGGCAGGCCTCGATGGTCCAGTGGCCGGAATTGTGGACCCGGGGCGCGATTTCGTTGACCAGCAGTGTTCCATCCGGCGCGTGGAACAGCTCGATTCCCATCACGCCGACATAATCCAGCGCGTTCAGTATCTTGCCGGCGATCAGCACTGCGTCCATCCGCACCGCCGGGGTGATTTTCGCCGGAACGGTGGTGGTGTGCAGGATGCCGTCGCGATGGACGTTCTCGCCGGGGTCGTAGCAGACCACTTCACCCGAGAGCCCGCGCGCGCCGATCACCGAGATCTCGCGCTGGAACGGCACGAAGCCTTCCAGGATCGCGGGCGCCCCGGCGATCTCGTCCCAGGCTGCATCGGCCCGGCAGGCGTCGCCGATCCGCACCTGGCCCTTGCCGTCATAACCCAACCGCCGGGTCTTCAGGATCGACGGCGCGCCGATCTCCGCCAGCCCCGCCTTGAGGTCCTTGAGATCGCCGACCGCACGCCACGGCGCCACCGCGATCCCCAGCCCTTCGATGAATGCCTTCTCCGCCACCCGGTCCTGGCTGACCTCCAGCGCCCGCGGGGGCGGCCGCACCGGCGCATGGGCCAGCAGCGTCGCGGCCGCCATCGCCGGCACGTTCTCGAACTCGAAGGTCACCACGTCGACGCTGCCGGCAAAGCGCGCCAGCGCCGCGGCGTCGTCATAGGCGGCGGTGGTCACGGCCGCCGCCACGTCGCCCGCGGGAGGGTTCGGCCCGGGCTCGTAGATATGGGTCTTCAGCCCCAGCCGCGCCGCCGCGATCGACAGCATCCGGCCCAGTTGACCGCCGCCCAGGATACCGATGGTGCCGCCCGGCGCCAGGGCCGCACCCGATGCGTCATTCATGGGCAGGCTCCTCGGCCACCGCCCCGGTCCGCCCGGCCCGCCAGGCGTCCAGCCGGGCCGCCAGTTCCGGGTCCGTGGTGGCGATGATCGCTACCGCCAGCAGCGCCGCGTTCGCCGCACCGGCCTCGCCGATGGCCAGCGTGGCCACCGGCACGCCGGCCGGCATCTGGACCATCGAGAGTAGGCTGTCGAGACCATTGAGCGCCCGGCTTTGCACCGGCACGCCGAGCACCGGCAGCCGGGTCTTCGCCGCCAGCATCCCGGGCAGATGCGCCGCCCCTCCGGCCCCGGCGATAATCACCCGCAAGCCCCGGCCCACCGCCGTCTCGGCGTAGGCGAACATGCGGTCCGGGGTGCGATGGGCCGAGACGATCTTCACCTCGTGCGCCACCCCCAGTTCGTCGAGAATCCCGGCGGCGCGCTGCATGGTGGGCCAGTCCGACTGGCTGCCCATCACGATGCCGACCTGCGCTTGCGTCATTTCCGACCGGCCTCCTTGCCGCCGCTCAAGAGCCTTATCCGACCTGATGGAATCAGGTCGGATGCTCTATCCCTTTGTTTTTACGCAATTTCCGAGTCGCCAAATGAAGCCATTTGGCTCGAAATTGCTCCAGAGAGGCGCGCACTATAGAGCGATTTCGAGGAAAATGAACTCATTTCCCGGCTCCGAAATCGCGGTAAATCGGAGGGATAGAGCATGATCCGTGAACGGAGATCATGGATCATGCTCTAGCGCCGGCCAGCCGCCCCGCAAGCGCCCTCAGGCGATAATATCGGGATAGAGCTTGTCCTTGACCCGGGCGATCTCGTCCTTGAGGTGCAGCTTGCGCTTCTTCAGCCGCTTGAGCTGCAACTGGTCGCCCAGCGGGCTCTCCGACAGCGCGGCGATCTCGTCGTCGAGTGCGCGATGCTGGCGCCGCAGCTCGACGAGCTCGGCGATCAGGAGTTCATCCTGATTCATGACCTTCATAAATCGTTCGACCTCGGCCAGGGGACGGGAACTGCGCGATTATACACCAGTGACCTGCCCTGTGCAGCGATTTTTGCGGAAAATCGCCGGTCTTGCCGGTCTTGCGATGTTGATCCGGGACGGCGCAACGCCTAGAGCATTTCCGGTGACCCCCGAGTCACCGGAAATGCTCCGGCCGGTTGGTTTGACGCGATTTCCGAGTTGCAAAGTGAAGTCACGCTGCTTGAAATCACTCCAGGTTCCGGCGGCGCAACGGTGGATGGAGAGCCCACGCATGATAGCCAAGCTGGCCCTGCTGGCCCTGGCGCTTTTCGTCGCCTGGATGGCCCTGTTCCGACCCCGGCGCGGCGCCCCCGGTCGGAGACGAAAGCCGCTGCCGCCGCCCCAGGCGCTGGAGCCTTGCCCGCGTTGCGGCGTCTACCGCCTGCCCGCCGGCGCCTGCGACTGTGATCCGCGATCCACATCGGAAGATTGAACGCATACTGTCTTTTGCCAGCCTTATGGCGAAATGCCCCGGCACCCTATATGAGCGGGACGGAAGGCGGCCGATTCAGGGGCGCAAGATAACAAGAAAAGCAGATTCCATGGATGCGATCCTCCTGACCCTCGGTCTGGTGATACTGGTCTGCGCCGGTGACGCGCTGGTACGGGGCGCCGTGGCGCTGAGCCTGCAATTAGGCATCCCGGCGTTCATCATCAGCGTCACCGTGGTCGCCCTCGGCACGTCGGCGCCGGAGCTGCTGATCTCGGTCCAGGCGGCGCTGGAGGGCGCGCCGGGTATCGCGCTCGGCAACGTCGTCGGCTCGAACATCGCCAATGTCCTGCTGGTGCTCGGCATTCCGGCGCTGATCGTGCCGATCGCGGGCTGCGGCCCGGCTGCCCACCGCAATCTCTATCTGATGCTCGGCGCCACGGTGCTGTTCAGCGCGCTGGTGCTGGGCGGCACGCTGTTCTGGTGGGGTGGGCTGTTGCTGGTGTCGGTGGCGGCGTTCATGGTCTGGGATTCCGTGCGCATGGCCCGCGCTGCCCGCGCCGGCCGGAACCCCGCGGCGCTGGACGAGCTCGCCGAACTGGAGGAGGCCGATCCCGACATGGCGCGCTGGAAGGTGCTGTTGCTGATCGCGGTCGGCATCGTCGGCCTGCCGCTCGGCGCCCATTTCCTGATCAACGGCGCCCGCGGCATCGCGTTGGATTTCGGCATCTCCGAGGCGGCGATCGGTCTGACCGTGGTGGCGATCGGCACCTCGCTGCCGGAGCTGGCGACCACGGTGATGGCGGCGCTCCGGCGCCACGCCGATGTCGCCATCGGCAATGTCATCGGCTCGAACATCTTCAACATCACCGTGGTCATCGGCGCGGCGGCGCTGGCCGCCCCGCTCGCCGTGCCGGAGGAGATTGCCAGCCGCGATCTCTGGGTGATGATCGGCGCCAGTCTTCTGTTGACCCCTTTTGTCCTCGGCTGCCGCAGAATCGGCCGGCCGGCAGGTGGCGCCTTTCTGTTGCTCTACGGCATTTATATCTACTACGCCCTGGCGGGCTGAGAGGGAGACATCGATGACCGACAAACCCCGCGCGCTGGTGACCGGAGCGGCCCGGCGGCTGGGCCGCGCCATGGCGCTCGACCTCGCCGCCACCGGCTGGGACGTGGCGATCCACTACCGCGATTCGGCCGGACCGGCCGAGGAGACCGCGGCCGCGGCCCGCGCGCTGGGCGCCAACGCCGTGACGCTTCAGGCCGACCTTCTGGTCGAGGATCAGACCGGCAGCCTGATCGCCCGCGCCGCCGAAGCGCTCGGCGGCCCGCTGTCGCTGCTGATCAACAACGCCTCGCTGTTCGAGAATGACCACATTTCGACGGCAACCCGGCAAAGCTGGGACCGGGCCATCGAATTGAACCTCCGCGCGCCGGTGCGCCTGACCCAGGACTTCGCCGCCCAAGCCCCGAAGGCCGAAACCGATGCCAATGGCGAGCCGGTGGCTCGCGCCTGCGTCATCAACATGATCGACCAGCGGGTCTGGAAGCCGACCCCTCATTTCATGTCCTACTCGCTGGCGAAATCCGCGCTCCATAGCTTCACCCGCACCGCCGCCCAGGCACTGGGCCCGCATGTCCGCGTCAACGCCATCGGCCCCGGCCCGACCCTGATGGCCGAGCGCGAACAGGCGAGCCACTTTGCCCGGCAACGCAGCGCCTGTGTCCTCGGCCGCGGCTCGGACCCCGAGGACATCGTCGCGGCGATGCGATTCATCCTGACTTGCAAGGCGTTTACCGGCCAGATGCTGGCGATCGACGGCGGCCAGCACCTGGTCTGGCAGACCCCCGACATCATGGGAATCGACGCTCAAGCCGGTCCGTGACGGCATTTTCCCGGCCGGAGTCAACCGACTTTTCCACGTTGGATCGCGAGCATCACGAATTTGTGTGGATTCCCTAATCTTTTCAGCCATTTGGCATCGATAATATATTTTATCATTTAAAATCAATGACTTGCAAATATGCCTATTTTTTAACCAATCCGAAAGACGCCCTTGAGACTCAAGGAGAATCGCTGCTTCGCGACAATTTACCGACAGACTTATCCACAGATTCCGGGGACACCTTTTCCCTTGCATGCTATTGCAGGTGAGAGTAGCGCGCAGGCGAATCCAATGCCTATATCAAATGTCCCAGAACCGGCCCCTCAAGCCACCGCGGCCCCCGCTGCCGGGCCCGGGGTTATCCGCCGTTATCTGGCGGCCCTGAGCGACGGGCCCGGGGTCTACCGGATGCTCGACGCCAAGGGCGAGGCGCTCTATGTCGGCAAGGCCCGGTCGCTGTCGAAGCGCGTCGCCGCCTACACCAAGCTTTCCGGCCACTCGAACCGCATCCAGCGCATGATCGCCGCCACCGTCGCGATGGAGTTCATCTCGACCCAGACCGAGACCGAGGCGCTGCTGCTGGAGGCCAACCTGATCAAGCGCCTCAAGCCGCGCTATAACGTGCTGCTGCGCGACGACAAGAGCTTCCCTCATATCCTGATCGAGGACGGACCGTGGCCGCTGATGCGCAAGCACCGGGGGGCGAGGCGCGAGAAGGGGCGCTATTTCGGCCCCTTCGCCTCCGCCGGCGCGGTCAACCGGACGCTGAACCAGATGCAGAAGGCGTTCCTGCTGCGGACCTGCTCGGAGACCGTGTTCCAGAACCGCACCCGCCCCTGCCTGCTCTACCAGATCAAGCGCTGTTGCGCCCCCTGCGTCGGCAAAGTGACGCCCGGCGACTACGCCGCTCTGGTCGAGGAAGCGACCCGTTTCCTGGACGGCCGCTCGACCCGGGTTCAGGGCGAGCTGGCGGCGCGCATGGCCGAGGCCAGCGCCGCCCTGGAGTTCGAGCGCGCCGTCGTCTATCGCGACCGCATCCGGGCGATGGCTCATGTGCAAAGCCACCAGGGCATCAACCCGCGCGTCACCGCCGAGGCCGACGTGGTGGCCCTGCACCGCGAGGGCGCCCAGGCCTGCGTGCAGGTGTTCTTCTTTCGCTCGCACCAGAACTGGGGCAACCGGGCCTATTTCCCCCGCATCTCGGCCGAGACCGAGGACGGCGAGATCCTGGAGGCTTTCCTGGGCCAGTTCTATGCGCAGAGGACGCCGCCGCGCATGGTTCTGCTCAGTCACCCGATCGACGGTGACCGGTTGCTGGCCGAGGCGCTGGGCACCATCGCCGGGCGCCGGGTCGTGGTCGCCGTGCCTGCGCGGGGCGAGAAACGCGAACTGGTCGAACACGCGGCCCGGAACGCCCGCGAGGCGCTGGGGCGCAAGCTGGCCGAGAGCGCCAGCCAGGTCAGGCTGCTGGCCGGGCTGGCGGAAGCGTTCGGCCTCGATCAGCCGCCGCGCCGGATCGAGGTCTATGACAACAGCCATATCCAGGGCGCGCACGCGGTCGGCGCGATGATCGTCGCCGGGCCGGACGGCTTCGAAAAATCGCAATACCGCAAGTTCAACATCAAGGGCGCCGACCTGACCCCCGGCGACGATTTCGGCATGATGAGCGAAGTTCTGACCCGCCGCTTCCAGCGGCTGGTCAAGGAGGATCCCGACCGTGAGACCGCCGCCTGGCCCGATCTGGTGCTGATCGACGGTGGCGCCGGGCAGGTCGGCGCCGCGGCGGCGGTGCTGGCGGACCTCGGCATCGAGGACATCGCGCTTTTCGGTGTCGCCAAGGGGGTCGACCGCGACGCCGGCAAGGAGGAATTCCACGCCCCCGGCCACCGCCCGTTCGCTTTGGCGTTCCGCAGCCCCAGCCTCTATTTCGTCCAGCGCCTGCGCGACGAGGCACACCGATTCGCCATTGGCGCCCATCGGGCGAAACGCTCGAAGGCGATTGGCGCCACACCGCTCGACGAGGTTCCCGGCATCGGCCCGGCGCGCAAGCGGGCGCTCTTGGCCCATTTCGGCTCGGCCAAGGCGGTCAGCCGCGCCGGGCTGACCGATCTCAAGCTGGTCGGCGGCATCTCGGCAACCATGGCGGAGACCATCCACGCTTTCTTCCACGGCGAGCGTTAGAGCGATTTCAGGCAAAGTGAATTCACTTTGCGACTCGGAAATCGCGGCAAACCGATAAGGTAGGGCAATAGCAAACCATTGCCGCTGGCGTCCCCTCCCCCTAGAAGAGGGAGAGAGTTTGGCGGCACCCTCGCCAGCGACGATTAGGCTGAAGGCATGAACTGGACCATCCCCAACCTGCTCAGCATCATCCGCGTCCTCGCCGCACCCTGCGTCGCGATCTCGTTCACAGTGTTCGAACGCCCGGAGGCCGACCAGATCGCGGTCCTCATCTTCGTCGGCGCCGCGGCAACCGACTATCTCGACGGCTGGCTGGCCCGCATCCTGCGCCAGGAAAGCGCGTTCGGCCGCATGCTCGACCCGATCGCCGACAAGGCCATGGTGACCATCGCGCTGGCCCTGATCATCTCGCTCTACGAAATGTCGTGGCCGATCATGGTCCCGGCGGTGCTGATCATGCTGCGCGAGGTGCTGATCTCGGGCCTGCGCGAATTCCTTGGCGAAGTGAAGCTTCAGGTCACGCCGATGGCGAAGTGGAAGACGACCCTGCAAATGCTCGCCATCTGTCTGCTGCTGCTGCGGGGCGCGGTCTCTCCGGGAGCGGACGCAGCACCAGTCAATCCGATCATCGCCGACCTTCTGTCCTACGTGGCTATCGGCACCAGCGCCATTGGCCTGATGCTGCTCTGGGTGGCGATGTGGCTCACCCTCGTTACCGGCTGGGATTACTTCAGCAAGAGTCTGCCCTATATTCGGGAGAAGGAAGCCGCGGCTGCGAAGCTGACCGCTCAACAACCCGAAGACTGACTCCGGGGAAAACCGGGGGACAACGGGGCGCCAAGAGCAATTTCGAGCCAAATGGGTTCATTTGGCAACTCGGAAATTGCGTATGAACAAAACGATAGAGCGTCCGGCCTGATTTCATCAGGGCGGAAAACGCTCTGGAAAAGGAACGGCATGCAGGTTCTCTATTTCGCCTGGCTGCGCGAGCGTGTCGGCGCCGCCTCCGAGGAGATCGACCCCGGGGACGCCGCGACCGCCCGCGATCTGGTCGAGCGGCTGGTCGCTCGCGACCCCCGCTATGCCGCCGCCTTCGCCGACATGGCCGCGGTCCGGGTCGCCGTGGATCAGGAGATGTGCGATCTCGACACCCCGATCGCGGGCGCTCGCGAGATCGCCTTCTTCCCGCCCGTCACCGGTGGTTGAGATGGGGGTGGTTGAGATGGGGGTGGTTGAGACCGGGGGGGCGAGATGACCGTCTCGGTCCAGCGCGAGGATTTCGACATCGCCGCCGAGATCGCGCGCCTGACCGCCGCCGACGCGGACATCGGCGCCGTGGTCAGCTTCACCGGGCTGGTGCGCCAGATGACCGCCGACGGGCCGATCACCGCGATGGAGCTGGAGCACTACCCCGGCATGACCGAGCGGGCGCTGGAGGAAATCGCCGCCGAGGCCGAGGCCCGCTGGCCCTTGCAGGGTGTGCGCGTGATCCACCGCTATGGCCCGCTCAAACCGGGCGAGCGCATCGTCCTGGTCCTGACCGCCAGCCGCCACCGCCAGGCCGCCTTCGAGGCGGCGGAATTCCTGATGGACTACCTGAAAACCCGCGCACCGTTCTGGAAGAAGGAAGACCACGCCGGCAACGCCCGCTGGGTCGACGCCGGCGATGCCGACGACAGCGCGGTGGCGCGGTGGAAGCGGTAATACCGGACCGCGCCGGCCCCAACCCACGTAATGCCCCGGCTTGACCGGGGCATCCAGCGGTAGGGTGCGCATCCTGCGCACCGATCAAGAGGGTTGAGGCGGGGGGGTGGTGCGCAAAATGCGCACCTTACGCTTGCTTCCCCTGCAGCGCCTCGATTTCGGCCTCCAGCTCGATCATCCGCCGCCGGGCGTTGCTCAGCCCGCCGCGCATCGTCTCCAGTTCCAGACCCACCGCCGCCAGTTCCCGGGTCAGCTCCGCCTCGCGGCCTTCGATGGCGCCGTCGAGCCGGGTCTGCATCACCGCCAGCCGCTCGGCGGTCTCGGCCTCGCGCCGGGCCAACAGCGCCTCGGCCTGGTGGCGTGCGACCTCGGCCGCCTCGCGCGCCATGTCCGCCTCGTGCAGCCGCTCGGCCATCTCGTCCAGCCGGGCGCTGTCACTGGTCCGGGACCGGTTGAGATGGCTCCAGAGCCAATGCAGCAGGAAGCCGACACAGACGGCGCCGATCAAGACAGCGGCGATGGCTATCGACAATTCCGATCCGTTCAGCATGGCGTCACTCTCCCAATCTCGGTCCCGCGTTCACTGACGTGAACCCATCCACCCGCCCCGCCTCCCCGCCCAACCACCGATCTTGCCCCGGTACCATCGGTGGTTGGGCGGGGCGGCGGGGCGGGTGGCGGCACGGGTCATCGAAGATGGCAATTGATGTCACTCCAGCGCCTTGAATTCGATCCGCCGGTTCCGCGCCCGGCCGGCCTCGGTTTCATTGCTGGCGACCGGCTGTTCCTCGCCATAGCCCCGGGCGGCCAGCCTGTCGAGCCGAACCCCGCGCGCGATCAGCGCATCCAGCACCGCCTCGGCCCGGGCCCGGCTCAGCCGCTGGTTCAGCCCTATTGATCCCTGACTGTCGGTGTGGCCGCCGATCTCGATCCGGCCACTGCCGCAGCGCCGGAGGATCTCGCCCAGCCGGTCGAGCGCCTCCCCGCTGCCGGTCTCGAACACGGCACTGCCCGGAGCGAATGCGATCGGCAGCATCTTGACCGCCGCGCTCAGAACCACCGCACAGCGGGGCGCCGACAACGGCGCCGCCGCCACATGGGCCGGCAAATCGATGGTCAACGCACTCGTGACCGTATAACCCTCCGGCACAGCACCCGCCATCCGCCGGTGCAGCCGCCCCGCCGCGGCCGGGTCGGCGACGGTCCCGCTGACCGCGATCCGCCCCGGCGACAGCTCCGCCTCGCCCTCGGAGACACCGCTCAAGGCATCGAGCGCCGCCAGCGCCGCCATTTCCCAGCCAGCCGGCGCGCCCGCCCCGATGAGCATCAGTGCCGGCCGCAGCGCCGCCTGGCCGAACCGGGCCGCGGCATAGGTTTCGATCACCCGGCGCGCGGTCTCGTCCGGCACAGCACCACTCAGCACCACAGCCCCCGGAACCCGGCTGAAACGCATCCAGTAGCGCACAGCAGCCGGCGTCGGGCCGCGCCCCTCGTCACCGGCTCCAAGCCCGCCCAGAAGGACATAGCCCTCGGGCAGAGCCGCCGCCAGCGCCGCCCGCGCAGGCGCCAGCTCCACAGCTCCGGCGGCAGGCATCCCCTCGAGCTCGGCGGTGTGGTAGGTCAGCCGGAACCGTCCCGCCGGCAGCAGGTCCAGCGCCGCCAGCCCGGCCTTCGCCGCCCCGGCCCAATCGCCTGTCGGCCCGCCGAGCGCCGCCGGGCAGCGAACCTCGCCCGGCGCGATGCCGAGCCGGTTCAGCGCCGCCTCCAGCATCGCCTCCTCCTCGGCGCTGCGGGCGGCACAGGCTTCAAGCCGCAGGCCGCCCGAGAAATCCTTGGCAACCGCGAAGACGAAGGGGGCAACCACCACCAGCGGCTCGCGCAACAGCAACGTGAGGCGCACCGCCTCACCGGCCAGCGCCATCAACGCCATCGACACCGCATGGCGATGGTCCGCGTCCCGCACCAGCCCCCCGACCTGCACCGCACCCGGTTCGATCCGCACATAGGCATTGGGCACCCGCGCGGCGGCCAGTGCCGCGATCTTCAGTTCCGGTCCCCACCCGGCACCGGGCCGGGCGGCGTTGATCCCGGTCAGATCATGCACCTCCAGCCCCGGGGCCGAGGCCGCAAGAGCGGCGATCAGACGGGCGCGCATCGGCTCGCCATGGAACCGGCCGGTCAGGGTCAGACCGTGCTCGTCGCGCAGTATCTCGACCCGGATCGGCTGGCGCTGCGGCGGCGGCGCCAGGCTGACCGAGGTGTAGTCGGTCACCACCGCGATCGGCGCCGTGGCGCGGGCGGATTCGAGCGCCAGGTCGCGGGCGAAGATATCCGGCGCGTGGCCGTGCAATTCGAGGCGCAACCCGTCGGCCCGGACCTCGGCCCAGTCGATCTCCAGCACCGCCAGCCCGTGCTCGACCCGGTTGATCAGCAACCGCTCCAGCGCCCAGGCGCCGCGCTCGCCGAGCCGGATGCCGCCGAAACCGACCGCGACCAGTAGCAGTGCAAAGATCACATGGCGCATCATCGCCCTACCGCCCCGTTTTCCACGCGGCAGGGATGACACAGAGGCCCGACCTGTGCAACGGTCTGGCGCCTCGATCCGGCGCGTGGCAATTCAGGCGGCGATGCTGACTGATTCGCCCCAGATCCCGCCCCGAAACCAAAGGACCGACGCGATGCTGCACGCGCCGCCGCCCCGCCCCGACACCGACACGCCGGGCCGCATCGTCGCCCATCGCGGCGCCAGCCGGGACGCGCCGGAGAACACCCTCGCCGCTTTCCGCCTGGCATCCCGACTGGGCGCCCGCTGGCTTGAATTCGATGTCTCGCTGCTCGGCGACGCCACCCCGGTGCTGCATCACGACGCAACCCTCGAGCGCTGCACCGACGCCACCGGCCCCCTCGACCGGCTGACCACCGCCGATCTCGCCGGCATCGACGCCGGCGGCTGGTTCGGCACGCAATACGCCGGCGAGCCGCTTGCCACCCTGGCCCAGGCCCTCGACCTGATCGGGGAGCTCGGCCTCTCCGCCAATCTGGAGATGAAGCCGCACGACGCCGCGCCGGAACCGATCGCCCGGGCCGTCGCCGAGGCGCTGGGCCGCCGCCCCTGGACGCGCGCCCGCATCCTGGTCTCCAGCTACAACCTCGAGGCGCTGAAGGCACTGCGCGAGTTGATGCCGGACCAGCCGCTGGCGGTGCTCTATTTTGACCCGCCCGCCGGCTGGCCGGAGGTTCTGGCAGCACTCGGGGCCTGTTCGCTGCATATCCGGCACCAGCACCTGACCCGGGAGATCCTCGCTCAGGCGCGGGCGCATGGCTTCCACGTCCGGGTCTACACGGTCAACGAACCACCGCGAATGGAGCCGTTCCGCGCCGCCGGCCTGACCGGAGTGATCACCGACCACCCGCCGCTGTTCCTCGACGACCCGGCCTGGGCGGCCTGGGCGGATGATCAGACGGTGTAGCTCCCGGCCAGCTGCCAGCCCAGATAGATCATGATGGTGCCGCCCAGCAGCAATCCGGCAGGGAAGAACCGCTTCTGATCCAGCGCCGCCCAGCCGGTCTTGCGGCCCCGCAGAAGGCCACGGGCGAGGCGGTGTACCATCAACCCGGCGAACGACATCAACGCAAAGACCAGCAGCACGAAGAGCACATCCTTACCGGCGATGAAGGGGGTCAGCGCGGCGATCAGCTTGATATCGCCGCCACCGACACGGCCGCCGCTGATCGAATACAGCCCGAACCCCACGAACAGCACGATCACCCCGTGCAGGAAACGCCAGGCGAACAACTCCAGCGGCAACCCCCACAGCCCGGTGACGATGAACACGCCCACCACCGCCAGCACGCACCAGTTGGGAATCCGTAGCGCCTTGAGATCGAACCAGGCCGCCAGACCCATGAGCACGGCCATCGCGGCGGTAGCCGCCATCAATGCTTGCGTTTCCATCATGGCGTCAGTTCTGCACGATTGCTTCCAGCGCCGCCAGCTTGTCGGCGGCGCTGGCATAATACTGGGGATGGGCATCGACGGCAGCGGCGAACAGGCCTCGGGCGATCTTCTCCTCGCCCTGGCGCATCGCGATGATGCCCAGATTGTTCAGCAGCACCGCCCGCTCCTTGTCGTTCAACGGCACCAGCGGCAGGTTGTATTGGCCTTGCAGGCCACGGACGATCGCCAGGTTGTTCTTGGCGCTGAACAGGCGCGCATCAAACGAAACCGCCCGCTCGAAACTCGCGGCCGCAGCAGCCAGATCGCCCCGCGACATCTGGCTGACGCCCCAGTTGTTCAACACCGCGGCCGGCTGCGAGCTCAGTTTCTCCGCCCGCGCGTAAGCCGCGTCAGCCGCGGCCCAGTCGTTGTCCTGATCGGCCACCATCGCGTCGATCGAATAACGCCGTGGGGTTTGCAACCCTTCGGGGAAGCTTTGCGACAAGGTTCGCACATCGTCCCAACGGTCCAGCCTCATGGCGACGAAAGCATACTCCAGCCGGTCCGTCGGCTGATCCTGATCCAGCGTGATCAGTTCCTGGAACACCCGCGCCGCCTCGTTGTAACGCTTGGCGCGCGACAACGAGATCGCCAGGCCACGGCGGAAGTCGGCCCGATCCGGCTCACGGGCCAGCGACTGCTCGAAATACTGCGCCGCATCGGACGGATCGGCGGCGGTCAGCATCAGATCGTTGAGGTCGGCCTCGTCGATGATGCTCCCGGCCAGGGGATCCTCCTTTTCGCTGACGCTCTCGCACGCCGAAAGACCCATGGCCGTGACCGTTATGGCCAGCCATTTCACCGCTCTGCTCTTCATCTGCCTGTCCTTCCTCACTCCGCCGTCACCTCCGCCTCCGGCGAGACGGCTTCTATGAGCCGGAACTCGCTGGTGCCGAGGCGTATCACGTCATGCGAAATCGCCGGGTCCGTCTTCGGGACCTTTTCCATTCGCGCGATCGTCGCCTCCGCCCGGTTCAAATTGCGCTCCGCCATCTCGCTCTTGCCGTTGGACAGCGCATAGGCCCTCCGGAACGCGTTGCGGGCCGGATAATACTCCTTCAACTTGTAGAGCACCACGCCTAGATTGTTGTGTGCGATCACCGATTTCGGGTTGAGTTCGCGGGCCTGTTCGAAATAGCGCCGGGCGCTGGTCAGCAGGCCCTGTCGCTGGGCGGCGATGCCGGCGCCGGTCATCGCCTCGGCCGAGATGCCCTCGGCGCTCATGGACGTGAGAAAGGCCTTCATCGCCAGGGCGGGCTCGCGCGCCGCCAACAGGCGCTTGCCGAGAGACAGGTAAGAGCTGTTGGTCTGTCCCGCTGGTGCCTCGGGCACCGCGGCACCCGTTGTCGTGCCCTCGGCTATGCTCTCGGGCTCGGTGCAGGCGCCGGCCAGCAGCCCGGAGACAATCAAGACCGCCGACATAACTTCGCGGCGCCCCGCTGGCCTCATGGCAGGAGAACTGGATTTACTGCTATTCCGCCGCCCGCACCGCCAAGACCGCCCAACGAGCGGAGGATCATGATGAAGGACGGGCCGACCAGGATCAGGATCAGCGGCGGCACGGTGAACATCATCGTGCCCAGCGTCAGCTTGGTCGGCAGCATGTTTGCCTTCTCCTCGGCCCGCATCAGGCGCTTGTCACGCATCTCCGCGGCATAGACCCTCAGCGCCTGGGCGATCGATGTGCCGAACGTGCTCGACTGGATCAGCACCGTCACGAAGGAACTGACGTCGGGGACCGCACAGCGCGAAGCGAAGTCGCGCAGCACGCTGATACGGTCCTTGCCGGCGCGGAATTCGTGGCTGACCAGCGCGAACTCTTGCGCCAGCGGCCCTGACGAGACCTGCATCTCCTCGCCGACGCGGGCCATCGCCTGGTCGAGCGACTGGCCGCCCTCGACACAGACCAGCATCATGTCCATGGCGTCGGGGAAGGCGTTGGTGATGTCTTCCTTGCGGGTCGCGATCCGCCGCCGCACCCAGTAGCTCGGCAGGAAATATCCGGCCAGCGCCAGTAAGCCCGAGATGATGGCGCTGAACATCAGGTCTGGTTCCTTTGGAACCAGGAAAGTCATGACCAAGCCGATGGCGAGCAGAAGCAGCGCCAGGCCGGCGCGGGCGAAATAGAACTGGCGCACGGCTGAGGCGCCCCGGTAGCCCGCCGAGCGCAGCAGGGCCCGGGTCTCGCTCAGCTCCTCCTCGTCCTTCGGTTCGAGGAATTCCGCGAGGCCCTTCAGGCTGCCGTCATCGGTATCGTCGCGCAGGCGGACCAGCTCGGATTTCAGCTTTTCGTCGGAGAAGCTGAAGCGCTCCAGGGGATCCTTGTGCTTGCGCAGCACCTTCGGCAGCGCGATGACCATCATGATCACGCCGATACCGGCAAGCACAAAGAAAGGCGCGGCGGCGCCGTAGTTCTCGATCAGGGCGGTCCAGGCCTGTCCGATCAATCCGTCGGCGTTCTGTGTGGCGTCGTCTTCCATGGTCTGCCTACTCTATACCTTGATGTTCACCAGTATCCGCATGAAGATGACGTTCACGATCAGCAGGATGACGGTGAGGATTGCACCGGGCAGGAACAGCGGATGATCCGAGACCCGGTCGTAGTAGTCCGGTTGAACGACCTGCACCATCAACAGCGCGATGACCGGAAACACCGACAGGAACCAGCCCGACCAGCGGGCCTCGGCGGTGATTGCCCTGACCTTTCGGAACAGCTTGAAGCGGGCCCGGATCACCGCGCTCAACCCTGCCAGAATCTCGGCCAGGTTGCCGCCCGAAGTGCTCTGGATGTTGATGGCGATGGCGACGAACCGCAGATCCGGCACCGGCACCCGCTCCGCCAGGCGATCCAACGCATCGGTGATGGTCATGCCATAGGTCGTCTCGTCGGCGATCAGGCCGAACTCGGTGCCCAGCGGGTCGGCCATCTCGTGGGCGACGATGCCGATCGCAGAGTTCATCGGATGGCCGACGCGCAGGGACCGCACCATCAGGTCCAACGCATCGGGCAACTGTTCCTCGAACAGCGAGATCCGCTTTTTCGCCTTGCCGCGCAGCCACATATAGAAGGCGGCATAGCCGACGATCAGGGCAACGACGATGCGAATCTGCACCACGGCGCCGGTGAACATGGTCAACAGCACGAACGATAGCACGATCAGGCCGACCAGGCTGATCACGATCTGCATAATGGAGATGGTGATGGCGGCATGGCGGGCCATCTCGACCAGCGGCCCGATGACCGGGATGCGCTCGTTCTTTTCGGCGCCCTCGCGCTCCAGGCGCAGGATGCTCAGCACCTCTTCGGTGTCCTTGCCATCCTGCAGCAGCGCCAGCCGGCGGTTGATCTTCTTCTCGCGCTTCAGCGTCTTGCCATAGATGACAAGGTAGGCGCCTTCGACCATCATGAAGACGCCGACGAAGATGAAGGCGTAGATCAGCGGCTGGAAAAACATCTGCGCGCGCGCCCCTTCGTGCCCTTACAGCTCCGGCTTGAACAGGCTGGCGGGCAGGTCGTAGCCCCACTGCCTGAACCGGTCGGTAAAACTGCTGCGAATGCCGGTGGCTCCATAGCGGCCGATGATCCGGCCCTTGTTGTCGGTCGCCTGCCGGTTGAACTTGAAGATCTCCTGCATGGTGACGACATCGCCCTCCATGCCGACGATCTCGGTGATCGAGACCATCCGGCGCATGCCGTCCGTCATGCGCGTGACCTGGACGATCAGATTGATCGCGCTGGCGATGTTCGCCCGCACCACCTTCAGCGGCAGGTCGATGCCGGACATGCCGATCATGTTCTCGATACGGCCCAGCGCGTCGCGCGGGCTGTTGGCGTGGATCGTGGTCATCGAGCCGTCGTGGCCGGTGTTCATCGCCTGCAGCATGTCGATGACCTCGTCGCCGCGGCACTCACCGACGATGATGCGGTCCGGGCGCATACGCAGCGCGTTGCGCACCAGGTCGCGGATCGTCACCGCGCCGGTGCCCTCGATATTGGCCGGGCGCGATTCCAACCGGCCGATATGGTCCTGCTGGAGCTGAAGCTCGGCGGTATCCTCGATGGTGACGATGCGCTCGTCGTTCGGGATGAAGCTCGACAGCGCGTTCAGCGTCGTGGTCTTGCCCGAGCCGGTTCCGCCGGAGATCATCACGTTCAGCCGGGTCCGCACGCAGGCGTGCAGGAACAGCGCCATTTCCTCCGAGAACGCCTGGCTCTCGATCAGCCGGTCGATCGTGAACGGCATCTTGGAGAATTTGCGGATCGACAACAGCGGGCCGTCAAGCGCGCAGGGCGGGACCATGGCGTTGACACGGCTGCCGTCGGCCAGGCGGGCATCGACCCAGGGCGAGCTTTCATCGACCCGGCGGCCGACCGCACTGACGATCTTGTTGATCACCCGCATCAGATGCGCGTTGTCCTTGAACTGGACCGGGCTCAACTCCAGCTTGCCGTGGCGCTCGACGTAACACTGCTTGTAGGTGTTCACCAGGATGTCGGTTATCGTATCGTCAGCCAACAGCGGCTCCAGCGGGCCCAGGCCGGTGACCTCGTCGATCAGGTCCTTGACCAGCCGTTCGAACTCCACCCGGCTCAACACCAGGTCGCTGGTCGCCAGCTCCTCGCGCGCGACCTCGCCGATTTCGGTGCGCAGCTCCTGTTCCGAGACCTTCTCGATAGCGCTCAGATTCAGCACTTCCAGCAGCTTGCGGTGCAGGTCGACGCGCAGGTTCAGCAGGCGCCGGAGCCGCTTGGCGTCGCCGTCTATCTCGGTCTGGGGCG
>Ga0209988_10000485_pt1 | contig 24636 bp, 22 predicted proteins | sample N075metaG_FD_183115 | JGI IMG/M metagenome (GOLD analysis project Ga0209988, IMG submission 183115) | Deep subsurface microbial communities from Kermadec Trench to uncover new lineages of life (NeLLi) - N075 metaG (SPAdes) (version 2) | ecosystem: Environmental > Aquatic > Marine > Ocean trench... | reverse complement strand
AATCGGAGGTCGGCTATTCGATCGCGTGCGTCACGTTGTTCGGACTCGTTGCAATGTTTTTCTATCCGATACTGGCCTATGCGCTTTTTTCAGGTCAGCCCGAGCTTGCCGGTCTGTTTCTCGGCACATCGATTCACGAAACGGCCCAGGTCGCTGGCGCTGGACTGATGTACGAAGCGCAATACAACGCGCCAGTTGCACTCGATATTGCCACCGTGACGAAGCTTACACGCAATCTCTGCATGATCGCCGTTATCCCACTGATCGGCATCCTGTACGGAACTCCGCAGAGTGCGACATCGACGAAAGGCGTTAGGTGGATCTCGATGGTTCCCTGGTTCATCATCGGATTTGCAATGATGTCGGCATTGCGCACATTGGGAGATTTTGGCGACCGACCGTTTGGCATTCTCGATCCGGCGCAATGGAGCGATGTCGTGCGATTCATCCGCAGCGGTGCCGAGACCTGCCTGCTCGTTGCGATGGCGGCAGTCGGCTTAACGTCTTTGTTTGCCGGCATCAAACACATCGGCATGCGCCCATTCCTGCTCGGGCTTTTTGCGGCGGTACTGATCGGTGGTGTCAGTCTTTTGATGATCACCCTGTTTGCTGAAACGCTGATAAAGGCAGTTGGCCTGTAACACGAAAACCGCCTGACCGGGTAATCACATCAGAAATTTGCGTCAGGAATCAGGTAGTGAGGTTGGGAAAATCGCAATTTATTGCTGTGGACATCCAAAATAACGGGCCTCGAACGGGAATTACGAGTAATATGACCGTGGGTTTGCCGTTGGGCGAACCTGTATTAGCGCTGGCTTCGGCTGGCGAGTTTTTTTGACGAGGTAGATATGTCAGGCGAAAGAGTTACCGGGACCGTTAAATGGTTCAACGACGATAAGGGATTTGGTTTTATTGAGCGTGAAGGTGGACAGGATGTATTCGTACACCACAGTGCAATCCAGATGGAAGGATTCAAATCTCTTAAGGAAGGCCAGAAGGTTTCCATGGAAGTGACCCAGGGTCAGAAAGGACCCCAGGCGGAGAACGTTATCGCCGAGTAACAGGTTAACAGCGGGCTGGCTGCGAGAGGCCCTTTGTGAGCAGTCAGTCAGTCAGTCAGTCAGTCAGTCAGTCCGGGACGGCGGCACCGGAGTCTCGATAGAGACCCAATAAATCCGATAAGAATGTGCAGCCGATGAAATCCGCGATGTTTGTATCAACTATTGCGACAGTTTTCGTGTGCGCATTCTTTGCTTGTGAGTGGTACAAGCTCCTGATTGTCAACAGAATTCTTTGTGCAACGTTGTTACTTCTCCTCGTGGCTGCCTGTGACACGCCGTTGCCGTCGCCGCCCGCACCGGAACCGCTGGGCTTCGCCGGGTCGGAAACCTGCAGGGAGTGCCACGCGCTGCAGTTCGACCTTTGGCAGGATTCACACCATGCGCTGGCGATGCAGGAGGCCACGCTCGACAGCGTCCTGGGAGATTTCTCCGGTGTCGAGTTTCAATATTTCGACGTGACCAGCACATTTTTCACAGGTGACGGCAACTTCCTGGTTCGAACAGACAATGAAGATGGCGAACTTGAGGTGTTCACGGTCAAATACACGTTTGGCGTTACACCGCTGCAGCAATACCTGGTCGAGATGCCCAATGGTCATATGCAGGTGCTGCCTGTCGCCTGGGATACCAGGAGCAATGCTGAGGGCGGACAGCGCTGGTATCACATTTATCCGCACCAATTCATTACGCACGAACATCCGCTGCACTGGACCGCACGTGAACAGAACTGGAACTACATGTGCGCCGAGTGTCATTCCACCAATCTGCAGAAAAACTACCGCATGGAAAGCGAATCCTTCGAGACCACCTGGGCGGAAATAAATGTCGGCTGTGAGGCTTGTCATGGTCCGGCATCACGCCACGTTGCCCGTGCGCGGTCCGGCTCCAGAGGCGCGGGCTTGACGGTCGACCTCGACGACAGCGGCAGAGCTGTGTGGCAAATGAATACTAGTACCGGAATCGCTGAACGCAGCGAGCTACTCATGCGACCGCCGCAACAACCGGATGCCTGCGGTCGCTGCCATGCGCGCCGCTCACTGGCGACAGGCGACTATGAGTTCGGCAAACCTTTGCACGACACTCATCTGCCGGCATTGCTCGATGAATTCCTCTATTACCCCGATGGCCAGATCCTGGAGGAGGTGTACGTATACGGCTCTTTCCTGCAGAGCCGCATGTACCAGGCTGGGGTTAGCTGTAGCGACTGCCATGACCCGCATTCGGCAAGGCTCAAAACGATCGGCACGGCCAGCGAAATCTGCAGCGTCTGTCACTTGCCGCAGAAATTCTCGAGTGCTGATCATCACAAACATGTAGCTGACGTCGTTCAATGTGTCGACTGCCATATGGCGTCGCGCACCTACATGGGCGTCGACGATCGGCGCGACCACAGTTTTCGCATCCCGCGACCGGATCTGACGATATCAACCGGCTCACCAAATGCCTGCAATCACTGTCACGACGACCGGGATGCCCTTTGGGCGTTGAGTGCGGTAGACGCCTGGTACGGTGACAGTCACGAGGCACACTATGCAGAGGCGATTCACGCCGGCCGGACGAGGTCGCCATTGGCAAACGAGTTATTGATCAGGGCGATCAGCAACAGTGACTACCCGGGCATTGCGAGAGCAACCGCGCTGTCGCTGCTGCGGCCGCCGTATTCCGGAGAAATAGTAACGGAGATACGCCGCAACCTGTCGAATCCTGACTCGCTGATTCGATCAGCCGCGCTTTCTGCACTTTCAGGTGCCGCGCCGCAGTTGATTATCGAATGGGCTGCGGTCTTGTTGTCGGATCCGGTTCGGTCCGTGCGTATCGAGGCGGCAAGAATCGTTTCACCATCGCAAGCGTCGTTGCCAAACGAGTACCTGCACGTGTTTCGACGCGCGACCGAGGAACGTATCGCAGCCCAACTCGCGATTGCCGAGCGACCGGAAGCACACATGAATCTTGGCAACGTGTATATGGAGGCAGGCGACGTGCCACGAGCCGAGGCTGCTTTCCGGCTGGCGCTCAGGCTTGAGCCGCGTGCTGCTGCAGCGCGCGTCAACCTCGCGGAACTCTATGCCCGGACCGGCAGGGGAGAAGATGCGGAACAATTGTTGCGCGACGGCATAGCAATGAATGTGGATGAAGCGGTATTGCACCATTCGCTGGGATTGATGCTGGTCCGTGATAATCAGCGGGACGCCGCACTTTCAGAATTGGAAACGGCAGCAAGCTTGCAACCGGACGAATCCCGCTTCGTTTACGTTTATGCGGTCGCGCTGAATTCACTCGACCACCCCGATGAGGCCGTAGCACTACTACAGGATGCGGCGGGCCGGTTTCCAACGGACTTCGATACGCGCTGGGCGTTGGCAACAATGCTGCGTGACCAGGGAAGGCTGGAGGAAGCCAGGGAGGTGGCCGTAACCTTATCCGAATTCTATCCAAAAATAGAGGCCGTGCAGAATTTGCTGCAATCACTATGATCGCCCGCTGGGGCGGGCTCCTGCAAGTTGCTGATTATTATGGAAGTATTTCTGTAGGAGCCCGCCCCAGCGGCCGAATCCAGTCACCACCCGGTGATGCCGTCATACATCAGCTTGAGCCCGACGACAAATAACATTGCGTAAGCCACCCGGAAAAAGAAGCGATCCGTTACACGATTGTGCAGCCAGATGCCCATGCTGACGCCAACCGGTGCCAGCGGCGAGAGGACGAGCGAGGTTTCAAGGTTGCCGGCGTCGAACTGGCCAAGCCAGGCATAAGGAGCGAGTTTGACGTAATTGACGACCGCGAAAAATACGACGGTGGTGGCAACGAATTGCGTGCGGTCCAATCCCCGCCGCAGCAAGTACATTGTGATGGGCGGCCCGCCGGCATGGGCAATGAAACTCGTGAAACCGCCGACGGCCGCCGCAGTCATCCCGATGGCCGGGCCGAAGAGTTTTCGCTCCGATGCCTGGGTCAGTTTTGCCTGTAGCCAGTGATTGAGCGTGAATGAGATCGCGACAGTACCTAGAAGCAAGCGGAGTCGTGCAGGGCTCATGTATTCAAACATGAGCGTGCCAACAGCAATCCCGACTAACGATGCTGGCAGTAAAACCCGCAGTTCGGGCAGAATCCATTTTCCGCGGTAGGCCCAGAGTCCGAGCAGGTCCATGACACACAGGATCGGCAGGAGAATTGCGGCTGCCTGAACCGGCGAAATGACCATAGCCATCAGAGGCACTGCCGCTACGCCGAGACCAGAACCGAAACCGCCTTTGGCAATGCCGAACAAAATGACCGCCGGTACGGCAGCGACGTAAAAAAAGGTATCAGTGATCAATATGGGGTCCCTTTCAGTGTCTGCGGACAATACCAGCAATGGAGCAGCCGCTCCGGTTCGCTAGTCTTATGTGCGGCATAGTTTCATGATTAAATGTGCAGACCAGAATCATAGAAGACAGCTAGAGTACAGGGCTATGGCAGCCACTCGATACGCGACATTCAAACCCGAGAGCATCAGGTTTCTACGCGAGTTGAAGAAAAACAATAATCGTGACTGGTTTAACGAGAATAAGCCCCGTTACGAAGAAGATGTGCTCGATGTCGCTTTGCACTTCATCCAGTCGATGCATGACCCCCTGCAGAAATTTGCGCCCTACTTCACGGCAATTCCGAAGCGCATGGGTGGTTCACTGATGCGCGTATACCGGGACACCCGCTTCTCAAAAAACAAAACACCGTATAAAACAAATATTGGTATCCAGTTTCGGCATGAACAGGCGAAGGATGTGCATGCACCAGCTTTTTATGTGCATATAGATCCTGATGAGGTGTTCCTGGGCGTTGGCCTGTGGCGCCCGGAGCCCATAGCGCTCGCGGCGATCAGGGACAGAATCTCGCACAAGCAGGCGGAGTGGCTGCGAGCACGCGATGACAAAGTATTTAAGCGGCACTTTCTCCTGGGCGGGCAATCGTTGATACGGCCGCCGCGCGGCTTCGACAGGGATCATCCGCTGATCGAGGATATCAAGCGCAAAGACTTTATTGCCGTAAAGAACATGGATCTCGCCGAGGCGACTCACCCTCGTTTTCAGCAGAAGGTAGAGTCTGCGTTCAAAGCGGCAACGCCCCTGATGCAATTCCTGTGCAAGGCGGTTGGTGTGCCGTATTGATCCGATAGGCATATTCCCCATATGACCGTGCCCGTGGTCGGTGCTAGAATCCGCGCGTCACTCGGTAGGCAACAATTTGAACATTCAAGGGATCACATGGCTGTATTCGAAGACTCCGCGTTTGATGATCATGAGCGCGTCATCTTTTGCCGCGACGCACCAACCGGTCTGAGGGCGATCATCGCTATTCATTCGACGGCGCTCGGCCCGGCTGCCGGTGGCACTCGTCTGTGGGCTTACGAATCGGATGATGCGGCGCTGCATGATGTGTTACGCCTGTCGCATGCCATGAGTTACAAGAATGCAATGGCAGGATTAAAATTCGGTGGTGGCAAGGCAGTGATCATCAAGACGCCGGGCTTTGATGGCACGGACGCGCTCTATGAAAAGTACGCCGGTTTTGTCGACCAGTTGAACGGCGCGTACGTTACTGCTGAAGATGTCGGCATGAGCGTCGAAATCATGCAGACCATCGCGCGGCAAACGAAATATGTTTCCGGTTTGCCGGCGAAGGAAGGGCATGCCGGTGGCGACCCGTCACCCAAAACGTCCTACGGCGTCTTCAGGGGTATCGAGGCGGCCGTTGCGTTCCAGCTTGGCCATGATTCTGTGGACGGTTTGACAATCGCTATTCAGGGTGTCGGCAATGTCGGCTATCATCTTTGCAGGTTTTTGGCAAAGGCAGGTGCAAAACTTGTTGTTGCCGATATTGACCAAGCCCGTGTCAAGCGAGCCTGTGATGAGTTTGGCGCAACAGCAGTAGCGCGTGATGAGATCGTGATGCAAAAGGCAGATGTGCTGGCGCCTTGCGCTCTTGGCGCAACGATAAACGCGCAGTCCATTCCATCCTTGCAGACAACGATCGTTGCCGGTGGCGCCAACAATCAGCTTGAGGCGCCGGAGGATGGGCAGGCGCTGTCCGCTGCCGGAATCCTGTATGCGCCGGACTACGTCATCAATGGTGGAGGCATCATTAATGTGGCCAGTGAATTTTATGGTGACGCCGATGACGATGAGGTTATGCGGCGCATCGCCGAAATCGGCCCGCGACTGACGGGAATTTTCGAGGCCGCCAAACAGTCGGGCAAACCCACGAACGTAGTTGCTGACGAAATGGCCAGGAAAATTATCGAATCAGGGGGACAGTTTACTTAATTGCTCCATAAGCGGTCTCCGTCATTTGTTGTGCGTTCAGTTCAGTAAACTGTTTTCTGATTTGCCTAGAGATTTCTCAATACTTTTAAGAGTTTTTCGGGATTCGGCCGATCCGTTATAAATCTCGACAGCGCCGTGAATCTGATAATGCCTTTCGAGTCGATGACCAGCGACGTCGGCCAGAGTGTGTCTTCACCGTATTCCTTGCGGTGGTCATCCGGAACCCCGGCTTCAAGCAGCAGCCCGAGCTTCTTCACGATCTCAAGTGAATCATCGAGCCAGAACTGGAAATCGACTTCGAAAATCTCGGCCACCCTGCGGGTCGTAGCAAGCGGTTTCGGCGTGACAAGTATCAGCTTCGCACCAGAATCCGTGATTTCCTTGTAGACTTTTGTCAGGTCGGCAACCTGTTTGCTGCAAAACGGACACCATGATCCACGGACAAACAAAAGGATTGCCGGCGTGCCGGCGAGCTCCGATGAGCTGACGCGATTGCCGTCCTCATCGACGGCCTGAAAATCCGGCAACGGCTGGCCGGGTTTCAAATTATCGGGCACTGGCCTGCCGTGCAGCATCCCGCCCAGCTTGTCGCGCAGCGCAAATAACACGCCGGCGACTGCGACAATGCCGATTAACCAGTAGATTGTGTTTCCCATGGTGATCTCCGATTAGCCGACCTCGAGCACAATCTTGCCCATGTGCTGGCTGCTTTCCATCAATACGTGTGCCTTCGCCGCGTCGGCAAGAGGAAACGTCGAGTCAATGATAGGCCTGACCGCGCCCGATTCAAGTAATGGCAGTACGCGCATTTCCAGATTGGCCGCGATGGTCGCCTTTTCGCCGGTCGTCTGCGGTCGCAGTGTCGAACCCGTGATCGTGAGCCGCTTGCCGAGTACCCGGCGCATATCGAGCTCCGCCTTTGGACCTTTCAGGAACGCGATGATGACGTAACGTCCGTCGCGGCCCAGCACGTTGATGTTCTTCTGCATGTAGGGTCCGGCGACCATGTCGAGGACAATGTCTACGCCTTTGCCCTCAGTGAGTTCTCCAACTCTTTGCTCCCAGTCGCTGGTCTTGTAATTGAGTGCGTGGTCGGCACCCAGGTCTTTGCAGAAGTCGCACTTGTCGTCCGTACCGGCTGTTGTAATGACGAACGCGCCGCTTGCCTTCGCCAGTTGAATGGTTGTCGTGCCAATGCCGCTGGAGCCGCCATGTACGAGTATCCATTCTCCTGCGTCGAGACCGGCGCGCATGAACACGTTGTACCATACGGTGAAATACGTTTCGGGAATGGCGGCTGCCTCAACCATCGACAGGTTTGCGGGCACCGGAAGGCAGTGATTTTCGTGCACGCGGCAATACTCTGCATAGCCGCCCCCATGACAGAGCGCCATCACTTTGTCCCCGCATTGCCACCGGGAAGTATTTGCGCCCGCTGCCACAACTTCACCGGCAACCTCCAGTCCTGGCAATGGATCGGCATCGGCAGGCACGGGATACATGCCAAGCCGCTGCAATACGTCCGGCCGATTGACGCCTGCCGCATGGACGCGAATGAGAACCTCCGACTCCCCGGGCTCGGGAATGGGCACGGATACCACTTGCAGGACCTCGGGAGCACCGGTTTCCCTGATGGCAACGGCACGCATCTCTCTGCCGGCGAATTCCTGTGACATGGTCAGACCACCGGCACGCCGAATAATGCAACGTGAAAGTAGCGTACGACCCAGAAGGCTGCGAAACCGATGGCGAGCACGAGAACGTCCATAAGGAACGGCTGCCTTGCCGGTATTGCCGCAGGGGGTCTGCGATTTACCGAAATGATGTCGACGACTGCATAACTGCCGAAAAGGCCGAATAAAAGAATGGATGCGAGGTCACCATTGGCGATCAGGTGAGCGAGCGCCCAGACGAAAACGCCGGACAACATTGGATTGCGAATCACCCGGCGAAAATTGTTCGGTACATACGCGGCGACAAGCAGACAGAAAGATACCGGCATCGCCAGGGTTGCGATCAGCGGCGCCCATGCGGGGGGCGCGAATAGCGGACGAAATTCAGCCCGGGACATACCAAGGAGAATCAGGGCAAATCCGCTCAGTGCGATCAGGGAATAGATCCCTTTGAAGCGCATGGTACCGATACGGGACTGGAGCGACGCCTTGAATGACGGAAACATCGGAATGGTATGAATGCCGAAAAACAGACCTAAGCCCAATAACAAAATAGTCATGATCGTTCTTCTTTTGATCGTTGGCAGACCTGCTCAGTATGTACCCGCGGCCTGCAGATGTCATAATCGAAATTGCAGGCAGGAGAAGACAGGAATTGAGCGGTAACCCCATCCTCTGGACCCCGACGAAGGCTCGAATTGAAAAATCCGCCATGTTCCGTTTCATGACGGAGCAGGGACACGCGTCTTACGATGAGCTCTATCGGTGGTCAGTTGTTGATGTCGAAGCGTTCTGGCAGGCGCTTTGCGGTTTTTGCAACATCGAATTCACGAAGCCTGCCGACACGGTACGTGAACAGCCGGGCGACATTTCAACGGCAAAGTGGTTCGTGGGCAGCGAGCTAAGCTTTCCGGCGCATTTGCTGCGCTATAACGGCGACCGTGCCGCCATCATTTTCCGGGGTGAGGATGATACGCGCCGCGAGCTTAGCTTCGATGAGCTTCGGGTCCAGGTTGCAGCAATCGCAGGAGGGCTCAAATCCGCAGGTGTGACGCACGGGGATCGTATTGCCGGATATCTGCCGAACTGTCCGGAGGCGATTGTCGCGATGCTGGCCGCAACAAGCATCGGTGCGATCTGGTCGTCGTGCTCTCCGGATTTCGGTATTAATGGCGTTGTTGATCGTTTCGGCCAGATCGAACCGAAGGTTTTGTTTTGTGCCGACGGTTATTTCTACGATGGCAAACGCATCGATTCACTTGATGCAGTTGCCGGTGTCGTCAAGCTGATCGACTCGATCGCTCACACCGTCGTCGTACCATTCACAGGCGACGCCGTCACGCTGCCTGATCTCGATGGCGCGGTATTGTGGCAGGACTTTGCCGAGGCCGGTGCACAGCTCGAGTTTCTCCCTGTGCCATTCGATCACCCGCTGTACATCATGTATTCGTCGGGCACCACCGGTGTTCCCAAGTGCATTGTTCATGGCGTCGGCGGCACCTTGCTGCAGCACCAGAAAGAACACGTGCTGCATTGTGATATAGGGGCTGATGACCGACTGTTTTATTTCACGACTTGCGGCTGGATGATGTGGAACTGGCTGGCCAGCGGCCTCGCTTGCGGCGCAACACTCATTCTCTATGATGGTTCACCGTTTTATGGTGACGGACGAATCCTGTGGCGCATGGCACAGGAAGAAAAAATAAGTATTTTCGGGACCAGTGCCAAGTTCATTGCGGCACAGGAAAAGGCCGGCATTCGGCCGGGCGAAGAATTCGATCTTTCGTCGATCCGGACGATCATGTCAACGGGCTCAACGCTGGTGCCCGAGAGTTTCGATTTTGTCTATGATGCCGTCTGCAACGATGTGTTGCTGTCGTCAGTATCCGGAGGCACCGACATCATCAGTTGCTTTGTTGGCGGCAATCCGATGAAACCCGTGTATCGAGGCGAGCTGCAAAGCCTGGCGCTGGCGATGAAGGTCGAAATCTTTTCGCCGGATGGCCGTTCGCTTATCGGTGAGAAAGGTGAACTCGTGTGCACCAACGCATTTCCGTCCATGCCGGTCGGATTCTGGAATGATCCAGGCGACAGGAAATACCACGCGGCCTATTTTGAGCGTTTTCCCGGCGTCTGGGCGCAAGGTGATTTTGCCGAAATAACGGATAACGGTGGCATGATCATCCATGGCCGGTCGGATGCAGTACTTAATCCTGGCGGTGTGCGTATCGGCACGGCAGAGATTTATCGCCAGGTTGAAAAGCTGGACGAAATCCTGGAGAGCATCGCAATCGGCCAGAACTGGGACGGCGATGTCCGGGTTGTGCTGTTTGTCGTGTTGCGGCAAGGATTGGTGCTGGACGACGCTCTCGAGCTGCGAATCCGCAAACTGGTACGCGAAAATACGACGCCGCGGCACGTGCCGGCAAAAATTATCGCCGTGCCTGAAATTCCGCACACGATCAGCGGCAAGATCGTTGAATTGGCTGTGCGCTCTGTGGTTCATGGCGAAGATGTCGAGAATACGGACGCGCTGGCCAACCCGGCTGCGCTGGACCACTTTCGGGACCTGCCCGAACTGGCTGTCGAGTAATAGCTGATATGGCGAGCGATGAAATTCTGGGTGAGTGGGTTGCCGATGGCGTCGTTAAGCCGGAATGGATTGATGCAAACGATCACATGAATGTCGCGTATTACGTATCAGCGTTCGATCTCGGCGTCGACGCGTTGTGGGAGGATTTCGGGATTACGTCGGAGTACATTGAAACGTCATACGGCTCTACCTTTGCCGTGGAAAGTCACATTACCTATCAGCAGGAACTCGTGGAGGGTGATCCGTATTTCGTAACCTCGCAGGTGCTCGCTTACGATGACAAACGTATACACCAGTTTCAGCGCCTGTACTATGCGGAGAAAAAATTCCTTGCGGCGACCGCGGAGTGGATGAACCTGCACGTCGACCTGCAATCGCGGCGTGTAAGTCCGTGGCCGGATTCGATATTGTCGAAGCTTGCGGAGTATGCGGCTGGCCAGGTGAAGCAGGCATATCCTGAGGAGGCCGGCAAGCAAATGAATATCGGGCGACCGATCTACACGCTGAAACGGGAGCTTTAAGTTGAGTGCGTCGCAATACCTGATGGCCATCGATCAGGGTACCAGCAGCAGTCGCAGCGTAATTTTTGATCACGACGCGGCCGTTATAGCGAGCGCGCAGCAGGAATTTCCACAGGAATATCCGCAACCTGCCTGGGTTGAGCACGATCCTGAGGCAATCTGGAGCTCGGTCCTCGCAGTCGCAAAGAAATCACTGGCTGCGTGTGATGCCGGAAAAATTGCCGGCCTTGGCATTACCAATCAACGAGAGACGACGCTGATCTGGGACCGCAAGACTGGCGAGTGTGTGCATCACGCGATCGTTTGGCAGGACCGCCGCACGGCCGACTACTGTCAGAAATTAAAAGACCAGGGTGTCGAGGAAACTGTGAGCAAAAAAACCGGGCTGCGGCTTGACCCCTATTTTTCCGCAACCAAGATCGCCTGGATTCTCGAAAATGTGGCAAATGCACGGCGCCGGGCTGAGAGCGGGCAACTTGCTTTTGGCACGATCGATTGCTTTCTGCTGTGGCGCCTGACCGGCGGTCGCGTCCATGCTACAGACGCAAGCAATGCGTCACGTACTTTACTCTTCAACATTTATACTCAGGAGTGGGATCGGGAATTACTGGATTTATTTGATGTCCCGGAGTCGTTGCTGCCGGAGGTGAAGGACTGCGCCGACGATTTTGGCGTCACCGATCGATCCGTCCTCGGCGTGGAGATACCTGTCTGTGGCATCGCTGGTGATCAGCAGGCGGCACTGATCGGCCAGGCGGCTTTTCAGACCGGCGCGACAAAAAGTACCTACGGGACCGGATGCTTCGTGATTGCCAACACTGGCGAGGACGCTGTGCGGTCGAAGAATAATTTATTGACCACGGTTGCCTACCGCCTGGAAGGCAAAACAACCTTTGGCATCGAAGGCAGTATCTTCGTCGCCGGATCGGCGATTCAGTGGCTGCGCGATCAACTCCGGATCATCAAGTCCGCGCCGGACACACAAGCGATTGCGGAGGCGACCGGCATCGTCGAGCATGTTCATGTTGTGCCCGCCTTTGCCGGACTTGGGGCACCGTACTGGGACCCCAACGCACGTGGTGCAATCCTGGGGCTGTCCCGGGACAGCGGCATTAATGAAATTGTTACTGCGACGCTACAGGCAGTTGCCTATCAGACCAAGGACCTGGTCAACGCAATGTCTGATGACGGAATGCAGCCCAGCGTAATCCGCGTCGACGGTGGCATGGTTGCAAATGACTGGTTCCTGCAATTCCTGGCCGATATGGTCAACGTGACTGTCGAACGTCCGGTCAACGTCGAGTCAACGGCGCTCGGTGCGGCGTTCCTGGCGGGCCTCGGCAGCGGAGTTTTTGCGTCTATCGACGCCATTGCAGAATTGTGGGCCTGCGACCGGGTATTTGAGCCGCAGATGTCGGATGACAAACGAAACGCGCTCTACCGGGGTTGGCAGGACGCGGTTGCGCGGGTGCGTAGTTCGGTGCCGGTGGTAGCTTTATAGCTTATTGCACTTGCTGGCACCATTCGCGGGCACCATTCGCGCGGATCTCCCTGTACACTTGGCAGACTGCATTCGAAATAAGTTTAGGCGTCGTGTTGACAATATCGAAAGACGAATTACAGGAATATGTCGGCCAGCCCCTCGAGCCGTCGGCATGGGTGCGCATCGATCAAAACATGATCGATACCTTCGCAGATGCCACGATGGATCATCAGTTTATTCACGTGGACGAGGAGAGGGCGGCGCAGACACCGTTCGGTTCGACGATTGCACATGGCTATCTGACGATGTCGCTGATTTCTCATTTTCTTGCCGAGTGTTCGATCCGTCCGGACAATGCGGTTATGGCGCTTAATTATGGATCCGATAAAGTGCGTTACCTGCAACCGGTGAAGGTAAACAGCGAAATCCGGGCGCAGGCGACGCTAATGTCGGTTAGTGAAAAGGCACCCGGTCAGATCCTGACGAAGACCGGAATTACCATCGAGATCAAGGGCAAGGAAAAACCCGCGCTGGTCGCAGAAATATTAAGCCTCTTTATTCTTCAATAAATAACGATAAAAAGGAATCAACATTGAGCATTCGATTTGATGATCAGGTGGTGATTGTTACCGGTTCCGGTCATGGTCTCGGCAAGTGTCATGCGCTCGAATTCGCACGCCGCGGTGCGTACGTCGTCGTAAACGACCTTGGCGGGAGTCTCGATGGCATCGGCGAAGGCAGCGACGCCGCCAGGGAAGTCGTTGCGCAAATCGAAGCCGAGGGTGGTGACGCGATGGCGAACGGCGCCAATGTTACGGACTACAGTCAGGTCGAGGCAATGGTGTCCGCCGCCGTCGATAAATGGGGCCGCGTGGACGTACTCGTGAACAACGCGGGTATCCTGCGCGACAAGACCTTTGGCAAGATGGATCTGGCCGACTTTGCTGCCGTCGTCGATGTGCATCTGTACGGTTCGGTCAATTGCACCAAGGCCGTCTGGGACAAGATGTGCGAGCAGGAGTATGGCCGCATCGTTCTGACCTCATCATCGAGCGGTATCTACGGAAATTTCGGTCAAACAAACTATGGCGCCGCGAAAATGGGCCTCGTGGGCTTCATGAACGCATTGTGGCTCGAGGGACAGAAATACGGGATCAAAGTCAATGCATTGTCGCCGATTGCGGCGACGCGCATGACCGAAAATATAATGCCGGAACATATTCTCGCAATGCTGCAACCGGAAGCAGTTACGCCTGCGGTCATCTTCATGGCAAGCGAAGATGCGCCGAACCGGCAAATCATCGCAGCGGGTGCCGGTGTGTATGCAAGGGTTGTTATCCAGGAAACGCCCGGGATTTTTTTGCCCGAAGATCAGCGTGACGCCGAACATATTTCTGCAGCCTGGGAGCAGATCGCGAATACCGAGGGCCAGGTTGAGTTGCAGGTGGGCAGCGAACAAACCACGAAACACATTGGCAAGGCTGCCGCGGCGCTCGGCATCAAATTTGAATAGGAATCCAAAGTGAAAGAAGCAGTCATTGTCTCAACCGCACGTACGCCGATCGGCAAAGCGTATCGTGGCGCTTTCAATAACACCGAGACGCCGACCCTCGCGTCGCACGCAATACGTCATGCCGTGGAACGTGCGGGCGTGGCACCGGAAGAAGTCGACGACGTCGTCCTGGGTTGCGCGATGCAGCAGGGGTCGAGCGGCCAGAACACCACGCGTCAATCCTTGCTGGCAGCAGGCCTGCCAGTCACAGTGCCCGGCATGACGGTTGACCGCCAGTGCTCGTCGGGAATGATGGCAATTGCAATCGCAGCCAAGCAGGTACTGGAAGACAACATGTCAGTAGTTGTAGGCGGCGGAGTGGAATCGATCAGTCTGGTGCAAAACGAACACTACAACCGCTATCGCGCAGCGGACCCCAATGTGCTTGAGGTAGCTCCCGACATTTATATGAGTATGCTCGACACTGCCGAAGTGGTGACGAAACGATACGGTATTTCGCGTGAGCAGCAAGATGAGTTTGCACTACAGAGCCAGCAACGAACGGCGGCCGCTCAGGAAGCCGGTGCATTTGACGATGAAATCGTTGCAGTCACCACAACCAAAGGCGTTATGGACAAGGAAACGAAGGAAATCAGTTTCCATGAAGTGACACTGGAAAAAGATGAGGGTAACCGGGCACAAACCTCATTGGAGGGCCTCGCCGGTCTGAAACCTGTATTTGAAGACGGCAATATCACGGCTGGCAATGCGAGCCAGTTATCTGATGGCGCATCGGCTGCGGTCGTCATGGACAGCAGGCTGGCTGAGAAGCGCGGTCTCGAACCGCTCGGAATCTATCGTGGCATCGCAGTTGCCGGTACCGAACCCGATGAAATGGGCATCGGCCCGGTGTTTGCTGTTCCGAAACTTCTGGAACGCGCCGGTGTTGCGATGGATGATATCGGGTTGTGGGAGCTGAATGAGGCGTTTGCCGTTCAGGTGATCTACTGCCGCGACCGGCTTGGTATTCCGAACGAAATTCTGAACGTCAACGGAGGTGCGATTTCGATCGGCCATCCCTACGGCATGTCAGGAGCACGGCTTGTCGGTCATGCATTGATCGAGGGAAAACGACGCAACGCCAAATTCGTGGTTTGCACGATGTGCGTCGGTGGCGGCATGGGCGCTGCCGGGTTGTTCGAGGTCGTTTAAAAATGGGGACAGGCCAGGTAAAAAGGGGTCAGAGCCCTTTCATTTCTTTTTTCTGGAAATTAAAGCTTGTTACGCGCCCGGCAAAAGCTTGGTAAGTATCGAATTCTCGGACGGATCGCGTCAGGGCCGCTCGCGGACGTCTATCGGGCATCGGACACGATTCATAAAACACGTGTTGCATTGAAAGTCCCGAAACTGGGCAGCGTAATCAGTCACGAGGATTTTCTGCATGAAGTGCAGGTCGCATTTAAGCTCGATCACCCGAACATACTGAAGGTGCAGGATGCCAGTTTTGTCGATGATAAATTCGTCATCGCGATGGAACTTGGCACCGAGTCGCTCGCAGACCGAATCGTGCGACGGATGTCGATGGCAAGCGCACTGGAGATCGCGGAACAGGCCCTTGCAGCACTCGCACATGCCCATGAGAAAAAAATAATTCATTGCGATGTCAAGCCGGAAAATTTCATCCTGTTTCCAGGCAACCGTTTGAAATTAGCCGACTTCGGATTCGCCAAAGTCAGTTTGCGAACGCTGAAAGCATCCGGTTCAGGCACCATTGACTACATCTCGCCGGAGCAGGCGATGGGCCGGCCCAAGTTCCAGTCGGATGTTTTTTCCGTGGGTCTCGTGTTGTACCGGCTGTTCTCCGGAAAATTGCCGGAATGGCCGTATAAGTGGCCCATGATTGGCAACGATAAACTGAAGGCAAGAATCCGGCCGGAACTTGCGGAGATGCTACGTAAGGCTATTCAACTCGATCCGGCTGATCGCTACAGGAACGCGATCGAGATGTACGCGGCATTCGAAAAGCTGCAAAGCCGTGCGCGCCGCCAGCGAAAAGGACGCAAACGAAACGGTGGGCGAAAATTGGCCAGGTCCGGGTCATCCTGGCGGCAATTGCAATGGCGTGAGTTCCAGAGGCAGTTCAGGTCGGCGCTGGAAACGCGACACCAGTGTCGTCGTTGCGAGGGCCCGGTGTCTGAAAGCATGCAAGCGTGTCCCTGGTGCGGCTTCGGCAATCCGGCGCGCGGCGCCGTGACTCGCATGCCCGCGCACTGTCCGCGGTGCGAGCGCGGCGTCAAATCTGATTGGGACTATTGTGCCTGGTGCTACGGCCGGGGCTTCGAGACTGAGACCAACCGCTATTTTCCGGACAAGCGTTATGTCTCACGTTGTGTGAACAGCCGTTGTCACGGGTCTCTTATGCCTTTCATGCGTTACTGCCCGTGGTGTCGTAACAAAGTCAAACGGCCCTGGAGAATAACCGACAGCCCGCATAAATGCCGTGCATGCAAATGGGGAATTGTCAGGGAATTCTGGAATTACTGCGCGTGGTGCAGAGAACCGGTGCAGCGTGAGTAATGATCGCGTGAACTCGTCGAACGGCAGAATGATTTTACTGGACGGCGCCGATGCGCCGGACAAGCTTGACATTTCTGTCGGCGGTGGTGCCCTGGTCGCATTTTCATGTCCCGCCCCGGACAAGGAGTCACCCAACGAAGATGCCGTCGCCGTTATTCCTTGTGGTCCGGATGCGGCTGTGCTGGTAATCGCTGACGGGGCCGGTGGGCTGCCGGCCGGCCGGCGCGCATCCCGCATAGCAGTGCGTTCGCTCGAGGCATCATTGAATGAGGCGATCCCGGACACGATGTTGCTGCGTACTGCGATTCTTAACGGCATCGAGGCCGCGAACCAGGCGGTACTGTCGCTGGCTAACGGTTCCGCAACGACAATGACTGTCGTGACCATTGAAGGTTTGCTCGCACGCACCTACCAGGTCGGTGACTCCGAGGCGATGGTTGTCGGCCAGCGTGGCAGGATAAAGTCACAGACAATGGCGCATTCACCGACCGGCTTTGCCGTTGAAGCAGGATTTCTCGATCAACGAGCCGCGTTGCATCACGAAGAACGCCATTTGGTGTCCAATTTCATTGGTGCCACCGACATGCATATCGATATGGGGATTGCAGTCAAACTCGATCCTCGCGATACTGTTCTTCTCGCAAGTGATGGCCTGACCGATAACATACACGTGCATGAAATTACGGAAATGATTCGCAAGGGCCCGCTATCCGGCGCCATCGATGCGATTTCGAGTCTGGCCAGACGAAGAATGTCAGCGGAATCCAAGCACCAGCCGAGCAAGCCCGACGATTTGTCGGTAATCCTTTTCCGCAAGCCTTACAAGGGCAATGAAATGCGGACCAGCAGACCTCCGTCTGGATGATTATGGGCGCTGATGGTTCCGCCGTTTATGCGAACGGCGCGTTCGGCAATCGCAAGTCCCAGCCCGGAGCCACGTTCGTTTTTTGATGCCACAGATTCGCGTGTTCTGAAAAATGGCTCGAACAGTCTGTGCAGATCTTCTTCGTCGACACCTGGCCCGCCATCCCTGATTTCAATCAATGCACTTTCATCATCCTTGCTCAGGTGAATTGTTACCTCACTCCCAGGCGGACTGTGATGAACTGCATTGCGTACTATGTTTTCGATCGCACTGATCATCGCGCCGGCGTGCCCCAGGGTGACCGGTGATGCGTTAATCTGCGCCACGACAGATACGCCATCGATGCCTTCGGCCTTGCACTCGTAGTTGACGTTCTCAACGACTTCGTGAATCAGGTCGGCAAGGTCGGTCGGCTCGGGATCTGTATCGGGGCTCGCATCAAGTTTGGTATAACTCAATATTTGCCCGATGAGGTCATCGAGACGTTCTGTTTCATTGTCGAGACGTTCTAGTTCCGGCATGTTTGCATTTTTCTGTCTGGCCAGTTCAACTGCGACACGCATGCGTGCCAATGGAGAGCGCAATTCGTGAGAGATGTTTCTTGACAGTTCGGTTTGTCGCGCTGAGGCTTGCTGCAGGTTCTCAGCCATCGAATCAAAGTCCCTACCGAGCATGCCAAGCTCATCACGTCGTTTGCCGACGGATTCCGCAACGCGAACATCAAGATCCCCGCCAGCAAGCGCGACCGTAGCGTCCCGAAGTTTACGCACCGGTCGTGATATGGTGGTCGCCAGGAAATAGGACACGATGCCACTCACCAGCAGCGCAATAGCGAACAACAACCAGCGCGCATCAGCCATAGTCCAGACTGAATGCGAGGCGCGAGATGGAGAAACAAAAAACGTGTATATGCTGCCGTTCGCGGCGACCAACAGCGGTTGCGGACGCGAACGGCGCAGATTGCGCGGATCGCGATCACCAAACTGATGCCTGTGCAAGTGTTCGCGATGCCGGCGAAAAACCCGGGTTAAGCCAAATGGAACCCGTCGGTCAAGGAGATCGTGTCCGCGCTCATCCAGAACAAAGATCGTAATTGCGCGTGATGTCCGATTGCGTCTTAGCCAGTCCGTCAGTCCTTTGCGGCCGCCGGCCTCGAGGGCAGCGCTGGCGCCCAGCATTGAATCGCCAATTTCAAAACTCTCAATCGCTTCACGCATGCGCTCCGCGTACAGGAATCCGGCGACACCTGCGGTACCGATCGTGATTACAATGATCAGCCAGAACGACAGGAAAATTCTCAGCAACAGGCTTCGCACGGCTAGCATCCGGGAATCAGCAGGTAGCCGACGCCGCGCTGGTTTTGAATGGTTTCATTCTTGTTACCGGCTCGCTCAAGCTTGCCCCTGAGATTACTAATGTGCGTATCGATGCTGCGGTCATAAGGCAGCAGCCGCCGGCCAAGTGCACGCTCACTGAGTTGTTCCTTGCTGACAACCTCACCAGGGGTTTCTAGAAGACTCCTCAGGATTTCAAACTCGGTGCCTGTCAATTGCATTGGCTTGCCGTTAACGGTGGCGCGGCGGGTTCGGGTATCGACCTCGATGTCACCAAGTTTCCAGTGTCGCGTTTCAGTTTCCCGCGGCTGGGCGCGTCGCAGAATTGCCTTGATCCTGGCGAGGAGTTCTCGTGGATTGAATGGCTTCGGCAGGTAATCGTCGGCGCCAAACTCAAGGCCGATGATTCGATCGATATCATCGCCTCGTGCTGTCAGCATAATGACCGGCACCTGGCTGCCTTGACGGATTTTCTTAAGTACTTCAAGCCCACTCATGCCTGGCAGCATGATATCGAGGATCAGGATATCGAAATCATCTGCGGCGAACGTATCGATCCCTTCCTCGCCCGTATTGCAGACCGTCACGTGCAGGCGATCCATCGCCAGAAAGTCGGACAACATGAGGCCCAGATCCTGATCGTCATCGATGAGCAGAACACGGGCAGTTTTTGGCATATCAGTCATGAGAGAAACTATCGTCCGCCAAAGCAGTGGGCCGCGCAACGTTACGCCCGTCCCCCTTGACAATTCTTGGCAATGCCAGTGTGTATGTTGACGTATACAGACATTCGGGACGCTAAGCTGCCGGCAAGTTCAGCATGATTGGCTGATCCGTCCTAACTAAAACCCGACACCGGAGGTAATCTGATGATCAATAAATTCGTGTCCATAGCCACTGCAGTGATGATGTGCACAGCAGCAGGTACGTACGCGTTTGCCCAGGATTCAGAAGGTCAGGAAGGTAAACGTCATATGCGCGGCGCAAGCCATCGCATGCATCACGATGGCTTCGGCGATCCGACACGCATGCTGGAAATGATGATCCGCCATCTTGAACTTGACGACGATCAGTCTCAGACAATCGGCGACATCCTTGAAGCCGCGAAGCCTGATATCGACGCGCTGCGTGAACGTTTGCAGGCTGCTCGCAAGGCAATGCATGAAGTCGACCTCAGCGATTCCGGCTATGAGGCCAATTTACAGACCCTGTCTACCGATATCGGCGCACTGAGCGCGGAGGCAGCGCTGTTGCACGGCAGGTTACGTGCCGGGGTTTTTGCCGAATTGACGCCCGAGCAGCGTGAGCGGGCGGCCGAAGGCCGCAGCAGAATGCGCGATCGGTTTCGTCATGGTGGTGAAAGCGATCTCTGATCAGCGCTTATGCACTGCTACGTGTGCCGGACATGACAGTCTGTAGGAGCGGCTTGTTGGAGCCGCTCCTGCGACCTGCCGTCCTTGCAGGCAATCTATGTAAAGTAAGCCGCCGACCAACTATAAGATCTGCTCGGAAGGAATGCTGCCAATCTCCCGGCCGGAATTATTAGGGCCAATAAAAACAAAAGGATAGGCTGGCTTACTGACTGTACCGCCGGTATTCTAATTTTGCGTTCGCGGACTGCGTCCAAAACTGTTGCGAGCGTGATTCTCGCGTATTATGGTCACAGCGAAGGTAACCCGGGCGATCGGGTATTGGGGTCCTGGCGACAGGCATCAGAGTTCCCGCAGACCAATGGAACTTAACGCTTAGACAGGCTATCCAATCAGACATCAGTCGATTGCGGCGACGGGATTCGAAACCCGAAGCAGGGGTCGATTTTGGGTAAACGAACAGGCATCCAAGGCGGTAGGGCTATGCAATCAATTAGCCAAAAGAGTTCAATTTATTCACGGATTTGCACTGGCGCTGTTGCGCTGGCCGCGGTCCTGGTTCTCGGCGGCTGCGCGGTCAGCTATTCAGGCAGCAGTGGTTCATCCGGCGGCTCATCGGGCGGTTCTTCCGGTGGTTCCTCCGGTGGGTCATCGGGTGGCATGCAGGGCGGTTCTTCCGGCGGTTCCTCCGGTGGGTCATCGGGTGGCATGCAGGGCGGTTCTTCCGGTGGTTCCTCGGGCGGCATGTCAGGCGGTTCTTCCGGTGGTTCCTCGGGCGGCATGTCAGGCGGTTCTTCCGGTGGTTCCTCGGGCGGCATGTCCGGCGGTTCTTCCGGTGGCACGTCAGGCGGTTCCTCGGGCGGCATGTCAGGCGGTTCTTCCGGGGGTGGTATGTCGGGTGGTGGTGCCGGCGGCGGCGGAATCCAGGGCGTAAGCGGACCGGTGCGTGGAGCCGATGGACCTGGCGGCCTGTACGGCGAAAGCGAATGCGCAGACACCTACGGCGGTACTGACGGAATCGGCGGTCCGGCCGGCAATTGTCAGGATCAGGCAGGCGGCATTGGCCAGTATCCCGGTGAGAGTGACGCCGAACGCAAAGCCAGGCTGGAAAAAACACTCGAAGAATCGGTGGGTGGTTTCGATGAAGTTCTGGCTGATGAGCAGCGCGAAATCTCGACTGTTGGCCGCAACACCGAAGGCTTTGGTGGCTCAGGAGGCGGTGGTGCAGGGTCCGGCCGCGTAGGGCTTGGCAAGCAGGCGACCGGCGGCATCGAGGGTGCTGCGGGCGAGGGTGCAACTGTTGCGCAGCCCCGGGAACAACGCGCAGCATCAATTGGCGAATTGAGCGAAGAGCAGATTCGTGATCGAACCCCGGCGGATATTCCGGATCTTGTCAGCGAAGACATCGTTGCGAGGCAATTGCGCGAGGCGGCGCTTAGCGAGGATGATCCTGCATTGCGCGAGCGACTTTGGGAGGAATACCGGCTGTATAATGATCTTTGAGTTACGGATTGCTGGACGGGGCAGGGACAATTAATCTTGATATGAAAAAAAATAGGCATTTACTGTTGCTGATCAGTCTCTGTGCGTTCCTGAGCACCGGTTGCACCGTATCAGAAGTCATACACGCACAGACGACCGAGCTTGATGTCGCGTCACTGCAAGTATCGGAAGCGATGCTGCTCGATGTCGGCATCATGAATTTCGCAACAGGCGTTCCGGAAAAAAACGATGTCGAAAAAACCCGCATTTATCCTGAAGTGCGCATGGCAGAGGCCAGGTATCTTCCTTATCACCTGAAAACCACGTTGCAGGGCACCGGTTTCTGGGGCGCCGTGCGCGTCATTCCGTCGGAGTATGCATTTACGGACATCATGGTAAGCGGAATCATAGAAAATTCCGACGGTGAGTTCGTCACGATTCGGGTCAAAGCAAAAGATGCGCTGGGCCATGACTGGTTTGAGCGTCCATACACAATGCAGACCGGTATTTCCTCATATGCGGAATATCGCGACCGGTCTCAGGATCCGTATCAAAAAGTCTTCAACGATTTTGCCAACGATCTTCGGGTACATGCGTTAACGCTGACACCCAGGGAAATCTCCCAGATCCGGCAGGCATCTGAGCTCAAGTTTTTCGCGGACATGGCGCCGAGTGCCTACCAGGGTTACCTGGCAGAGAACGGAGCGGGCGAGGTATCCATTGTGCGGCTGCCCGCAGAAAACGATCCGATGGTAGATCGGCTGCGACAGATACGTGAACGGGATCGCCTCGTCATCGATACGCTGAACGAGCATTACGCAAACTTTTACTATGGTATCGCGCTGCCATACGAGGGTTGGCGCAAGCGGACCCGCGAACAATCGATCGCCTACCGGCAAGTCAGGCGTTCGGCGGCGATGCGCGCCCTGATTGGCGCGGCCGTGATTGCAGGCTCGGTGCAGTTCGAACCGAGCACTTCGAGTTACTCTCGGTACCGGGCGCAATCCATTGCTCAATCCGTTGCTATCAGCAAAGGCATGAATACGATCATGAACGCCTTGAGGCAACGATCGGAGGCGAACATTCACCGCGAGGAAATCAAGGAATTATCGGAGTCATTTATTGCGGAAGCTGCGCCGATGGTATTACAGGTAAAGGGTGAAACCATGCGGCTGACTGGTACGGCGGAAGCCCAGTATGAAAGCTGGCGTAAATTACTCCGCGAGATCTATGAAGCCGAGACCGGCTTTTCTGACGCTATTGAGGTTGGAAATCCCGCCAGATCGACGCAGCCAATCGGGTAACAGTCAGACCATAATCTATGCGGGTGCTGAACGAAGGTACGCGGCTGGCGCAAAGGTATACGCTGATACGCCGGCTCGGCGCGGGCGGAATGGCGGAAATCTGGCTGGCCAGCGATCGCCAGACTGATTCCCGGGTTGCGCTCAAATTCCTCGCCGCCGGTTTTACCGGGAATGTGGCATACCGGGACCTGTTGCACAGGGAATGGCGCATCGGCAGCAACCTGATGCACGCGCATATCGTGCGCGTCTTTGAATTTCACGACGATCCCGATGGTGCTTATTACAGCCTCCAGTTCATCGGCGATGTCGACCTGGGCGCCCTGTGTGGCAAAAACCCCGATGAAGTGCTGCGGCCGGTTGGTCTGATCGCGGATGCGCTGCGTTACGCGCACGCCAAGGGTGTCGTGCACCGCGACATCAAAACCGCAAACATATTGCTCGATGGCAGCGGCGCGCCCTACCTGATCGATTTCGGTATTGCGGCGCTCCCGGCTGACGGTGACCGGGCTGGCGGCGCTACCAGGATCAGCGCAAGCCCGCAACAGGTTGCCGGCGAAGCGCCGCAATCTGCGGACGACATTTACGCGCTGGGCGTTCTGATGGTCGAATTGCTGACAGGTTCGCCGCCATCTGCCGGCGATCCCATCCGTTTGACCTTGCCTGATGGCAGCGCGGCGCCCACATCGATTATTGCCTTGATCAACAACATGCTCGCCAGTGATGCTGCGGCCCGTCCGTCGGCAAAAGAAGTTGCGAAACGGCTCAATGATGCCGGCTTTGCCGCGGGACCGGCGCCCAGGCGTTATCTCGGCGATGCACCGGTCATGCAACACGATGTACCAGAATCCATTCAGCCGGTTCGACGTGAACACCGGCCGGCGGTTGATCAGGCCGCAGCGCAAAAGGTTTCCAGTGGGGTATCGCCGAAATTCCTGTTGGGCAGCCTTGCGGCGGCGCTGGCAATTCTCCTGGTTGTCATTTTCATGTTGCCGTCGATCGTCAATCAGAAACCTGCTGAGACGGCCGCCGAAAACTCCCCCGGTGAGCAAGCAGGTGTGACTGATCCGGAAGCCGGGGACGATACGGGACCGGCGGCAGCACCGCGATCGTCAACAGTTCCCGGCAGCGGGGACACCTCGTTTAACGAGAGCACCAGCAGGAATTCCGGCAGCGAAGGTGCACGTGTCAAAGCGGCTACCGATGCGGCGCTCGGCACCCTGTTATCCAGGCTCGAGCGCTTGCGGTACAGGGCCATTGACCGATGGGGCGGCCAGCCCTACCTGGACGCAGTCGATATGTATGCGCAGGGTGATGCTAAGTACCTCAGCAGGAATTATGCACTGGCGGGAGAGCGCTATCGAGAGGCAACGCGCATGCTTGATCCGTTCTTCGATCGCATCGACGAAGTCTTCGCGGAAACGCTGGCCGCTGCCAAAGAAGCGTTTGCGGCGGAGGATCCCTCCGAGGCAATCCGGCTTTTCGATCTCGCGGCTGCAATTACACCCGGACATCGCGAGGCCGAAGCGGGCCTTAAACGCGCGCTTAGTCTCGAATCTGTGCTGAACCTGATCGCCCAGG
>Ga0209988_10000483_pt1 | contig 24696 bp, 21 predicted proteins | sample N075metaG_FD_183115 | JGI IMG/M metagenome (GOLD analysis project Ga0209988, IMG submission 183115) | Deep subsurface microbial communities from Kermadec Trench to uncover new lineages of life (NeLLi) - N075 metaG (SPAdes) (version 2) | ecosystem: Environmental > Aquatic > Marine > Ocean trench... | reverse complement strand
CGATCGCCGGAAATTCAAGCTCCCCCGTGATGCCGTAGATCCACGATATGCCGTACAACAGCGCTCCGGATGCGATGGCACCCAGGACAAAGTACTTCATCGCAGATTCGGCCGCGTTCGAGTTTTTTCTGTCGATGGCGACCAGCGCATATTGCGACAGCGCAAGAGTTTCGAGCCCCAGGTACATCGTCAGCATGCTGTTGGCTGACATCATGATCATCATGCCCAGTAAACCGAGCAGGCCCAGAACGTAGTACTCGCCCTTGTGCAGGTCGTTCATCCGCAGGTAGTCACGCGCGTAAATAAACGCAATCGCCACAAATCCGACTGCTGCCATTTTTAGTACATGTGACAATGGATCGCTGACGTATGCGCCATCGAAAACGACTTGCCGCCCCCCTCCCGTCACAAATATTACATACAACGTAATCAGCAACGTCCCGATGCTCAACCAGAATGTAATATTTCGGTGTTCATCATCAATGAACAGATCAGCAATCAGCACCGTACAAATCAATCCCAACAGGATGATTTCCGGCGCTGCGACGAACCAGAACGGCAAATGATCAAAAATTCCAATCATAATTTCGACTGCCCTACCTGTTGAATCAGCTGCTCAATACTCGTATTCATCATGTCGACCAGCGGTGCCGGCCAAAGTCCGAGCAGCAGCACTGAAATCGCGAGCACTGCGAGTACGACGAATTCGCGCATGTTCAGATCCTCAAGCTCAGCGACCTTGTCATTGGCGACTTCGCCGTACAGCACACGCTTGACCATCCACAGCGTATAGGCCGCACCCAGAATCAATGTTGAGGCAGCCAGGAACGCGTACCAGAAATTCGCTTTGAAGCTCGCGATGATCACCATGAACTCGCCAACGAAACCGGATGTTCCAGGCAGACCGGCATTGGCCATCGAAAACAGCACCATGAACGCGGCGAAGATCGGCATCGTATTGGCCACGCCACCGTAGTCTCCAATCTGGCGACTGTGGACACGGTCATACAGCACACCGACGCACAGGAACATGGCACCCGAAATCAGTCCGTGCGAAATCATCTGCACCATTCCGCCTGTCATGCCGAGTCCTGCCCCGGTATCCGCTGCAATCGACCAAACCAGAAAAAAACCAAGCGTTACGAAGCCCATGTGGGCGATGGACGAATACGCAATCAGTTTTTTCATGTCCTTCTGCATCAGCGCGACGAATCCGATGTACACCACAGCAATTAGCGACAACACAATCACGAAATCAGCAAAGTAGGCGCTACCATCCGGCACAATCGGCAGCGACAGTCGTATGAATCCATAACCACCCATCTTCAACATGATGGCCGCCAGAATGACCGAACCGCCGGTCGGTGCCTCAACGTGCGCGTCGGGTAGCCAGGTGTGCACGGGCCACATCGGCACTTTGACGGCGAAAGCGGCCAGGAATGCGATGAAAATCATCTTCTGCGCAGTCAGCGTCAACGGTGCATTCATAAAACCGAGCAAATCGAAGCTGCCAGTCTCACCGTACAGGTAGATGAAGGCGACGAGCATCAAGACCGATCCCAGGAATGTGTACAGGAAGAACTTGATTGTCGCGTAGACACGTCGTTCGCCACCCCAGATACCGATGATCAGGAACATCGGAACCATCATGGCCTCCCAAAAAACGTAGAACAGCAGTCCATCCAGCGCTGCGAACACACCGATCATCAAGCCTTCAAGAATCAGAAACGCCGCGAAGTATTGCGCCGGGCGCGCTTTGATCGAATCCCAACTTGAAATAATAACGAGCGGCGTGATGAATGTCGTGAGCAAGATCAGAGGCGCTGAAATGCCGTCAATCCCGAGGTAATAATACGCATTGAGCGCTTGAATCCACGGGGTGCGCTCGACAAACTGCATTCCCGTTGCGGCGTTGTCGAAATTCGTAAACAACGCAGTGCTCAGCACAAAAGTCGCTAGCGTTACGACTAACGCGCCGACCCGCATCATGCCGGCCCTCGACGAGCGCGCATCACGATCGTCGCCGACAACAAGCAGCATTAGTCCACCCAGGATTGGTAGCCAGATGAGGACACTCAGGAAATGCTGCGCTACTAGATTCATCGGCACATCCTATCGAAACCAGATCAGCCAGCTGAGCAGCATCGTCAGCCCAATTATCATTGCGAACGCGTAGGTGTACAGGTAGCCGGTTTGCAACTGGCGCATGACACCGGCCAGTTTACCAACGGTCTTCGCCGTTCCATCAACGAGTATGCCGTCGATCACAAGCAGGTCGCCCTTCTCCCAAAGGAAGGACCCCAAAGATCGCCCCCACGAGGCGAATCCCTTGATGTATAGATCATCAAAATAGTATTTGCGATCAAGCAAGGTATACAAGCCAGACAGTCTGGACTTGATCGTCGCCGGAATATCCGGCCGCTTGAGGTACAGGAACCAGGCTGTGAACGCGCCTGCCGCCGCCAACCAGAAGACCGGCGTCTGCCAGGCATGCTGGAGCAAAACAAGACTACCGTGAAAACTCTCACCGATATGCGCGAGCACATCATGCGCGGGCAACACCACTATCGACTCGCCGAAGTAGTTCGCGAACAACACGTCTTTGACGGTGAACCAGCCAATAATTGCCGAGGGTATTGCCAGTAGTATCAAAGGAACGGTGATAACCCACGGCGTCTCATGCAGATGTGATTTTGTCTCCGCATCCATTCTTTCATCGCCGTGGAAGACCAGGAAAAACAGGCGGAATGAATACAGTGCTGTCACGAATACACCGAACAACACGCTCAGGTAAGAGATCCAGTAGATGACGCCCTGCCCATGCCAGTGCGACTCCTTAATGGCCTCAATCAGCAGGTCTTTCGAGAAGAACCCGCTGCCACCGGGAAATCCAATCAGTGCCAACGTCCCGATCAATGCGGTCCAGTAGGTAATGGGCAGGTACTTTCTCAAGCCGCCCATCTTGCGAATGTCCTGCTCATGATGCATGGCGATGATCACCGAGCCCGCGGCCAGGAAAAGAAGCGACTTGAAGAACGCGTGCGTCATCAGGTGAAAAATCGCGGCGCTGTAAGCCGACGCTCCCAACGCGACGGTCATGTATCCGAGCTGGGATAAGGTCGAATAGGCAATGACACGCTTGATGTCGTTTTGCACGATACCGAGCAAGCCCATGAAAAATGCCGTAATTGCACCGATTATGATGACCACGGCAAGCGCTGTCTCAGACAACTCGAACATGGGTGACATGCGCGCAACCATGAAAATTCCCGCAGTTACCATTGTCGCGGCATGAATCAAAGCCGAAATCGGCGTCGGGCCTTCCATCGAATCGGGTAGCCACACATGGAGCGGCGCCTGTGCCGACTTACCCATCGCACCGATAAACAACAGAATGCAGATTACCGTCATCGCATTCCACGGCATCCCTGTTATGACCTCGATATCCTGTGCCGCAATGTTGTCGGCGCTCGCGAAGACGGTGGCGTAATCCAGCGATCCTGTCAGTGCAACCACACCCGCGATTCCAAGGATGAAGCCGAAGTCACCGACACGGTTGACCAGGAACGCCTTCAGGTTCGCCTGAATTGCGGACTCACGTTTGAACCAGAAACCGATCAGCAGGTAGGATACGAGGCCAACAGCTTCCCAGCCGAAAAACAGTTGCAGGAAATTGTTCGACATGACCAGCATGAGCATCGAGAACGTAAACAGCGATATGTAACTGAAGAATCGCTGATAGCCCGGATCGTCATGCATGTAACCGACCGTGTAGACATGCACCATCAGTGAAACGAAGGACACGACCACCATCATCAGCGCAGTCAGGCGATCAACGAGAAAACCAATCTCCATACGAAGGCCGTCCGTGACGGCCCAGGTATAGACGCTGATGTTCTCAGCGCCGGCGCCTCCCCAGAACATTTCTTTGAGGACGACTACCGACAACGCACAGGACAACCCAACTGCCAGGATCGTCAGCCAATGTGATGCGGCGCGACCGATTTGCCGGCCGAACAACCCTGCCACAATGGCAGCGCCCAGCGGCGCCAGGACGATGGTTAGATAGTAGTTGAGCATCCTTGCCTAACCCTTCATCTCATTCAGTTCCTGTACGTTGATGGAATGTCGGCTGCGAAACAGAACAACGAGAATCGAAAGACCGATCGCCGCTTCGGCCGCCGCGACAGTCAAAATAAAGAAAACGAATACCTGTCCCGTGTCGTCACCGAGAGAGCGCGAAAAAGCAACGAAGTTGAAATTCACGGCCAGCAGCATTAGCTCAATACACATGAGCATCAAAATCAGATTGCGCCGATTGATGATGATTCCGACAATACCCAGGACGAACAGCATGGCAGCGATGGTCAGGTAGTGATGCAACCCGATCATGACCTTTTCTCCGAAGCCATTTTGACGATGCGAATCCGATCCTTGCTTCGAACGGCAACCTGCTCGGCAATGTTTTGTACCTTGATTCCGGGCCGTTTACGCATCGTCAATGTGATCGCCGCCACGATCGCGAGCAGCAGGATGACAGCCGCAATTTCAAACGCGTATACATGCTCGGTGTACAGCACCGATCCGAGTGCCTTCGTGTTGTTGTAGCCCTCCGGATACGGACTGAACAACCCGGATGAAACGTCAGCGCGGCTGCGCATCCAGATCAGTTGCACCAGCTCGAATGCCATTATCAATGCGACGCCGATTCCCAGCGGCACATATCGAGTGAGTCCCTTGCGAACGACCTCAACATTGATGTCGAGCATCATGACCACGAACAGGAACAGCACCATTACTGCACCGACATAAACCAGCACCAGAACGATCGCGAGAAACTCTGCTTCAATCAACATCCACAACATCGCACTCTGGAAGAACGCGAGTACGAGAAACATCACGGCGTGTACCGGATTACGCGAAACTATGACGCCAATCGCAGCACCCATCAAAAAGGTGGCAAAGCTGTAGAACAATATGGCGTGAAAGGTCATCTGGGTTACTTGTATCGAGCGTCTGCTGCTTTGTCCGCGGAGATCATCGCGTCGTATTTGTCGCCGACCGCCATTAGCTTGTCTTTCGTCATGATGTTCTCGCCAGGCGCCTCCATGTGGTACTCATGGATGCGCGTCTCGACGATGGCATCGACCGGACAGGCTTCTTCGCAGAAACCACAGTAAATGCACTTGAAAAGATCGATGTCATAACGGGTCGTGCGACGAGTGCCGTCATCGCCAACGTCTGACTCGATCGTAATCGCGAGCGCCGGGCATACTGCTTCACAAAGTTTGCAGGCGATGCAGCGTTCTTCGCCGTTCGGGTAGCGACGCAGCGCATGCAGGCCCCGAAATCGCGGCGACTGCGGCGTCTTCTCGTCCGGATACTCAAGCGTGATGCTCTTGCGATAGAAATTTCGATTCGTTACCGCAAGACCCTTGAAGAGTTCCCAAAGGGTGAACGTCTTGATAAAACTGATCACACGATTCATCTAAGTACTCCCCCCTAGATTGTCAGATCGGACCATGGCCCGATATGCATCCACGCCATCACCCCTTCGACAGCAATCCAGATGAGCGTTATGGGAATAAAGACCTTCCATCCCAGGCGCATGATCTGATCGTAGCGATAGCGCGGAAAGGTCGCGCGTAACCAGAAAAATATGTACATGAAAAATGCGATCTTGATGAACAACCAGGGAAATCCGCCCCCAACGATCCAGCCGACAAACCGCACATCGGCAAACGGCGCCAGGAACGCCAGGCCTTCAAACGGCGACGCCCAGCCACCCAGGAAGAAAATCGCGGTCAGCGCCGAGATCAGCACCATGTTCGCGTATTCGGCGAGAAAAAACAGGACGAAAGCCGCGCCCGAGTACTCGACGTGAAATCCCGCAACAATCTCCGACTCGCCTTCCGCAACGTCGAACGGTGCACGGTTGGTCTCGGCCAGGCCGGAGATCCAGTAGACAAAGAATAATGGCAACAGCGGCAGCAGGAACCAGCTCGTGAAACCGCCCTCTTGTGCTCGAACAATGTCGCCAAGGTTCAGGCTGCCGGCCGCCATCAATACCCCGACGAGTGCAAAACCCATAGCAATCTCGTAGGCGACGATCTGCGCCGCCGATCGCATCGCACCGAGAAATGCGTATTTCGAATTCGACGCCCAGCCGGCCAGAATGACGCCGTAGACACCCATCGATGTCAGTGCCAGCACGTACAACAAACCGGCATTGATGTCGGCGATCACAAACCAGTCGTTCATCGGAATGACGGCCCAGGCGGCGAGCGCAGGTACCAGCGTCAGCAATGGCGCAATGACGAACAAGAATTTGTTCGACCGCGTCGGAATGATGATTTCCTTGAACAGGAGCTTGAGGACGTCGGCGAATGGCTGGCCAAGTCCAAGCGGCCCAACGCGGTTGGGTCCAATCCGCGCCTGCATGCTGCCAATCACTTTACGCTCGAAATAGGTCGAGAACGCGACCGCCAGGATCACAACGATGACAACGAGTAGAATCTTTGACAGGACAACCGTCAGGTACTGCACCAGCGGTGGCAACGCGTCCCAGGTTCCTATCGCAAAGTCAGTGATGATGCTCATGCCGCGGCACCACCTGTCTTCACGCGTTTTGCTTCGGGAGTCATCTGCAATGCCGGCGCCCGGCGTACCAGCCCATCGATCGAATACAACGGAATATCAATTTCCAGATCGGGTGCATCCGCACCATTCGGCGCCGAGACATTGGCCTCGCTGGATAACTTGTTATTCGGGGTCACATCGCCAAGCTGTCCGGCGATCTCGTCGCGCACGTCTTCGCTGGTCATGTATTCGAAGTCGGGCACTCCCAGCAAATTACCGAGTACGCGCAACACTTTCCACGCCGGTCGGGCTTCACCCACGGGGGACGCGATACCGGCGAAGCTCTGCCAGGTGCCTGCAACGTTCACAAAAGTCCCGGACGTTTCGGCGAATGTGCCAATTGGCAATAGCAGGTCGGCAGATGCACGCAGAGCCTCGGACTCGAAAGGCGATAACGCCACGACAAACTTCTGCTTGCCGAGCTTGTCGACCGCGGCCTCGGTTGCAATCAAGTCTGCATCCGGCTCGACATTGAGTAACAGCACGACATCGAGATTCGCATCCAGCATTGACCCGGCATCCAGTCCGACCGCATCCCGCGCTTGACCGCCCTGCGTACGGTGTGGAAGCAACCCGGCAAGATGTGCTCCCGCCGCATTCGCACCGTCCGACAGGTTGCCAAATTTTGCTCCGGTCAGATCGGCGATACACGCAGCCAACGCGCGCACGGCGGAGTACGCAGTGTGTCGAGCCGCAATATTGCCCAGCAACACCAGGCCTTCGTCCGATTCACTCAATGATCTGGCAATGCGTTTTTGATCGTCGTTCGCTTTGACGTTCTTGCACAGATCCGTAACGGTCGGCGGCAGCGTTTGACGACCAGCAGCCGCAACCGCGACGCCCGCCAGTAACTCAACCAGGCCGGCGCCGTGAATGTAGGTGTCGACATCGAAGAAGTATTCGTGACGGGCGCTGCTGGCGAAACTGATTTTCGATCCGGCCAATGACGCTTTACGCAAGCGATGCGCCAAAATTGGCGCTTCGCGGCGAATGTTCGATCCGGCGACAAAAACCGCAGCTTGCTTCTCAATGTCAGCAATGTCGCAGCCGAGCCACGGGTAGATCGGATCATTGTCCTGATCGGAAAAATCCCGCCTGCCGAGTCGGTGATCAATGTTGGCGGTCTTTAGATAGCTTGCCAGACGCACCAACAGGTGTGCTTCTTCCAGCGTCGCGCTCGGTGAGGCCAGGATTCCGATCTTGTCAGCACTGGCACTGCGCAGCGCATCCGCCGCCCTATCAAGAGCGTCTTCCCAATCGATCTCGCGCCAATTACCGTTTTCACGAATCTGTGGTCGTTGCAATCGATCAGAACTGTAAATGGCTTCGTAACTGAATCGGTCACGGTCCGACAACCAGGTTTCGTTAATACTCTCATTGGCTCTCGGTACGATCCGCTTGACCGTACCGCGCAAAACGTGCGCGTACATATTTGAGCCCACGCAATCATGCGGCGCCACCGCCTCATGTTGCGACATCTCCCACGCACGTGCGCTGTATCGGTAGGGTTTGTTGTTGAGTGCACCCACAGGGCACAAGTCGATGATATTCGCCGACAGCTCATGATCGATACTGGCCTCGACATACATGCTGATCTTCATGTCTTCGGCACGACCGATCGTGCCGAGTTCCTGCATTCCCGTGATCTCGTCACTAAACCGGACGCAGCGCGTGCAATGAATACAGCGTGTCATGTCCGTGGACACCAGCGGGCCAATGTCTTTGTCTTTAACAACGCGTTTGCCGTCCTGGTAACGGGAAACGTCGCGCCCATACCCCATTGCGAGGTCCTGTAGTTCGCACTCGCCGCCTTGATCGCAAATCGGGCAATCGAGGGGATGGTTGATGAGCAGAAATTCCATCGTCGCTTTCTGCGCAGCAATCGCTTTGGGCGATTTTGTGAAGATCTTCATGCCCTCGGCAACGGGAGTCGCACAGGCCGGCATCGGTTTCGGTGAATTTTCGATCTCAACGAGGCACATCCGGCAGTTCGCAGCAATGCTCAGTTTTTCGTGGTAACAAAACCTCGGAATATAGGCGCCGATCCGATCGGTCACCTGCATGACCATCTGACCCTTGCGCGCCTCGATCGGCTTGCCGTCAACTTCAATATTTACGACGTCGTCGGTCATGGCGCCTCAGGCGGCAGCCTCGTCGGGGCTGTCAACGATGCTGCGTCCATGGTTGCGAACCATGTATTCGAATTCGTGATGAAAGTGTTCGAGAAAGCTCTGCACGGGCCACGCGGAGGCATCACCGAATGCACAGATCGTGTGGCCCTCGATTTTGTTTGCGACGTCCAGCAGCTTGTCGAGATCTGCTTCCCTGCCCTGACCTTCGACGATACGCGTCAACATCCGGTACAGCCAGCCAGTACCCTCGCGGCACGGCGTGCATTGCCCGCAGGATTCCGCCATATAGAAGCGTGCAATCCGCCGCAGGACCTTCACCATGCACGTGGTTTCATCCATGACGATGACAGCGCCCGTGCCAAAGGACGAACCTGCTTGTTGCAGGGAGTCATAGTCCATCGTGCAATTCATGATGGCTTCACCGGGCATCACGCGACACGACGAGCCGCCCGGTATCACGGCTTTGAGCTTGCGGCCACCCAGCACGCCGCCGCAGATTTCCAGCAAGTCCTTAAACGGAATTCCCATCGGCAATTCGAAGTTTCCGGGTTTCTCCACATGTCCGGACACCGAAAATTGCGCGGTTCCGCCCGATCCTTCCGGGCCGAGGCCTGCGAACCAGGCATGGCCGTTGCGAAGAATCGCGGGAACACTTGCCAGGCTTTGCGTGTTATTGATCGTTGTCGGTCTGCCATACAAGCCGAAATTCGCCGGAAATGGCGGCTTGAAGCGCGGCTTGCCCTGTTTGCCCTCGAGCGAGTCCAGCAATGCGGTTTCCTCACCACAAATATACGCACCGGCGCCGATAAACGTGTGCAATTCGAAATCGATGCCCGATCCCTGGATGTCCGTGCCCAGCAACCCGGCCGCGTAGGCTTCTTTGACAGCAGCCTCAAATCTGGGCACGGGTTCGTCGATGAACTCGCCGCGAATATAGTTGTAAGCTACGGTTGCGCCCATCGCATAGGCGGCGATTGCCATGCCTTCGACCAGCGCATGCGGGTTGTAGCGCAGGATCTCGCGGTCGTGACAGGTGCCCGGCTCGCTTTCGTCGGAATTGCACACGAGGTATTTCTGGCCCGGCGCATCGCGGGGCATGAAGCTCCATTTCAAACCGGTTGGGAAACCGGCTCCGCCTCGGCCACGCAATCCTGACGCTTTCACCTCATCAATGACGGCTTCCTGCGACATCTTGCCGGCGAGAATCTTTCTCCACGCTTTGTAGCCGTCATGCTCCTCATAGGTCTTCATCGTCCAGGACTCATCCGACCCGAACGTGTTGAAACAGACGAGATTGTGTTCGTAAGCCATCATTCGAGACCGTCAAGAATCCTGTCGACTTCGTCGATCGTCAGATTCTCGTGATACTTGTGATCGACCATCATCATCGGGGCGCCGCAGCAGGCCGCGAGACATTCTTCTTCGCGTTTCAGAAAGATGCGGCCGTCTTCAGTACTGTCGCCCAACTTGATGCCGAGTCGATGCTCCACATGGGCAACAATATCGTCTGCACCACGCAGCATGCAGGATATATTGGTGCAAATCGCGACGTCATGTCTTCCGACGGGCTTCGTCTGAAACATGGAATGAAAAGTGCCGACTTCATAAACCTGGATGGTCGGTAGATCGAGGTAATCGGCAACCGCATTCATGAGCTCTGCCGTCAGGTAACCCCCGTTTTCGTGTTGTACTGCATGCAACGCGCCGATGATTGCCGAACGCTGTCGCCGCTCCGGAAATCGCTGTCTCCATTGATCTATCTGCGCTGTAACGTGATCGGAAAGCAGCTCGGTTGGGGGATTCGGTTCACTCATCGATCCACTTCCCCGAACACAATGTCCTGCGTACCAATGATAGCCACGACATCAGCAAGCATATGGCCCTCGACCATTTCGGACATCGCCGACAGGTGCGCAAATCCCGGCGCTCGAATCTTCACACGATAGGGTTTGTTGGCACCGTCCGACACTATATATACGCCGAACTCCCCCTTGGGATGCTCGATCGCGGCATACGCCTCACCTTCCGGCACGCAGTATCCCTCGGTAAATAATTTGAAGTGATGAATAAGTGACTCCATGTCGTCTTTCATCTCAATGCGTGTCGGTGGGACGACTTTACGATCGTCCAGCATTACGGGGCCGGGATTCTCGCGCAACCAGTCTACGCATTGCCGGATGATTCGATTGGACTGGCGCATTTCTTCTATGCGAACCAGGTAGCGGTCGTAGCAATCACCATGGGTGCCAACCGGAATATCGAAATCGACCTGATCGTAGACCTCATACGGTTGTTTTTTACGCAAGTCCCATTCGACACCGGAGCCACGCAACATCGGACCTGAAAAACCGAGTTGCAACGCACGTTCGGCGGAAACGACGCCGATATTGACCGTACGTTGTTTCCATATGCGGTTATCGGTGAGCAATGTTTCATACTCATCAACACACGACGGAAACTTGTCGGTGAAGGCTTCGATGAAGTCGAGTAACGACCCTTCCCGGATTGAGTTCAGGCGGTCAACATCCTTCTTGCTGCGAAATTTCGAGTACTGGTACTTCGGCATCGTGTCGGGCAAATCACGAAAAACGCCGCCGGGACGATAGTAGGTCGCGTGCATGCGCGTGCCGGACACCGCTTCATAACAATCCATCAGATCTTCGCGCTCGCGAAAGCAATACAGAAACACGGTCATCGCACCGATATCGAGGCCGTGCGCCCCGAGCCACATCAGGTGGTTCAGAACCCTCGTGATCTCATCGAACATGACGCGGATATACTGCGCACGAATCGGTGCCTCGATTCCCAGCAATTTCTCGATGGCAAGCACGTAACCGTGTTCATTGCACATCATGGATACGTAGTCGAGTCTGTCCATGTAGCCGATACTTTGATTGTACGGCTTGGATTCGGCGAGCTTTTCGGTCGCACGGTGCAGCAGTCCAATGTGCGGATCTGCTTTTTGAATCGTTTCGCCGTCCAGTTCCAGCACCAGCCGAAGCACGCCATGCGCCGCAGGGTGCTGCGGGCCGAAATTGATCGTGTAACTCTCAATCTCACTCATTATCGGTGTTCCGCAGCTGCTCGTCGTAGCGGTTGTCGTCACGAATGACCCGCGGCACAAGTGTCCTTGGTTCGATGCTTACGGGTTGATACGCTACCCGCCCTTTGTCAGCGTCATAGCTCACTTCGACATTACCGATCAGCGGGAAATCCTTGCGGAACGGATGCCCGATGAACCCGTAATCCGTCAGGATACGGCGGAGGTCCGGGTGACCTTCGAACAATATGCCGTAAAGGTCGAATGCTTCGCGTTCAAACCAATTCGCTGAGTTCCAGATGTCGACAACTGATCGGATAATCGGCGGGTTTCCGGTACCGGTGAATACACGCATCCGCAAGCGCGTGTTGTGTCGCAGCGATAGCAGGTGATACACGGCGGCAAACCGACGCGCATCGAATTCATCTGCCTCATCAAGAATGACTGGTTTTTGCTCGACGCCTCGACTGAATCCCGTTTCTGTTGCGCTGGACGTTGTCCATTCGACGTCGCCGTAGTGCAGATAGTCAACGCCGCAGACGTCCATGAGCATTTCGAATCCAAAATCGGGCTCATTGCGCAGCGCAATGGCAACTGTCAGTAGATCATCCTTGTCCACTTCGATCGTCAGCTCACCGCAAGAAGAAGCAATGCGCTTCGCCTGTTCGCCAAAGCGCTCTTCAATCCGAGCTGCTAGTGTCTCGTGTCGGTCAGTCATGTCTTGTGTTTATCTGGCAATCGTGCTCGTGCGCCGTATCTTGTTCTGCAGTTGTATCAGTCCGTATATCAGGGCTTCCGCCGTTGGTGGACAACCAGGCACATAGACATCGACGGGAACGATTCGGTCACACCCACGCACAACGGCGTACGAATAATGGTAGTAACCACCACCATTAGCGCAGGACCCCATCGACACAACCCATCGTGGTTCCGGCATCTGGTCATAAACTTTGCGAAGTGCGGGCGCCATCTTGTTGGTGAGCGTGCCTGCAACAATCATGCAATCGGATTGTCGCGGGCTGGGCCTGAAGATAATGCCAAACCGATCGAGATCGTAACGGGATGCACCCGCCTGCATCATTTCCACGGCGCAGCAGGCCAGGCCAAACGTCATGGGCCACAACGAACCGGTGCGCGCCCAGTTCATGACGGCATCAACGCTGGTGACGACGAATCCCTTCTTCTGCAGGCTCTCCCCGGCACCCACAGCGTCTTCTGCAGCTGTCGCTGTTGTAGTTGCTAGTCCCACTCCAGCGCCCCTTTTTTCCACTCGTAGATGAAGCCGACAACGAGAATCGCCAGAAATAGCGCCATCGCGATCAGCCCGAATCGTCCGACCGCTTCGAGCGAGACGGCCCATGGAAAGAGAAACGCGATTTCCAGATCAAAAATTATGAACAGGATGGCCACGAGGTAATAACGGACATCGAACTTCGCGCGGGTGTCGTCAAACGCTTCGAATCCGCATTCGTACGGCGATAGTTTCTGGTCATCTTTGCTGCCGCTACCTATAAGAAAACCGACCGCGAGCAGCGCGACACCGATGCCCGAGGCGACACCCAGAAATACGAGGACTGGAAAATATTCTTGCAGCATAGGGCAACATTGTATCAGTGTGGCGAGCGTTGAATACACCCAAAAAAACGGCTCGTCCCGCCACATCTCTCGGGATGCACCGCAACGAGCCGGGTTCTATTTGGTGCTCTGGGCGAGACTCGAACTCGCACGGCTTGCGCCACTGCCCCCTCAAGACAGCGTGTCTACCAATTCCACCACCAGAGCAAAGGTCGCAGCCTGAATTTTCAGGCCATTATTGCTCGCTGCCACTGTCCCCTGTCGGCTCAGCGTCGAGTGCCGGAAGTGCACCCTCATTGTCCGTTGGGTCCAGTTCAGGCATGTCCGTCGCTGGCAAGTCATCACTGAGTGGCGGCGCCTCCTCGGCCTGCTCTTCGACCACGGGCGCAGTCTCAAGCAGACTTTCGGACTGCGTCGAATGCTGGCTGCTCAGATAGGCCAGCGTAAGGCTGGTGGCAAAAAACGCCGTCGCCAGTACCGCGGTTGCGCGGGAGAAAAAACTGCCCGAGCCTCGGGCACCGAAGACAGTTCCCGATGCGCCTGCGCCGAACGCAGCACCCGCATCCGCCCCCTTGCCTCGCTGCAACAGGACCAACGCGATAATCGACAGTGCGATTAGCGTGTGCGTAATTAGCATGAACTTCTGAATCGTTTCCATCAAACCCTCAAATACTGGCCGCTGCCGTGGCAATTGCCAGAAAATCATTTGCCTTCAGTGACGCTCCGCCGATCAGACCGCCGTCAATATCAGGCATTGAAAATAAACCTGCCGCATTGTCGCTTTTCACACTGCCGCCGTACAGGATAAGTGTTGCCTCGGCGATGTCCTTGTTTTGAGCTTCCATGTTCGATCGGATATGGCGATGCACATCCTGCGCTTGCTCAGGGCTCGCCGTCATCCCGGTCCCGATCGCCCAGACCGGTTCGTAGGCAACAACTGCCGTGGCAAATCCATCGATCCCCACCGAATCGAAAACGGCCTGCATCTGCTCATCGATCACAGCCTCGGTGGACCCTGCTTCTCGTTCTGCCAGCGTCTCCCCGACACACAGGATTGGCGCCAGACCGCTCTCAATCACTGCTTTGAACTTGGCAGCCACCGCCTCGCTGGTCTCTCCATACAGCGCTCGTCGTTCCGAGTGCCCCACGATTACATAGTCACAGCCCACATCTTTGAGCATCGACGTCGATATTTCTCCTGTGAACGCTCCGATAGAGTGTTCCGACACCGTCTGCGCGCCGAGCAATACCTCGCTGCCTGTTAGCTGTGCTGCTACGGCAGCCAGATACGGAAACGGTGGACAAATCAATAACCTGACCCTGTCCGTCGCCGGCGCACCCGCGATAATTTCCGCCACGAGCTCGGCATTGCCCGCAGATCCGCCGTTCATTTTCCAGTTGCCAGCTATCAGGATGTCGCGCATGGATACTAACCCCAAGCCCCAAAAAGGCGCGCAAGGATACCGGGGCTACCGCGGCAAATCAATGTGATTGATGACGCCCTCAGCTGACAGCGTCTTCGACAACGGCAGCGAGCCGTTTCGCCAGGGCTGCGACCTGATCGTGATCCTTGCCCTCTACCATGACACGTATAACAGGCTCGGTCCCTGAGGCGCGTACTAACACTCGCCCGGTATCTGCGAGCTCGCTCTCAGCTTGAGTGACTGCTTCCTGAATCACCGCAGATTTTTCAGGGTCGAGGCGCTTGTCGGTGCGTACGTTGACCGTCGTTTGCGGGAATTTCGGCATTCCTGCTGCCAGGTCCGCGAGTGACCTGCCGGTCTGTTTCATGATCGCAAGAACCTGTAGCGCGCACACGAGTCCGTCGCCGGTCGTGGCCTGATCCAGGACGATCATATGCCCCGACGTTTCACCGCCGATCACACCGCCGGTCTGCTTCAGTGTCTCGAGCACGTTTCGATCGCCCACATTCGCGCGCCGAAATTCGATATCTGCTCGACTCAATGCCTGTTCGAGACCAAGATTGCTCATCACGGTTCCTACGACAGGACCCGAAAGGCGCCCATCACGTTGCCGCGCTGTCGCCAGGATATAAAGTATTTGATCGCCATCGATAAGATGGCCCTGTCCGTCAACCATGACCACCCGGTCGCCGTCGCCATCCAGCGCAACTCCGACGTCCGCGCGCACCGCGGGGACAGTCAGTTGCAAGAGCTTCGAATCCGTCGATCCGCAGCCATCATTGATATTGCGACCATTTGGCGAGCAAGCAATCGGAATGACCTCGGCGCCGAGGTTGGCTAGCGTTCGTGGTCCAACCTTGTAGCCGGCGCCATTGGCACCATCGAAAACGACTTTCATCCCTTCGAGGCTTAGGTTCTCCGGAAATGTTGAGGCCGCAAATTCCTGGTAACGCAGCCTTGCCGTATCGATGCGCTTGGCCTTGCCGAGCGCGCCGGATTCCCGCGTAATCGCGGGACCTTTGAGATGTTCTTCTATTTGGCATTCGATTTCATCGCTGAGCTTGGAACCGTTGCCATCAAAGAACTTGATGCCGTTGTCCTCATAGTGATTGTGCGACGCGCTGATGACGACCCCGAGATCAGCATTGAATTCCTGGGTCAGACGGGCTATGCCCGGTGTCGGCAGCGGTCCCAACAGCAGAACGTCGACACCTGCGGCAACAAAACCCGCTTCCAGCGCCGATTCGAACATGTAGCCGGACAATCGAGTGTCTTTGCCAATCAGGACTGTCCCGCCTTCGGGAACCATCGCTTGCGCAGCGGCGCTGGCCAGACGCATGGCGAAATCGGCCGTCATCGGATCCGTGCCGACTTTGCCTCTTATGCCATCCGTTCCGAAATACTTCTTGTTCATAAATTTTTGCCTGATTCGATCAAACACCGCGCAACGCATAGCGCATCAACGGTCTCTGCAACGTCATGCGCCCTGACGATCTGCGCTCCTTGCATGACGGCGACCACCGCCGCCGCGATACTGGCCGGCAACAGGTCGTCTACGCCGCGACCTGTAATGACACCGAGCGTCGATTTGCGAGATACGCCAATCAACACCGGACAGCCGATCCGCTGCAATTGTCGCAGATTCGCGAGCAACTCGACATTATGTGCGAGCGTTTTCCCGAATCCGAATCCGGGATCCACAACCAGCAGATCCTTGCCAATCCCCTTATCGACACATTGTGTCACGCGGCTCGCCAGGAACTGAATGACCTCGTCCACAACATCGTCGTAGTGTGGTTCGGCCTGCATAGTGCGCGGCTGCCCTTGCATATGCATCAGGCAGACAGGCTTCTGCAATTCCGCAGCCGCCGCCAGCGCGCCATCAGCTTGCAACGCACACACATCATTGATCATCGCCGCACCGGCTGCCACCGCTTCTCGCATGACACGCGGCTTACTTGTGTCAATCGACACGGCAACATCGAAATCGGCAGCGATCGCTTCGATGATGGGTATGACCCGGTCAAGTTCTTCCTGCTCACCGACCGACGCAGCACCGGGCCGCGTGGATTCACCGCCAATATCGAGAATTTCCGCACCGGCATCGACCAACCTGCCAGCTTGCCGGAGCGCGTGAGGAGGCGTGAAGAATTTGCCACCGTCCGAAAACGAATCCGGGGTCACATTAATGACGCCCATGACCGACGGACAATCAAGTTCGATGCTGCCCAATCGAACGATCATGAGTAAGTGTCAGACTGGTGACGTGGTCTGGGAGTGGTTTCCCAACGTGCCTAGTGTTCGCTCGCGGGACCGCCGATCGAACTGGTCGACTCAGTTTCAGGTTTCGAGGTGTCCGAATCCGCCTTCACATCCGCCGAATCGTTCCAGTCCTCGGGCGGCTGCGGTTCCTTGCCGTTCATGATGTCCTCGATCTGGCTGCTGTCAATCGTTTCATACTTGACAAGTGCTTTGGCCATCGCATGCAACTTCTTGACGTTTTTCTTGAGGGTCTCTTCGGCGCGAGCGTAGTTCAAATCGATGATGTTACGAACTTCTTCGTCGATCGCATTGGCCGTATCATCCGAGACCTGTTTATGCTGAGTCAACGATCGACCAAGAAATACCTCGCCATCTTCTTCACTGTAGGTCAGGGGTCCCATTCGATCCGACAGTCCCCATTTTGTAACCATGTTGCGCGCGATCTCAGTTGCGCGTTCAATATCGTTTGCCGCCCCGGTCGTTACGCCTTTTCTGCCGAGAATCATTTCTTCGGCGATTCGCCCACCGAACAAACTCGATATCGAACTCTCGAGACGTTGTTTGGACATGCTGTAACGATCTTCCTCAGGCAAATACATCGTCACACCCAATGTCCGCCCTCGTGGAATAATCGTCACTTTGTAAACCGGATCGTGCTCTGGCATGAGATATCCAACGATCGCGTGGCCAGCCTCATGATAGGCCGTATTTAGTTTTTCCTGTTCGCTCATGACCATGGAACGACGTTCGGCACCCATCATGATCTTATCTTTGGCCTGCTCGAAATGTTCCATGCTCACCACACGCCGGTTCGCGCGTGCCGCATACAGTGCCGATTCATTGACGAGATTGGCGAGATCGGCGCCAGAGAATCCCGGGGTACCACGCGCGATAACGCTGGCAATGACATCATCGTCGAGCGGAACCTTGCGCATGTGAACCTTCAGTATCAGCTCTCGCCCACGTATGTCGGGGAGCGGCACAACGACGTGCCGGTCGAACCGCCCTGGTCGAAGCAGTGCCGGATCCAGAACATCGGGCCGATTGGTTGCAGCAATGACAATGACGCCTTCGCTGCCCTCAAATCCGTCCATTTCAACGAGCATCTGGTTAAGCGTTTGCTCACGCTCATCATGCCCACCACCGAGACCGGCACCACGATGACGGCCAACGGCATCGAGCTCGTCAATAAAGATGATGCAAGGCGCCTGTTTCTTGGCCTGAGCGAACATGTCGCGAACACGGGAGGCACCAACACCAACAAACATTTCGACGAAATCGGAGCCCGATATCGTGAAAAACGGTACATTCGCCTCGCCGGCAATGGCCCTTGCCAATAATGTTTTACCCGTGCCAGGAGGGCCGACCATCAGGACGCCCTTCGGAATTTTACCGCCGAGCCGCTGGAATTTGCTTGGGTCCTTGAGGAAATCAACGATTTCAGCGACTTCCTCTTTCGCTTCATCCACACCAGCTACATCGGAGAATTTGATGCCGACCTGGTCCTCTTCGAGAAGCTTTGCCTTACTCTTGCCAAAGGACATGGCGCCTCGTCCTCCGCCACCTCCCTGCATTTGCCGCATGAAATAGATCCAGACACCGATCAGCAACAAGATCGGAAATGAACTGATCAGCAACTGACCGATGAGGCTTTGCGACTTGGGTTCGGCCGCACCAAACTTGACGTTATTGTTGTCCAACAATCCGATCAACGTGTTGTTGTCGGTCTCCGGACTGATCGTGTAATACGCCAATGGCGGGCCGCTCCCGAAATTGATGCGTTGGCCATCGATCTCGACCAGGTCCACCCGACCCGACCTGACCTGCGACAGGAATTCCGAGTAACCCATCGCCTGTGGCTGGCCACCGCTGACGCCCGACAACCCCTGTACGACAGATAGCAGCACAACGATTATTACGATGAAAACGAGTATATTTTTGGTTAGGTCATTCACATTCAGAATCCGCGGGTTAGGCGCTAGAAACAGATATTTAGATACGTTCTAACGGCTTAGACACTACTACAATTGATAATTTCTCGCTACCAAGTACACCTCACGGCTTCCTGCCCTGGAAGCCTTGGGTTTATTGACTTTGACCCGCTCAAAACAGTTCCGGGTGGCGGCCAGAAACGGGTCGAATCCGGAACCTTGAAACAGCTTGCAGACAAAGTCTCCGCGGCCGCCCAGCACCTGCTGCGCAAAGTCCAGCGAGAGCTCTGCGAGCAGCATTGCGCGGGGCTGGTCAATCGCCCGATTTCCGCTGATATTGGGGGCCATGTCGCTCATTACAAGGTCGACTTTGCGCTCACCGACCCGCTGCTGTAACGCATTCAGCACCGCATCGTCTGTGAAATCACCCTGTATGAAGTCCACCCCTGGCAGGGAATCCATCGGTAGCAGATCGATTGCGAAAATTTGCGTCCTGCCCTTGAGCTTCTTGCCTGCGTACTGGCTCCAGCTGCCAGGAGCCGCGCCCAGATCCACTATTGTCATGCCGGGTCGCAACAATCGTTCCCGCTTGTCGATTTCCTCGAGTTTGTAGACGGCTCGCGACCGCCACCCGTCGCGTCGTGCCTGTTGGACATACGGATCGCGCTCCTGGCGCTCGCGCCAGCTTAGTCCGGTGCCTCGTGGCTTGCTCAACTCACTCCACCTGAGGTCAGGGCAACCGACGGTACACGCTGTTACACTTCGCGTCCATGGCAGCTAGTGACGCACAAAAGAAATTCCTCCGCGGGCTAGGACACCAACTCAAACCTGTCATCATGATTGCAGAATCGAGCTTGTCGGAAGCGCTGCTCGCGGAATGCGAGTCCACTATTTCACACCACGAACTTATCAAGGTCAGCGTTCGAGTTGGGGATCGCTCGGCACGCGGCGCGATAATCGACGCACTCTGTGTCAGGACGTCAGCCGAGCTCGTGCAACGCGTTGGTAACATTGCCCTGCTTTATCGGGAAAATCCGAAGAAGAAGAAAATAACCTTGCCCAAGCGATAATCAAACGTCAGTAATTTGAGAATCAGACATATCTGATTTGAGAATCAGACATATCTGATTTCAATAACCTCGTATTGCTTTTCGCCGCTCGGTGCGGAAAAAGAAATTTCGTCACCCTCATTCTTGCCTATGAGTGCACGCGCGATCGGTGAGGTGAATGAAATCAATCCTTGCTTGATGTCTGCTTCGTCTTCACCGACGATCTTGTAGGAAAATTCCTCGCCGGATCCTCCGTCGAGCAATTCCACCGTAGACCCGAATACGATTTTACCCTTGGCATCGATTGCCGTGACATCGATGATCTGAAGGTTGGACAATTTGCCTTCGAGGTCCTTGATGCGACCTTCAATAAAACCCTGTTGATCTTTCGCAGCATGGTACTCGGCGTTCTCCTTAAGATCGCCATGCGCCCTTGCCTCAGCGATTGCCTGAATCACCGTGGGCCGATCGACACTCTTCAATTGCTTGAGTTCCGCTTGCAATAGTTCGTGGCCATGCACTGTCATCGGTACCTTGTTCATGCTGCGACCTCTTTGTGCAGATCCTGTAATCGATTCACTTCGGCATTTTCCAGGTGTTCAATCGCCGTGCAGGTCGCTACTGCAGCGCCCAGGGTCGTGTAGTAGGTGACGCTTCTGCGCACCGCTTCAGCGCGAATTGAGTGCGATTCCATGATTGCCTGTTTCCCCTCTGTCGTATTCACGATCAGATCTATTTCGCCATTTTTTATCATGTCGACGATGTGCGGCTGTCCCTCGCGAACTTTATTCACACGTCGGCATGATACGCCGGCTTCCTGCAGTTTTTGTGCTGTTCCATGCGTGGCAACGATATTAAAGCCATGCTCGGTAAGGATTTTCGCCAATTCGACGGCACCGTCTTTGTCGGCGTCGCGCACACTGAGCAGTACCGTACCCTGGGTTGGCAATATAACGCCCGATGCCAGCTGCGCCTTGGCATATGCCTCGCCAAAAGAGCGCCCTACACCCATCACTTCACCTGTGGACTTCATTTCCGGTCCAAGAATCGGGTCCGCACCGGAAAATCTGAGAAACGGGAATACGGATTCTTTGACTGAGTAATACTCTGGTATGCGTTGATTTACGAATCCTTGCTTCGCCAATGACTCGCCAACCATGACTCTTGCCCCGATTTTCGCCAGGGGAACACCGATCGCTTTTGACACGAACGGAATAGTTCGTGATGCCCGGGGATTGACTTCGAGCAAGTAGACAACATCATTTTGAATCGCAAATTGGGTATTCATCAGACCAACAACATTCAATCCCTTGGCCAGTTTTATGACCTGCGCGATCATTTCCTGCTGCACCTCATCGGACAGGCTGAATGGCGGCAATGAACAGCCGGAATCTCCGGAATGCACGCCGGCCTGTTCGATATGTTCCATCACTCCGCCGATTAAAACGTGTTGGCCATCGCTGACGCAGTCAACATCGACTTCCGTAGCCATATCGAGGAAGCGGTCCAGCAAGACCGGACTGTCGTTGGACACATTGATCGCAGCATCCATGTAGACCGCGAGATCTTCTTTGTTGTGGACTATTTCCATTGCCCGACCGCCCAGAACATAGGAAGGTCGAACCACCAGTGGAAACCCGACACCCGAGCTCAATTCCAGCGCTTCGCTCTTGCTGCGTGCCGTGCTATTGGGCGGCTGCTTGAGGCCCAGTGATTCAACCAGTTTCTGAAACCGCTCACGGTCCTCCGCCAAATCAATTGAGTCCGGCGTTGTGCCGATTATCGGGGCACCTGCGGCCTCGAGTTCGCGCGCCAGTTTCAGGGGAGTCTGTCCTCCGTACTGGACGATTACGCCGTTCGGCTGCTCCTTGTCAATGACCTCCATGACATCTTCAAATGTCAGCGACTCGAAATACAGTCGATCTGACGTGTCGTAATCGGTCGACACGGTCTCTGGATTGCAATTGACCATGATGGTCTCGTAGCCGGATTGTTGCAGAGCAACCGACGCGTGCACACAGCAATAATCAAACTCAATGCCTTGTCCTATTCGGTTTGGTCCGCCGCCGAGAATCAGGATCTTTGGACGATCGGTCGGTGCTGCCTCGCACTCTTCCTCATACGTTGAATAGAGATACGCTGTCGTCGTCTCGAATTCTGCGGCACAAGTGTCGACCCGTTTGAAAACCGGCCGAACGTTCTGCTGCAACCGCCGCTCGCGGACCGCGGACTCGGTTGCACCGACCAGTTCGGCGATTCGCGCATCCGAAAATCCCTTTCGCTTGACCGCACGCATCTGTGCCTCATCGAGGGCCGCCATTCCTGCATTGCGAATCTCCGTCTCGCTGTCCAGCAGGTCTGCAATCTGCGCCAGAAACCAGCGGTCGATACCCGTTAATTTGGCCACATCCTCGAATGAAAAACCCAGCCGCATCGCGTCCGCCACATACCAAATACGATCCGGACCCGGATTCCGTAACTCCTGGCGCAGTTGATCCCGCTCCGCATCAGTCGCAATCGAGGTCAGCTTCTCATTGAGTCCGGTCATGCCGGTTTCGAGGCCACGAAGGGCTTTCTGAAATGATTCCTGAAACGTCCGGCCGATAGACATGACTTCACCGACCGATTTCATCTGCGTTGTCAGCCGGTCGCTCGCGCCGGAAAACTTCTCAAAAGTAAAGCGTGGAATTTTAGTAACTACATAGTCGATAGTTGGCTCGAACGATGCCGGTGTTGCGCCGCCCGTAATGTCGTTTTTCAGTTCATCAAGCGTATAGCCAATCGCAAGCTTGGCGGCGACCCTGGCAATAGGGAATCCGGTCGCTTTCGAGGCCAGCGCAGACGAGCGCGAAACCCGCGGGTTCATTTCAATAACCAGAACCCGACCGTCCTCCGGATTAATCGCAAATTGCACATTGGATCCACCCGTGTCTACACCGATTTTTCGCAACACGTCGATCGATGCGTTACGCAGCCGCTGATATTCTTTATCCGTTAGCGTCTGCGCCGGTGCCACCGTGATCGAATCTCCCGTGTGTACACCCATCGGGTCCAGGTTTTCGATCGAGCAAACAATGATGCAGTTATCATTCTTGTCTCGAACAACCTCCATTTCGAATTCTTTCCAGCCGACGACCGACTCTTCGAGGAGGATCTCTGTCGTCGGCGACATTTCGAGACCGTAAGTTGCCATCCGCTCGAATTCTTCCGGGTTGTACGCAATGCCACCACCGGTTCCGCCGAGCGTAAACGACGGCCGGATGACCGTCGGAAAACCTATGTCCGCCTGTTTTTCAATCGCTTCATCGAGGGTGTGCGCGATGTGAGCATCGGGGACGTCCAGCCCGATTTCGGTCATCGCCTGGCGAAACAGTTGTCGATCCTCGGCCATGTCGATGGCCTCCCGAGACGCGGCAATCATCTCGACGTCATATTTCTCGAGCACGCCTTCTCGAGCAAGGTCCAGCGCACAATTGAGTGCTGTCTGACCGCCCATGGTTGGCAATAACGCGTCGGGGCGTTCTTTCTCGATAATTCTCTGCACGGCGACCCAGTTCACGGGTTCTATATAGACTGCGTCGGCGGTTTCCGGATCGGTCATGATCGTTGCAGGATTTGAATTAACAAGGATGACGCGAATACCCTCCTCTTTGAGCGCCTTGCACGCCTGGGCACCCGAGTAGTCAAATTCACAGGCCTGGCCGATGACGATCGGCCCCGCACCAATGATCAGAACGCTATCGATGTCAGTACGTTTGGGCATATTCGGTTATCATAATTAACATTAAGTTCATCATCTAAAATATTGTTTTATAATATTATTTAGAGATCACTGCGTGCCTTTTTGTGAGCTTCCTGGCACCCATCGCCCGGATAAAGTGCTCGAACAGCGGCGACATGTCGTGTGGACCCGGACTGGCCTCAGGATGCCCCTGAAAGCCGAATGCCGCTCGGTCTTTGCAAGCTATCCCTTGCAGGCTGCCGTCAAACAACGAGCGATGCGTTGCCTCCACAGTTGAAGGCAGGCTCTCCTCATCGACCTCAAAGCTGTGATTCTGGCTGGTGATCAGGACCTGTCCAGTAGTGAGATCCTGTACCGGATGATTTGCACCGTGATGGCCAAATTTCATCTTTTTGGTACGTGCGCCAACCGCGAGTCCAAGCAACTGGTGACCCAGGCAGATTCCGAACACGGGAATATCGAGCTTGAGGAAGTCCTGAATCGCACTAATTGCATAGCCACAGGGTTCCGGATCACCAGGTCCATTCGAAAGAAAAATGCCGTCCGGGGCTAGCGCCATCGCCTCATCCGCAGTAGTCATCGCCGGCACTACCGTCATGCGACAATCGAGATCGGACAACAGTCGCAATATATTTCGCTTGATGCCGAAGTCGTACGCGACGACATGATACGGCGCGATTCGCCGGCTAAATATGCGTGGGCCGCGACCAAATGTCGTGCCGTAACACCATTGATACGCCTTGTCCGTTGTGACGAACTTGGCCAGGTCCATCCCTGCAATTCCGGGGAACTTGCGTGCATGTGCAATCGCGGTTTCCGGGTCTGCATCACCCGTCATGATGCAGCCCGACTGGGCGCCCTGCCGCCGAATGATGCGCGTTAGTTTGCGGGTATCCAGATCT
>Ga0209988_10000482_pt1 | contig 24709 bp, 24 predicted proteins | sample N075metaG_FD_183115 | JGI IMG/M metagenome (GOLD analysis project Ga0209988, IMG submission 183115) | Deep subsurface microbial communities from Kermadec Trench to uncover new lineages of life (NeLLi) - N075 metaG (SPAdes) (version 2) | ecosystem: Environmental > Aquatic > Marine > Ocean trench... | reverse complement strand
AATTCTATTCCATCGCTTGTTCGTCATTCCACCCGTGGAGGTACCTGCGGCAAGATTACCATTTTTATCGAGTGCGACACAACCCACAGTTCCATACTTAGAGCTTTTAATAAGGGGATCATAGGAATTGATAGCCACTTTTTTTTTCAAGTCGTTTTGCTTTGCTCTTTGAAGAGATTTGTAGCGGCTTTCAGTATAAAAATAAGATGGATCCACCAGTTCTATGCCACGGGATTGTGCGAATACTTCGGCTCCCTTTCCCGAGAGCAGTACATGGTCACTGTTATTCATAACTTCAACGGCGAGATCGATGGGATTTTTAATATGGGTCACTCCTGCGATGGCCCCTGCATTGAGTGTAGCACCATCCATAACGGAGGCATCCAGCTCGTTGGTTTCTTGATGTGTAAAAACAGCTCCTTTCCCTGCATTGAATAAAGGAGAGTCTTCCAGAACGTTGATAGTTTTGGTTACAGCTTTCATCGCCTCGCCTCCATTTTTTAAGATTTCATGGCCTACTCTAATAGCTTCCTCAAGTTTCATTTTATAGGCATTTTCCAAAGAATCGCTCATATTTTTCTTCAATATGGTTCCGGCACCTCCATGGATCACTATACCAAAGTTGGCTACTTTATCCAGTGTTTGAGTATCAGAAAATTCCGACTTTATATCGTTATTTTGATTAGAATTACAGCTGAAAAGTACAATAAATCCGATAAAAAGTGTTAAATTTTTAAATATTTTCATTTTTCTGTATTTATATACGAATATAATGCTAATCCCTCTGTTTTACGCGGCTTGCACCTATTTTTATTGTAGGAAATTAATACAAAAAATTAATATAACATCGATTAAACGTATGTAATAATCGTTTAAAAGTTGATAATTAGATATTTTTATCTACATTTGATCCAACATCAAGCCCCAAATTTGATGTCCCCCGAATTATGAAATTAATCAGAACCGGCCTACTTGTGATCACGCTGCTTTTTACTCTTGCATCGTGTACCAAAGACGAAAATGCGTTAGTTGATGAAGCAAACTATAGTATTGACTTAAACCTTGCCAACGAAACCGACTGGCAAATGGCTAACGAAATTTTAGTTATTATTAACGAGCACAGGGCATCGATTGGTTTATTGGCAATCCAGAGTGACCAAAAATATGCTTCTGCCTATGCCGTGGATCATACGCAATATATGATCAAAATTTCTCAGATCAATCATGATAATTTTGAACTGCGGAAGAAGGCGTTGATGGATAGAGGAGCAGTAGCGGTATCAGAAAACGTTGCTTCTGGTTATACTACGGCAGAGGACGTGGTGGCGGCTTGGCTTAATAGTCCGTCTCACCGAAGAACGATAGAAGGAAAATATACACACTCAGGTTTTGGAGTTATGCAAAACGACAGAGGGACTTATTTCTTCACACAATTATTTTATAGAAAGTAATTTACTTCCCCCTTTTAGAATTAAAGCATTTGCCGTATTTTTATGCAAACTCATAAAAGTACGGCTATGGCTATTTCTAAACCTTTCAATCTAACACAGTGGGTCGAAGATAATCGAGACCTTCTAAAACCTCCGGTAGGCAACAAGAATCTCTATGTTGATGCTGAAGACTATATCGTTATGATAGTGGCGGGCCCTAATGCGCGTAAAGACTTCCACTATAACGAAACCGAAGAATTGTTCTACCAACTTGAAGGGAACATTAAAGTAATCGTGCAAGATGAAGGGGAACGAAAGGAAATGAGACTAGGCCCCGGGGATATGTTCTTGCTCCCGGCAAAAGTTCCACATTCTCCGGTTCGCGGAGACAATTCAATAGGCTTGGTTGTGGAACGTAAAAGGGCAGATTTGGCTGGGAAAGACGGACTGCTTTGGTATTGTGATAACTGCAATAACAAGATTCACGAAGTGTATTTTCCACTACATGATGTCGAAAAGGATTTCCTAAAGCATTTCGAGGATTTTTATAATAATGAAGAACTGCGTACCTGCAATAACTGCGGAACGGTTATGGAAACCGATGAGCGGTTTATGGCGAAAAAATAATGAGGCTTGACGGCCAGGCGCACCTGAAACCCTTTCACAAATTTGCCGTTTGACATCATGGAACTGCAGCTCCTTTCAAACTAAAACACCCCTTCGCCCGCGTATTATCCGCCATATAGGGTTGAATGGTTTTCCAAATGCCGGAATTGTAGCACTAAGCGGTTTGAACCCTTAAATATTCCATGTACGTTTAAAAAATCTTCTGCCTATTACGTACCTTCGCGCGGAATCTGTGAGACAACCTAAAACAAATAACCGGAATAATAATATAGAATTATGTCGACTGCAGCCATTTCCTTCGGAATCGAAGAAGCATTAAAGCAATTGGGGATCGAAGCCGTGAATAAAGGTACTTCAACAGGAAATAATTGGTTTCCGGGTGGAGTTGAAATTGATTCTTATTCTCCCGTGGACGGACAATTAATAGGCAAAGTGACCACTACCTCCAAAGAAGAATATGAACAACTAATGAGTACAGCACTATCGGCTTTTAAAAGCTGGAGAGTTATCCCTGCGCCACAGAGGGGCGAAGTAGTGCGCCAGTTTGGCGAAGAGCTGCGACGCTTGAAAGAACCTTTGGGAAAATTGGTTTCTTATGAAATGGGGAAAAGTTATCAGGAAGGACTGGGCGAGGTACAGGAGATGATAGATATCTGCGACTTTGCGGTAGGCTTATCGAGACAATTACACGGATTAACGATGCATTCTGAAAGACCGGGACATCGAATGTACGAGCAATACCATCCACTGGGTGTGGTTGGGATCATCTCTGCTTTTAACTTCCCTGTAGCTGTCTGGGCATGGAATACCGCTTTGGCATGGATCTGTGGTGACGTATGTGTATGGAAGCCATCGGAGAAGGCACCCATGTGCGGTGTGGCTTGTCAGAAAATAGCAGCAAAGGTATTTGCGGATAATAATCTTCCCGAGGGGATCAGTTGTCTTATCAACGGAGATTATAATGTAGGAGAGTATATGACCAAAGACAAACGAATTCCCTTAATTTCTGCTACCGGTTCTACCCGTATGGGTAAAATTGTGGGAAGGACAGTTGGTGAACGATTGGGCAGATCGTTGTTAGAATTGGGAGGGAACAATGCCATCATAGTTACCCCGGATGCGGATATTAAAATGACCGTGATCGGAGCGGTATTTGGTGCCGTTGGGACTGCGGGCCAACGTTGTACTTCAACTCGTCGATTGATCATACACGAAAGTGTGTACGATAAAGTTAAAGATGCGGTAGTAACTGCCTACGGGCAACTTCGTATTGGAAACCCATTAGATGAAAATAATCATGTGGGCCCCTTGATCGATAAAGAGGCTGTTGTTATGTATAATACTGCCTTGGAAAAGGTGGTGGCTGAAGGCGGCACTATTGTAGTAGAGGGGGGCGTACTCACAGGAGAAGGTTATGAAAGTGGATGTTATGTTAAACCGGCCATAGCCGAAGCCAATAACAGTTTTGAAATTGTGCAACACGAGACCTTTGCACCCATTTTATATCTTCTAAAATACAGCGGCAGCGTTGAAGATGCACTCGATATCCAGAACGGTGTCGTACAAGGATTGTCATCTGCTATTATGACGAACAACCTACGGGAAGCAGAACGTTTTTTATCGGTTGCAGGGAGTGACTGCGGGATCGCAAACGTAAACATTGGAACTTCCGGCGCCGAAATTGGAGGTGCCTTTGGAGGGGAAAAAGAAACCGGTGGTGGCCGTGAGTCTGGTAGTGATGCCTGGAAGGTGTATATGAGAAGACAGACAAATACTATTAATTATACTACCGAATTGCCTCTGGCTCAAGGGATTAAATTTGATTTGTAGTATAACTCAGAATAAAATAAATAGAGATGAAACGTAGAGATTTTGCTAAAAATGTCACTTTGGCTTCGGGAGTCGTTGGATTAGGCTTACTAACATCCTGTACTGAAAAGGAGAAGGTCGTTGAAGAAAGTCGCTCAGTGCTTAAAACCAATCCAAAAGTGACGGCTAAACTTTCGGAGGAGATGTACAAAAAAGCATTGGAGATCACAAAGAGGAAAGTGAGAGGTGGTGATAATGAAACATTCTTTAAAAAACCATTTATCGATGCGGCGTTCTCGCCGAACATATTTCTATGGGACACATGTTTTATGTGCTGCTTTGCAAAATATCATCTCGATGAACTTCCTGTTTATCAGGCTCTCGACAATTTCTATGACCAAATGGAAGATGATGGTTATATATGCAGGGAATACCGGCATACAGGAGAAGCACTGTGGTCTAAAGAACATCCGGTATCTATTAATCCACCCTTGTTGGCCTTTGCCGAATGGGAGATATATCAGGTTTCAGAAGATAAAAAACGCTTGGTGGAAGTGTATCCTATACTAAAAAAAAATTTCCAATTCCTTGTGAATCGATATATGATGGAAGACCATCTTTTTTATGGGGACACTTTAGGTATGGGAATGGATAATATACCACGAGCACCAAGGGATTGGGAACCGACAGAAGGAAATGGAATGACACATCATGAGTTGGTAGCAAAAACAGCCGGACTCAATGCTTCAGAAGAAACTAAACTAAACTTTTTTATCGAGCAATATGTAGAAACCAAACTAGGAGTGTGGAACAAACAAGCCAGGTTGGTCGACTTTTCTTCTCAAATGGCAATGTTTTCGTTGCAATTGACCGAGATGGCCATGCTAACTCAAAACAACGATGACATTGTTTATTATCAGGACATTCATTCGAAAATAAAGGAAGCCTTAAATCAAAAGTGTTGGAGCGAACAAGATAAATTTTATTACGATTTGGGCTTTGGCGAGCAAGTGCCGCGTCGTCATATTGGAATGTACTGGGCCCTGCTGGGGAAACTCGTTCCTGAAGATCGAATGGAGGATTTTCTGAGTCATCTCAGAGATCCTGATGAGTTTTACCGTAAAACTCCATTACCTGCACTTTCTGCCGCAGACCCGGACTATGTGGGATGGGGTGATTATTGGTTGGGAGGAGTTTGGGCACCTACGGTTTATATGGTATTGAAAGGTCTAACGGCAAATGGTCAGGAGGATCTGGCAAAGGATCTAGCCCAAAAAGTATACAAGAGTGTTTCGGTTGTTTTTGAGGCAACGGGAACTTTTTGGGAAAACTATGCCCCGGATTTGGTATCCTACGGAATGCCTGCCAAGAAAGATTTTTGTGGTTGGACAGCTTTGATCCCAATAGCCGTTTACAAGGAATACATAGCATAACGGCAATTGTTCAGAAGATCTAATTTCTACCCATCTCTGAAGGATACAATTGATGGACCGGATCACTTTGCCATACTTCCTTAGTGTCCACATCGATTATAGAAAGTGGCCCTTTGAATGCAGCACCGGTATCAATATTCCAAACATTGGCAAAGTTCACTGGAACTGTCGACCCCATTTGGGTAACCGGCGTATGACCTATATAAATTTCTTTGAAGAGTTTTAATCGTTGTGGGTAACGTTCATCTTCTTCTGAAATGTTCGCATCCAACGAGCGTGCCATCTCCCAAAGTGTACGATCCCAAAACACCAATTTATCAAAATACTCATATTGTGGCCCGGCTAGATTGGTAAAACCGGCATGCACAAACAATCGGTTTTGAGTATCGATATGATAATTAGTGCAGTTTTCGTAGAACAGCAGGTGTTTTTCTATTTCTTCTGAAGATAGCTTTATATAGCTCTTTTTGGTGGTTTCTCCACCATAAGCCAACCACATTGGATTGACATCATCGTGTTTCAAATAACGATACGTCAAATGATCATGATTGCCACGAATAAAAATACAATCGTAGGCTTCAGAAAATTGGATCAAGAATGAAACTGTTCCAGCAGCATCACTCCATCCGTCAACATAATCTCCCAAAAAAATGAAAAGATCTGTTTCGGACAGTTTCAACTTCAATAAAACTTGCTCTATGGCTTTTAATCCACCATGAATATCACCAATAACTAATGTTCTCATTCCGAATCTTAACTATTAACTAACAAAACGATGACGACGATCATCAGGATGATCGAAAGTACAAAAAGGAAGATCTTCCAGAACGAATAAGGGCGCTTTCCTGATAGTTCCCCTGTTTGTCCGTTGACGAAAAAGTTATAGCGTTTCCCTTTAAAAGTATAGGCACTTACAAAAACAGGCAGCAAAATATGTTTGAATGTTTCTTCTGAAAGGGTCATATCCAAGGAGCTAATACGTTGCGTATCTCCACCTATATCACGACGTGCCCAGCGATCGGCTATACGATTTGCTTCTTTGTTAGCCTCCAGATGTCCTTCTTTTAAAGTGATGGTATATTTTTCTGTCACAAAACCCGCCAGATAACTACTGTCAAAAGGCTGAAGGGCGTTGAGGTTCCAATGTGAAATTTTCTTTGGAATTACTCCTGTTTTTTGCAAGGAGGCTTTGATGAGAGTGTCGTCCACAAATCCTGAAATGTTTCCGCTGGCGGGAGTCCATCGCGTTCGCCTTTCCTGTCTGAATCTCGTGACGGCTTTGCCGTTCACGGTGGTGGTGTAAGGAACCGATATGTAATAATAATCTCCGCGTTGCCCGGTATAGGTTGCAAACAATTGTGCGTCAAAAGTCCAAAATGGAACATACAATCCTTTAGTGTTTTGAGGATCGAGGGTGGCTTTTTTTAGTTTGTTGGGAGCCCACCAGAGCTTATCCACCCACTTTGCAAAAATCTGGAATGCCTTTTTTTGATCTATTTGAAATGGCAATACCGCCCCTGGCAAGATCCACTCTTCCTTTTTGGCGTCTTTGATGATCAACGGTGAGTTGCAATAAACGCAATGCAGTGATTTATAGTTTTCTTCTATATGTTGATTTGCACCACAATTTTTGCAGGAAAGAATAGTAATGACCTCACTATGCGATTGTGAACCCATAGAATCTAAATATGATTTCAAATCCAGCTCATCATACCCATTTTCTGGAGTCAAAATTTTCTGTCGATGGTCACAGTAATCACATTTAAGCTCGGTCGTGCCCGGAGCATATAACAATTCTGCTCCACAATTGGAGCAGGATTTCTTAAGCTCAGATTTTTGTTGAAGTGTGGGTTGCATCATTGGTACGATTAGACCTTACGGGTTTTACAAACCTGGAAGGTCTTGAAAGGAATTATTGTGGAAGGGGTGGCGGAGTATTTCCTCCTAAAAATGATCTTAATTCGTCCACTTCCTTTACCGCGAGCCAACCGGCCATCCCTCGCTTCCATATGAGTGTTTCTTTATTGATCGTACGGCTTGCAAATAGTGCACCTAATTGTTCAAATCCAACCGGGCCCCGTTGCTGGCCATTTGTGGCATAGAAATATAGAAGAACCTGTGGCACCGGAGGTGGAGCCATTGGTGTTGCCTGCTGCGCAGTTTGACCGCCCATTTGCGGGCTCATCAAACCACCCATTTGTTGAGCCAGAACAAAACCCATGCCCATGCCCATACCGGCACCTGCAGTTCCACCTTCATTGGACGCAGCAGCCTCAATGGCTTTGGCAGTTTTGAATTTGGTCAATTTGTCGAGGTCCAGTTTGTCGAGGCGACTGTATTCGAAGATTTCTTTTTTGAGATCTTCAGGCATGGATACGTTCTCGATATAGAATTTTTCTAAGGAGATCCCTACGCTTTCAAATTCAGGTTGCATCACTTCTTTACATGTCTCACTCAATTCCGAAGTATTTGCTGCATACAACTCTATAGGCAAATTAGCTTCTCCCACGGTATCGGTAAATCGAGTTGTGATCAAGCTTTTTAGGTGTTCATTGATCTCGAAATTGGTAAAGTTACTATCGGTTCCAACAATGTCGACTATGAATTTTCCGGCATCGCTGATACGGAATGCATAAGTTCCAAAGGATCGTATTTCCACCAAACCATAACGTTCATCATTGAGGGTGATAGGATTTTTGGTACCCCATTTTTCATCGGTAAACAAATGAGTATTTACAAAATAGACTTCAGCCTTAAAGGGGCTATTAAATCCATGTTTCCACCCTTTTAGAGTAGAGAGTATAGGCAGGTTTTCGGTCTTAAGCGTATAGGTTCCCGGGGAGAACACATCTGCCAACTTCCCTTCATTGATAAAAACAGCTGTTTGCCCTTCTCGAACTATGAGCTTGGCACCGTTTTTAATTTCGTTTTGATAGCGTTCAAAACGGTGACAAATAGTATCGTCGGTATAGTCGAGCCATTCGACGATGTCTATAAATTCGTGACTTAATTTTTCTTTTATTTTATCGAAAAGTCCCATAAAGTTGATTTTTAGAAAGTTGAGTAATAAATATAGGAAAATATAGGCAAAGCAATGTTAGCTGTACTTCACTTTCCGAAGAATTCTTACAGATTCTTTAAATGATTGGTATACATTTCCATCGATTTGTTTCAAAAATGGCTTGGCCTCCATTAATTTTTCTTTAGCATCTTGAAAATCGTTTAAGAAACAAATTAGATAGGTTGCAGGAAGTTGTTGCAAATCTTTTTTCTCCTGAGGTCGCAAAGGGATATTCTTTTTCAGCTTTTCCAATAGGGCATTATTGGCATTGTAAATATGATATAAGGTGCGTTTGCTGAATTGAGGCTGCTCAAAAATAAGCCGAGTGTCCATATTGTAGAATCCGTTTTCGTGGAAGGTAATGGTGAGCTCTTCCAGCGGGTAGTATTTGTAGTTTTCGTCAAGTCCCAAATGCACATACTCCGTGATCTTAAATTCGTCTTCGGTAAAGGAAATACTCACCTCGTCCAATGCGGAATAAAACAATCGTACCTGCTCATTGATCAACTCAATATCGACACGTGAGTAATAGACCTCTCCATTAACATTTTTGTTGATCCCTGCCCAACAGACAACAAACTGCTCTTTAAAGACCTTGTAATGAGACTCCAAGTCGTTGTGCCTGTTATTGATAAAGTCTATCACCCCATCCAGGGTGTACTCTATGTTGTTCTTTGCCTGGTTTTCAATGGATTTTACGATTTGAGAGTTCACATCCTTTATTTCAATATCGAAATCCTTTGGCATGGAAATACTCCCATCCCGGAGAAAAATAGATCCGCCCCAGTACTTCCAGATGTTCTTTCGAAGTGAAGTGATCTCGCTGGTAGGACGAATGGTCACAAGTCCAACCACTTTATCATCGGGCAAATGCGGGAACATCACATTTTCATAAGAGATAAGAGGTGGATTGGTTAAATAGGCGTTTACCAAATTCTGGATCTTGCTATCATCAAAAAAGTCGACCCCGTTTATTTCGTTGCCTTCATCTTCAACCCCAATTACAATAAAGCTGTTGTTTGCCGGATTACTATTGCTCAAAGCACAGATGTGTTTTAGAAATTTCGCCTTCCCCTCTTTACTACTCAAATCGATCTTTCGTTTTTTGTCGTAGAAACTGCTCTCATCATTATGAGCTAAAAGGGTTTTTATGAGAAGGCGTTTGTTTATCATTTTCTATTCACAATAGTACTGGTGGCCTGGTCTAAACACATCACTGTTAAATCGGCTATATTCACATGGGGTGGGCGGGTAACGGTGAACCAGATCAATTCGGCTATATCAACCGGTTGTAATGGTGTAAAATTTTGATATACTTTCTCAGTTTTTTCAGAATCACCTTTAAAACGTACATGGCTAAATTCTGTCTCCACCATTCCTGGATTAATGGCGCCCACTCTAATTCCCATCCCGTTAAGGTCTATTCGCATGCCCTGGTTGATGGCGTCGACGGCGTGTTTACTGGCACAATATACATTACCATTGGGGTAAACTTCCTTTCCTGCGGTAGATCCTATATTGATAATGTGGCCGGAACGTTTTTCTATCATCTTCGGAAGGACCGCTTTGGACACATATAACAACCCTTTTACGTTAATATCGATCATGGCATCCCAGTCGTCAAGGCTTCCGTTATGAATAGGGTCAAGGCCATGAGCGTTACCTGCGTTATTGATAAGAATATCTATTTCAGAAAATGCCGCAGGCAAATTCTGAAGCAATTCGAACACCATCTCCTTATTTCGAACATCAAAATTAAGGGTATGGATATCTGTCATTTCAGAAAGTTCTGAGGAAAGCGCAGCCAGTCGTTCTTGCCTTCTTCCGCAGAGTATCAATCGGACTCCATGGCCCGCGAACAATCGAGCGGTGGCTCTTCCTATTCCTGAAGTGGCACCCGTTATCAAAGCAGTTTTATCCTTCATATTCTATTTATTGCTCTTCACTTAACCTTATCTATGGGACCTTATGTCCTTGACTTTCTGCCAACATTTTAAACCAGTCCACTTCGGTTAGGGCAATACTATCTGCCTTGATGGCGTTGGTAATTCGTTTTTTATTTGTGGTGCCGATCACCGGGTGAATGCCGGAAGGATGTTTTAGTATCCAGGCGAGCAATAACTGGTCTTTGGTGGCATTGTATTTTTTGCTTAGTTCATTCAGGAGTTTGTGAATGCGGCGAGTCTGTTCATCTTCGGTTTTAAATACCTTTCCTAACGGACTCCAACACATGGGGGTAATAGCCGAAATCATCATATGGTCCAAACTGCCATTGTACATAGCTTCAAAAGAAGTAAGTGAAAAATCTATTTGGTTGACCGATATCTGCGATCGTGTAGAGATCAAATCTGATTGTGAAGGTGTAAAATTAGAGACACCAAATGCCTTTATTTTCCCTTCGGAAATTAAGGTATCCACCGCCTTTGCCACTTCATCCGGATGAATAAGTGGACTTGGCCTGTGTAACAAAAGGAGATCCAGGTAATTTGCATTTAGATCTTTGATCGATTTTTCGACACTTCTTATAATGTAACTCGCATCGTATTGGTAATGTTTCACCTCATTATTTCGGGTATTGCCGATGTATTGAATCCCGCATTTGGAAATTAACTGTATATCTTCTCTGGGGATGTCCACTTCGGCCAAAGCTTTTCCAAACTCTATTTCGGTGGTGTAATCACCATAGATATCGGCGTGATCGAAGGTAGTAATGCCGTTTTCCATACAGTGATTAATGGCTGAAATCATCTCATTTTTGGACAATTTCTTCCCCCAGACACCCCATGTCATACACCCCTGAATTATTCTTGAATACCTTTGTGACATTAATTATTTTTTCGGCTTTTTAAATTTATAACATTGAAATTAGTAAAAAGGGTGTTAAACCCTTTATTTGCAATAATTTTTAACCAATTGTTAACAGCAATTTTCAGTATAAATATTGAATTTGCAAGCCATTGAAAAATATAACACGTTTTTAGACAAAAAATACTTATGGAACAGACCGCTACTTCCCTGGATATAGGAGCTTTAAATGAAAAAATTGAAAAGGAAAGTGCATTTGTAGACATTCTTACTTTGGAAATGAACAAGGTAATCGTGGGACAAAAGCACATGGTAGAGCGATTGCTCATCGGTTTATTGGGCCAGGGGCACATTTTATTAGAGGGAGTTCCCGGACTGGCAAAAACATTGGCGATTACTACATTGGCAAAGGCCGTACACGGATCCTTCAGCCGGATTCAGTTTACACCGGATTTATTACCCGCCGACGTCATCGGGACAATGATCTATAATATGAAGGCCAATGAATTCAGTATTAAAAAAGGGCCTATTTTCGCTAATTTTGTGTTGGCAGACGAGATCAATCGTGCTCCGGCCAAGGTACAATCGGCTTTACTGGAAGCGATGCAGGAAAAGCAAGTTACCATAGGAGATGAGACATTTATTCTAGATAAACCATTCCTGGTCATGGCAACTCAGAACCCGATCGAGCAAGAAGGAACATATCCGTTGCCTGAGGCACAAATAGACCGTTTTATGCTAAAAACAGTAATTGATTACCCAAAACTAGATGAGGAGCAACTTATCGTTCGCCAGAACCTAAAAGGCGAATTTGAACAAATAAACCCGGTTGTAACCATAGATCAGATAAAACGTGCACAGGAAGCCGTTCGCGAAGTATATATGGACGAAAAGATCGAGAAATACATACTCGATATCATCTTTGCCACTCGTATTCCCGAGAATTATGGCCTTAAGGAGATGAAACCCCTCATTAGTTTTGGAGCTTCACCAAGAGGAAGTATAAACCTGGCGGCCGCAGCGAAATGTTACGCATTCATCAAGCGTCGCGGTTATGTAATTCCTGAAGATGTTCGTGCCTTGGTGCATGATGTATTGCGTCATCGTATAGGTTTGACTTATGAAGCTGAGGCAGAGAACATCACTTCGGAAGATCTCATCAACAAGATCGTGAATGTGATCGAAGTACCGTAAGGGTTTAAAGTTGTAAGTTCGAAAGTTACGAGTTAACCAGCCTTCAACCTGAAACATTATACCTGCAGTGGATACCAAAGAACTTCTTAAGAAAGTACGAAAGATCGAGATCAAAACACGTCGGTTGAGTGACCATGTGTTTGGCGGTGAATATCACAGCACATTTAAGGGTCGTGGAATGACTTTTAGTGAGGTGCGTCAGTATCAATTTGGAGATGATGTGCGAAGTATCGATTGGAATGTCACCGCACGTTATAATGAACCTTTCGTAAAAGTATTTGAAGAAGAACGGGAGCTTACCCTATTGTTGATGGTGGATATTAGTGGATCCGAACTCTTCGGAACAGACACCCAATTTAAAAATGAGATCATTACAGAAATAGCCGCGACACTTGCATTTTCAGCCATGCAGAACAACGATAAGATAGGATTGATCTTATTTTCCGATGAAATAGAATTGTTCATTCCACCCAAAAAAGGCAAATCTCATGTATTGCTTATCATTCGGGAATTGATCGAATTTCACCCTCGAAGTAAACGTACCGATATCGCTCAGGCATTAAAATATCTATCCAATGTTATGAAAAAGAAGGCCATCGTTTTTGTGCTTTCCGATTTTATTACTGAAGGATATAGAGACACCCTAAGAATAGTCTCTAAAAAGCACGATGTGACCGGGATAAGGGTTTACGATCGCCGCGAGGAAGAAATTCCTAATTTGGGGATGGTGCAAATGCAGGACGAAGAAACAGGAGAGTTGTTGTTGGTGAATACAGGCTCTAAAAGCGTAAGAAGAAATTATCAAAACTTCTATAAAGAATGTGTGGACGAATTTAATGATGCTTTTAAGAAGAGTGGTGCGGGCGTATTGAGTTGCCGTGTAGATGAAAGTTATGTGAAAAAGCTGTTAGGGTATTTCAAGAGAAGATGATAGATAAAGGTCAAAATAGTATGGAATTGTTATTCCGCATTTCATTGCGGGATCGATTCTTGATTGTCCTTATTCTAATCAGTTCCTCGCTTTTTGCCCAGGTGAGATCGTCTATGGACACTACTCTCATCCGAATAGGAGAAGAAATAAAATATACCATCGAAGTGGAGGCAGATACTACCGCTTTGGTACTGTTTCCAGAAGGACAAAGTTTCCAACCTCTGGAGATGATAGAGTCCTATAAGGTTGATACGACTTACATACAAGCCAAATATCGATTGATCAAAAAATACGGATTAACACAATTCGATTCCGGTAGATATATCGTCCCCTCCCAAAGAGTAATGATCGATGACAGAGCGTTTACTACAGATTCTGCTCTGGTGGAGGTGAGAGACGTTCCGGTGGATACCACACAACAAAAAATGTTCGATATCAAACCGGTCATAGAAGTGGAACGCCTGCCGTTTAATTTTATAAAATTGTTGAAATGGTTACTTCCGTTGTTATTGCTGGCGGGAATCGTTTACCTGTTATTCCGTAGAAAAAAATTGAAAGAAGCGAGAGAGCGACAACTTCCTCCTTACGAAGAAGCTATGAAAGCACTAGAGCAATTGGACGCTTCAGAAATTTTGAAAGAAAACAGATCCAAAGCATATTATTCTTCTTTAACCGAGATCGTCAAGCGCTATATAGACCGTGAGGTGGATGATACCGCATTGGAGAGCACGAGTGATGAATTGATAGATAGACTGCACTTACACAAAGATGCGGGCCATTTCGAATTTGATAATGAAACCATCAATAAGTTAGAAAAAATTTTCAAACGAGCCGATCTGGTAAAATTTGCAAAAATGCAAGCAGAAATTGGGCAAGCGAGGGCAGACCGGACATCTATTGAAGAGATCATCAACGAGACCAAAGACGTTTTGCCGGAGCCCACGGAAGAAGATTTATTGGAAAACGAAGCCTATGTGGAAGCGTTGGCGAAAAGACGGAATCAAAAACAATGGTTTCAAGGAATTGTGGCCGGGATAATTTTACTGGTACTTACTGCAGCGGTCTACGGAAGCATTACCGGTTTCGACAATTTAAGAGACAAGGTGTTAGGCAATGAAATGCGCGAATTGGCTGAAGGGCGCTGGTATAAGAGTGAATATGGAAATCCCGCTGTGATCATCGAAACCCCCGAGATCCTGGTAAGAAAAGAAATTGAAACAGCTGCCGGCACAAAGGGGGTTATCCGCTCAGGCGATTATTTTGAATACGGGAAATTTGAGGAAGCATTTTATATCAATGTGATCACTTCAACTCTCACTCCTGAAAGTACCGAAGGGCAAGGACAGGATCTGGAATACTTGATAGAGATAACCTTACAGGGAATTGAAAATGCAGGCGGGATCAATATGGTTGTAAAAAAGGAAGAATTTTCCACGGAGAAAGGAATAAAAGGTCTCAAAGCGCATGGGGATTTTAACCTCAAACTCCCGAACGGAAAGATCATAAAAGAAAAGGTTGCCTATGAAGTTTTAGCCTTTCAGCAAGATCGGGGAACTCAGCTAATTTCGATCGTCTATAAAAAAGAAGATTTTCACGCAACCGAGATAAAGAATAGAGTGATCAATTCGGTTGAGTTAGAAATACGGAACACCAATCAACAAAAACCTAAGAAAGAATAATCATGCAGTCGTTCGAATATGTAAATCCGGGATTTTTCTGGTTGCTATTATTGCTTCCTGTCTTAGGCTTTTGGTATTTCTGGAAGCGAAATAGGCAAACGGCCGCTTTGAGGATCTCCAGTCTAAAAGGCTTTAGGACACCTAAGAACTGGCTGGCTAAGCTACGACCACTATTGTTCGCGTTTCGACTGCTGGCTTTGGCTGCGATCGTAGTCGCACTGGCGCGTCCCCGAAATGTGGACGAAAGAACAAAAATTAAAACCACCAGTGGGATCGATATTGTTATTGCCATAGATGTTTCTGCAAGTATGTTGGCCAGAGATCTAAAACCAAACCGCTTGGAATCTCTAAAAGAAGTGGCGGCGCGTTTTATCAATGCTCGGCCAAACGACCGAATTGGATTGGTTGAGTACGCCGGAGAAAGTTACACCAAAATACCTTTAACAAGTGATAAAGGCATAGTGCTGTCTTCCTTAAAAAGTATTAAGTATAATACCATTATTGAAGGAGGAACCGCAATTGGAATGGGATTGGCAACCGCTGTGAATAGATTGAAAGATAGTCGAGCCAAAAGCAAGGTGATTATTTTATTGACAGACGGAGTGAATAACTCCGGTTTTATCGATCCGAAAATTGCCAGCGAACTGGCCGTTGAATTTGGGATCAAAGTGTATACTATTGGTTTGGGTACAAACGGCATGGCAGTCTCGCCTATCGGGATATTACCCAATGGTAAATTTCAGTATGGAAATGTACCTGTGGAGATCGATGAAGAACTATTGAAAGAAATTGCTAAAACAACGGGAGGGGAATATTTTAGAGCTACAAGCACAACCCGGTTAAGTGAGATTTATGAACAAATTAATAAACTGGAAAAAACAGAGATAGAGGAATTTAAGTTTAAAAGCTATGATGAAAAATTTCGGCCTTTAGTGCTATTGGCAGTAGGACTATTAGCACTGGAATTGTTGTTTCGATATACCATATTTAGAAGTTTTGTTTAAGATATGTATCAATTAGAAGAGCCCATATATTTTTATTTACTGTTCACCATCCCGGTGATAGCAGTTCTTTTCTTATGGGTCTTGATTTGGCGCAAAAGAACTCAGGATAAATTTTCCAGTAAGGAGCTGTTAAAAAAATTGAGTCCGGACAGGTCGGTGTTTAAGCCGGTGTTGAAATTTTTGGCAATATCCTTGGCTCTCGTTGCGTTGAGTTTTGCCCTGGTAAATCCCAAAATAGGAACCAAGCTGGAAACGGTAAAGCGAGAAGGCGTCGATGTCGTTTTCGCTTTGGATGTTTCCAAAAGTATGTTGGCAGAGGATATCGCACCCAACCGTTTGCAAAAATCAAAACAACTCATCATGCAAATTATAAATAGTCTTGCAGGTGATCGGATCGGTATCATTGGCTATGCAGGCAGTGCTTTTCCGCAGTTACCTATTACAACCGATTTTTCCTCGGCCAGGTTATTTTTGAGCGGCATGAATACCGATATGGTTTCATCACAGGGAACTGCCATCAATGAGGCCATTTCCCTCGCACAAACCTATTTCAATGATGAGGAACAAACCAATCGTGTTTTGTTCATAATCAGTGATGGTGAGGATCATGAAGGGAATGTGTCTGAAGTCGTACAGGAAGCCTCGAAGCTTGGGATCAAGATCTTTACCATAGGTGTAGGGACCGAAAAAGGAGCAAAGATACCTTTGAGACGCGGTGGGATCCTTCAGAATTACAAAAGAGACCGAAACAATGAGGTTGTGATTACACGCTTGAATAAAGAGATCTTAGATGAGATCGCTTCACAAGCCAACGGAGAGTATATTGATGGAAGTAACACCAAAGAAGTAGTCGAAGTAGTAACGGCTATACTGAACGGTATGGACAAAACAGTGTTCGAAGCCAAACAATTCACAGATTTTAAAGACCAATATCAATGGTTTTTGCTAGGGGCATTATTTTTGCTGGCTTTGGATGTATTGTTATTGGAACGCAAAACTGACTGGGTGAAAAAATTGAACTTGTTTAACGAAGGGGAATAAAATGAAACAAAAAAGTAATTATATCTTTTTGCTGAAGAAGTTTGGCGCTTGTTTTTTATTGTTGTTTTATTTAGGAGCTATCACTGCACAAGAGAAGAAAGAAAACAAAAAGGAGCTGAAGGAGGTGCAAGGGTTTTTGAGCCAGGGAAACGAAGAGATCGCTGAGGACAATTTTGTTGAAGCCGAAGTCAATTACCGCAAGGCCATCGCCATTAACCCTTCAGAAGAAATAGGAAAATATAATCTTGGAAACGCTTATTACAATGAAGCTAAAAATGAGGAAGCCATGCGTCGCTATGCGCAAGCCGCAGTAATTGCCAAATCCAAACCCGATAAACATAAAGCATTCCACAATCTGGGGAATACCTTTATGAACGCTAAAAAATATCAGGAAGCGGTAGAGGCATACAAAGATGCGCTTCGCAATAATACGACCGATGAGGAAACTCGTTACAATCTTGCTTTGGCTAAAGACATGTTGGAGAAAAATCCTCCTCAAGGGGGAGATGGCGAGGACGAAAATGAAGAAACAAAGGACAAGGAGGACGAGCAAAAAGACAACAACGAGAATAAAGACGACGAGGGCAAGAATAAGGAAAGTGACGAGGGTGAAAATAAGGAAGATGAGAGTGAGGGTGATGAAAAAGATGAACAGAAAGAAGGTGATAAGCCAAAGGATGAAAAAGAGGGGAAAAATGAGGAAAAGAAAGAACCCAAACAGCAACCTGTCCCCGGGAAATTGTCGCCCCAACAAATTAAAAATTTGTTGGATGCCATGAACAACGAAGAAAAGAAAGTGCAAGACAAGATCAATGCCCAAAAGCAAAAAGGCGCTAAGGTAAAATCGAATAAAGATTGGTAGGAATGCAATTTAAACATTTCATATATGTACTTTTTTTTATGCTCACGTGCAGCTTTGTCAATGCTCAGGTTAAATTTGAAACCAGAGTGAGCAAAAAGCGCTTGGGTTTGAATGAAAGATTACGTGTAGATTTTGAAATGAATCAGGATGGTGATAATTTCAATCCTCCGGATTTTAGAGGATTTCGCGTAGTGGGTGGCCCGAACCAGGCTATAAGTAATACTTATATCAACGGGAAAAGAAGTTATTCAAAAACCTACTCCTATTTTTTATCACCCAAGTCGCAAGGGAGATTCTCTATTGGACAGGCCACCATCGAAATTAATGGAGAGACCTATAAAACCATTCCAATAACCGTAGTAGTTACCGCAGCTGTTGCCAGGCCTAAGGATGGCAACGATGTGGATTATTTGGCGAGTGAAAATGTACATCTTGTCGCAGAGGTTTCCAACAGTAATCCCTTTTTGAACGAATCCATAACCATTACCTACAAACTATATGTTTCCAATCAGGTGAGCATTACAAGTAATTGGCGAGAGATTGATACGCCAAAATATGCCGACTTCTGGAGCCAGAATATAGATTCGCGGGGCAATTATAAGATCTACGAAGGTGAATATAAGGGAGAGGATTACCGTTATGTGGTACTAAGAACCACAGTATTGTATCCTCAAAAAACCGGAAAATTAATGATCGCTCCGTTGACACTAGACGTTCCAATTGATGTGAAAAGTAATCGTCGGGATCTGTTTGGCCGCCCATTGATGACGCGGGTGAATAAGACCATTTCTGCAGGGAATCGAACCATCGATGTGAAGCCATTACCCGAAGAGGGAAAACCCGTAAACTTTACGGGAGCTGTAGGAGATTTCAAATTTGAAGTAACTACAAACAACCGAAAACTGGATGCTGATGAGTCGTTCGAACTTTCGGTACGTGTCTCCGGGAATGGAAATTTAAAACTATTCGATCTACCCTCGGTTACCCTACCCAGTTCTTTGGAAGTTTATGAACCTACTCGAGCCGATAATATCAGAACCGAGCACAATGGAATGACAGGCGCCATGATCGAAAATTATACGGTTGTATCACAATTCAAGGGTACATATCCGATAAGACCTATTTCGTTCTCGTATTTCAATCCTAAGACGGAAACCTATAGTACCCTCTCTTCAGAAGAAATTATTATTGAGGTGGAGAATGGCCCTGTAAGTGCCGAGAGTACCCGGCAAGATTCAAAAGACAATGGTAATAAGCAAGCGGTAGTACTGAACAGAGATCAGTTTAAATATATAAAACTAAAAGCGAATTTGGAGCCCATGACCAAAGAACATTTCTTTAAGTCTAAGCTTTTTTGGTCCCTATTTGGCGCACCGTTTTTAATTATTCCACTATTTATTCTTATCGGTAGAAAACGCAAACAAAGATCAGCGGATGTGGAAGGGAAAAGATTGCGTCGTGCGAATATGTTGGCAAAAAAATACCTGAGTGAGGCCAGGAAAAATATGAGCGATAAGATAACTTTTTATGAAGCGCTCGAACGGGCATTACACAATTACTTGAAGGCCAAATTGAATATTGAAACCAGCGAAATGGAGAAGGGATACATTTCGAAATTACTATTGGAAAGATCTGTTCAACCTCTTGTGGTGACAGGATTTGTCGAATTACTCCGGAGTTGTGAGTATGCCAGATATGCCCCGGCATCCAAGGTGACTATTCAAAAGGACTATGAAGCTTCAGTAAAGACGATCTCTAATATTGATAAACAATTTCAACACTAGTTTTGAAAATATGAAACCAACCTTTTACTTAGTATTCATTCTTTTTTCCTATATCGGAATGGCTCAGAATAATGCCCTTTTTGAGCAAGGAAAACAACAGTACAAATCGGAAAAGTTTCAGGAGGCGATCAATAATTGGATGAAAATTGTCAGGGCCGGCGAGCACTCTTCTGCTCTGTATTATAATATTGCAAATGCGCATTATAAGCTCAATAGTATTGGCCCCAGTATTTATTATTACGAAAAAGCGTTACAATTTGCGCCGAATGATAATGAGACCCTGAATAATCTGACTTTCGCACAAAATGCGACGGTGGATGCCATTGAACCCCTTCCTAAGACGATCTTTGCCAAATGGGACACAACACTTTCGAGTTGGCTCACTTTTAATGGCTGGGCTTGGGTGACCGTAATATGTGCGGTGTTATTTGCCCTACTTTTATTACTGTATTATTTTTCGGTGTATTCAGTCAAAAAACGATTATTTTTCGCCGGAGCCATTTTAATGTTCTTATTGGTAATTATTGGATTAACGATGAGTTACAGAAATTACCATAAACAAGTAAAGGATCAACCTGCCATTATTTTTGCCGAAAGTTCGAATATTAAAAGTGATCCAAGTCAAAAAAGTGAAACTTCTTTTATTTTGCATGAAGGGACAAAAGTACAGATCATTGCCGAAGACGATGACTGGTACCGAATCTTATTAGCCGATGGTAAGGATGGTTGGATCCATCAAAAAGACCTGAAACCCCTTTGATCTTATTTTTCTTCTGAATTCTTAACTTCCGGGGCATCAATATCATTTTCAGATCTGAATTTCTCTATCACCTTAGGAATAACGAGCGGTGCCAGTGAGGCTACGGGGCCATATAGCCTGGATTCGCTTTTCTTCTCTTCGGAAATAACATATCCGGTGATATTGGAAGAATTGAAAAACAGAAATAATACGCTTATTATAAAAGCATACTGAAGTATACCAAATACCCCTCCGAGAAGTTTATTGAATAGTCCCAGCATGGCAAAATCGGCTATTTGAGTCAGGAATTTTCCAGCCATGGAAATCACAATAACGATGGTTAAAAAGGTAACTGCAAAGGAAACCCATTTTGTCGTTTGATCATCCCAGTTAAACCAATTTGAAATGTACCCTCCTGCGAAATCAGAGAAATAGAGGGCTCCGAAAACACCGGCTATGATACCTATTAATGAAGCCAGTGTCAAAAAAAGGCCTTTTTTAAATCCGGAATAAAAAGCGAGTATTAGGATTATTCCTAGTATAATATCTACGGAATTCATGCTGTTTGTAATTGATGTAAATATAGGATTTCTATACAATTGTGGCTGGGATCGTATAAAAGGCTCGTTTGAAGCAACAATTTCCAAAAACAAAATTCCAAAAGAGCCTTTGTTTAAGAATTGGATTATTCTTCTTTCGCAACAAAACTTCAGATTAAACCGATCATATTATATTATACATTTATCTTTGTACACGGAAATAATTTATGGCGCTAGACGAACAATTAAAGGAACGATGGAAGGCGGTAGTCAAGATACTTAGCGATCGCTTTGCCGATGGGGACCCCTTGGATCTGGATGCGATAATCTATCTTGTAGGACTTCAGGAATTGGGACAATTACACCGGGAGTTTAAAAAAGACGAAAAATTGAATTTAATGCATATCGCTATTTGTAGGTTATTAGAGCCTTTTGGATATTACCGATTCGATTATTTTGACGATGATGGCTGGCCACATTATGAGGTCCTGGAACAGCTACCTCCATTAAAAGCCGGAGAACAAAGTGTTTTGATGAAAGAAGCGATCGTGCAGTATTTTTTGGAGAAAAAAGTGATTGCCTGATTAGCTATAAATTCTGTAATTTTGCGCACTACACGAGATCTGTGCTATGATAGAGAAGATAAAAGAACATATCGCCGAAGTTGAAGCTTTCAAAGCCAAGACAAAAAAAGAAGTAGAAAATTTTCGCATAAAATATTTGGGAAAAAGGGGAGTGCTAAACGACTTCTTCGCCGAATTTAAGAACGTGGCCAAAGACCAGAAAAAGGAATATGGGCAATCGATAAATTCACTTAAGAAAGCGGCCGAAGCCAAAGTAAACTCATTAAAGGAAACGCTCGAAAGCGAAGAGGGGATCAAAGGAGTTTATGGCGATTTATATCGTCCCGGTGAGCCTATCGATCTGGGCTCCCGCCATCCTATTTCTATTGTCAAGAACAAGATCACCGAGATTTTTTCAAGAATTGGATTTAATGTTTCTGAAGGACCTGAGATCGAAGACGACTGGCATAATTTCAGCGCATTGAACTTACCCAAACATCACCCGGCCAGGGATATGCAGGATACGTTCTTCATACAAACCGATCCCGATATTTTATTACGCACACATACCTCATCGGTACAGGTGCGATATATGGAAAATAACAAACCGCCTATTCGCACTATTTCTCCGGGGAGGGTGTACCGAAACGAGGCGATATCGGCACGTTCACATTGTTTTTTCCATCAAGTTGAAGGGTTGTATGTGGACAAAGCGGTAAGCTTTGCCGATTTGAAACAAACCCTTCAGTATTTCACTACGGAAATGTTTGGAAAATCGAAGATACGCCTGCGCCCGTCCTATTTCCCGTTTACCGAACCTAGCGCTGAAGTAGATGTTTATTGGGGCCTGGAAACAGAAACCGACTATAAAATGACCAAAGGTACCGGCTGGTTAGAGATCATGGGCTGTGGGATGGTAGACCCTAATGTCCTGGATAACTGTGGAATTGATTCTTCCGAATATTCTGGTTTTGCTTTTGGTATGGGGATCGATCGTATTGCTTTATTGCTTTATCAAATTCCGGATATACGTATGCTCAGTGAGAATGACATTCGGTTTTTAAAGCAATTTAGAGGATCGATGTAATTTGAGATTCTGAGTCTTCTCGGTCGGAATATTACTTATGAGAAAGGATATTAAAATTCCAAAAGTGAAAGATGTGTATGTGGCCGCTGTACGGGAGTACAACAAAGATTTCCGTACGCATGATTGGAATATGTATATTATAAATGATGGTAAAGAGCCATTAGAAACTGTTTTAATTGTTTCGGAAGGACGGGACGATAAAAACATCACTTCCAGAATGCGACATTCACTAAAGTTGCTTCCTTCTAAGAGTTACGCCAAGATCGAATTTTTAGAAGACAGCGTTTTGCCGTTGAACAATTACTTCAATATCACCTATTTTATGGGAGATACATTGTATGACAAACAGTTCGAATTGCCGGCAAATTCAGCCCTTGAAGATAACGCCGTGCAATTACCGGTTATGGATGCGAGGGGAGTTTTAGCGCGTTGATTTAATTGAGTTTCTCCGTGAGCTTTTTAAATATCTTCTTCGGATTTTTATGCTCGTACAAAACAGCATAGACCGCATTTATAATTGGGGTTTTAGCCTTGTTGTTTTCTCTGGCCTGATTGAGTTCGTAGGCACTTTTAGTAGCATAGTACCCTTCAGCAACCATACTCATTTCCATTATGGCACTTTTTACGGTATATCCCTTGCCGATCATTGTACCCAACAAACGATTTCGGCTGAATGTAGAATACCCGGTCACTAATAGATCTCCCAAATAAGCCGAGTCATTGATATCGCGCTTCATTTTGTGCACTTTCTTCACATAGCGTTTCATCTCGCGAATAGCATTGCTCATGAGAACACTTTGGAAATTATCTCCGTAACCTAATCCATGGTATATTCCTGCGGCAATGGCGTAGATATTCTTTAGCATAGCGGCGTATTCCGTCCCCTTAATGTCATCGCTGATAGAACATCTTATGTAATTGCAAGACAACATATCAGCAACTATTTGTGCTTTATCCTCGTCGGCACAGGCGATGGTAAGGTAAGAAAGCCGCTCCAAGGCAACTTCCTCGGCATGGCATGGCCCGGTAATAACCCCAATATCTTTAAACGGAATGTTATAATGTGTATAAAAATGATCCCCCACGATAAGACTGCTCTCCGGTACGATCCCCTTGATAGCAGTGAAAAGGATCTTTCCTTTTAACGACACGGTTATTTTTTGCAATTCGGAATGCACAAAAGCCGAAGGAATCACAAAAATGAGATAGTCTGCATAAGAAACCAATTCATTTATATCATTGCTAAGCTTTAACTGGTCGATTTTAAATTCTACGGAACTTAGATAATTAGGGTTGTGCTGTTCTTTTTTAATGTGCTCCAACGCGTATTCACTACGCATATACCAACCCACCTCATCTAGGTTTTCACACAACATTTTTACAATGGCCGTGGCCCAACTTCCTCCTCCAAATACAGCAACTTTTGGTTTTACAGACATCTTAGTTTTTTCTGAAATGTAAAAATACATATAATTATCGCGAATTTTCAGTATCCAAATTAGAGCGCATAAGTAATTAAAAATCAGTGAGATAAAACTTTTTGCAATTCCTACCCGGAGGCGGAGATGGTAACTTCAAAAGTTCGCAAGATCTCAGCGGGACTCCCATCCATAACATTTACTGGGATCACACAGGAATTTATAATGTTGATGACGTACCCGGTGACCGTTATTCGATATATTTAACATTAGATTATGACTATCTGGGCAATGAATACTTCAAGCTTAACGTTTTAAATGACAACAGGGTTGAATTATTCCACTACCCTTCCGGTACACTTTACCGTTTCAGAGGAGAAGGATATATACAATTCAAAAGTAAAGAAGGAAAATTACGCTTATCAAAAGCGGACATAGCAAAACAAATGAAGAAAATAAGCGTTTTATAAAGTATACAACGATTTTGGTTGGTTATTTAGTTGAAACCGCTTGACTCAGTCTTTGAGTCCGGCGGTTTCTATTTTACAGACCTTCCGGGTTTCTAAAACCAGGAAGGTCTACCTATAAAAATTCATTTCATCCAAATACTTCCATACATTTTGAGGGAGCATAGGGCGAATATTTTTTCCGTCCTTTATACTTTTTCGAATAAATGTTGAGGAAAGTTGCATAATAGGAGCGT